>Ga0315899_10009450_pt1 | contig 10469 bp, 10 predicted proteins | sample LakEriMetagenome_2_FD_203518 | JGI IMG/M metagenome (GOLD analysis project Ga0315899, IMG submission 203518) | Freshwater fungal communities from buoy surface, Lake Erie, Ohio, United States - Buoy 4 MA112 | ecosystem: Environmental > Aquatic > Freshwater > Lake | place: USA: Lake Erie, Ohio...
ACTGCATATCGGCGACAAGCTCCATACCGTGATTGTCGAATGCTTCGAGGACGGATCGGATACGGTAGACTTTGCAGAAAAACACTTGATACTAGTTTCATACGTAAACACGCTTGGGCACTCACCCTTGAGAATATTTCCCAGCTAATCGGCTCGTGCATGACTTCGATCGGGGCGCTTGCAGACGGCAAAACCGACGTATTCCTCCTCACGAACGAACAGCTTCTTGGGACATGTCCATTTACTATTGAGACCAAGGAGGATACGTCAACTTTCTCTATGGGTGTGTGTGCGCGTGCGTGCGCGCGATTTTGGCTGTGCAATAGTCTTATGTGATAAGGTATATTTTCCAAAATGAGCAGATCGGATGTTTTATGTTTTCTATCATGCGTTTGTAAAGTTGCTGTTTGGAACCCGAATATGCGCAGGACGCTCGCACACCTTGTGCGCACGCTCCAGCACACAGCGCAACCAATGGGTACACGCAATTGAAAAGTGTGCAAAAAAGGCTGTCCGAACTGAACGATATGCCAAGATCCATCTGACTTCAACGCAGAAGTTCGTAAATTTGGTGCAAGATCAGGCCAAAGCGATCAACGAATCCTCGGTCTGACGTGTCTTCCCACCGTCTTGTCAAACTTCCGCCGGCCCTTTTGCTCACTGCTCGCTATCAGCGTACGCCTTACGTGTAGATGCGTATCTCGTATGTGACGCTTCAAGCTCACAACCGCAGGCATTCATGTTTTTGGTGTACCTCGCCATAATTGCCTCGTTTGCAACGACGATAGTGTCAACTCAGTTGATCCCCCAGAGCCCGTGCGCAATGGTGCGAACGCAGCCCTGTGAACTCGACCTGCAGTTCTCGCACTATAAGGTAGTAGCTCTTCTGAATATTAACAACAGCAACTAAGTAAACAACGTGATAACGCATAGCTCTTCTTGCACTATGGCAATAGCAGTAGTGGTGGTAGTGGTGCCAGGGGTGATTCCGAAAATATTCATCTGCTTGAAGATTATGCAATCGTATAGACAGCATGATGACATGTCTCTGTGCATGACTTTGCGCGCCACGTATGCTTTTTGCGCTTTTCTTTCACCCCCCACCCGCATGTAGGCGCGCTCGTGTGCGGCCGGCCCGTGAGGACGGTTCAGCCCGTGACGGGCTTGCCACACATGAGCGGGCCGACATACAGAGCCAGGTTTGAGAGGGCTGGGGAACTTGCAAGACTAACCAAAAATGAAAGTTCTGACAGCGATGACCCCTTTTGTATACCAAAAGCGTATAGAGACGACGATAGACATCCTGGAGATAGTCTTCACCGTCATCTTCACGGTAGATCTACTGACAAACATCACTGCGTCGTGGCTACGGCCATTCCTGTCGGACGCTTACAACTACCTTGACGTCCTGGTCGTCATTATTTCCATTATTGACGCAGTCACTATAGTCTCAAAATGGCTAAATCCGGCCAAAGAGATCGACAGCGGAGCTGATTCTGGTGGCGTAGGATTTCGTGTGATCCGAATATTTCGTCTGGTGCGCGTCTTTAAGCTCTCGCGGGCCATGACTGGCTTGCGCACTCTCCTTGATGCAATGTTTCGGTCGGTGAATGGCGTGACGTCGGCGTTTCTTTTCTTCTTCATTGTGGTCGTCCTGGGATCAATCATTGCTACTACACTCTTTGCTGAAAAAGACCATGAACTGTTCGGGGCTTTTTGGCAGTCCTTAGTAACGATGCTGCACATCGGGCTGAGCCCCCACACGGGCTTCGTGATTTGTAACTCACTCCAAGGCATTTCAATCGACATGGGTCCCCGTGATTTTGACTTGGACTCTGTGCTTTTGCGCGATTGGGGCGTAGATTGTTTCTTCTGCATCTACATGCTCCTTGTCTTCGTCGTGCTGCAGAATCTTGTGGTGGTAGTGTTCCTGCGCGAATATCTGGCGACCGCTGCCGATGAGCAGCGCCGCCAAAGACAGGAGGAGCGTCTCCGGCAAAGCATGTTTGGCGACCTGGGTGCCAAAAGCCCGATCGATCCACTGCTCCAGGAAATTATGAACTTCCGGCATGAAGGCGAGCTATCAAGCATGCTGTCTGACCTTTACAGGTCCAGCACCCTATCCCTTTCCCGTCCCATCGTGATCTCATGCTCTGCGTATGTTTACTGCTATGCGTCCTTTCGAAAAATCCGTAAAAACGAAGTTCTGATTTCCTCGTTTGTCGCATTTTGTCGGAAACAGGATCTTTCAGCCACTTAATACGCGGGAGATGGGTTTCCAGGAACTCCAACATGGGCTGCGATTGATGAACATCCACATCAACCGCGACGACTGGCAGGTTTGTTTATCTCTTCTTGCTTATGTTTTCTCACGTCAACAAGTGTTGCGCAACATAAGTGCACACACACATGCACACACACATACACACACAAATTTTACACACACGCACACACACGCACACACGCACGCACGCACACAACACACACACACACACACACACACACACACACATGTTTATATACTACACGTGCACTTGCACACGTATATACACAAATCACACGAACATACATGCACACCATCACACACACACACATTTGCACACACACAGCGATTGACGCTTGGGGCGCTGAAACCGGGAAAGGATACACTCGATGAAAAGGTAATAGAAGATATAAAATGATCGATGTCACTTATGCACTTACTATCAATTTGTATGTTGCTACTTACGTTTCAATGATTGATGATTGGCCTCAGGCGTTCACCAAACTCATGCGCCATCATTTGCGACTGATTACCAACAGGTAAAGAAATGCTGTTGTGCGGTGTGGGTACAGAGGCACGGGTCTCGGTGTGAATAGCGATGTGCGTGGTGTTGCGTGTGGTAGGTATAGAGGCACGGGTGGACAGCGATTTGCGTGGTGTGGCGTGCGAACTTGTGTGCGTGTGCTTGTTCGCGAATGTTCATGTGAGAGCGTGAAATTTTTGACATCAACCACATGTGCACGCGCACAAACTACAGGGAAGTGGTCAGTTTGATGGATTATACTATGACGAATAAGAAAGCCGCTCTCGAACTGCCGCCCATCGAGCTCCAAAGAGCAATCAAAATGTTGTCTTCCCAGGTTTCGTTCTTGTCACTGAATTCTATACGTGTGATGCGAGTTTGTGCGTGTATAGTGCGTCTATGCTTCTGTGTAGTACATGCATGTATAATTGTCACCATACCATTATTTTGTTGTAAGTCGATCGATTTAAAAGAATCACTGCGCTACTTTTACTCTGTCGAGTGCATGCGTTAAACCATGCCACGCATGCATCGCAGTTCACATTGTAAGGCACACTGTGACGTGACACGGTTCACACACCTTTCACATCACAAGGTGTGAACCTTACACACACGCGTCTTGGAAATGCCTGCCCTCTCATACCCCGCCCACACACCTTGTATACAAACTGCTAACTCCGAAGTGAAACAGAATGCCGGGTTGCACGAAGGTGCTCAAATCGGGCTGAAGAGGTCAGGAGAAGGAAATCAAGGTAAACACAGCGATGCTGCTACTCAAAGGCAGTTGATTCAACTGAGGCAAGAGAAGGCTGAACTGCAGCATGAGATCAGCGTCCTCCAGGTGCGTGCCCTCTCTATGGCGTTCTTTATGGCCTGGTTTGTGCTTGAAATTGCACGTCAAGGCTGATTTCAAGCATTTATTCAGCGTCCTCCGGGTACTGAGTATCAATCGAATGCTCTACTCTGGGCTCTGTTATGTACCTCGTAAACCGGGTTGCGCTCTTTTCATGGCTTCACGTTCGCTGACTCGACTCCGCCCTCTTTCTTTCTCCATCTTGCCCCTCAGGCACCCTTGCTAACCTCACTGCCCACACGTTTCAAGCCTTCTCGTACTGATGATAGAGTACCCCTCCCACTCCCAGGACGAGAACAGGCTATTAAAAAACCAGGAGAAAGGACCGGAGGAAAGGACTGGGAACAGGATCCACCAGGATGGACGACCAGAGGCAGAGCAAACGATAAATTCACTGCTAGCGATCGTGGAGGCTGATACGTAGCCCATGTCACGGTTTAGTCCTGGGTTAGTCACAATGACTTAAGCGCCATCAGGTCTTGTGAATAAGTATCCGATCTTCTATCCGCCGCCGCGCCTCCCCATCTGGGCGTGGCCCTCGCTGTGAGGAGCGTCAATCCGCCCCCGCGCTCTTCGGCGCCGAGCGCACCAACAGCCCCTCAGGCTTTTACGGGATGCGGCCCACTCACACCCTCCGGCTGGAAATGCACTGGACCATACCGCTTTTGAGGGCAAAGGAGGACCTGATGAAATATTGTAACGTTTATTAGAAAATAACGAAATCTCTGATTTCATTCTGTAGAGTTTTACGCTTTCAAACTTTACAATTCGGATCGCTTCCGGTCGCCATGGCGATCCCAATGTTTTCAGGAAGCCAGGGCATTGCCTCCAGTCGCTTCTCTGCCAGTCGCTGGAAGAGGAAGCTTCTTGCGGAAGCTATTGGATCGCCTCCGGTCGCTTTCAATGGCTTCCGAAAGATTCAAGACATCCCCAGTCTCCGGAATCGAACTTTAAATGTCGAATTCAACCTTAGTCTCAACCTTACTCAGCGGCTTACGTAATATACTCGTACCGGGCGACTTCTGTGACCTTACTGGACTTCGCGATGTTGACGATCTTACTGGACTTCGCGATGTAGACGATCGTGGACTCGAGCGGATCAACCCTGGTTCGGACGCCCATGTGTGCATGCCCGACTTGCTGAAGGCTACAGAGCTTCCAGATGTGGCTTTTGATTGCCCCTTTGCATTTGATTTGTCTGGCATGAGGCTTGCGACAGGTGTGTCCGGGGCCGTCAGGGTACCCGTACTGTCTCTCTCGCTTTTTCGCTCTCTCTCTCTCCCTCTGACGGGAGAGAGACTGCCGAACATTCGCTCGTACCATTTTTCCCTTGGTAACCCCGCGGCCTGGCCACCCGAAGGCTCGCTGCCCGACGATTGTCTCGACGCTGCGGTGGACGCCCATTTGGGCATCAGAGACTTTCTTGAGGCTACAGAGCTTCCAGATGATGATGATGCATCGTTTCCCGATGTAGACCGATGTAGGCGTGGACTTCGTGATGCAACATCACGATCTGATCGCGATGTTGGGGGTGGTGTGTGTTTGGGGGGGGGGAGCGAGAGAGAGCAAGTTGCTGCTGCAAGTGCAGCATCTGTTTAGCGAGCCGCAGTTTCAGCTCCTCTGCCGCCTCCTCCTCCGCATCCTGCTGACGTATCCACGCTTCTGCTGCTGCGGCGGCCGCCGCCGCTTGTACCTCCGCATCTTGCTGACGCATCCACGCTTCTTCTGATACTGCAGCAGATGCGGTCTTCTCCTCATCCCTGCACCGTGTGGGCGCCTGGGCGCAGTGCTGCGGTTCCGCGTGGAAATACATACCGTTGTCGTCCCTTCCGCGCAACTGGTGGGTGTAGACACCGCCACCACACTTTGAGCAGGGGCCGCGGAGCTGCGACTGAAATCCTCTTAGCAAGCCGAGCTCTTCCTGCGACTCTGGTACGCGTTGATACTCTGGTGTCTTGCTGTTGCTCAGTTCTTCTTGAAAGCCTGTCGCGGGCTCGTTTTGGAGCTTGTTGTTGCCCCTGGGGTCCAGGATGATGCTCTCCTGGGAATCTAGACGTTGTGACATAACCTGTAACCTCTCGCTTGTCAATTTACAGTTGCGTATGCGATGTTGTGTGTGGGTGCTTCTGCGCACTCATCCGGGCGTGGCAATTGTAACATGGCTGAAGCACAGTTGGGCAATATCAAACGGGTCCGCGGACTAGTGTACCTCAAACGACGGTTTCTCTGCCATAGAGATGCTGGGATCGCCTGTTGCAATCAGATCTGTGACATCGGGACGCAGCATACTTTGCCGCGCCTCGGTCAACGACAGTGAAGGCGATGACTCAAGTTTTGGCCTTCCCATATGCACCAAGTCGAACTCCACCGATACGCCTTGCGTTTTACAAACAAGCATAACTGTGTTATCTGACTTTGTTGTCATTAGAATCTCGTTGACCTCAGGGACCGACTTGTGGTGCAGGGGGATTCCGTCGATTTCACATACAATATCCCCCGGCTGAATCTTCTCGTCCTCAGCGGCAATACTGTCTGGTAACACATACGAGACTACATACTCCCCGGTCTCCCTGAAAAAGAGAGAAAGCCCAAGGTCTTCTGCGACCACCATCCGCGCCGCAACTTCCGAGGGCTTCATGCACTGCAAATCACATGTCCATCAGCGTGGTGAATCGACTGCTTTTCAGTTGTGTGGCATTGCGCGGCAAAAACTCTTGACAATATCACAAACCTCTTCAACTTCCGCCGTCTGATGTGGCGGGAGACAGCCCACCAGTGTTGTTCGGGAAGGTTCGAACTGCTGGTAGAGCACGCTGTCCCTCTTCATCATCAACGCGCAGAATCTGCGGCCAGTGCAGGGTTAGGACCACCGTGTGGCGTTCACACACTTTGACACGGGAAATGCTTACTGATTCCCCCATCTTTGCCAGAGCTACTATGCTCTCCCACGGGTGGAGGGGAGAGCGTTTAAAACTTTTGGACGTGGGTCTGATTTCCCCGGGTCGAGTTCAAAAATTAGTAGGGTGTGTCGAAGGTGTATGTTCCAAAAAATTTGGGACCGACCCCGCCAATAACACCTACAAGCTAAATGTCATGTACCTTGAGTTCAAAGTTTTCAGAACGGAGCACCCCGGAATCTGGCAAATCCGTAATTTTTAATAGTAAACGCACTCCCCTCCACCCGTGGACAGTGTTGAACAGTCACAAACGTTCTCACCTTTCAGCAAGCTGCACTCCACTTTCCAATGAACCCTTGACAGTATGGAAGCGAATTAAAGCCATCGCCAAGTTTTGGTCCTGATTTAGCGCGCACCAAGACAAAGAACATCATATGTCAATGCGCGCACAGACATATTATCTCTATTTGAGATAATTAAATAGGGAATGGTGCATACGTCGACGGCTCGTACCTCAGGTACTTGCGGGCCCCAAGATTGAATCTCATCGCCGTTAGTCTGTAATGCGCCCACCCATTCAGAGCCCCAGCTGATATGCGAGACGCTGTTGCAAACAAGTTCATAGTGAGCGTTCATAGTGAGCGTTGTCTTACCGTTCATGTACTGTACTCACTCGCAACTACAGATTCTGCTCTGGTGCCTCCATCACACTACTTCCAGCAGAGACCTGACGCAAGATATGTCGACATTGAGGGCCTTCACGAAATTGCCACGCATCCAGTCACGCATGTCGTTCTGTGCAGTATCAAGACAGATGGAGAGATGGGCATCGACAGGGGTCAACAGTATAGACGACCAATGCCAAGGGGAGCATACCCACACAAAAATGCAAGCGAGGTTGAAGATGGTTTGGACACATACCTTGAAGAACGACGATCTTGCAGTGAACATGAGATGACAGCGAGCGTCAGCAAGTGGTAGGAAATTGAAAGTGATCGTGTTCTCCAGGCTTGCCCATCCGAGCTGCAACAGTTGACGCCGCTTTCGTTCTTGCAGCAAATCCTGAATGAGCTGCTGGTTTTGTTCTTCAAGCTTGCGTTGTTTCACACTTGAGCGGAGCAAGTCTGCGTGGTTGTGCGTCAGTACGGGAAGAGTCTGTATGGAACGCAGGCAGCAAGAGGTTGCCATACATTCATAATTGACCAAGGGACACAGGCATCATTCACATTTCAGTTGGACCTTGCTTCTCGAGCTGCGCCTCGCCATGCATCATCGACTGCAACTCTTCGATCGCTTTATGCTTTTTTTCTTCGCCAGCGGTTTTTTTCTGGACTTGATTTTTCAGCTCCTCAATGACTTGTCCAGCCTCACTCAGTTCCTTCTTGATCTCGTTACGTTCCTGGTCTTTGCGATTTATGGCGTATAGCGCAACCTGCACTTGCTTTGCCATGGCCTTTTGCGACTCATCAGTCAGCGAGTCAAGACTCTCCTGCCTCCTTCGCAGTTGTGCCTCGAGGTCTGCGACGGCTTTCTTCAGCGCCAAAACCTCCGATTCCAGCCTATTCTCCTCATCACTTCGCCGGGAGGGGGCCTGACCGCAGGACTGGGGGGCCTGAGCGCAGTCTTGCGGGTCAGCGTGCAAATACGTACCGTCGTGCGGGTCCTTCCTGCGCAATTGGTGGCCGTACACACCGCGGCCGCACTTTGAGCATGAGCCGCGGAGATTCGACTGTGCTCCTCCCGGAACACCGAGCGGTTTGTGGGCGAAACACGGATGCTCCAGCTCAACGATATCACTGAGCAGGTGCTGCTGTGTTATGTTAGGCTCAAGGTTTCCTTGAGTTTGAGCAGCAGCGCGGGGCTGCTCCAACTGCGAACGGCATTCCGCTGACTCTGCTTGCTTCTGTTCAGCCTGCTCCCTGCTCAACTGCTGCACGATCTGAAGAAACTCACTGGGGAATTTTCCAACCTTGGAGCGCTCACTGTCGTCGAGCTGATTGTTGCGACCATTTTCAGCCTGGCGCTGGTACTCATCAAACCTGTGTTCCATGACGTCTTGCTCCTGAACCACGGTGCACAGGTCCTTGCTCTCGTTGGCCATCTGCTGCACGGTCAACACCTGCAACCGCAGTTCATCACGGATCTTCTTTCGACTTTCCTCGACTTTCGTCTGATCGCCTGAAAACTTCAAGCGATTATTTACATCGTGCCCCTGAACAGAGGTGCGCACGTCCTTGCTCTCGTTCACGCTTGATTGCACAAGGGCAATCTTGTGATCTTTTCCCCGAACCTCGTGCAGAAGGGCGACGTTCTGCTCTGGGAGCGCCGCCTGGCGTGCTCCTCCTTTGCCCGAAACCACATCGCACAGCTGGTGTACCTGTTGCAAATTGTACTCTTCCTCTTCCTCCTTGCGGCGCACGTCACCGCGAAGCATCATCAGCTCCTCCTCCTGCCTGGCGATGTTCCTGTCCATTTCCTTAGTACTTTGCTTCACCTGCCACAGGTTCTCCTGCATCCTCACGCGCTCGTGCATCAGGCCATGACGTTCATCTTCGGGCCGCGTTTGCAGTTCCGGCGACACATGCTCCCTCTGCTGCTCAACAGCCTTAGTCTCTTCCCAGTGATAGGGCTCTACATCTTCTTTCTTGCGGCGTACGGCACCTTGAAGCATCACAAGCTCCTCCAGCTGTCTGGCGAGGACATGCCGTTCATCTTCGGGCCGCGTTTGCAGTTCCGGCGACACATGCTCCCTCTGCTGCTCAACAGCCTTAGTCTCTTCCAGGTAATAGGGCTCTTCGTCTTCCTCCTTGCGGCGTACGGCACCTTGAAGCATCACAAGCTCCTCCAGCTGTCTGGCGAGGACATGACATTCATCTTCGAGTTTCGCTTGCAATTCCGGCGACACATTCTCCCTCTGCTGCTCAACAGCCTTAGTCTCTTCCCAGTAATAGGGCTCTTCGTCTTCCTCCTTGCGGCGCACGGCACCTTGAAGCATAACCAGCTCCTCAAGCTGTCTGGCCATGTTCAATTCCTCAGTACTTTGCTTCACCTGCCTCAGCCTCTTCTCCATTCTCATGGACTCTTGCTTCAGGAAAACGTCATGGCGTTCATCTCGGAAGTGCGTTTGCAATTCCAGCGACACATTCCCCCTCTGCTGCTCAACAGCATCGGCAAGCATCGCCAGCTCCTCCAGCTGTCTGGCGATATTCCTGTCAGCTGTACCACTGACGTGCTCTTGCTGCCTCACCAGCTCTTGCTTTAGGGCCTCCCAATGTGCTCGCATCTCGTTCGTCTCGTCCTCCTGCTCACCGGCAGATTTCCTGGCATCCTCGATACGCTGCACGTCCAATGCTTCCATCTCTTCATCTTTTCCCTGCTCGCGGTCGCGGTGTGCCGCGGCCGCCTCCGAAGCAGCTGCCGAACTCCCCGCTGGTGTGCCGTCCCTCTGGCCGCGGAGTCCAGCGAACTTGAACACGCGTATGGGCGACAGCGCCACGGCGCCGATGGCGCCGAGGATGCCCGAGCGCCGCCTGGCTGCGTGCGGGCTGTGGTCTTGTTGCTCAGCGGCAGTCGCAGCCTCGCTACAGGCAACTGCGCCAGAGGCGGCGGCAGTAGGCCCGGGCGCCTGCTCCGGCGCGCGTCGCGCGTCATACGGCGCGGCCTCGCAACCGGCGCCCGCGCCGACCAGGGACATGTGCGGGGGCGAGGGAGAAGGAATCGACGCAAGGTGGAGCGGAGGGTAAGATGGCGCAGGCGCCTCGCAGGACTCAACCCACGAGTTAGCCGCGGTCAGCCGCATGATAGCATGCTGCTCTTCAAGCGCTTGTAACTTGTGTGCAAGCTGAAGAGGACGAGACAAGGGTGCCTCGTCCTGTTGTTCCCTGGGTGGAGCACGACATTGTGCGCGGATGGCAGTCGGTGGCCAATGCTCTT
>Ga0315899_10009451_pt1 | contig 10469 bp, 8 predicted proteins | sample LakEriMetagenome_2_FD_203518 | JGI IMG/M metagenome (GOLD analysis project Ga0315899, IMG submission 203518) | Freshwater fungal communities from buoy surface, Lake Erie, Ohio, United States - Buoy 4 MA112 | ecosystem: Environmental > Aquatic > Freshwater > Lake | place: USA: Lake Erie, Ohio...
GCGCGGCCCTTGGGCGGAAGGCTTGGCTTTTCGCAGGCTCCGACCAGGGCGGGGAGCGCGCCGCCGCCATGTACAGCCTCATCCAGACTGCCAAGCTGAACGGCGTTGACCCGCGCGCCTGGCTTGCCGACGTACTCGCCCGCATCGCTGATATGCCACAGCAGAGACTTCATGAATTGCTGCCTTGGAATTGGAAAAAGCAGTAGAACATGGCGCCCAGCACAGGGTGAAGATCAGAAAGCCGTGGGACTCGGCGGACGGTTACGCCTAACCAAGGCAGGAATACACTTAGGGAACGCTCAGGAACTGTTCAAACAAACCGAGCCGGCTCTGTTGTCTGCGCGGACCGCCGAAAAGGGAGGGGCAAACATCAATTCGGTTGGAAGCTTCGAGCTGTACGCGATAGCTGGCGACTCTCTCGCCTTCTCGCCAATTATCTGTCTTCGGTCGAGGGAAGCGCTACCAAGTCGCCAGCTCCTCCCGGTGTCCGCCGTCACGATGGCTGTCCGGTCCAGCTCCGCGTCCTCGTGGGCGTTGCAGAAGAGGCCGCGATAGACTACCTTCCGTGCTGAACTACAGATGAGGGGCTGGTCAGAGGTGCTGCACCGGTTCTGCGGAGCTGGTCGAACGGGATCCGCGCCACCTCCGAGGCTTTCGCAAAGATTGCAGATCGGTTTTGTGGTAGAATGCGCGCTGCGGGCATTGGCCGATTACCGCGCATTGAACTTTGGGGAGATGCAAAGATGACCAAGCTTCCGGCCGCCTGGATGCCCGATGCAGACATGCGCCGCATTCACTTCCATTGGACAGCCGGGAGCCATGAGCCCAACGCCACGGATCTCAATGCCTACCACATCCTGATCCGAGGCGACGGCAAGCCAGTGCGCGGCACGCACTCGATCGCGGCGAACGCGCCTGGAGCGGCCGGGCCACGCGCCAACCACACATTGAATGCGAACACCGGCGCGATCGGCGTGTCACTCTGTTGCATGTTGAATGCAGAGGAGCACCCATTCGATCCTGGGCCTGCCCCGATGACGCGCGAGCAGTGGGACGCGGGGATCGCTATCTTGGCGCAACTCGCCAAGCGTTACGGGATTCCTGTGACACCCCAAACGATCCTCACCCATGCAGAGGTTCAGCCAAACCTGAACATCCCACAGAAAGGAAAGTGGGACATCACGCGCCTTGCCTTTGATCCCGATGTCCGTGGCCATCAGGCCGTAGGTGACCTGATGCGCCGGGGGGTGGCGGCGCAGCTCGATGCGTTGCTCGGGACCGTCGAGAAGCTTCCGTCCGAGCCCGACTTGAAGTTGCCGGTCTTCAGGGTGCACGGGGTAGCTCCGTCGCGCCTCAACGTCCGTCGGAACCCCGATGGAGAGAAGGTTGGCTCGCTGCCCGAGGGAACGAAGGTCGAGCGGCTCGCCATTATCGATGGCTGGTGGCAGGTGCGTACGAGTGGAGGGTATGTCGGTTGGGTCTGGTCGAGCTTTCTGCGTGCCGCCTAGCAGGCTGATACTTGGGCCGTTGGTGGGTGGATTCTGCGGCCCGATCTCGTCGGGATCGCTGGCCCCAACTGGACGGCTCGAAAAACCGTTTGCTGTGACGCGGTCTGATCTGATTCGCTGGCGTTGGCAGCGAAGGAGGCGCGGGATGGCGGGTCAAGCTGGTTTCTTCGACGCGGAGGGGCGTCTGCGCTGTCTTTCGGCGTCTGGCGACCTTGGGTCTAACTCTAGGGCAGCAATCTGGTCGCCCTGGCGTGCCGCACTCGGGGCAGCGCCCGCCATTTCCCCTGGTCGCGAGGCCGAAGACGCGGTGTTCTCAGCTGCCCGGCCGAACAACCGCGAGCGGGCCCTCCGCTCGGTGGCTCAGGTCGTCGCCTCGATGAGGTTTACTGGACCTGTCATGGTTTTGTGCCGATCCTTTTCTGGAAAACATGTGATCAAAGGAGCGGCAGAAAACCGTGAAAGGTCCAAATCCCGCACAGTCTCAAAGGATTGCCCTGTCCGTGGCGCGATTCCCGCTTGCCTAAATGTGGCGCCGTTGCAAACCTCGCGCTTTATATTCGGTTTAAGAAAGTGGCACGTTTATTCATAAGTCACTCCAGCCTGGACAACTCTGCCGCTCTCGCGCTGCGTGACTGGCTGGCGTCCGAGGGCTGGGACGATATTTTCCTCGACCTCGACCCGGAACGCGGGATCGTCTCGGGCGAGCGGTGGGAGCGCGCTCTGCACCAAGCCGCGGAGCGCTGTGAGGCGGTGCTGTTCCTGATTAGCCAAAACTGGCTCAACTCGGACTGGTGCGATCGAGAGTTCGACTTGGCACACCGGTTAGGCAAGAGGCTCTTCGGCGTGGTGCTGGACGACACGCGCGTCGGCGACATCCCGGCCCGCTACACCCAGACATGGCAGCTGACCTCGCTTAGTGGCGGACGGGACGGGCAGCTCTTCGCCACGCACGTACCGCCGGATGGGTTAGAGGCGCATGTCGTCTTCTCGCACGACGGGCTGCGGCGACTGCGCGCCGGTCTCCACCGCGCGGGGCTAGATCCGCGGTACTTCGAATGGCCCCCAGCGCGGGAGCCGACGCGCCCGCCTTATCGTGGCCTCCGCCCGTTGGAGGCGGAGGATGCGGGGATCTTCTTTGGGCGTGACGCTGCGCTGGTCGGCGCCCTCGATCAGTTGCGCCGTTTGCAAGAACGCGCGGCACCGCGGCTGCTCGTGATCCTGGGCGCCTCGGGAGCGGGGAAGTCCTCCTTCCTGCGTGCCGGCCTGCTGCCGCGCCTAGCGCGGGATGACCGACACTTCCTGGCGCTGCGGCCCATCCGTCCCGAGCAGGACGTGCTCGATGGCGAGCATGGACTGGTGGCGGCGCTATACGAGGCTTTTTCGCGCTTTGGTCACCCGCGGGCGCGGCCGGAGATCGCTGCTGCAGCACGAACTGGCGAGGGCCTAGTCCCTCTTCTGGTCGCGCTAGCCGCGGCAGCTCAGCCGCCTACGCTGCCGTGGGCGCCCCAGACTCTAGCTCCAGCAGCGGTGCTGTCAGTGGATCAGGCGGAGGAACTATTCTTGACGGAGGGGGCGGCCCACGCGCGGCTTTTCCTGGAGGCCCTTGCGGAGGCGGCGCGCAGCGATTCTGTGCGCTTGATCGTGCTGTTTACCATCCGGACTGACTTTTACGGCGCGCTGCAATCCGCACCCACCCTCGCTGGGCTGCGACAAGTGCTGTTCAGCCTGCCGCCCATGCCCATCGCCGCCTACCGTGAGGTGATCGAGGGGCCACCGCGGCGCCTGGAAGGCGGGCGCTTGCTGCGGGTACCGCCCCAACTCACCGAAAGCTTAGCGACAGAGGCCGCGCGCGGCGGTGGTGACGCCCTGCCACTGCTGGCCTTCACGCTCGAGAGGCTGTGGAAAGATTATAGCGCGACAGGCGTGCTAGCTCCCGATGGATATGACGCTGCGTTAGGCTTCGCGGAGGCCATCAACGCGGCGGTGGAGCGGGCGCTAGCCACGGCCGTCCGAGCCGGCGTGGCCCCCTTGGACGAAGGTGCGCGGCTCGCGCTGCTGCGGCGCGGGTTGATCCCCTGGCTCGCTGGTATTGACCCCGCCACCAAGGCTCCACGGCGCCGGCGGGCGCGTATCGCCGAAATCCCGCCCGAAGCGCGTGGTCTGATGGAGCATCTTGTCCAAGCGCGGCTGCTGACGACGGATATGGACGGCGCCGAGGCAGTGATCGAGCCAGCACATGAGGCTCTGCTGCGCCGGTGGGGCGTACTGCGCGGCTGGCTGGAGGAGGACCTAACACTGCTGGTGGTGCTGGAGGGCGTACTTGAGGCGACGCGGGATTGGGAGGCGAATGACCGCGAGACCTCCTGGTTGGCGCATCGTGGCGGGCGGTTGGTTGATGGCGAGGCGCTGCGCGGGCGCAACGATTTATGGGCGAAGCTGGGCGTATCGGGTAGTGAGTATCTGACAACCTGCCGGCGTCAGGAGGATGCGCAGCGCGACAGCGATTTGCGCGCAGCATTTCGCTACGATCTTTCCCTTTCTGACGCGCTCTTCGAGAAGGCCCAGAGACATTTGCGCGAACACCGTGACCTCGAAGGCAATTGCCTCCTAGCTGCCGCCTATCTGCAGAACCCAATCGTGGCCGACCGCACCGCTTTCCTAAAGCTCGCGGATGCGACCGACGCCACACGCTCTAGGCGCCTCGCGCAAACTCAGTTGAGCGGCCTCATTGATCTTGATCGTCGTATTCCAATCGAACACGTGTGTTTCGCCGACGGCAAGAACGCGCGCTCCGCAACCTTAACCTTCGACATTGTCAAAAGCCAGCTTCTGCTCGCCAACGAGAGCGGCCTTCAGCGTTGGGACATCACTACGCGCAAATGGCTCGAGCCTGTCATCTGCGCCTGTAAACCGATCGGCGTGTTCCTACCCACGCGCGAAGCCGCCACGCTCGAAGACGGTGCGCTCGTCGTGCGCGATCTCGACACCGGTGAGGAAAAACAGCGCGCGCAGACCGTAGTGGACACCGCAACGACCTACATCGGCGACATCGTGTTCTCACATGACGGCCGCTATGTCGCGATCAACGCCAAGGCCGTACATGTACTCAATCGCGCAACAGGCACCGTCACCGAGTTCAAGGACAAGCAGCGGTACTTCAACGCGTATGCTATCGCACCAGTCCAACTTGATGCTGGCCCCTACTTCGCCATTGGCATGGCTGGCGAGATCGGCGTCTATGATTGCGCTCAGGGTCTTTATGTCGGCAAACTCGCCGTTGGTCAGCGCCTCTCCCTCGACGCTGTCCTCTACGACGCTGCCACCAATCGCTACTTCGCTGGAGGCACGGAGCAGAAGATCTACGCTTTGCGCCAAGGCGACAAGCCCGTCGTCATCGGTGAACACAATGACACGATCAGCTCGCTCACGGCCTTGCCCGGCGAGCGTCGTTTCATCTCCACGGCCTGGGACGGTCTTGCCTATCTCTGGCGCGCAACTGACTGTAAGATAGAAATAGCTATCCCCACCAACACCAACATGGATGATCCCAGTCTCGGCGCTTCTGCCTCTAGCGAAGACGGAAAACACTTCGCAATCCTCGAAAAGAGCGGACGGATCAATATCTGGCGCCGCCGCGCAGACTCGCAAGATGCACGTCTGGCCAATGACAACCTTATCCTTTGCCTCGCCCCCGATCCGACCAACCCAATGCGAATCGCTGCCGCCGGGTTTGTCGGCCCGGTTGCTGCGATATGGACAAAGGGTGCGGACGGCTGGGAGCGTCGCGTTCTGCAGCTCATCGAACCGATGCGGCATGTCTCATTCTCGCGCGACGGCACTGTTATGGCGTTTTGCGGCGATACAGCGGAAATCTCGTTTTTCGACGCGCGAGGAAATCTTTTGCGCACTCTGCGCGTCGCTGGAGATTTCGCTGTCCGCGACAAATACAATCCCAAGGACCGAAGCGACAAAGTTACCGCCGTGGCACTATCTTCAGACGGCGCCAAGGCCGCTTGGATAGCGCCAGGCGGCGCCGTCCAAATCGCCGACGTGTATTCGGGTGCCATCCGCGTTATTGTTCCTTCCGGCACGAAGGATTTCGCGCGTCTGATCTTCGCGCCCAGTGGCGACGCGCTCTATGCCTCGACACTATCGGGCCAGCTAATTGCAATCGATCTTAACGGCAAGCAGCGCATCGTATGCTCTGCTATCCCGCAAGCCTCGACCTATGGGAAGGGCCCCGCGATCGGCCTATCTAGTGACGGCCAGAAGCTCGCCGTTGCAGGCGAGGACAACGTCATCCGCATCTTCGACGCAGCAGGCGGCCAACCCGAACTCGTGCTCGACGGCCATCGCGAGAAGTTCAAGCGCGGCTGGACTGAATCCCTGGGCGGCCTCGCATTCTCTCCAGATCGGCGCCTGCTTGTCTCCAGCGGCACACGCCAGTCTGGTGGCAGCGACCCCCGCACGGTGCGGCTGTGGGACATCGGCACCGGAGATCAGATCTGGCGTCGCATTGTCAACGCTGATTGCCTTGCTGCCGATTTCAGCGCCGATGGCCAGCGCCTGTTCCTCGCCACTGGTAGCGAGATCCATGTCGTCGAGTTGGGCGAAATCGGACTCGGCCTTTCCGCTGCCGAGCGTTTGGAAAGAGCCGAGACTATGCTCGGCCGGAAATGGATAGACTTGCTGTAGAGCGTGCTGGTGAAGAGACGGACGCCACATCATGCAGCACAAGCCAGGGAGGGGAAAGCCCCTTCCAGAAGTCTCTCCAACACATAAAGAGATGAAGGGGGAGGATACAAGTCCGGCTAGCCACCGCACAAGGGCCCGAAGCAAAACAATAATGTTGCCACGGCGCCCCAAGGCCGGCCACTCTGAGGGAGGCACAGGCATGCGCCCGCTCCAATGGCAGAAGTGAGGCCTCCCACAATGAGTCAGCGAACAACCAGCGAGGACCAATACGCCGCCTCAACCCAGCCCCAGCCAGTTCGGCCACGCCTTGCCCTGCGCGTTGGCGTGACCGGCACGCGCGCCATGCTAGACGAGCCAAGCGCTCAGAACCACGTCGCCTCAGCAATCCGCGCTGCTCTCGAGGCGCTGCGCAAACACACCTTTGAGGCCGCCGCGAAACCCAACATCGCCGCCCCGCACGAGCCTGACGTTCAGCCGCTTTTGCGCTTGGTCTCGCCCCTGGCTGAAGGCGCCGACCGGCTTGTGGCACGCATTGCTATCGAACTCGGCTATCAGTTGGAGGTTCCGATGCCTTTCCCACAGGGCGAATACGAACGCGACTTCCAGCCAAAGGACCGCGACGCCAGGATCAATGCCGCAAGCCTAGCTGAGTTCCACGACCTGCTTTCTCATGCTGTACCAGATTCGGATGCAGGCCCGAAGCGTATCCTGGAACTGGACGGCGGTCGCGGTGATGATGAGGCAGCAAGCTATGGCGCGGTCGGCCGCCTTGTTGTGCGTAACTGCGACCTCTTGATTGCAGTCTGGAACGGCCGGCCTGGCAAAGGCAGCGGTGGCACCGCCGATACTGTGCGCTTCGCCGCCCGTGGCGGCCCGCCGGTCTGGTGGGTCGACGCAGAGGGTAAGTTGCCGCCACGTTGGGTGGAGGGACTGGCAACACTGCGTCGTCCGCAGAACCTACCATCGGGCGCAGATGCCTTGGTCGAACTCCACCGTTATCTCGAAGGCATGGTTACGCCGCCGCAATCGGCCCATTTGCCCGGTGAAGGGGTGCTGGGGCGCCTATTCCGACGTGATACCGCGCCGCTGCAATGCTTCCTGGGCGAACGCCTGCCGCTGGGCCACGCGTCTGTTAACTGGCTTTGGCGCAGCGAGCGCACAGTGATGGGTCTTGCGCAACGTGCCGGGGAACGGCTGGAGCACTGGCTCAACGCTGCACACAGGCTTTTTGGTGGCATCGGCCCCTCGCCACATGAGGCGAAGCTCGCGGTGTCCACGCCCCGCACAGACGCGCCGGCGGCGCTGCCTGGCGCCAGAGCAGCAGAGTATTGGCACCGTTTCTATGCCGCGCCGGATGGTCTGGCTACTGCGTATGCGGCACGTTACCGTTCCTCCTACGCTATGATCGCAGTGCTTGCGGCTTTGGCGGTGATGGCCGGCAACTTGGCGGTGGTTTGGGGTGGCAGCGCAAAGCTGCCTTTAACGCTGCTGGAATTCGCCGCGCTGGCCCTGCTGATCTGGTTGGTGGCAGCGAATCAACGGCGCTACTGGCATGGAAGATGGATCGCCTATTGGCCCCACCGATGGGCGATTTCGATGATCTGGCGAAGGCGGTGGCAGCATGAGCGCGCAACATGATCCTGAAGCCGCCATGCGTAAGGCTGGCGTGCGGGAAATCCCGGCGCGCAATTCTGGCGTGGTGCTACTCCGCGCCGATCAAGTGAAAAGCGCGCCCGTTGCATGGCTTTGGTCCGGATGGCTTGCGCGCGCCAAGGTGCATGTCTTTGGTGGTGATCCTGGGGCAGGCAAAACCACGATTGCGCTTGATCTGGCGGCGATCATCACGCGCGGCGGGCGGTGGCCTGATGGCACTCAAGCGGAACCTGGGGACGTTCTTTTCTGGTCCGGTGAGGATGACATTGCGGATACGCTCAAACCCCGCCTGGCGCGCGCCGGTGCCGATATGACGCGCATGCATTTCGTGGCGGGCTTTTCCCAAGATGGCCGCAAGCAAGCCTTCGATCCCGCGCAGCATATGGCCGATCTGAGCGAAGCCATTGGCGCCATGCAGCGCCCGGCGATGGTGGTGATTGATCCGCTTGTCGCGATTGTTATTGGCGAAGATAAGGGCAATGCGCCCGTGAGGCGCAATCTTCAGCCTTTGGCCGATCTGGCGATTGAGCGCCGCGTTGCGGTGCTCGGAATCCATCACTTGAGCAAAGGGACACAAGGCCGAAAGCCGCTTGAACGGGTGACGGGTTCACTCGCCTTCGGCGCCTTGGCTCGGATTGTCTTTTTTGCGGCGCGTGGTGAAGGCAAGGATGGGAGCGAGCCTGAGCGGCTTTTGGTCCGGGTGAAATCCAATATCGGCCCGGATGGTGATGGCTTTCGATACAGTCTCGAACAAGCGCCGCTTCCCGATGATCCGTCAATTTCAGCATCCGGAATTGCCTGGGGTGCGGCGGTGGAAGGGGGCATCATCAAACCAGGGACAAAATCCATGCGGCATGAGATTAGGTTCAGCCGATCTGTTCCTTCGGTTCAGGCTTTTCTGTCTGGGAACAATGCCGCCCATCCTAGGCGCCGCTTCTGGTTCTTTTTTCTAGCAGTCGCCTTTTTGATTGGCGTTTGGATGCTTGTCGTTTTTCTGGCGTTCATGTTTGGGTTATTTCATAGCTAGCCAGCGGGAGAGTAATCATGTCTCGCAACGCGACAAGCTTTCCGCCCGGCAATGGTGCAGGCAAAGGCCCTGCCCAAGGCTCCGGCATGGGCTTCGGTATTGGCGGCCCAGCCCGAGGCATGCGCGCCCCCTTTGGCCCGGAAAACCGCCCCAGCGGTGAAGCTAAGGCTTTTGGCCGGGCGGTGGCGGCTGAATTGCGGGCGCGGGTGGCGGAACGGGCAGCGGAGATTGTCGAAGCGCAGCTTGGCCGGGCGCTTGATCCCCTACATCCTCAAGGGCATGCGGCGGCGGTGGATTTATTGAACCGGATCATGCCGCCCGAAACCAAGGCGACACTTGCGGGCGATCCTGATGCGCCGGTGGCGATCACACGGATCGAGCGGATTATTATTGAACCGCAACAGAATTAGGCGGGCGGGCTTTTCGCTTCGAGAAGCCGCAAAGGATTGAAAAAGCCTAGAACCAAGTATTGAAGAAGCATCACGGGAATAGCAGTCCCGGCGGCGGTGGCGACGCCGTAAGCTAGGAATTCAGAGAAAGGCATCATCGGTCTACGGGACGTTAACTGGTCAAACACGCCAATGAAAAGGCCGATCCCAAGGATCAACCCCCAGATGAGCCAAAGGACAACAAAAACTCTTTGAAGAAAGGGCCTCATGGGAGTGATGCTCCAGCCGGTTTGACGCCAGAGCCCGAGTGATAACCCATAGCCCAGCCGATTAGAACCTAGGTTGCCAGCCTCTCCGGCGCCCGGCCCATGACGCGCGCGCGCGCGGGCAGGGCAGCGCCCATTGCCGGAAACCACGCGCGCGGGGGTGAGAGCCGCCCGCCCGGCATGAGCCGGAAATCAGCCTAAAAAGGGGGGTATCCCGCCCATCGGCGGGGGTATGGGCGGGGGTATAGAATAGAAGCCCGAAAAAATACTGAGCAAAATCAATATCTTAGAGGCTTGATATGGCGGATGAGGTGGACGGGGATTCGAAACTTTGCCGACCTGTTGACTGGAGAGCATCAAGCAGCCCACGGAGCAGTAGCATTCCCTGCTTCTGCATGATCGGCAGCACCGCGTGGCAGCAGAGGAAAGTGCTTTTGAGATTGACGGCGAGCTGGCTGTCCCACAGCGCCTCGTCCATCTCACCGGGGATAGCGGGTTCAGACTTGCCGACATTGTTTACCAGCACGTCGATGCGGCTGAAGCGCGCCATGCAAGCCTCGACCAGCCGCTCCACCTCGGCGGAATCCGTGACATCGCCCGTCGCGATCTCGCAGGTGCCGCCCTCGCCGGTGATGATTGCCTGAGTCTCGCGCGCCGCCGCCTCATTGATGTCCACGCCGAAGATGCGCGCACCCTGCCTGGCGAAGAGCACCGCGATCGACTTGCCATTTCCCCAGCCAGGACCCACCGAGCCGCAGCCGGTCAGGAACACCACCTTGTCCGTCAGCCTGAACACGCGCGCCTAATCTATCTCGATGTTGATGGCACGTATTACGGGCCTCCAGAGGGCCGCCTCATCCGCGATGAAGCGGGTGGCGCGCTCGGGCGTCGAATCCGTCACCGGCACAAAGGCCATGGCCTCCAGCGCGCG
>Ga0315899_10009453_pt1 | contig 10467 bp, 10 predicted proteins | sample LakEriMetagenome_2_FD_203518 | JGI IMG/M metagenome (GOLD analysis project Ga0315899, IMG submission 203518) | Freshwater fungal communities from buoy surface, Lake Erie, Ohio, United States - Buoy 4 MA112 | ecosystem: Environmental > Aquatic > Freshwater > Lake | place: USA: Lake Erie, Ohio...
CCAGTCCGCCAGCAGAAGTTGTGTTCAGTGATCCCCCCGTAGACACACCACCAACGTCGGTCATGGAAGCGAGTTGTTTCCGACAAATTGAGTACGTAGGTGCGTTGCGTGGTGCACAAAACAGCAAGGGTGCAGTAGCACTGATGGAGTACCTCCTCTCAACGAAGTTCCAGGAATCAATGCCGCTCACATTGTTTGTCTTCCCTGTGAATCCGGAGGCGCAATTACCCGAGGTCTTCAACAAGTTTGCAGTACGACCAGAGACTCCCCTCTCTCTGTCTCCCGATGCGATTGCTGATAATCGTGATACGTGGCTTGAGAAATGGCGCGAGATTGTTCTGTCGTAATTCGCCGTCTTCCGAACATGGCGTCACCGTCGTGTTTCGATGTGTTTTTTTGTGGCTTGCAGTCATACCGTTGACATGGTTTGCGGTGTTCTTTCTGTGGCCCACAATCCACGCTTTGGCATCGCTCACATCCTGGTCGGCTATTTCCGACACACTCTCTTCACGAGTGACATGGAACGTGATGTGGTTCACGACGTGGCAGGCGGGAATGAGTGTTATTGCCACATTGATTGTGGCCATGCCTATTACTTGGGTCCTCTCGCGATTTACATTTTGCGGCAGTCGATGGGTGCGAGGGATTGTGAGTACACCATTTGTGCTTCCCACCGTGGTCGTTGCGGCAGCTGTGATGTCGTTACTACCACTTCGTTATCAGTTCGGTGTCCATGGGATCATCATCGCGCACGTGCTATTCAATGTCGCTGTAGTGGTGCGAATCGTGGGCACGCGATGGCAATTCATCTCTCCTGATACTGCATTCGCTGCTGCCACTCTGGGCGCGTCTCCGATTCGTGCGTTCTGGTTCGTCACGCTTCCCCAATTACGTACCGCCCTCTATAACGCCGCGCTCATAATTTTTGTCTTCACCTTCACTTCATTTGGAGTTGTTGCTGTGTTAGGGGGAATCAAGCGTCGAACTCTCGAAGTGGAAATTTATGTAAATGCAATCAATCTCGGTGTCTTCGATACGGCCATGGTCTTAGCCACTCTTCAGGTGTTTGCTGTGTTGTTGGTTTTTGCCGTCGCAGCGTGGTTGTCGCGCAACCAGACGTCGCATGAAGGCACAGCATCTCATCCATTGCCACTACGCCATCATCCACGACATCGTGTGGTGATATCAATTATTGCAATAGCAACCCCTGGACTAATCGCTGTTCCGTTTATTGCATTGTTCATTCGTTCGTTCCGCACTGGAAATACATGGACTCTGAACGCCTGGCGCAATTTATGGAACGATTCGCTCGAACGTGTGGGGCTTGACATCCCCGCCGTCTTATCACGTTCATTGATCTTTGCCACTGTGACTGCGCTCATTGCAGTTCCGATGGCGTACATTGTCGCCTCTTTGTCGGTGTATGCGCGGCGCGGTGGCACTGCCCTTCGAGCGTTGACATCGCTACCCATCATCGTCTCTGCAGTCACGTTAGGTTTTGGAATCATTGTCACATTTGACAAATCTCCATACAACTGGCGCGGACAAACATGGTTATTGCCAGTTGTTCATGCACTCGTTGCGCTTCCTCTCATTGTTTTTCTTCTGACGCCCGCAATCAGTGCGATTTCTCCTACACAAAGAGATGCGGCACGAACATTAGGGGCATCACCGCGCCACGTGTGGTGGAACATCGATGCTCGACTCATGCGCACACCACTGGTGAGTGCCGGAGCGTTGTCTTTTGCGGTGTCACTTGGCGAGTTTGGTGCAACAACATTTCTCAGTCGATCATCTTCAACCACATTGCCGATTGCAATTGGGCAACTTCTAGGCCGACCAGGCACTTCGCTGCAGGCAAGTGGTTTTGCACTTGCAGCACTGCTTGCAATTATTACCGCGGCGGTGATGTCACGTGCTTAACGTCAACAACCTCACCGTGTCACGAGATTCTCGTATTGTTTTGAACAACATTTCTTTTGTCGTCCCTGACAGTTCAATCACCGCGATACTTGGCCCTAGTGGGGTGGGAAAAACCACATTGTTGCGTGCAATCGCCGGTCTCATTCGTATTGACCAAGGCTCAATTGTTGTGAACAACGTTGACGTTACGAATCTTCCGACTCATCAGCGTGGAATCGGCTTGATGTTTCAAGATGGACAACTGTTTCCCACAATGAATGTTGCAGACAACATCAGGTTTGGTCTGCGGATGCGAAAGCACAATAAAAGAGAACAAATGCAACGCGTGAATGAACTGCTCGAACTGATACATCTACCGGATTACGCCAAGCGTGACGTATCAACGCTGTCTGGCGGTGAAACTCGACGCATTGCACTTGCACGTGCCATCGCCCCCTCACCTGCCGTGCTCCTTCTTGACGAACCGCTCACAGGGTTGGAGGAGGATCTTCGTTACAACCTTGCACGCGAGCTCGCAACCATTCTCCGCAACACCGAAGTCACCGTTGTGATGGTGACCCACGATCGATATGAGGCTGAAATCATGGCCGATGCGATTGTGCAGTTATCAACGCGAGGCGATGGCAACAATGGTGCTGTATTGGAGTAGGTCGCCGTTTTGACGCGTCGCATCGACAGTCAATTTCCATGAACCACCAGAGGGCATTTCAGCAAACCCACTCCAATGGTTAGGACCCACTTCAATCACTTCAACTGATAAGGGCGCGGAAGTGTCGTCTTGCGATGTCATTGTCACAACAACGGACTGCATTGGATCAAGACTTCCACCGGGTGGGCTCAAAATCACATGCACTTCTATCGGCCCAACCCGCGTTGGAGAAACAGTTACGTCAACAACTACATCATCTTGCACCAACGTGGCAGTGTGCACCGACGTTGCTGATGAATCCACTCCGTCTGGAGAGGTCACTACTAACCCCACCGACAGAACAAACACCACAAGTCCAAGCGTCGCCTCAAACAAAATTGCTCGACGTATTGAGGAAGCGCCCTTTTTTCGCAACACTCGTCGAGCAGCCGCTCCAATCCCGATCAGCACAAAAACAACGACGATCTTTATGCGCAGAATGTCACCGTAACGATTGTCAAAAAAGCTCGATGGACCTCCGGTGATGATGAGCGCAGACGTGATGCCACTTAATGCGGTTACCGGCATGGCATACGTTGCAAGACGCGAAAAGCGATTCACCACGTGAATGTCGTTCACGATTGCGTCTGCTCGGACAAACATTTTCCACGCCATCGCAAGCACGATGACGCCACCTATCCAAATAGAAATTGACCACACATGAACGCTGTCAACAACAACAGCCAACAGTGCGGGTGACGCACTACTCGGGTGACCTGCTAGTCCGAATGTAACGACAAGAACAATCGCATTGAAGACTGCGATGTTTGTCCACACCGGCGATCGGTGCCAATCGCGCAGGATTCCTAGCAATAGCAGCGCTCCAATAATGACTGCAATCAGCCGCAACACAAGAGCAAGACCGACTCGCGTCTCAAGGACCGTACTCAGCAGATCAAAGTCACCGATTGAGCCCCACGACTTGCGTGACACGTATGGTCCTTGCAGTAGCAACAGACCCAAAGTCGATACGAACAATGTCCCTAATGACACACTCAGCATCGCCAACATACGCGTCTCACGCATAAGGTCACCCGCTGCAACGAGTACGACTAAGCCGATGATCACGACTAGTGACAGGAATGAGAAGTACCGAAGCACATTCATATATGGTTCCAGCGGCGAATCTGCATTAATCGTGGTGATCACCGTCTCTAACAACTCTGCTGATTCGCCCGAAGTCTGATTACCGACTTCGAAAGTAAAGGCACCATTCAAAGCATGACCATCTGCACTCGTGGTGTTCCACACCACCACGTACGGACCAGGGTCTAATTGACCAACGTCAGCAATGAGAATTGACTTGTCATTCGGTTCAGCACGAACATCACCGATTGATATTTCAATGTCATCGCGTCCAAATAGTCGAATCTCACTGAGTTTTGTTTCAACGGGCTCAGAAAAATCCAGAAGAATTTGTGGTGGCGAATTTGGCACCACTGACGAAGCAGCCGGTGATGTGCGATCAAGTTGTGCGTGGGCAGAAGCCGACTCAAGTGGCAAGACAAATGCGCTAAGCGCGACGATCGCCATCACGGTTCGTCCAAACCAACGCGTCATTAAGGTCATACCTGAAACCCCGGCCCAACTTCCATATCTTCAACATTGATTCGACGAATCATCCATGCAAGTCGTAAGGCGGGATCAAGATCGGCACTGTGCGGATCGACGACAATACCGTTGCGCTTGTGCGCATCACCTTGTTGTTCGAGTTCGTGCTTGACATAAAAGTCACTCCATGATTCATGACCGATCCCCATTTCGAGATCGACAATGTGAATCGCAACTTCGCGCCACCGCAAAAACACAAGATCACGTACTGGCACCACTTGACCACCGGGTCGTCGAGCTGAACCCTGCCACGCTTCTGGTGTTGCATGCGCCCACTGCGCCTCAAGACTCCAGACATTCTGGCGAAGGTCTACAACAATCTCGCCGAGAGGACGTGTGGCTCCGGCTTCAATGTCGGCGTTTCGTTGACTCATCCCGCCTGGGTATTGGTCCCCAATCTCTCCGCGCGCTGCACATTCAAAGAGATGGACGTGGCGTTCTGCGTTTCGCGCAAGATGGGTCAGAACATGACCACGAGTCCATCCTTCTAACAGTGATGGTCCACGACAATCAGATTCAGACATTGAATCGGCGATGGCTAACAGCAATTGATGAGATTGCGCACAACCTTCAACACAACGATTAATCCATGTTGCATCAAAGGCCACCGACACGGCTATGTACGGTACTAGGAGGAACGTCAGTTGATGTTTCGGTATGGGACCACAACGACAGTGCCATCAGGCTCATGATGGACACGTACGGAGACTCCGTAAAACTCCCCAAGAGTCTCGGGGCGCAAGACCTCACGCGCCGTACCCGATGCCACGCAGTGTCCCTCATGTAGCAACACCAGCCGATCCGAATACAACCCTGCCAATGTGAGGTCATGCATTGCTGAGATCACCGTAAGACCGTGTTCAGTACGAATACGATCAACAAGTTCTAATGCCTGCTGTTGATGACCAATGTCCAGCGCGCTGGTCGGTTCATCAAGCAAAAGGATGGGGGCTTCTTGGGCAATCGCACGAGCAATGACGATGCGTTGACGTTCGCCACCTGACAGCGTTCCAAGTCTCCGTGATGAAAATGACTCAAGATCAAGTCGTGAAAGAACATCTTCCACCATGTCATGGTCGTGATCAGTCTCCACTGAAAAATGTGGCACATACGGGTTTCGTCCCAGCAACACATACTCCGACACCGTCATGTCAGGCGGCAACACCGGCGATTGTGGAACATAGGCAATAAGTTGTGCTCGACGACGAGACGAACGTGCGGACAAAGGAGAACCGTCTACGTAAATGGTGCCTTTATGTTTTGTGACACCGACGATAGAACGCAACAATGATGATTTTCCTGCGCCATTTGGACCAATGAAACACACCCATTCACCAGGGCGCACCGTGTCGCTGTAGTCATACACCGCTGTTTCATTTCCGTATCGCACGGACAAGTGATCAAAGGCAAGCGATGTCATACGCGCGCCTTTCTCATTCGCAAGATCAACAAGAAAAATGGCGCACCTAAAAATGCCGTCACCACGCCAATTGGCGTTTCTGCGGGATCACTGAGTACACGCCCCGGAATGTCTGCAATAACGAGGAATGCTCCGCCCATTAGCAGCGATACCGGCAACACAATGCGGTATGAGGTTCCGGCAATTAGTCGCACGGCGTGAGGAACGATGATGCCCACAAACCCAATGAGACCACTCACCGCAACCACAGATGCGGTTCCGAGAGTTGCGGTGATCACCACAACAAGTCGCACTCGATCAACGGACACACCGAGCGCAGATGCTTCATCGTCACCGACTCGCAAAATGTCGAGCAATCGACGATGCATAATCAACACGATCGAACTGGCAATTACATACGGCAACACGAGTCGAACATCGCCCCACGTCGCAGTAGAAAGACGCCCGAGAATCCATGAATACACCTGACGTACAACGTCTGTATTCCGTTGCAAAATAAACGTTTGAAATGCAGTGGCTAGCGACGTGACAGCAACACCAGCCAGTACAAGTGTTGTTGACGCACGATCATTGCCAAAGGCAGCCCCGACCAAGTACGTGAGCACCACAGCAGTGAGACCACCAACAAATGCCGCGAGTGGTAATGGATCAATAATCCACGATGTTGTACCCGCACGATTAACGGTAAATACCACCGTTGCTCCAAGTCCCGCTCCTGCGGCCACTCCAAGTAGGTAAGGATCTACTAGCGGATTACGAAACACTCCTTGATATGCAGCGCCCGAAATTGACAGCATCGCTCCGACCAGTGCGGCCAACACAACACGAGGCATACGAATCTGAGAGACAATCAACCATTGACTATCTGTCACCCCGGAATCAATTGCCACGAGTGGTAATCGGTCGAGGAGTTCTAACGGCACCCGCCACCACGTGGGGCCGGCGGGGCCAATCATGGTGCCAAACAACAGCGCGACAGACAGCACGATGCCAGAAGCGACGATCCACTTCCAAGCCACCACGGTGGACACGCTGTTGTTTGGCTGCAACATGAGTTACTCAGTAACCGTTAATGCATCAGCAATCGCACGAACAAGATCAACAACGCGTGGCCCCCACCGCTGTGCGACGTCACTATCAAGATTGATAACGCGACCATTAGTTACCGCATCAAGCGATCCCCAACCGGGACGGGTCGCCACTGTCTCTGCAGTCTCCCCGTACGCAGTATCTGCCAGAAAGATATACGTGGGATTTTCTTCGATGATGACCTCTGCACTCAGCTGCGGATAGTCATTTCCTTCTTCTGCCCCATCAGCGATGTTTACGAGGCCAAACGATGCGAACAATGAACCCACCAACGTATTAGACGTTTGTGTGAAGTACGTATTGTCTAATTCGAAGAAATACGAACTGTCCGTCATTTGTTCAACGCCGGCGACTGCTTCATCAATTTGCGTTTTCATGTCAGCAACTACCGACGTTGCATTCGACACTTGTCCCGTAATCGCGCCAAGTGTTTCAATCTGTGCATACACATCATCAAGAGTGGTTGCTGCATTTCCGTACCACACAGGAATATCAAGTGCGGCGAGACCGTCAGCCATTCCCTCTGGTGCATACGAGACCACAACCAAGTCAGGGTCATATTCGGCGATTGCCTCAATGTTTGGCTCGAATCCTGAAAGGTCTGATGCTTTTGCTTGCGCTTCCTCTGGATAATTGCTCATGTTGTCGATGGCAACAACTTGATCACCGGCACCTATCGCCCACAACATTTCAGTTGCGGTTGGCGACAGGCTGATGATGCGCGTTGGTGCTTCCTCAAAGGTGAGGTCACCTTCTGCCTGAGGCACGGTCAATGGAAACGACGCCTCTGCAGGAGATGAAGCTGCGGTTGTATCACTGCCGGATGAATCTGACCCGTTGTCATCGCCACATGCGGCGAACAACATTGTGGATGCGATAAGGGCTATAACGCCGCGCTTAAGTAGTGGTTTTCGTGATTTGGACATGGTTCTTCCTCCGAAGATGTTGGAGAAAGAAGGTGGAGTCACACCATCAATGTGGTCGAAGACTTCGACACATCAATTCGCGGACCGCCCTTCCTTCGAGGATCGGTTTTCGCATACAGAAACAGGCGACCGGACTTGTCTGACAAATCATGGTTACAAGATGACTCTTGTTTCCCATATTTTTCGTCAGCATCACCGTTGCGGGACAGTGTCGGATTTTCGCCGAACTTCGCTGTGATCTGTACTACACATCTTTCGATGTGATGTTGTCACTGTAGTGCATGTCTCCCACTGCCGGTGAACCGACGTGAGAACGGACAAAGTTTTTGTTATGCAGTTGCGAGCGCAATTAATCGATTGAGGCCTTCTTCAAGGTCTGCATCAGACAACGCAAAAGAAAAACGCGCAAAACCTGGGGCACCAAATGCTTCGCCTGGCACAAATGCCACTTGAGCCTGACCCAAAATATTGTCAGCCAACTCAAGCGTGGTCACTGCTGACTGGCCACCGATGGGTCGACCAAGGAGCGACGTGAAATTCGGGAAGCAATAAAACGCACCTTGTGGTTGCAAGCACGTGACTCCAGGAATTGATGTGAGCATCTCATGCATGCGACGACCTCGACGTTCAAACGCCTCACGCATCATGGAAACTGCAGAAAGATCACCACTAACTGCGGCAAGAGCTGCCACCTGCGCAACGTTGCTCACATTGGATGTGGCATGTGACTGGAAGTTAATCGATGCTTTAATGACATCTTTTGGACCGATCATCCAACCAACACGCCATCCGGTCATCGCGTATGTCTTTGCAACACCGTTCACGATGATGCACTGATTTGCTACTTCAGGGACCAGAGTCGGCATTGACGCAAACGTGTTGTCGCCATACACGAGATGTTCGTAAATCTCATCAGTGATTACCCAAACATTGTTGTCCACGGCCCAACGCGCGATAGCCGCAACTTCTTCAGGCGGATACACCGACCCGCTCGGATTATCAGGTGACACAAACAGCAACACTTTTGTGCGTTCTGTCTTTACTCTGTCGAGCTGTTCGACGGTGACACGAAATCCATTCGACTCGTCAGTATCAACTATGACGGGAACGCCACCGGCGAGTGTGATGGCCTCGGGATACGTCGTCCAATACGGTGCAGGACAAATCACCTCGTCGCCTGGATCGCACAGTGCAGCAAACGCAGTGAACACCGCATGCTTTCCACCGTTTGTAATCAACACTTGGTCTGCAGTGCAGGAAAACCCGCTGTCACGCAACGTCTTTGCCGCGACTGCTTCACGCAATTCAGGTAACCCACTTGCGGGTGTGTAGCGGTGGTATTTCACATCGCGACATGCTTTGACCGCGGCTTCGACAATGTGTTCGGGTGTGGGAAAGTCGGGCTCTCCTGCTCCAAAACCGATCACATTGTGACCTTGCGCCTTTAAAGCCTTCGCTTTGGCATCAACAGCCAATGTTGCGGACTCGGCAATAGCCCCGAGTCGAGCCGATACCCGTCGCAGTTCCGATTGGGAGGTCATAGGTGCAATGCTTACACAGTGAGCCAAAAGAACCTGCATGGAATAACACTTCCGAACGACATTCTTCCTCGTGATGGCCGCTTCGGCTGCGGTCCATCCAAAGTGCGCCCCGAACAGATCGACGCAATCGTTGCACGCGGACGCTCGGTCATGGGCACCTCTCATCGCCAAGCACCAGTGAAAGACATCGTTGGTTCGGTACGTGAAGGACTCACCGCTTTGTTCTCGTTGCCAGAGGGTTGGGAAATTGTGCTTGGTAACGGTGGTTCAACAGTTTTCTGGGATGTCGCCACGTTCGGATTAATTGATCAACGCAGCCAGCACCTTGTGTTCGGTGAATTCTCCTCAAAGTTTGCAGAAGCAGCACACGCTGCTCCACACATCGCAGAACCTGTCGTCATAAAGAGTGATCCCGGCACACACCCCGACGCCATTGCTGACCCATCTTGTGACATCTATGCCTTCACTCACAACGAGACATCCACCGGAGTGTCGATGCATCTCAAGCGACCCTCTAGCGACGGGCTGGTGGTAGTCGATGCAACGAGCGCTGCCGGTGGCTTGATGTTTGATCCAAGTGAAGTTGACGTCTATTACTTCGCCCCACAGAAGTGTTTCGCATCGGATGGTGGCCTCTGGTTTGCTGCATGCTCCCCCGCCGCGATCGAACGTATTCGCTACATCAATTCCACAAAACGTTGGATTCCCGCATCGCTTGATTTGAAGATTGCTCTCGACAACAGCGTCGCGAACCAGACATACAACACACCCGCACTGGCGACACTGATTATGTTTGACGAACAACTGCAGTGGATGAATTCAAATGGTGGTTTACGGTGGGCAGCTGATCGCAGTAAGCAATCAGCCACCACGTTGTACAACTGGGCCGACTCTCGCTCGTTTGCAACTCCGTTTGTTGCCGACCCGCTGAAGCGTTCAAATGTGGTTGGCACAATTGACATCGATGGAATTGACGCCAATGAGATTTCCGCTGTTCTACGCGCAAACGGCGTAGTGGACACCGACAGTTACCGCAAACTTGGCCGAAATCAATTGCGCATCGGTATGTTTCCTTCTATTGATCCAAACGATGTCGCCCAACTCACAAAATGCATTGATTTTGTGGTTGAGCGCCTTGGGTCATAAATAAAAGGTCATAATTACAGGACCAAAACGCACAATAAGGAATCGACGCGACTTTCATGTCTCTCACTATCGACGAAGTACTGAATGCAGAATGGGATGACGTCGGTTCCTTACGTAATCCTG
>Ga0315899_10009454_pt1 | contig 10467 bp, 9 predicted proteins | sample LakEriMetagenome_2_FD_203518 | JGI IMG/M metagenome (GOLD analysis project Ga0315899, IMG submission 203518) | Freshwater fungal communities from buoy surface, Lake Erie, Ohio, United States - Buoy 4 MA112 | ecosystem: Environmental > Aquatic > Freshwater > Lake | place: USA: Lake Erie, Ohio...
GCCCCAGTCATCATGGGATAGCCAACGGCATTGTTCACGGTGTAATCAAGTGCCGGCGCACCATCGGCCCAACCCATTACCCGGACGGTAACGAGATCAGCGCGTCCTTCCGCCAGTTTTGCATGCGACAGAAAGCCCTCTGCGGGGAAATTAGTAATAAATTGCCCCGTCGCGCGCACCAATTCCTGAAGGATTTCTCGCCCTTGTGGGTTTGATAAATCCAATGCCACCGACTTTTTGGCACGGTTTAGATTTTCCCAATACAGGGAGTCATTGTCTTCCGTCACTGGCCAACGATGATAATCGGGGCCGCCCCCAATTTGGTCGACGCGGATGACCTCTGCGCCGAACTGCGCACAGTATAAGCCAGCCGTCGGCGACGCCACAAAGGACGACGCCTCGATAATCTTGAGACCATCCAGCAAATTATACATGCATTAGACCTTGGGAATTACACATGTGTCATCAGGCCTGAGCCGCCCATTCACGCAGCATATGCTTGGCAATCTGAAGCTGCAGAATTTGCGTTGTGCCTTCGTAAATCCGGTAAATGCGCGCGTCGCGGTAGAAGCGCTCGGCGTCATATTCTGCCAGATAGCCAGCACCGCCGTAAATCTGGACCACACGGTCAACCACACGACCACACATTTCGGTGGCAAACACCTTAGCTGCAGCCGCCTTACGCAGAACATTCTCGCCTGCATCAGCGCGGCGGGCAGCGTCATCAAGCATACATTCAGCGGCATAGATTTCGATGTCACTATCCGCCAGCATTTGCTGGATAAGTTGGAAATTGGCAATTGGCTCACCAAACGCTTTACGTTCATTGGCATAGCGCAGAGCGCTGTCGAGCGCACGGCGGGCATATCCCGTTGCTGCAGCTCCCACGGACAGACGGCCATTGTCGAGGCTCTGCATGGCAAAAGCAAAGCCCTTACCTTCTTCGCCGCCCAAGATCGCATCTGCCGGCAATTTCACATCTTCCATAATGATATCGGCGATGTGACTTCCCGCCTGCCCCATTTTCTTGTCAGACTTACCAACCGTGATCCCCGCGGTGTCCATAGGAACAATAAAGGCCGAAACATGCGCGTTCTTTGGCAAAGCTTCTTTGCTGGTTCGGGCCATGATAAGGGCGACCTTCGCGAAAGGCGCATTGGTGATGTAGCGCTTGGTCCCGTTGAGTACCCAGCCATTGCCGGATTTTAAGGCGATGGTTTGCATAGCGGCGGAATCCGAACCTGATCCAGGTTCGGTAAGGCCAAAAGAGGCAACTTCGCCCGCAGCCAATCGCGGCAACCATTCGGATTTCTGTGCGTCAGTGCCGCCATTTTTAAACGCCGAACAAATCATCCCAATGTTGATCGACGTGATCGACCGATAGCATGGCATGGCATAGCTCATCTCGCGGATTGTGCGGATATATTGCTGGATATTCATTCCCGCACCGCCATATTCTTCAGGCATCGTCAGGCCAAAAAGGCCCATGTCCCGCATCTCGGCCATAATTGAATCCGGGATGATATCTGTTTCGAGGATTTCCTTTTCCGCCGGGATCAACCGTTCGCGAACATAGCGCTGAAGCTGCTCGATAAACTGTTCAAAAATGTCATTATCCATGATGTTCCCTTTCCCCGCGATACAAAAAACGAATTTCTGTATTCGCTATTTATGACTGGCTTTTAAGCCGTAAATTCAAAATATCCATTCGACAAAACCGTGACATTGCGTTCAACGCTGGTCGACTGAAATGCTGCTTTTCCATCACTCTCAATCCAGATATCCGTGCGGATTGTTTCGCCTGGCTCGACGGGTCGTGAAAAACGAACATCCATCCGGCGTACCCGCGACGGGTCATTATCAACCAATGCTGAGAGCAATGCGCGGCCAACAACACCATAAGTCGCAAGGCCATGCAAAATCGGACGGTCAAAGCCGGCTGCATGGGCAACATCCGGGTCAATGTGCAACGGGTTAAGATCACCGGACAAGCGGTAGATCATAGCGCTGTTTCTGGCAGTCGGCATATCGACAGATAGATCGGGCGCACGCTCACTTGGAACCTTGTGCGGAACTGGCGCGCCATCTGGCGAACCACCAAATCCGCCATCGCCACGCAGGAATATTGTCGCCACAACATCAGCATAATGAATGCCATCGCCGTCGACAATCCGGCGTTCAACCATGGCGATAGCACCCTTCTCGGCGCCTTTATCGATAAGCTTCGTAATCCGCGTTTCGCCTATGAATTGGCCTTTGGCAGGGAGCGGCTTGTGAATAATGACGGACTGTTCACCATGCAGCACTTTTTTCCAGTCGACATTCCATTCAGGATTCCGCCAAATAAAACCGGGATAACCCAAAACTACGGCCATCGTAGGCAGAGCTTTCAGGCCTTCTTCATACACGAAATCCAAGTCTTCACTCCCTACGCCCAGCGCATAGAGAATGCTGTCCCGTTCTTGCCAATTCTGTTCAATGCGGATTGGCGGGGAGCCAAGAAGCGTTTCCGGGTTCATTGTTATAATGCCAATCGCTTAAATAGGATCATGGGCAAAAACATGTGCCGAAACTTCATCCGCTCGGGCAAAGCTTGGAGCGAAGGATGGAATAAGTTCCGCCGCGATTGTTTCCGGTGTCCATCCTTCAACTTTCGTCATCGAACGGATGGGCCGTGGTTTTCCGAAAAGTACAATCTCGTTCTTACGTACGGAGAATATCTGGTTTGTCACGTCCTTCGATGCATCCGAAGCTAGATAGACAACCATGGGAGCAATCTTATCCGCGCTCATCGATTTGAACTTTTCGACGCGCGCTTGTTGTTCGGGTGTTTCGGCTGGGATCGAGGCTATCATTCGGCTCCACGCAAATGGCGCGATACAGTTTGACCGCACCCCAGCGCGGGCCATGTCGAGCGCAATCGATTGGGAAAGACCGACGATGCCCAACTTAGCGGCGGAATAATTTGCCTGCCCGATATTACCCACCAAACCGCTTGTAGAGGTAAAATGGATAAAGCTGCCCGACTGCTGCTCCCTAAAATAGGGCGTTGCAGCTTTTGAGACGTTGAAACTGCCATTGAGATGCACATCGATCACGGCGCGCCAGTCTTCATAGCTCATCTTATGCCAAATGGTATCACGCAAGATCCCTGCATTGTTGACCACAGCATCAATCCGCCCAAAGCGTTGAACAGCATCTTCGATGATGGATGTCGCACCAACAGGATCAGCGACGCTCGCCATATTGGCATGCGCCTTACCACCAGCGGCAATGATATCATTCACGGTCTCTTGGGCCGGCCCAGCATCACCGCCTTCGCCGCCCTCTCCAACGCCAGGATCGTTCACTACAACGGACGCGCCATGTGCGGCACATAGCAATGCTATCTCACGACCAACACCACGTCCGGCGCCCGTGACCGCCACAACTTTACCTTCAAGCATTCCCATGACTTAACCCTTCAACACCTCGACCAATGTCTTGCCGAGCAAGGATGGCGATGGTGATACGCGGATGCCCGCGGCCTCCATGGCTGCAATCTTGCTTTCAGCGTCGCCCTTGCCGCCCGATACGATGGCGCCTGCATGGCCCATGCGGCGGCCCGGAGGTGCAGTGCGTCCGGCGATGAAACCAGCCATTGGCTTTTTACGGCCCTTTTTGGCTTCGTCGATCAGGAACTGCGCTGCTTCTTCTTCTGCGCTGCCGCCGATTTCACCGATCATGATGATCGACTTGGTGGCGTCGTCTGCGAGGAACAGCTCAAGGCAATCAATGAAGTTCGTGCCGTTGACAGGATCGCCGCCAATGCCGACCGCAGTGGTCTGGCCAAGGCCTTCTGCGGTGGTCTGAAACACCGCTTCATAGGTCAACGTGCCTGAGCGTGATACGACGCCGACCGAGCCTGCCGAGAAAATGCTGCCCGGCATGATGCCGATCTTGCATTCATTGGGTGTCAATACGCCTGGGCAGTTGGGACCAATCAGGCGGGATTTTGAACCCGAAAGCGCCCGCTTTACCTTGACCATATCAAGCACAGGAATGCCTTCGGTGATGCAGACAATCAAAGGAATTTCCGCGTCGATCGCTTCCAAGATGGAGTCCGCCGCAAAGGGCGGCGGGACATACACGACCGACGCATCTGCGCCAGTGACCTGCTTGGCTTCAAGCACAGTGTCGAACATTGGCAGACCAATATGCGTCGTTCCGCCCTTGCCGGGGGTCACACCACCAACCATCTGCGATCCATAAGCCAGCGCCTGCTCGGTATGGAATGTACCCGTCGCGCCGGTCATGCCCTGCGTGATGATTTTAGTGTTCTTATTGACGAGGATGCTCACAAACGTCTCCTGAAATCTTTGGGTTGCGCTTAGTTCAGCGAAGGGTCGATGGCTTTACAAGCCACCAGCAATTCTTTGACGGCATCGACGCTGACGGCGAGGTTGGATTTCGCTTCGTCATCCAGGGCAATCTCGGCAACCTTCTCGACGCCACCAGCACCGATCATAACCGGAACGCCGACATAGAGATTGTCGACCCCATATTGGCCAGTCAGATGGACAGCCGCAGGAAGGACGCGTTTTTGATCGTAGAGATAGGCTTCGGCCATTGCGATACCGCTGGTGGCGGGCGCGTAGTAGGCTGAGCCAGTTTTGAGCAGGGCGACGATTTCGCCGCCACCGCTGCGCGTGCGCTGGACAATTGCGTCAATACGCTCCTGCGTAGACATGCCCATTGCGATCAAGTCGGGCACAGGAATGCCCGACACTGTGGAGTATTGAATGACAGGTACCATCGTGTCGCCATGACCGCCGAGTACAAAGCTCGTTACGTCCTTGACCGACACATTGAACTCATCCGCAAGGAAATGGCTGAAACGTGCGGAATCCAGCACTCCCGCCATGCCGACCACCATGTTATGCGGAAGGCCGGAAAATTCGCGCAATGCCCAAACCATCGCGTCGAGCGGGTTGGTGATGCAGATTACAAATGCGTTTGGCGCGTTGGACGCAATGCCTTCGCCGACGGCCTTCATCACTTTCAGGTTGATGCCAAGCAAATCATCCCGGCTCATGCCGGGCTTGCGTGCAACGCCTGCGGTGACGATGATGACATCTGCACCAGCGATATCCGCATAATCATTGGTTCCAGTGATTGTGGCGTCAAAACCTTCAACGGGACCGCATTGCGACAGATCCAGCGCCTTGCCTTGGGGAATGCCTTCAACAACGTCGAACAAAACGATGTCGCCCAGACCCTTTAATGCTGCGAGATGGGCGAGAGTGCCGCCGATGTTGCCGGCGCCGATGAGTGCAATTTTCTTGCGAGCCATGAAAAACTGTCCTTCCTTTAGGGCTTTATAGCGGAATTATCGCGTCGTTACGCCGAATCACTATGGATAACAACCCAATAAAGGTTCAAATCAAAGGTTTTTGTGATAATAGTTCGCAATAGCTTTAGTGAGTGGGTGCGGCTGTCAGGTGCCGGCTACCCGCCGCAACATCTCCATCCAGATAGGCACCTGACCATGAAAACCTTCGGCCCAGACGCGCTCGTCTAAACCATGGGCGCCTTCCCGTTGACCAACTATGCCCCACAGGCCGCCAAAGCCATAAACAGGGATGCCGGCGGCGCGCAAAAATGCGCCATCCGTTGCACCAGCGGACTGGAACGGCAGAACCGGCGCATTGGGAAATCTAGTTGCGACGGCCGCCCGATAGGCCTGCAGTATGTCGTCGCGCACGGGCGATGGTGCAGTTTCGGGTGTCTGCGACCCTTCAACGGCGGATACGGTTACATCTGGCCCTGCAAGCAACTGCAATTGCTGCCGGACATCTTCGATCTTCACGCTTGGGAATATGCGGCAGTTCACATTGGCTTCGGCTTTTTGCGGAAGAGCATTTGGCGCATGCCCGCCCGACAGCATGGTTGCTACGCAGCGTGTCCGCGTGCTTCCGGGGTCCATGGCTTCCAGCAAATCGGCAGTCTCGCGGTCTTGCGGGTCAGCGAGAAATCGGCGCAGCAGCTCACCATATTGGCCGCTGTCGACCTTTGCGAGCATGTCGTAGCTGGCGCGGGTGGCGTCGTTGATCATCGCAGGGAAACGGTGCCGCTCAACTGCCGTCAGTGCATTGGCAAGTGCGTAGATCGCGTTGTCGGGCCGCGGCGCACTGCTGTGTCCTCCGCGATTGACCGCAGTCAGATGGAAGTCGGCATAGGTTTTTTCGGCAATCTGAATACCAAAGCTTTCTACGCGCCCGTCCGGAAACACCGTCCCGCCACCTGCATCACCATTTAATGCATATTCGGCGTCAATCAGGGCGCGCCATTCACTTGCCGCCCGCCGTGCGCCGTTGCCTGTGGTTTCTTCATCTCCCGTAAACAGGACAATGATGTCGCGCGTCGGTTCAAACTTTTCGACTCGCAAAGATTGCAGGGCCAGCACAATGCCAGTCAACGCTGCCTTATTGTCATTAGACCCGCGCCCCAGATAATAGCCACCTTCTTCGCGGAACTGGAACGGCGGATATTTCCAATCGCTTGCCTTAGCCGCAACGACATCCATATGCGCCATCAGCAAGATCGGCTTTTTGCCCGACGGTTTGGTTGCGGGCCAGCGCGCGATCAATGTCTGGGTATTGTCGTGATCCTTCACGATAACGTTTGTGATGCCCGCCTTGCGGAATTCTGCTGATAACAGGGCTGTTAGCTTTTTAAACTCCGCAGGCTGTCCATCCACGGTGGGAATTTCAACAATCTTAGCGAACAGATCGCGTTCGGCGGCTTGCTGCGTAGATTGTGCTTGCGCGTTTGCAGTCGTGGTTAGGGCCAACAAGCCAGCAAAAAATATAGTCTTCCGTCGCATCATCTCTCTCCCTTATGGGCTATGCTAACGCGGGCCATGCCCTTCCGCCAGATAATCCTCTGCCTGCATTTCCATCAGGCGGGATACGGTGCGGTCGAATTCAAATCGCCCGTCACCTTGCGGGTAAAGATGGTCGGGCTCCGCATCTGCGCTCGCCAGAAACTTCACGCGATACTCATAGAACGCATCGATCAACGTAACAAAGCGCGCGGCTTCATTTCGATTATGAGGTCCCAAAACCGGTATGCCGACCATAATCACCGTGTGAAATCGTCGGGCGATGGCAAGATAATCTGCAGCACCGCGCGCTTCGGCACAGAGGCGCTTGAACGAAAATACCGCGACACCTTTTAGCGACTTGGGTACATGCAGCATCCGTCCGCCGCCAAGGTCCATTTCTAGGGTCGGCACATGCGCGCGGTCTTCGGGCGGATAATCGGTCATCTTGAAAAAGGTTTCCGACAGCGCCGCGGTGGCATCGGGTCCATTTGGTATTAGCCACGTTTTAGCGCTCCCCAACCGATCGCGTCGGTAATCGGTTGGGCCATCCAGCGCGATGATATCAAGGCTCTCCTTCACAAGCGCGATGAAGGGCAGAAACAATTGCCGGTTCAGGCCGTCCTTATACAAATCATCAGGGTGGCGGTTCGACGTGGTTACAACGGTAACACCAGCCGCAATCAGGCCAGAAAAGAGCCGCGACATGATCGCTGCGTCCGCCATATTGTTCACGACCATTTCATCAAAGCACAACAACCGCGCTTCGGCGGCCAATGCTGCGACGATGGGGGGGATCGGGTCGCCTTTTTCTTTCACACGTTCAGCCTTTAGCCGCGCATGAATGTCGATCATGAATTCATGGAAATGCGCGCGGCGCTTATGCTGGATTTGTACGCTGTCGAAAAACAGGTCCATCAGCATGGATTTACCGCGCCCGACACCACCCCAGAGATAGAGGCCTCGCGCCGGTTCTGGCTTTCGTCTCAAGAACTGCCAAATCCTGCTGCCGTGTGGTGGTATTGCCTCCAGTTCTGATTGGACCTTGGCAAGCGCGGCGACTGCCCTCGCTTGGTCGGCATCAGCCCTTAGTTCACCTGCTGCAACCAGTGCGCCATATCTGCCGGTGGCGCTAAGCATATCTGGCTTCATCTTTTTGTAGGTTTACGGATGGTGCCGGAAAACGCGGCAATCCGGCCTTCGTTTTGCGTGACTACGCCGCGGAGAAAAAGCAGCCTGCCTGTTTCCTTCAGTAGCTCAACCTCTGCTTCAAGCGGTGTTTCAATGACGCCGGCTCCCATGAACTGCACCGAAAGGTCCAGGGTTACGGCGGTACCAGCCTCAATCAGGCCGAACATACGCGAAGCTGCGAACATTGCCACATCGATAAAGCCAAGCGTCACGCCGCCGTGCACAGAGTTTTGAAGGTTAGTATGCCGATGCTCCGGATACATCCGTAACCGGACATCATTGGCACCTTCCCGCCGCACTAGCATTTTGCCTAGCACTGTCCCGTTGTAACGACTGGCATCTGTCATCTGCCATTTAAGCCACCCAGGATTATCTGGGTCAGGGCTGCTGTCAAAGGCGGGTTTATCCAACGGCAATCCTAAACGATCAGAGCCTTATGGCGAAATGAAACGCTTACAGGTGGCGCTCAGCTACCATCTTTTTCGTTTCTGCAATAGCTTTTGCTGGGTTCAGACCCTTGGGGCAGGCGTTGGCGCAGTTCATGATCGTGTGGCAGCGATACAGGCGGAATGGGTCTTCCAGCTCGTCGAGACGCTCACCTGTCATTTCGTCCCGGCTATCGGCTAACCACCGATAGGCTTGCAGCAAGATGGCAGGCCCCAAAAACTTGTCGCTGTTCCACCAATAGGAAGGGCAGCTGGTCGAGCAACAGGCGCACAAAATGCACTCATACAGACCGTCAAGCTTGGCGCGGTCCTCTGGCGATTGCAGGCGCTCCTTGCCCGATGGCTCCGGCGTTACCGTCTGCAGCCATGGTTTGATGGACGCATATTGCGCGTAAAAATGCGTGAAGTCAGGAACAAGGTCCTTTATGACTTCCATATGCGGCAACGGGGTGATGGTAACTTCGCTTTTGCAGTCTTCAATAGCGGTCGTGCAGGCGAGGCCGTTCTTGCCATCGATGTTCATTGAACACGACCCACAAATGCCTTCTCGGCATGACCGACGGAAGGTAAGCGATGAATCCTGCTCACCCTTCATCTTGATCAGCGCATCGAGCACCATGGGGCCGCAATTTTCGGTATCCACCTCAAATGTGTCGTAACGTGGGTTCTCCCCGCTATCGGGATCATAGCGATAGACCTTGAATTTTTTGGTCTTGCCGCTGGTTTTCGCGGAATGAACAGTGCCCTTCTGGACTTTGCTGTTCTTAGGGAGAAAGAAATCGGCCATATCAATATCCTGTGGACTCTAACGACTTAGTGTTCCGTGTCAGTAAATGCCCTAACCAAGCGATTAAGCAATCACAAGCCCTCAACTGCGTCTTCTCTGCTTGCTTTTTCTGCAAGTCGTACGCGTAGCTTGTCAATTTTGCGTCCGTCCATGTCAACAACTTCAAAGCGCCAGCCTTGATCCGTGAACGCCTCCCCTTCCGAAGGCAAATGCCGCAATATATGCAAAACATGCCCCGCCGCCGTTGCGTAATCACGATCTTCTGGCAAATCTATGGATAAAGCCTCTGCCATGGCATCGGCGGACATCGATCCCGAAACCAGCATCGATCCGTCATCTAGGGTCACAATATTGGGCGCGCTGCCTTGTGCTTGGTCGGATGCAAATTCGCCGGCAATGGCGGCCAAAAGATCATTAGGGGTCACAATACCTTCAAAATGGCCATATTCATCATGTACCAAAAGCATTGGGACATCGGACGAACGCAAAATCTCTAGTGCGTCCATGGCATCAAGCTGATCCGGAATAATCTCGGCACGGCGCATCAAGCTGCGAATGTCTAGCGCTTCGCCACGGATTTGCGCCGCTACGATGTCGCGTGACTGGACGACACCGATAATGTCATCGCCGTCGTCGCCCGTCACGGGTAAGCGGGTATGGAGCGAATTCAAGAGCGAATCGCGCACGGCTTCTTCGGATGCATCGGCGGAAATGCGGTCCACATCGGTACGCGGCGTCATGACTTCTCGCACCGGACGGTCCGCAAGGCGGACAACGCCCGCAATGACCTTATGCTCATGCTCTTCAATAATGCCTGCATGCGTGGCTTCAGCAAAGATCATGCGCAATTCTTCGGCACTCAGCGCATCGCGCGTGTCGCGGCGAAGCCCAAGCGCGCGAAAGATGGTCGCGCTTGATTTGTCGAGTGTCCACACGATGGGAGCGGTGACTCGCGCTAGCAGTTCCATTGGGCCAGCCATGGTTACTGCGATTCGTTCAGGCGCGATAAGGGCAAATTGCTTTGGCACCAGCTCGCCCACAACCAGCGACGCGTATGTCGTGATGCTGATAACGATTCCGAAACCCAAGGTTTCCGACCATTCACGGTCAACGCCCCATAAGGCAATGCGATCGGCAACTGGCCCGCCAAGCGTTGATCCTGAGTAGGCTCCGGCGATTAT
>Ga0315899_10009455_pt1 | contig 10466 bp, 10 predicted proteins | sample LakEriMetagenome_2_FD_203518 | JGI IMG/M metagenome (GOLD analysis project Ga0315899, IMG submission 203518) | Freshwater fungal communities from buoy surface, Lake Erie, Ohio, United States - Buoy 4 MA112 | ecosystem: Environmental > Aquatic > Freshwater > Lake | place: USA: Lake Erie, Ohio...
TGGGGGTGCCGGGGGATCTTGGTGGGGCGGCGGTGTATCTACTGAGTGATGCGGCGCGGTTCTGCACTGGGCAGGTGCTGGCCGTCGATGGTGGCTGGACGGTGAGTGAAGGGCAGTATGGCGAGCCTTGAATCCGAGAGGGGGGGGGCAGTGGAAGAGTCGTTGCGCGCGGGTGAGCTTCGTTCCATGGGGGGCGGCAGCATGTCATCCACACCCTTTGCCGATTCCTATCTGCAGCAGTGCCATGAGATCATTGAGACCGTGGCGGCGCAGAGTTCCCAGATTGCCGAAGCGGCCGACTGGTTCAGCCGGACCATACTGGCGGGGAGGATGGTGCATGTGTTCGGGAGCGGGCACAGCCGGATCATGGTCGAGGAGATGTGGCCGCGTTATGGATCCTTTCCCGGGTTCAATCCGATCGTGGAGTTGTCGTTGACCTTTCACAATCTGGTGGTGGGGGCGAACGGGCAGCGTCAGGCCATGTTTCTGGAGAATGTGAGCGGGCTGGCCGACCGGATTCTGCGGAATTTCCGGCTGAGTGGCGACGACACCGCGCTGATCATTTCGTCGAGTGGCTGCAATGTGGTGCCGGTGGAGATGGCCGAGGGATTCCGGGCCGCGGGCGTGCGGGTGGTGGGAGTGGTGAGTCGTCGTCATGCCGAGGCCAGCGTGAGCCGTCATCCGGCGGGGAAGCGGCTCGATCAGGTAGCGGATCTGGTGCTCGACACGGGAGCTCCGCTGGGTGACGCCATGGTGACTGTGCCTGGGCTGGAGACGCGGGTGGCACCGGGGTCGACGGTGGGTGGCTGTCTGCTCATCAATGCCTTGAAGGCTGAGACGGCGGCGCGTCTGGTGGCGGCGGGACAACCGCCGAAGGTTCTCACGGCCGGGGCCGTGATTGGGGCCGAGCGGGCGACGGAACTCTTTGAATCCGCGTACGATGAACATGCGCGCCGGCTGGCACGCCTTTATGAGGACGCGGGTTTGCCCTGAAGCGCGGCGCGGATGAGCGGGACGAGTTCGCCCGGGCGGGCGTGGCGGTCCGTGGCGTACTTGGAGTAGACCGTGGTGCCATCGACTTTGACGTCGAAGATTCCCCGGCTGCCTTCGATGAGGGTGGTTTCGAGGTTGAGAGCTTCCCTGATTTCGGCCGCCGCACGGGTGGCCATGGGAAGGTAGTTTCACATGCCGCAGTATTCGATCGTGATCTTCATGGGTGGGGAATGGGAAAGCGGGGGCTGCGGGTGGATCAGAGGCCTGGAAACCCTCGGCTGGCGAGGGCATCGCAGACGGCTGCGAAGGTTTCTTCCGGGTTGAGCGAGGAATTGTCGATGAGGGCGGCTCCGGAGGGAATGACAAGAGGGGCGCTGGGGCGGGACTGGTCGGCTTTGTCGCGCTGGCGGATGCTATCGGTTTCCCCCTGCGCGGCGCGGCGGGCGGCGCGGATATCCTCCGAGGCATCGATGTAGAGTTTCCATGGGGTTTCCGGGAACACGACACTGCCGATGTCGCGGCCTTCCATGACGAGGGTTCCGTTTTCTGCCATCCTGCGGAGGATGCCTGTGAGCACGCGGCGGACTTCCGGGTAGGACGACACCGTGGAGACGTGTTCATTGACGAGGGAATCGCGCAGGAACGGCTGGGGATCCTGTCCATTGATGCGGAGTTCGAGGGAACCGCTGGAGGGATGCGTGGAAATGGGGAGGCGGAGGATGTGGGCGGTGACCGCTGTTTCGTCGCCGGGGTTGATGCCTGCGTTGAGGATCGACCATGTGGCGGCGCGGTAGAGTGACCCGCTGTTCACGTGGGTGCAGTGGAGTTGTTCGGCGAGGCGGCGGGCGACGCTGCTTTTTCCGGAGGCGGCAGGGCCATCGATGGCGATCACGGTCATGAGTATTGAAGCTATGGGCGGTGCGGGGACCCGATGCAAGGAGGGTGTGGAGTCTGCTGCGTGGCTGTGGATGGTCAGGGCATATCGCGCCACTGGTGGCGTGGGTAGCGTCGTTCCATTTCCTTTTTGATGGCAGGGTAGTGATTTTTCCAGAATCCGGCGAGGTCGCGGGTGACCTGAATGGGTCGGTGGTTGGGAGCGAGGATCGAGAGCACGAGGGGAACGCGTCCGGCGGCGATGCGCGGGCTATCCTTCTGGGTGAAGAGTTGCTGGATGAAGACGCTGAGGCAGGGTTCCTCCGGGCGGGTGTAGTCGATGCGGACTTTTTTGCCCGAGTCGATTTCGATGCGTTCCGGGGCGTGCCGGTCGAGGGCGGCCGCCTGCGTGTGGCTGAGCCATGCGCGGAGGGCCGGGGTGGGGTCGAGGTCCTTGATGTCGCGGAAGCCGCGGGAACCGTGGAAGAGTTCCTCGAGGACGAGGCGGTGATCGTCTTCGGTGAAGGCCGGCAGTTCCAGTTCCGGCATGGCGGTGCGGAGGAAATTGAGGCGGGCGAGCCATGCGGGGACATTTTCCGTCCATTTGGCGAGCGGGAGGCGGCCGCGGAGGACTTCTTCCGCGAGGATGGCGGCGGCGGCGTTCGCATCCGGTTCACCGCTCTGGCGTTCCCGGATGACGAGGTCGCGGAAGCGGACTTGTTCGCGTTGGATGACGCGGCGCTGACTGGTGTCGAAGAACGGGGCTTTCTCGAGGGAGAAGTCCTCGGGGAAGGCATCGCCGAGCCAGTCTTCCTCGAGTTCCGTGAGGAGCTGGAGGGTGACTTGGATTTCGCGGCCCTGGACTTCGGTGATTTCGGCGGCGACGAGGAGTTCGTGTCCCCGGCAGACGGAATCCGGCGAGGCGTTGCCGCGGCGGCCGCCGGTGAGGTGGCAGCTGGCTCCGCCCGGGCTGGTGCGGCGGGCCACCTGGTCGCTGAATCCGGTGAGGATGACTCTGGCGAGGGTTTCGCCGTCCGGTGGGGTGGGTGGGGAGAAGCGGCGTTCGCCCGCGATGGCGGCGAGGCGTTCGGCGAGCCGGGTGGCTTCGGCGGCGGTGCGGCCATTGAGACCGATGGATCCGCAGGGTTCCGGGTGGAAGCTGCGGTCGGCGGCGAGTTGCCATGCGCGCAGGAGGGGTTGGAAATCGCTGGTGTCCTCGCGGTGCTGCCATGGGCCGGCGGCTCCGCGGGTAAAGATCGGGCGGCCCTGGAGCAAAGCGACGGCGAGGGCGATGGGAGCCACGCAGTCGTGGGAGCGGGCGGCTTCCATCAATCTCGCGTGGCGGGGGTGGAGTGGGTAGCGGGTGAGGACCGAGCCGAGCGTGGTGATTTTCTGTTCCGGGTCGATGGCTCCCAGTTCGCGGAGGAGCTGGAGACTGCGTTCCATGCTGCGGGGGTCCGGGTGTTCGAACCAGCGGAAGGAATCGAGGCACGGGACGTCGGCTGCTTTGAGGGTGAGGATGACTTCGGCGAGGTCGAGTCGGAGGATTTCGGGGATTTCGGCTGCGGGGCGGCGGCCGTGGGAATCCTCGCTCCAGAGGCGCCAGCAGGTACCGGGGGCGGTGCGTCCGGCGCGTCCGGCGCGCTGGTCGGCGCTGGAGCGGGCGATGGGCTGGATGGTGAGGGTATTGATGCCGCGGTTGGGGTCCCATGCGGCGAGGCGGGCAAGGCCGGAATCGATGACTGTCTGGACGCCATCGATGGTGAGGGAGGTTTCGGCGACGTTGGTGGCGACGATGATGCGGCGTGGGCCGCCGGGGCGGACGGCGGCGTCCTGCTGGGCTGGGGAGAGTTCGCCGTGGAGGGGGAGGACATCGAAGTCACGGGACCATCGTTCGCGGCTGAGGGCGTCGATGGTTTTGCGGATTTCGTAGGCACCCGGCATGAAGATGAGGGTGTGGCCGTCGCGGCGGGTGCTGATGGCGTCGCCGCAGACTCTGGCGGCGTGGTCCCAGAGTTCGCCTTTCACCGTGATCTTTTTGGGGGCGTAGCGGATGTCGACTGGGAACGTGCGGCCGGTGGAGACGAGGTGGGTGGCGGCGGGACCGAGGTACGCCCGCAGGGCATCGGTCTGCAGGGTGGCGGACATCACGAGGATGGCGAGGTCCGGACGCTGGGCTTCCTGGAGCGAGAGGGCACGTGCCAGCGAGATGTCGCCGTAGAGGTGGCGTTCGTGGAATTCGTCGAAGATGATGGCAGCGACGCCCTTGAGGGTGGGGTCGTCGACCATGCGGCGGAGCAGGATGCCTTCGGTGACAAAGCGGATGCGAGTCTGACGGCTGCTGACGTTTTCGAAGCGGACCTGATAGCCGACCTCTTCACCGAGGCGGACATTCATTTCTTCGGCGACCCTGCGGGCGAGCATGCGGGCCGCGATTCTGCGGGGTTGGAGGATGATGATTTCGCCTGCCTTGGTGAGGTTGTGGCGGTCGAGGATCTGGGGGAGCTGGGTGGATTTGCCTGAGCCGGTGGGGGCTTCGATGATGAAGCGGCGGCAGGGTGGCTGGGCCTGCCATGCGGAGAGCAGGGCGGGTTCGATTTCGTAGATGGGCAGCAGGTCCGGCATGACTGAGGGGTGGGGGAGGCAGCAGAGCAGGGCTCGGGCGTGCTCACAAGGGAGGGGCTGGTGGTGCGGCTGATTTCTCTTTTGCCGAGGGAGGGATCGGGTGTGTAGGTTGGGGTTGTGTCATCTGTTGTCGAGTCCCTGCGTCTGATCAGCGAGCCCACGAGGCTGCGGCTGCTGCTGCTGCTCGACCGTGCCGAGCTGACGGTGGCTGAGCTGCAGGAGATTCTGAGCATGAAGCAGAGCCGGATTTCGACGCAGCTGGGGTTGCTGAAGAATGCGGGGCTGGTGCGGGCGCGGCGTTCCGGGAAGAACAGTCTGTACAGCATGGAGCCTGCGGCGGGGACGTTCCGGGAACTCATCCGCAGCAGTGCGCCCGAGATTGCTGAAGCGAGGGAGGACCGCCGGGCTCTTGATCTGGCGCTGCGGAAGCGTTCCGATCATGCGCGGGCGTACTTTGACCAGCTGGCGGGGAAGTTTGGGCGCAGCTACTGTCCGGGGCGCAGCTGGAAGGGGTTGGCCGAGGCCCTGCTGCTCTTGATGCCGCGTCAGACCATTGCGGATCTCGGGGCGGGAGAGGGAACCTTTTCGCAGTTGCTGGCGCAGCGGGCCGAGCGGGTCATTGCCATCGACAGTTCCGAGAAGATGGTGGAATACGGAACCCAGGTGGCGCGGGAGAATGGCTTTGCGAATCTGGAGTACCGCCTTGGTGATCTGGAGAATGTGCCCATTGAGGATGGCGGGGTCGATCTGGCGTTCTTCAGTCAGGCCCTGCATCATGCGGTGCGGCCGGATGCGGCCGTGCGGGAGGCCTACCGGATTACCCGGTCCGGGGGTAGGATTGTGGTGCTCGACCTGCTGCGGCATGATTTCGAGCAGGCGCGCGAAATGTATGCGGACGTCTGGCTTGGTTTTTCCGAGGTCGAGCTGTATGGCTTTCTTGAGGAAGCTGGCTTTGGGTCCGTGCGGATTTCGGTGGTCGACCGAGAGGCCACGGCCCCGCATTTTCAGACACTGATGGCGGTGGCGGAACGGCCGTGAGGAATCTGGTGGTCTGCGGGCCTTATTTCCGGGTGAGTTCCCATGAGGTTTTGCCATCCTTCATGATCCAGCCGAGGGCATCGAGTTCTGCGCGCAGGAGGTCCGAGGTGGCCCAGTCCCTGGCGAGGCGGGCGTCCCAGCGCTGGGAGGCGAGGCGGAGGATTTCTTCCGGGATGTCGTCCTGCTGCAGGGAAGTGGGCGGAAGGATGAGACCGAAGGCAGCGAGCATGAAATGGAGGCCGAGGAAGGCGGCGGCGGCATCCTGAGTGGAGAGGGAATCGGCCGGGAGGCTGCGGAGGGTGACGAAGATGTGGCCGAGTGCTTCTGCGGTATTGAGGTCGTCGTTGAGGGAATCCCATGCTGCGGCGAAGGGGCCGGGTCCGTGGCTGGGGAGGTCGGCGTAGGCCGGGGCGTTGAGGCCTGCGCGGGAGGCGAGGGCCTGTTCTGCGCGGGCGAGTCGGGCGAGGGCGGGCCGGGCGGCTTCGAGGGAAGCGAGTGTGAAGTTGAGGGGGGCGCGGTAGTGGGCCGCCGAGAGGACGTAGCGGACCTCCATGGGGGAGAATCCCTTCGCGGCGAGGTCATCGAGCGTGTAGAGGTTCCCGAGGCTCTTGGACATTTTGGCGTGGTCCACGAGGAGGTGGGTGATGTGGAACCAGTGGCGGCAGAATTCGTGGCCTGAGCAGCATTCGCTCTGGGCGATTTCGTTTTCGTGGTGGGGGAAGACGAGATCGACGCCACCCGAGTGGAGATCGAAGGTATCGCCGAGGTATTCGCGGGTCATGGCCGAGCATTCGAGGTGCCAGCCCGGGCGGCCTTCGCCCCATGGGGACGGCCAGAAATTCTCCCCGTCTTCTGGTTTGCGGGCCTTCCAGAGAGCGAAGTCCGCGAGGGTATCCCTTTCGTATTCGTCATCCGAGACGGAAGTACCCATGCGCAGCTCGCGTTCCTTGAGGCGCGAGAGCCGGCCATACTGAGGGAACGAAGAGACGCGGAAGTAGACCGAGCCATCGGCGGCCTTGTAGGCGTGGCCGCGTTCCATGAGCGTGGCGATCATGGCGATCTGCTGGGGAATGTGGTCCACGGCACCTGGTTCCACGTGCGGGGGCAGGCAGTTGAGGGCGCGGCAGTCCGCGTGGAATTTTCCGAGCCAGTGATTGGTGAAGTCGCGGAGCGATTGTCCGGCTTTGAGGGAATCGCGGATGGTTTTGTCGTCGACGTCCGTGATGTTGCGGACGTGTCTGGTGGTGGTGCCGCCGAGTTCGAGGACGCGGCGGAAGATATCCTGGAGGACGAAGGTGCGGAAATTGCCGATGTGGGCTGGGCCGTAGACGGTGGGGCCGCAGCAGTAGAAGCGGAAGACCTTGCCGTCGATGGGGGCGAGGGTGGCTTTCTGCCGGGTGAGGGTATCGAAAAGAGCGAGGGTCATGGTCGGGTCAGCGCGCGTATTCGTCCCACATTTTCTGGATCTTGCGCTTGAGGGTGAGTTTCACGGCGGGGCTGGCGCGGTCGATGAAGAGGATGCCGTTGAGGTGATCCGTTTCGTGCTGGAGGGCGCGGGAGAAGAGTCCATCGGTTTCGATGGTGATGGTGCGGCCGTCGAGGAGGGTCACGGTGGCGTGGACGACGTCCGGGCGGCGGATTTCGGCACGGACTTCCGGGAAGCTGAGGCAGCCTTCCTTCATGGAGGCCTTGTCGCGGGAAGGGAAAGCGAGGGATGGATTGATGAACTTGAGGGGCATCCAGTCGGTGAGGCTGGCTGGCTCGCCATTGACGCGGAAGAACGTCATGGGTTCCTCGGCGTCCGAGACATCGACGACGGCGAGTTGGATATCCTCGCCGATCTGGGGGGCGGCGAGGCCGACGCCGTCGGCGGCTTCCATGGTTTCGACCATGTCGGCGGCGAGGGCGGTGATGGCGTCGGTGATTTCCGTGACAGGGCGGCATTTTTCGCGCAGGACGGGGTCACCAAAGAGGACGATTTCGCGGACCATGATGGGGTGGGGATGGGGTGGTGGCTGATACCTCTGTGCGGGGGCTGGCGGGGAAAGCGGGAAATGGGGGAAATCAGGGAGAGGCGGCGGCTTTGGCGCGGAGGACGCGTGCGGGGACGTCGCCTACCTTGTAGCCGGCCTTGGTGAGGGCGTCCCAGACCTTGATGATGGTGCCGAAGGGGACATTCTCGTCGATGCGGAGGTCGAGGCGTGCGTCCGGGCGGGCGCTGCGGAGGGAAGCGAGGGCGGCGGCGGTTTCCGAGGCGGGGACTTCGCGGTCGTCGAGGTAGACCTTGCCTTCCTTGGTCAGGCTGATGCCGAGGCGGCGTTCCGAGTCGGTTCCGAGGGCGAGGGCATCGCTGACGGGGACGGAGACATTGAGGACTGAGTGTGATTCCTTGAAGGAGGTGCTGACGACGAGGAAGATGAGGAGAATGATGAGGATATCGATCATGTTGATGATCTGGAGAACCGGGCTGCGGCGGCGGCGGACGTGGAAGTTCACGGTTGGGGCGCGGGTGAGTGCGTTCAGGATTCCGGGGTACCGCGCCAGACGGAATCGAGGGCGCGGTTGATGATCGAACTCATGCGGAGGCTGGCGGTTTCCGTGCGGCGGCTGAACCAGGAGTGGGCGATGACGGCGGGGACGGCGACGGCGAGGCCGGCGATGGTGGCGTTCATGGCTTCCGAGATGCCGGCGGCGATGCGGGGGGCCTGGTCGGCGTTTTTGGTGTCTCCGCCGAAGTTGGCGAAGATGGTGACGAGGCCGCCGACGGTGCCGATGAGTCCGAGCATGGGGGAGACGGTGAAGATGAGTTCGAGGACGCCGACGCCTCGTTCCATGCGGCTGACTTCTTCGCGGCCGGCTGTTTCGGTGGCGCGGAGGGCGGCGGCGTGGGTGGTGTGGGTGTTGGAGAAGGCGGTCTGGCAGATGCGGGCGAGGGGCGAGGTATCGTGGGCGATATTCTGCTGCAGGGCTTTGAAGCTGACGGCGCTGGGTTGGGAGGCGAGGTCGTCGAGCTGGCGGACGAGATTGCCTGGCATGATTTTCTCCGTGGTGAGTTCGGAGGCCTTCCAGAAGAGGACGGCGACGAGGATGAAGGAGCAGAGGAGGATGGGGACCATGGCCCAGCCGCCGATGACGATGAAGTGCCAGACGCTGGAGAGGGCGTCGCTGAAATTGCTGGAGAAACCGGCGGCGGTGGTGGGCATGGGTTTGCGTAGGGGTGTCAGAGTCGGTGGAACGTGAAGCGGCGGCGCATGCGGCCGCCGGTGAGGGGGTCGCGGAGTTCGTCGATGAGTTCCTGGGGCGGAGGGGGGAGTTTGGCCGCGATGATGGCGCTCAGGCAGACGTCTTCGAGAATCGGGTTGGCTTTGCCGGGGTCGACGAGCTGGACGTTGCTGATGCGGCCTTCGGCATCGATGTCGAACTCGACTTCGACGGTACCGACGCCGGTGAGGCCTCGGATGGTGGCCATTTTGCGGTTCCAGATGAGCCCGACTTTTTCGTGGATGGTTTTGGCGTAGCGACCTTCCGGGGTGGCTTCGGCATCGACGGAGGCCTGGTTGCCGCGGTTGGGATTGCTGCCGCGGGATTTCGTCTTCAGTTCCTCGATTCTGGCTTTGCCGGTGAGGTCGAGGCGGTCGCGTGTGCCTGGCTTCGGGAGGTTTTTCGGCGGTGGCGGGGAGGGACGGGGCCGCGGGGGTGGGGGAGAAGGCGGGCGGTCGCCGTCCGGCGGAGGTGTCAGAGATGGTTCCGGGGGGCGGTCGCGGATGTCGGGTGGCCGCGGGGATTCCGGGGGAGCCGGGGCATTCCGGTCCGTGGTGGCAGGGGAAGGATTCTCCGGTGGAGGGGGTCGGGGAGCCGGGTTGGGCGGCGTTGGGGGAGGCGGAGGACTGGGGAGGGGTGCGGGTTCCGGCGGGCGGTCTGCGATGACATCCGGCGGGGTGGGATTGGCAGGCTGGTCCGGCGGGGATGGTTCTGGAGTGGCTTCGCTGGTGCGGGCTTCGAGTGGGGATGAGGAATCCTCGAGGCCATCCTTGAAGTCGATGGCGTTGAGCGAAAGCATGGGGAGGTCCTGACCTTCCTGACTGATCAGGGAGGGATCGGCCGAGGGATCCGGAGCCGCGGTGGAAGCCGCGCGCATGTTCTGGCTGGAGAAGAAGCGGGAATTTCTGCTGCGGGGATCTTCGTCCGGGAGGGCGGCATTGGGAACGATGAACTGCCGTTTTCCGGAAGGCGTGGCGTTGGCCACTTCGGTCTTTTTCTCTTCCGGTGTCGGGGTGGTTTCCGGGATGAGCGAAATGGCAATTTCCTTGAGGGCCGGTGGAGATTCCGGCTGGGGCGGGGCTTCGCGGGCGGGCGGGCGTGGGATCTCAGGCAGGATCCTCGAAAGAGTGGGCAGCACGGCGAGGAGCCATGCCGCGAGAAGCAGGAGCAGTCCGTGGACTCCCAGAGAGGCGAGGGATGCGCGGATCAGACTGCGTGCCGTTGGTGTCATGAGGCTCCGCGCTCAGCCATGCGCCAGACCGCAGGGAGGTGCAAGCGCTGGCCGTGGAGCTTGCAGGGTAAGGAAACAGGGGGGGCGTCAGGGACCGGAAAGGTCTCCTGTTTTTGGAATGAGGCTTCCTCAGTTCGGCTGATACATCCGCATGTTGGCCGTGAAGGGATCGATCTGCATCATGATGAAGTTCGATGGCTGCATGTTATCCGGCTGGCCTGCTTTGCGGATTTCCTCGTCCGAGACGATGGTAATGAACCATTGCTGGGCGCCGCTTTTGTCGAGGCTGGTTTCTCCGTCCGGGCCGATGATGAAGGAGACGTACTGGGCTGGGGTGTCGCGCTGACCGGCGACGAGGCCGAGGACGGTTTCCTGCTTCTTCACCATGTTGGAGTTACTCAGAAGAGGGGACCATTTGGGGCTGTCGACGAGGGCGGTGCCCTGA
>Ga0315899_10009458_pt1 | contig 10464 bp, 3 predicted proteins | sample LakEriMetagenome_2_FD_203518 | JGI IMG/M metagenome (GOLD analysis project Ga0315899, IMG submission 203518) | Freshwater fungal communities from buoy surface, Lake Erie, Ohio, United States - Buoy 4 MA112 | ecosystem: Environmental > Aquatic > Freshwater > Lake | place: USA: Lake Erie, Ohio...
AACGTTTTCGACAACTGAAAATCCGGCATTGTAAACAAGCACGAATCTTCATGTAGGCCCCGGAGATTATAAGCGGGTTTTAATTGTCCCAGCTTTTGTTGTGTATCGACGCCTGTTATGCAAGCCCACTGCAGACCGTCCTGAAATGGATCTGACACCGTTTTCCAATCTTTCGTATTTTCACCCGATAAATGCATGCTTTTGTAGGTCTGCATATGTTTTGTGTCCTCTTCATTATCCAGATTCACCTTGTGGAACCAGGTGCATCGGCGCGTGTCGAACGACGTGAAGAATTTTTTGGACTCGAGCTCGTCCTCTGTTACTTTGCAAACACATGTCTTGCGTTCACTGAGGACTTCGTATGTGCGTATTGCAAACATGGGTGGAAATTTGACGTAGTGAGCGTTGTTCACATTTACGACCAACGAATCGATTTCATGTTGAAAGTACAGATAATCTCGATAGACGAAAAAACTTTCTGCGACTGCAGGCTTGTAGATAGACGTTTGGGCAATCTTACTCAAAAGAGGCTCCTCTAGTCTTTTCTCTATGCGCAGAAACCGACAGCTCATTGTGGTTCGCAATGCGTCTATGTTTTCATTGAGGTAATTTACCCACAATATCTGCTTCCCCTTCGCTCTGTTTGCCAAACACGCATGCGTATCCAGCGACTGCGTGTCATTTTCTGTAGTCCATTTCCTCGCTTGGTATTCATGCAGAGAAATGATTACTGCGTGCTCCTTTTGCAGAGACAAATGGTTCCTTTCTTTACAGTCCTTCGGCAGCCACTTTTCCTTGTATGTCAGATCACCTATTTTATCCACAGTAGCATTGCTTGCTTCTCTGAGCAGATTTTTGATATCAGTGTTATTTACGTCTTTGACTGGTTTATACAGAGAGAGGAGTAGTGTGCTCCGTGTTGCTATTTTCCCAAAACTGTGCAGGAAAATCGTTTTTACCAACAGACGCTTCCAGCACCACGTTCGCAGTCCCGAAAACATAGGCCTCCAAATATAACCCTGTCCTTGAACCTTGTGTATGAAAGCCGCGGGCATCCCTTTCGAGCGTATTTGCCTGCGGAGCATGGCTGCGCATGCTGTTGGTACGTAGATCATTTTGCGGTCGATATTATCCGGAATCAGTGCTTTGACGTAAAGCGGAAACTCTGACTGTTCGTCATACACAGAGCTCTTTTCACATCGCTCAAAAAATATGTGGTCTTCTGTCCCGTGAATACAGCAGGACAAAACACGCTTGTCGTGCTTCACTTCTTCTTGATAGTGCAGCACTACATCCTCACAGTCTCCCTTTCCTTTACTTTTATCGACAGAAACTCCGTGTGTGATAGACACGTTGATTTCACATTCGGGCTTTGAACACGGTCGTGCATATGCCAGGAGCATCCATAGTCGCAATTCATCGTCCGTCATTTCATCGTCCGTCATTTCATCGTCCGTCATTTCATCGTTTGCTTCAGGGAGCGTCAAAAATTGATGCTTTGGTATTGGATTGTCTTGAATATCGAGGCCTTTGTCTTTGAATATTTGAAATACTTGAAGAATGTATTTTGCGTGCGTTTGTTCATAGACTTTTGCGAGCTCATAATTTTCGCGCTCATAAGCACGACCCGTCGCAATGCAGCTGACTTTATTCAAGTCACGTTGTGGCCATCCGCGTCGGGAGGTGCCAATTACGCACGGTATACGTTCATCCTCACCTTGATTTTTAATAAGAATTGTCATACCCACGGGAGTACTGTGATGTTCATAGCGTTCGTCTTTCAGAGCTAGATACAGGCTGTCGTTTTCATGTCCGATGTCCTCTATGCCTTCGCACCTTAGGATTCGGTCCACGAGAGCCAGCTGTAACAGAATAAATCTGAGCGGCCGCTGGCATCCGAAGTTGATTAGATTTCGCGTGCAGAACAGATCCTTCAGAACGTGGAAACTTGCGGGGTTCAGAAACATGTCGTATTTACACTGGAGAGGGGTCCTGTTGCTCAGCATCCCCAGACTCGAGGCGAAGGAGGTGCATTTGACCGTCTGCCGCATCCACTTGAGCAGCTGCGACTCGGTCAGAAGCAGGCGCTTGCTCGGGTGTGCTTCCGGCGCATGCACGTACACGCTTTCGTCTGTCTCCACAAACTTGAGCATCACCTCGATCTCGGACTGGATGGCGGGATCGAAATAATCGAGCACCTGCTGCATGTGTTTTCGGGGCTCTGGAGACATGTGCTGCTTCGCAAGCTCGCGGAGGGCGAGAATGTTCGGACACCGGATTATCCGCAGGAAAAGCTCTGAGTCGGGAATCCGGAACTTGCGCACATAGGCCACGAGAGCTGGGTCGAGGTCCGGAAGCTCGTCATCCATCTGCGACAGGATGCGATGCCGGAGTGTCAGATTGGCATTGGTCCTCGAATTGTACTTTCGAAAACTGAGGCCAGCCGAGACGTTGCCGAGCCCCGCGAACGAGGATCTGTTGTTCAGAAGACTCTTCTCTCTGTTGTACACTCTCTTAGCAACTGATTGCAGGCCTACGCCGTTTTCGTCGGAAAAAAAACCGACGACATTAGACGCGCCCATGTCGAACAACTTATAGTGTAAGACCGAGATTGCATTACGAAAGTTGTGCTCCAGGAAAAAACACATCTGGAACCACGTCTGATTGAAGTATTCGTAATCAGGTGATGGTGATGCTCCCTTTGTTTGTTTTGCAGCACCATCAAACTCGAAGTGGTGAAACTCACTGGGATCATCGTCATCAGAACTCTCGCCAAAGTAGTCAAGGAGCCAGTTTTCCCACCGATATCTGCACGCACCATCGTCTCTACAATTGAAGAAGAAAGAAAGCACACTGAAGATATGATACGCCAAATCATGTTTTTCAGATTGTTCAGGCATTGCAAATCTGTGGTTGGATGTTGATTGTACGCCCGTAAATGCAGGGTGTCTTTTGCAGTTCCACGCAGAAAGTTCGAGGTCCAAACCATCTTGTGTTGATAGGAACATTTGATATTCGCACATATCGTCATTTCTTTCATCGTATTCCCGCTGATATTGAACGTAAAACTGTTCAAAAAATTCATCCACATTGACATTATCGTCAATTTTCTGAGCTACTGCATATTGATCGATATTCACAATCAATGCTTGTGCAGTGATTATTTGCATTTCTTCTGGAAACCCCACATAAGTTCCTTGGAAGCTTATACAATCCTTTTTTTGAGATTGATCCAAGGTGAAAAATGCTAATTCAGACTTCTTACTACCATCTATTGGAGTAATGATTGGAATTATAATTTTTTCGTCTATAATATAGGCCATTATACTCTCAACAATGTTAAGATAGGCTATGCTGGTTTCGCCGCCGGTTGTTTTTTCAAGCCTTACCATCTCATCGAAAAGAGCTTTGAATGTTTTGATTGTATTTTTGAACTCCGGAGCGGATTGCCAGAATATGTTAATAAGATCTGTGCTCTCCATGATTTCATTGTCGCGTTTTGAGAAGTCATGCAAACGGAGTCGATATTGTGTTGAGGTTTGTGTTCTTGCAAGTTTGTCTGGACCGCTTTCGCCTGGTATGTCGCGTGGCTGACACGTAAAATCACATTTTTTTCCTTTGAAATCATGAATGGCGTCAGGTCTTTGTAACGTTTGCAACATTCTGAAAAATTGCACGTAGTCCTCCACGTACCACATTCCATTAGCACTTTCTTTCCAATCTTCTCCGATCTCTTCCGAGAAAATGTGCATGCGCACGTCAACTTGGTCCCATTTGCATTTATTCATGTCACTGGGGTTTTCGCGGTAGTTTCGTATTATTCTCGGTTTCTCGTACCCAAAGTTGAGCTCGACTAAATCTTCATCGATCGAATCCGTGTGGCTTCTCACGGCAACACCAGGGACGCGATATTTATCTTTCTTACATTGTTCTTTATCTTTAAAATCGGCGCTGACATCAGGATCTACCAGTTGTTTGTTCCACCACATATTTCTGTTTAACTGTTCACGTCGTGTCAAGTAGCATCGATCCGGAAACTCCCGACGCCACAAGGTATCATCCCGGCGATGGATTGTTCTGGACGTGTCATACTTCAAAAATGCTCTCGTTGCAGCATTTGTAACAAGCTCGCATAGTTTTTTCATGTCGACCCGCTGTATAGTGGCATATGTTACAGGCACAGAGATTGGTCCTTCTTTTGGAAACATAGGAAGCTGGCCTGAGAACACGCGTGCCGACCAATTAGTCATGCTGCTTCGTTGTATCGACATTATGGGGGCTTCAGCCCACGTAGAAGTTGATTCTTTCCCCTGCATTTGAGGATGCAAGGTATCAAACACTTTTATCTTGACCAGCGACTGTAGCATCAATCTGTCGCGCAGGTATTTTTGCACGGGTGTTGGTTTGTCGTATCCGACGGCAAATTTTATCTCATTGGGCAAAGAGACTCCTGTAAAATTGACAAAGAAATGGTGGTCTTGCATACGATCGGTGGTATTTTCTTCCACACGCGTGTCATTCAAGCCATCTCGCATGTCGATTCCATGCACTTCTCTCATGTAAATAAGGAATGCGACTTTGATATGGGCCTTGTACATGTGCGATACGAGGTGGATTGTTCGCTTCAATTGGTGGAGATCATCGAGGCCATTCCCACCGGTCTCGGATTGATTGAGGCGATTCAAAATGTCTCGGAAATTGGTAATTTCCAAGTTGGTTGTGTTGAAAAGAGATCTGTCGACTGCATCTTTGAGATACGAGTAAAAGTTACTGCGAATGTTGTATGTGTGTGGCTGTAAAACAGCTTGTACGCTAGTAGACTGCATCGCTTTCATGGCCAGCTTTGCGGGATGTGGGCTAAAATCGTGTTTGTCAGTTTTTTTGTCAGTTCTCGATGTCTGCTGTGTCTTGTCCTCGCCATCGATTTCCGCCATGACAACTATTTTTTTTTGTGAATAATGTTTAGGACATGTATATACAATCTGCATGACCAGATCTGGCTTTTGGACAGGGAATACGTTGATACTCTCTTTTTGATAATTGTACTTGGCCAATTCTTCTGAACTCCAGTCTATTTTCGGTTTCATGTCAAACATCCAATACGGCTCGAGATTAAGAGTGGTGGATTTGTCTCTTATTTGAGTCTCCCACCGCTGGATGAGCCTGGGTTCATGGCACTTGACTTGAGAGTCGGGTTCATGTGGTCCTGATTCCAGAATCCAATCGTGTTTCTTGCAATCGGATGTGTAGAGGGGAGTCCAGGAATATTCAGGATCTGGCAGTTCTTGCGTATTTGTTTTGAACTTCGCACGTGCACTCCTTCCCTCAGGTTTCACAATCTTGTATTTGACACTACCAGAACGAGGTTGCGTTTTCACAGGCTCGCAGAATCGTGTAAAAACAACTTCTCTTTTGAGAGGGTAGTATTTTTGCGAATCTTTCGGGGATTCATGAGCTTTTTTTGAGATGCTTTCCATATTTTTCGTCCACGTCCCTGTGTAATCCCAGTGGCGATCGACACGCTTGTTTTGTTCTACCCAGGGTCCCTCTGGGTTGGCCAGAACACCAGACAGCGGTGTGTTTTCAGACTTGTGGATTCTTCTTACATACCCCCCCTTGTCAAGTACGCGACTCACGAGTTGAAAAGCCGCGAGACATATTGTGGCTCCGCACTGATCGAGACTCTGAGTGAGGAAGGATGCCATCACGTCTTCGAGTGCGATATGTGCCTCTACCTTCTCCCATGATGATTCTATGATTTGGGCCACTGACGACTCTTCCATATGCAACAGATTCCTAAATATCAAATTCAGTGTTCCGCACAATGTTTGATAGGCGTCAGTATGATGTTCAGAGACGCTGCACCTCCTGCGCCTCGTTGAACAGCGGTGCGCGCACATCGTCAACGGTCATTGGCACACTCCCCATTTCAAGAGGCAACCACCTCCTGCGCCTCGGCGAGACGCTGCGCCTCGGCGAGACGCTGCAAGACCTGACTGACGTAAATGGCCATGTTGGCCACGAGCGCCAAGTTGATTCTGACGCTGAGATTCGACACGCTGTTCGCACTGTCTCGCGACGTCTGCACATATGCAATCGGCTCAACACCGCTGATTGCGGCGCACGTGAGGGGGATCGCTCCGTGCAACGCCTGGTCGAACAGCGATGCGCGCACATCCTCAACAGTCATCGACACACTCCTGATTTCGAGAGGCAACAACGGGTGTCGAAGCAGGAACGCAATGGTTGTCGATGGAGGCTGTCGTTCGACAACACTCTGGATTATTCGCTGAAAAGACCGGTGTGTACGAAATTCAGCCATGCTCGCTGGCCCAGACAGCCCAGGCTCATCTGTAGGGGCCGCGCGGGCGCCGGGTGCTTGTTGGTCGTTCACCTCACTAACGTCAGTCATCTGCGCGTTCATGGTGTTGTGCACGGCTGCCTGGACATCATGTAGGTGTGTGTTGATGTCGACGTCATTCGCCAGCAACCTACTATGGATCAAAGATTCCATATGCGTGGCCGACGAGCTGTTGCTCCGCGGCGGCCTTGACTCACGCGGGAGGCGGATGAACACCTGCAAATCTATCTGAGTAACGACTTGCAGGACCTCGTTCATCGAAACCTGCAACTCGTCCGTGCGTCTGTTAACTACATCGATCTTTCTGTCATATATGTGTCTGATGGATAAGGGTACGCTTGAAATGCTCATACGCGCCGAGGAGCCTGCGCGGCAAATCGGACACCGCATGTCCTGCACGAGGAAATGAAAGGCCAGGGCACTTGTGCTGAAGACATGGCCACAGGGAAGATGTACGGTGTTTGCATCCACTTCAGTACATTTGCTGTCTTCCTCGACGTCGCCACTAGACACTACGTGCGAGGGCCATCCCGAGGGCAAGTCTTCAATTTTCACAAGGTGTGTCGGCTCTTGCATGATTCCACATTCCTCGTTTGACGACATAGAGAACCGACAGATTACAGTGTGGGCGTTGTCCAGACTGTGTAATGTTTGCATCCATTCTCGCGGCTCGGGCGTGTCCATGACGCGTCTGATTTTAGATTGTTGAGGAACGAGACCAGTGATTCCGTGGCTGTCATCTCCAACTCGGGGACTTTCGATTGAAATGTCTTGAATTTCATTGTCCAATGTATCATCTTGTGTATTACAGACGTCTTGATCAAGCATGACATGTAGCTGTCTTATATGCAGAACCTCACATGCATAGAGTATTAAGAAACATAATTTCATCATTGTCCAGAACTATGGTGTATGTGAGTGAGGTCCCTGTGGTTCAGAAGCTGGATGTGATCCACTTACATCCACCAGGGCAATCAGTCGCGCACACGCCTCACGAGCTTCCTCGTGTAGGCCACTGTAAAAACAAAAAGGTCTTGCACACGAAGCAATGAATCGCCGAGGGCTATCTAGGACATACAGCCACTCTGGAGTCCCGTAGTCGGCGTCTGGGACGTCTTTGAAAAGACCTTCTGTCAGCCGCGCCACACAAAACGCACACGAAATGCAGAAGATGAAAGATACGAGAGTCAGTTGTCGATCCGAGTGGAATAAAAGCCGGTACGTGAAAGCGAACAGCATGCCAGTGAATATATGACTCATGGGAGCATAATGCTTATATGCAGAAAATATGCGAAGTTATAAAATATGGCAGACTGGAATTCTCTCTTTTCCTATTGTGACAGTCTTGAATACAAAAACCATGACATAAGTGTAGATAAACATATATAAGAAAAGACTTTGCATGTCGACAGAGACTGAGAGAATAAGCAATTTTTTTGCATTCATGAAAAGCATACAGAATTCTCATCCACCCAGTGGCCCACTGGGACATGGCGGGGGGCTGCCCGCACCGCCCGCGCCTCCACTGGGACATGGCTGGCGGCCGCCCGCACCGCCCGCGCCTCCACTGGGACATGGCAGGGGGCCGCCTGCACCGCCAGCGGGCAGTTCGGGCGGCGCCACCCTGCTATATCCCCCCGCCGCGGGCAGTGGCGCGGGCGGGGGGGGTGGACACTGTAGAACAAGCATATACGAATTAGGAAATGAAAGATTGGCACCATTCAGCGCCATAACCACAGCAGATCAACAACTTTATTTGCCTGAATCATACCAGGTGTCTTGGCAATGACACGATACAAACTATTCTCTGGTGTTTTATTCGGAACGTATTCCGGCTTGATACGAGCTGCAACGCCCTGGCCTCTCACTCTGCAACAGATCATCTAGTGTCGGACTTGAAGATCTTTTGACTGTCCCAGCGCAAGAAGGAGTATAATATCTGATTTTATTAAAATTGGAAAATAAACACTAGAACAAACATAAATACTGCCGACTCGTAACCTTCGGCGATCCCTGCAAGGGGATCACGGGGCAGTGCCGAGATCATGCGCGTAATACCTCACGGCGTCTTTATATTGCGCAAACGACAAATTGCCAGCGTCTTCACCCGCCATTATAAAACTGGCTGCTACATGCGACGCTGCCTGACGCATGATCACATGAGACGTGGCTACACAATCCATACGCTCGAAGCGCAAGTCGTGAGAACACGTCGGGTAGTTGTCGATGAAGTAAGAACGAAAGTGTTTGCAGTAAATCTCGTATGCGTCGTCAAGCCACTGTTGGCTGTCCATATTATTCTCCTCGGAGCAGTGCCTGATCATATCCTGCTGCAACTCGGCCAGTTGTAAGAGCTTGCCTTTCGCGATTTCTTCTTCAGGGCGTTGCGTGCCAATCGTCTTTTGCAGGATGATTGCTTGCGTCAGAAGATCGAAGGAAGATGCCATTGCACTTTCAGCGTCGGTGCCCTGCGAGACCATCAGTGGCAGAGGAGGAAATGGGAGCGTTGCAATGACCATGCTTGCTAACGCATTGAGACTTTTTAGGCTGACCACTGATGGTGCACCGGAAGCGCACAGCTCGAAGGGGGCTGTTTCGTCGATGAGCTCCGGTGTCAATGGCCTGGGCAGGTCTCCGTCCATAAGCAACGATGCGGAAGCACGCACCTCGACGGGTGCTTTGTTGTCCATGGGCTCCAGTGTCAATGGCCTAGGCGGATTTTCTTCCATCAGCGACTACGTCGGCAGCACCTATCAGGAAAGATATTATTTTCTCGTCCATGATCAAAGTGTGTGAGATTTGCATATATATGACTGCTTCGTACATGCATGTACTCAGATTTTTGGCACTGGCAGCACCTCTCTGTGTATTATCACAGTCCCAGGACTTCGCAGCCCTGCACTGCGTTGCATGCGAGGCCGGTTTCTTCAGAACTCAGCACACGAAAACATGCACAGCGTGTCCGGAGGGCTCGGGAACGTTCCACTACACGAACGCGACGAGCGCGCTGGACTGTCTTTGCAATCCGGGGTTTGAGAACAAAACACACGCGTGTGAGATGTGCAGCCGCGAGCATTTCAAAGACGTGCTTGAAAACCGATCGTGTACGGAGTGTCACGCAAACTCGCAGTCGCTGACGCCGGGCGCCAGCGCGCAAGAGCTCTGTAAGTGCAATCCCGGCTTCTTCGCAGTACCGAGAGACGGCAGCACCGTATGTACAGCATGCGAATCTGGTACGTATAAGGAAAACATATCCGACGCGCTGTGTGTAGCTTGTCCGCAAGACCATTACTGCCCAGAACAGGCAAACGAGACACAGCCGTGTCCCCTGCACAGTCTTTCGGCGCCTGCGAGCAGCAGGGTCGAAGACTGCCTCTGCACGGCCGGCTTCTACTCAGCGTACACGACAGGGGAGTATGCATGCCATGCATGCACTCCGGGAACCTACGGCGACAGCGCGGGACAGAGCTCGTGCACTCTGTGTCCAGTGAACACATACAACCCCGAATTCATGCGCACGGACGTAGGACAGTGCCTGAGCTGCGCGTCGAACGCAGAGAGCCCCCAGGGCTCCGTCGCGCAGGTGAACTGCACCTGTAATCTCGGGTACGCAGGAGTGCCTGGAGACAGCTGCACAGCATGTGCCGCTGGTAAGTACAGGAAAAACGAATATCTGTATATATGCGATCTGTGTCCTGCAAATACGTTCTCTCCTCTACTGGCCTCTGACAGCGATTCGCAGTGCGTTTCCTGCCGGGCAAACAGCTCCAGCAGTGCCGGATCTGGAGGCGAACGAGACTGTGTATGCAACCCCGGACACTACGGAGACTCATGCACCCCGTGTGCCGCCGGAACATTCACTCCGCATTTCAATTCCTCAACTTGCATCGCATGCGAACCTGGAAAGTTCTCTGCAAGTGTGGGCGCCGCGACAGGCGACGCGTGCCTCGAGTGCCGTGCAGGAACATACACCGCTGAAGGAGGTATGACATCATGTGTCGAGTGTCCGCACAGTACGTGGCAGAACACGTCGCTGCCCGGGGCCCGGGCACGCGAGTGCGCAGAGTGTCCTGCGCAATCGAGCCACGCCGAGACGGGAGGGT
>Ga0315899_10009460_pt1 | contig 10463 bp, 14 predicted proteins | sample LakEriMetagenome_2_FD_203518 | JGI IMG/M metagenome (GOLD analysis project Ga0315899, IMG submission 203518) | Freshwater fungal communities from buoy surface, Lake Erie, Ohio, United States - Buoy 4 MA112 | ecosystem: Environmental > Aquatic > Freshwater > Lake | place: USA: Lake Erie, Ohio...
CACACACACACACATACTCCCAATAAATCTGCGTCGTACACGTCTACTTCAACGGTTGTTGTGTGGGTGTCATGTGTGCGTGTGTATGTGCCTTGTGTATGTGTGTATGGGGGAGGCCGGCGTGCGCATGTGTGAGGCCGGCGTGCGGGTGTGTATTCTCGTGTGTATGTGTATATATGTGTTCGTGTTGGTGTGTGAATGCTGGTGTACCAGCACCCACCCACCCACCCACCCACCCACACACACACACACACACACACACACACACACAGTTGCACTTCTCAAACAATCGTCCAGCTCTCGCCATACACACACACACACACACACAAACACACACACACACACACACACAGCTTCCATGCGGCTTCCACAGTGTACAGGACTACGGAGGAGGGTAGCAAGAGCGCAGCAGGAGGCGTTGGACGCCGCCATTGTCAACAACAATGGTGCAGGTGCAGGAGGAGGAGGAGGAGGAACGACGTTTTTTTGTTCGCTCGATGAGTTTGCGGGCATTGTGGCGCCTGGTGCGTCTGTGGGATGGAGAGAGGGAGGTAGTAGGTAACAAGGGAGGGAGAGAGGCAGGTCGGGGGGGGTGCGGGGCGGATGGCAAGCGACATGTATCATCTCTCTCTCCTTCTCTCTCGCTCGCTCTCTCGCTCTCTCGCTTTCTCGCTCTCTCGCTTTCGCTCTCGCTCTCTCATCATCTTCTATCCCCCCGCCACCCCCCTTCCCCCGGTCCCCACCCTTCTGTCTCCCTCTTTCGCTCTATCTCTCGCTATATCACTCGTTCTCTCACCCGCGTGACCTGTGCGTGCAACTACGTACAGGGGAGCCGAAATTGTTCGCAGCTGCATGTCAGGCCACGAAAAGTACCCTCAGTACCACAGCAGATTACAATAGAATTCCCGGGGCAGAGCAGCTCATTTGGGTTTTGGTGGGTATCGCCCTACCGCTAGGCTTTAAGCTGGCTGGGAGGCTGAGGGTCCTTGTGGCCGGGCTTGCTGTCAGACTTGCGAGGGATGGTGCGAACAAATATAAACAGAACGACGCTTACTGTGCCCACGGTGGGGTGAGCGCAGCGTAGTCTGTGCCTTACCAGCTCTTGCCGTGCATAATGCAGAAGCGGCCCGAGGGACTTGATCTTGGTATTTGAATTTGCACCAGCTGATGTAGCCTCTTCCCGGTGAAATACGCCCGCTCCGCAAGCAACCAGCTACTAGCGACTCACGTGCGAAAGGCCTGGGGCAAGCTGCGCTTCGGGAAACGCGTGTGCCAACTTCACACCGCTGTGAAACTCGAGGTATTGTGTCATCCCTGCGGCCTGGGCCCTACCCTCAGCCGCCTTCCCTTGTCCGCTCGTCGGCGCTCGATTCCTTTGCGTGCGCCGCCGCCGGCTGTCACACCATCTCGCGAAAGTATTTTAATAGAGAACAGGTTCTGCTTCTTATAACAATCAACTTCCGATCCGTGACAGGCCCTCAACTCTCACGAGCTATTCAATCCGTGACCATCAGTATATTCCACGGTCATAGCCGTTGCTATTGTTTATTAGTGAGCGTAGTCCAGTCCATGTCTTGACTCAGAACAGAGCGGCTGGGTACTTGCTTATTTGATTTATATCAAATAAGCTTATTTGATTTGTTTGTTGAGCGCGAGTTTACTTTTCTGCTTTCGTAGCTTTGGATCCGGCGTGTGTGTCATTGGTGTGTGAATTCGTCGTGCCATAGCATCTTTCCAACGTCGACCAGAACCTTGTCCGTCTTCCGCACCAAGACCCAGGAGTTTTCGATCTTGGCGCCGGGGTGGGAAGCTTCGTCGATTTCTTTAGATCCCTCTTGCGCGAGTAACCTGAGCTCGACCGCCAAATGCTTGAGGTTCATTTTCTTCAAGACCCTTGGGACCTTGCCTCTAATGGTGTTGTTTGGTCGAAATCTATGCCACCACACCTGAATCATCAAGGCTGACACTTCACGCCGACGCAATCGACAAATCTCACGATCCACCATCATGTTTGCAGTCAACTCCGCGCCTGAAAAATTCAGCGTGTTGGACAGTGATGCTGTGAAAAGTGACGTGAACACGAGGCCTGCCAGTGCCGAAAAGCATGAGATGAGACGGCCCATCGAAGTAGTCGGCACCATGTCGCCGTAGCCGACCGTAGTTGAAGTGATAATCATGAGCCAGAAGGCATTATACAAGTAATAGTCGTTCACTTTGGTGAATTTGTAGCCCGAAACGACCCATTCTTGTGCTTCTTCAGTTTGGCAATAAGGGCTATGTTCCGATTCCGGAATACCTGCGTTGCACGCACACTCACAGATCAGTTAACGAAGCCAGACATGATTACCGACCAAACGTTTGCGCCTGCAGAAGTGCACGGCGTTGCGTGTAACTTACCTTTCAATTGGCACGCCGTGACTTCTACGGCACGGAACCAGTACGCGAGGAGAAAGAGGACCGTGAACCAAACCAAACACAAGAAGGGCGCAGCATACCTGTTTGTTTCCCTCATGTCAGTTTTGACTGCCCTCTGACGTCGCACGACAACAAGCACGAATGCCCGCACTACATGCGCACGGAATGCTCAAAACGATACATTAAACAGGAGCTGTGCGTGCATGCCCATGTATGTTGAGCACCAGCTATTGAGCATGCGCTTGATGGCAAACGTAGACCCAATCTCCATCTTCTGAAACCCAGCTACAGTGACCCTTTTGGGCAGGTCGGAAACCATCCAATCACGACAAACTCGCCAGAGTAAGTACATCCGCAACATGTTGAATGAGGCCATCATCGTCTGTGAGCCACGGGTGAGTTGGGCATGCTCAGCACCAGTTTTTCAAGACCATTTCGGTACACGCAAATCAAGGCACCAGCAACTGAAAAAAAGCGAACCTCAGATCTCATCACATAGATGTTTGTTAGTCCCATATCGCTCATGGCCAGGCTCGCTGAATAGAATGGCGGGTTGTGACAGCCCACAACGATGATCTCTGTCCATAGTTTGATGTCACACAACCAGGAATAACCCTTGATGGGCTCATGGGTACCAAAATAGTGCACGTGCTCTTGCAGTTTCTTGTACAGTCTTGCCAGATAGTATCCTCGCAAGATGCAGACGATTGTCAATATTGTGCAGAAGGTGTTCGAAGCCTGTATAAATTAGTTGGGGTGTGAACATGCACAGATCGATGGTCAGAACAGACCGAAATTGTATGAAATGCTCTTGAGTTAGACGCGCATGCGCCCGAAGAGTTCACAGAAAAAGAACGCACGACTGTCTGACCTTGAATGTAAACATGACGCCGTCTAATGGACTCCCGCCGGACATGAGCCACTCGTTTTGGGCCAAAGCACACAATGTTCCAAGCACTCCAAAGAAGCTCGCTTGTCTGCGACGCAGGATCTTTCGATCGTCTATAGCGCTTAGCTTGTGATACCATAATAGCTCTCTACCTCCAACCAACCTGACTTTATCACGAAGTGCCTTCTCCTCTTCGGCGGTCATCTGTGTGCGAGCGAGAGAAGAATGGAATCAGAAAGATGCGTGAAGCTTGCAGATCCATGCGACAGGGAATACAGAGAAACGCATTTCTCATCAGAAAGCCTTTTCTGATGATACCTGGGGGCGGGAAGATTTTCCGAGCATTGTTGACGATTTTTGCTTCGATGTTTGCTTCGCAAAAATGTTTCTTTGTGATGCGGTTAAGGCCTTGAGTGCTGCCTTCCGAACGTCTTGTTTGATAAGTTCTCCCGTCTTCAATTTGAAGTGCGAATTTGGTGCATCCTTCAAATGATGACGATCATCCCTGTTGCCAGTGAAACCCTGCACATGTAATGATCTTAAATCGTACTATTTATCCGAATGCATCCATGCACCCACACTGCTTTCTTGAATCTGACCGTACACCACAGCCACCTTCCGCAGACATTTGCCTAAACGTCGACTCCCATCCATACCACATATAGAATACCCTTAATATCCCGCGCACCCATCGCGTTCATCAAAAGTGCTGCGGGAGAACAGATGCATACATTCACAAGCGTGCAATTAATTATCAACATAACGACTAATTGGTCAAACATCAACACACCAATTACTTGGTGTGATAATGCATGTGCATACATACGCAAACAAACTGATACCAGTTTGATGTGTTGACGACAGCCAAACGAAGTTTTTTCATCCTTCAACAGGATATCTAATACCGATGTTTTGATATTGCCAAGCCCTCCGAGCTGGTATTTGAGTTGTTTGAAGATGCGATCGACCTTTTCTTCCTCGGATGCGAGATCCTCGATGTCAACCTTGGTTTGATGCAACTTAGACAGGAGGCTCTGGTTCATCATTCCCAAAATCCAAAAAGGGTGTCACAAGCGTGAGAGACAGAAAGTGAGATAGAGAGTCCTTGCCGACATAACTCGAATTAACATGCATGTGCGCATGTGCACAAACGTAGCAAAGGGCGAACATAAATGCTCACGTGCTTTTGGCTCCATTCGTACTTTAGCTCTGTGTACAAATGCTTAAGAGCGGAGACAATTCCTGAAAATCATGATAAAAGTGAGCGGGGGAAAATTCACAGAAACACCGCACGTTGGGGGAGAGGATGGAAGGAGAATCTAGCTCAAATAAGAAAATAAAGATGCAGACACACCGACCTCCAGGCTTTTTCACACGATGCTGACGTTTGCGCCACCAATAAACAATTCTATCTGCAGCCAAGGCACAGCACTGTTGTAACAATTACACACAGCACAGCGCTCCCTTGTCAAACCATTTCAAGACATGGACAGTTTGAAGACCCAAACACGTCAACGGACTTTGCCAAAACAATGCATGCAAGTGCCGACAACCACCCTTTCTTTTTTAAATTCCCCTCATATCTCTCGCTCTCACACCTCTTGTCGAGCTTTTTCACGCTCTAGCAACTGCAAGGTATATATTTCAGGTGCCGACCATTGTAACGCATTGCTGCAGTCCAAAACAAGCGACAGTCAGTCGATCTCTCAATAGTTCGCATAGGTCGCATTTGAACTGGTTGATATTGCGACTACACGCAAAGAGAGGGGACCGCACGCGGACAAAACTAGCCACGCTGATATTCTTGTTCTGCAAACCTGAGCGAAGCCGTGAGTAAAGCTGCATAAATCGAGCCTAACACGCCCATCAGAACACACGCCAGACGTCCCAAGTGCGTGTACACTGCCAGGGTGCGCATTGCAGGGTAATTTCATTACGGCTGATGCAACAAAACAGGCTTTCTCCACGAATACAGATGACATGCAGGTGGGCATGGACAATCATCTGTATACATACGACATTTTCTATCCTTGATCCATAAAATAAAAATGGTAGATTTTTTAAGCAACATCAAAATCGCACCTTTCACATCCCCGTACCCCACGGTGGTTGATGTGACGAACATCAACCAAAAGCCGTTCAAGGGGTAATATTCTGGTTGAATTGTATCAAACGATTGGCCATTGTCTCTGCTCCATTGCACCCCTGGTGCCATGCATTGCCAGAAGTCATTTGACGTCTTCATATCCATTCTTGGCCCTACTTTATGAAGCACAATGGCGGATGCAACGCGCTAGACTCGCACACAAATGCACTCGCCCAAAACTACCTGTATCAGTTTCGCAGACTGGGTGGTCCTTAAATGTGAGAAGGCATGCTGTAAATTCCGCAATACCTATCAAGTGAACGGAGCACCTTTTCAGCTATATGATCACCTGCCCTGGCACAGAGCATCTACAGCAAGGATAAAGTGCTTACGGAAGAGATAGCCAAGGGCTATAATGCTGCTCATCCAGATGCCGCCAACCACAAAGACTCCATTCCAGCCTATGAGTGACCTTTTGAATATGTAGATCGAGTCGAAATGGGCGCCTGAGAGAGGCAGAGAGAGAGAGAGAGAGAGAGAGAGAGAGAGAGAGAGAGAGAAAGCGAGAGAGAAAGCGAGATAGAGAGTGTGCGTGCGTGCGTGTGAGTGAGTGAGCGTGCACTCGTATGTGTGATACACAGAAAGCTAATTCAGTGTGTAAAGTTGAACAAAGAATCTTGATGCTTGTACCCGTGAAGTTGGAAATGCTGTGCCTCTTTGGCAGTTGAGCGTATTTCAGATCACGATAAACCCGCCATGCGCTATAGGTCCGCAGCAACATCCATGCTGTATACATAAGGTTGGTCAGGATCAAAAGCGTGATGCGCTTCTGCGTCAACCCCTGCACACGTGATCCTGCACATTCACGCTCAATTGTGAAGACCCAAGCATCCAGAGAGAGACACACCTGCGCCGATGTTCTCAGCACGATAGACACACGTATTCATCATGGTCTCGACGCTTATCGATGATGTGAAAAATGGTGGACAGTGTGGCAATATGATACAGAGCTCGATCCAGAAAGATGGAGTTGACATCACGTTCACGATAGACACGTTCACGTCGAGCGGCTTCAACTTATGCAAATGCAGAAAAATGTTTTGAAACAAAACGGACGTGAAGTAGTATTTGAAAACGAAGACCACTGCCAGCAATGTCGTAGCACTGGTGAAAAACTTCAAGCATTGGATTTGCACATCGTGAGGATGAACGTCGAGATAAATTAACTCATTTTGCAATAAAGCAGACACGAATCCTGAGATACTGAACCAGAAGACCCGCAGTGCATGTCGGCGTACAACCTGCCAAGGTTCAGAGAAATCATCGGGTAAGTTCTGAGAACTGGCATGTAAATAACATGGGCCAAAGTATGATCGATCCTGCTCCTCTACTGGATTACCTTGTCTACTTCAGGCCTCTTGCGGCGCCAATCGTACGGTTCATCAGCATTCACCCCTCGAAAATTCGACAGGTCCATATCCTCTGATACTTTCTTCTGCTTTATTGCGTTGTCGAGATTGTAGATTATGTCCCCCTGCGCGCGTTTATACGAATCTCTAATATCCTGAAGGGCCTCGACGGACAAATTCTGCGCGATTCCTAGCCACCGACGTTTTGCTTTGTTTTTTGAAAGTGATGCCAACTGCGAGCTGTTTTGCGACAATTTACGGGCAGGCAGCAACCTGCTCTCCTCGCCTCCGATGATAACGCTTTTGCTCGGCAAGCTAACAGCTGGTGGCTCATTTCCGATATTAGGCTCCTCGGCTGCCATTTCCCCTCTCTTTGCGTCTGGATTGTTATTCTGAGACGAAGGATTCGTCCCGGGAGCATCTCTACCACTCTGACACGCCTCATCAACGTCGAGTCCCATGTCGAGCACACCGGAAGATCTGGTTGCTGCAGCTGTCTTCTCGTTGCTTTCCATGCGAGGGGTAGAGTCAATCTCAGACACCCCAATGCTCGGAGCTCTTTCGATGAGACGTTCCGCTCCACCATGCGCTTCAACCCCATTCAGGTGTGCTTTGCCAGGGTTGTACAGCTGAACAAAGCGCAAGCAGCGAAAAGCACACAACATTTCAGCGACCACGCTGAAAAACACAATATTTCAGTACCCGCGCCGAATTTGAAGGATAAAGACCAAAAAACCTTTCATGTCGTTAACATGCAAATCGAACGTTAACTGTAAAAGATTCACGGGTTTTAACGCCGTCTCTGCGGTTTCTGATTCGCAGGAAAACAAGCAAGAAGGAAACCCATACCAAATTTGCTCCGCGAGATTCATTATGTTCTGACCACCCGTCGTCGGAATAAGGCTGGCCAGCAGCAGAGCTTGACCGGCTGACCGCAGACCTAGGCCGGCTTACTGCTGATAATGGTCGACTGCGTGCCTGCACCATTACCACGCATTATGCTCGACAGAGCAAGAGACCAGAGGTTATCAACAACAGCAGACAGGGGAGACGGAATATTCATGTCGTGATGTCGCGCACACCAACCCGAGCGCACACCACGGGACACCTGGCGGTCCGCAGACGTCCCAAAGCTCTTTGCAGACGGAGGTCGACTTCTGCATGCGTGACCGGGTATGTGCCTGATCATGCACAGCAGAGCATCAATATTTTCCCAGAGGAGAGAGTAGGGTAAATGGGGCACCAACTAAACCCTCTGCACCCACCCGCTCTGCCCGTCGATTCCCGTGTGTTCCCTGCGCATCATCTCGTAATGTCCCGTGCCTACCCCTTGGCTACTCTCGTCCCAGTCCCCGTCACCAGCGGGATGCACTTGATTTGTCCTCATCATTCTCTTGGAACTGCCAGCGGAAGTGGGTCGGCCGCCTTGTCCAACTGACGTTGGCCGCTGCGGGTGAGATGGCGGGAGATGGCGGGAGCCGCTCTGTTCACCAGGCCTGTACATGTTCGGAGGAGGCAAACCGTTGGGGTACGCCACTGGACGAGCACCATTGGGGTGCGCCATTGGACCGCGGGCGTAAGAATGCGGAGGAGGACGGTGATCGGAACTCTGCAGAGGGTGACCATCCTCACGAAGGTAGTCACGCGGCGGCTGTCCGTCGAAGTGATCGAGGTGTGGGCGATAGTGGTCAGGCGGGCCACCAGGCACCGACCGGGAGCCGTAGTGTTCGTTGTAGGGGGAAGCGCGCCTCTGCGTGGCAGAGTACGGCCGGTCTGGCACGTCACGCGGGCTGCTGACCGACTGGGCCTTTGTCCAGGAGAGAGCGCGGACCGACGACGCCGTCATGGGCCTATGCACCGTCGGCGCGAAAGCCAGGCCGGGCCCGTAGTCTCCACTGCTCTGCTGACGCACGATGGCCGGTGGCAGCGGGTCAACCCAGCGGCGGCCCGCATACGGCCCCCCGTGCTCGTGGTGTTTGTATCTGTGGTAGTCGGGAGGAAAGTGCGCGTTCGCGGGCGGCATGTACGTGCCGCGCCCGTCCGGCTCCAAGCCCTCGTCCTCGGGCCCGTCGTAGTCAGACTGCCACGTACCACCGTCCAATCCGTCTCCAGGCCATCTGGCCCCCGCCCGGTGCTCGCCCTGGCCCATTTCTCCGACGATGTCGCCGGAGTCTTCATCCTCGTAGTACATTTCGAGTCGCTTTCTTCGCTTTCAAATTGGCCCTGGCTGCACGCAGCGCGAGCGACCTGGAGCGCGACTGCTAGTAGTGAGCATGTGTGTGTGCGCGCGGCCCATTTGTGCGCGCCCCCTCGCCGCACCGTGCGCTGCGGGCCTAGCGCGCCGCGCAAAGCCAACTTGCGAAGAAGCTGGGACCCATTTGTTGCAAATAATAATTAAATCAAATCAACCGAAGACACGAAACGGAAAAAAAGGCAAGTGGTTTTCAGCGCCCCCCAGGGGTGTAAACTTTCGTGTGGTCAAAAGAGTTGAATGATATGATGAAAGCAAGGGTTTGTGCCCGCCGGGGGCGCCGAGCATTCTGCGATGCTGCGCGCGCTCCATTGTCTCGCACTTTCACTTGCGCTGGCCGTTTTGGGCAGACACGGGTTGGTATGCGCCCAAGCCTCCCGGCCCGCCCCTCCGGCGTCAACGCAGCCTCCCACCACCACTCCAGCCCCCAGCACCTCTCAGGGGGCGTTTCAAAAAGACGAACTAACCTCGGTCGAGCTCGTTGCCGCCGTCGGCTCACTGTCGGCGCTCATCTGCATCATGGCTGTTGCCATTTTCTGGAGGAGAAAAAATGCTTCCTCCCTGGGAAACGCAGCGCGGCATCTGTCCCATGAGCTCGACTACAACAGCGCCTGGAGCGGGGATGACGCGGCGAGGCAGGCGGATACGTTTGCGGAGTCTCTTCCCCAGAGGCCAGAAGGTGCACTGAAGAGCGTCGGCTCAGGATTCAGCAGCTCTTCGGATCTAAGTTGTTGTCAAATGTGCCTCGCACGACCTCGCTCAGTCCTTGTGCTGCCTTGCAGGTGCGTATCGATCTGCGCTCGAACGATTTGCTTGCATGATCTAGTTTGGCGCTATTGAACCAAGTGTCGACGAACCAAGTGTTGAACCTTGCAAATCAGTCGAAGCTGCCCTGCGCAATACATGCGACAATGCATATCGACTTTGCACGTATTTTCACATCTCACTTTCGTCTGGGTAGAACTCTCCACATAAGGTCTGACGGCCAGATTCGCAGGCACGCCTGCCTGTGTGTGCAGTGTGTGAAGAAGGTAATGACTCCTGCTCATGGTGGCGACGGATTGTGTATTATCTGCCGGGCTCCCATTCAAACTTATGAGGTATCGACTCTTCAAACGGACGTCACTCCTCAGATTACTCCACTCGCACTCCACGCCCGTGCGCAGGATCTCGCCCATCGCTTTACTGATTGCGCCCTGTCTCCAAAATGCGTCAAAAGTGGCGGGTCGGGATCGTAGTTGAAGACTCATTGTTGAAGCGTTTTGGTGCAATGGAGTTCACGTGGGTGAGTGCTGACTTGATCATCTTTTGGTGTGTGCGTGCAGGTGGGCTATTTTCATTGCACCTACAACCCGCCACTCTCTTTCCCAGATGCTCTGCGGCCGCCAGAGAACGCTCCTTTCGAACAAGGTG
>Ga0315899_10009461_pt1 | contig 10463 bp, 5 predicted proteins | sample LakEriMetagenome_2_FD_203518 | JGI IMG/M metagenome (GOLD analysis project Ga0315899, IMG submission 203518) | Freshwater fungal communities from buoy surface, Lake Erie, Ohio, United States - Buoy 4 MA112 | ecosystem: Environmental > Aquatic > Freshwater > Lake | place: USA: Lake Erie, Ohio...
GTCCTAGCATACAGCCTGGCAAACTAATACTCCTCAAATTCCTGATTCGCAATCCAAGCAGCGCTCAAGAATCGCCGCAGCTCTTTGTGCGTACGTCGCTATCGATTGGATCTGTTACGGTCGGGGCGAATCATGGATGCACACAGGATGCCATTCTTTATGCTGATGGCGGGGGAGGATCAGATTTTAGCGCCACTTTCCGTCGAAGTACTGGTTTAGTCGAAATTTTCAACCGAGGCAGAGGCTTTTTTGAGCAGCCAATGATTGCTGTATTGTCTGGCGGTGCTGGATGCATCGGTAACACCTTCACTGCCGTCTTAAGGGGCACTTTACTGGCAACGCAAACGATACAATCTGATACCACAGCGGTACCAGCAGGCAAACTTGCTGCTGCTGCTGGACACGCTGTTCCGCTCCGCACTGTCGACAAACGACTCCACACAGCCTCCGTAACGCATAGCACTGCTTGGCCGCATGCTGTCAACAAGGTGACTGTTTCCTTTATCATGAACTTTGCCCTAAATTCTACGGGTCAGCCGTCACTCGTACTATCGAATTTCAATGGCATCGCGTTTGTCGACGACGCACTGGGTATGTTGTCAATGCAAGAGAGGAAGGTGCTTCTTCACGACGACACCACGCTTGATCATCGCCTTCATTTTGGCTCAAGTCCCTCTGTACAGGACAAGAGTGCTGCGTATCTGTCAGAAACTGGCGATCTTGTTTTGTATGTAGTGCGCGCACTGCTGCCAGAAGTCGAGTATCGTGTGTCCTTTTATACCCTCAACACCAACACCTCACGCGCAGGACGAAACATCACCGTCCGTGTTGCAGAGCTTGCCAACGCGCGACAAATCGTCGAGCTGATGATGACCACAGACCAGCAGGATAATTGCGGCAATGCGCAGTGCCACCCAGACCAGATCCACATGGCTAGCCCATCAAAATATATGCCCAACATGCGAGCGGTGCTCGCCGTTTATGCATCCTCTTTTTACGTGGCGCGTATCTCGCAGGACAATCCATATCCCAGTGCGGAAAACAGAATCACGGTCGCCTTTGCCAGCAACGTGCCTCTCTTCTCGTCTGTCCTGCACATCACCGGGCTGCGAGGATATGCAACAGCAACCACCAATATGCTGCCAATACAGGAGGTACCGGGAGGGGATGTAACGAGCGTCGATGCCAAAGCGAGCTGGAGCAAAGAGGACGAGCTGCTGTCAGTGCCTTTGATCCGAACCACGGTTGTGTTTAGAGAGTACAGATTCGTTGTGTCATTGAAAAATCCCGCTTATGGGCAGCACTACACCGCATCCAACGTGCAGCTGAGTAGCCGGGGAGTCAACATCGAGCCCACGATCATGGAGCGCGAAACGAAGCAAATTCTGTCCAGCATCATGGGCATCAGTGTGCCAGGTGACCAGGCCCCGCCGCAGATTCGTCAGCCTGTTTTGACACGCGCCATCATTTCCCAGAGTCATCCCTACGCTGCAGCGCGTAACACGCTCACCGTGTTTTTTGAGAGTAATGTAGACATTCCTGCGTCTGCTGCCATCAGTCTGAGCGGATTTTTGGGAGCTGAAAGCAGTGCTGAGCTCTCACTCGGCTCCATTGAGGCAGATGCGGACCAACAAGAAAAACATGCGGATCAACATTTGCTTTTCCAAGACAGCGGTGGAAACAAAGGAAAGGCAACGTGGCACGCATCCACATCGAGCGTACAGATTTATTCGGTGAGCAACCTAGCCGCCATGACGCACGTGGCCTTGACCTTCACCTTGACCAATATGATGGTAGGAGGCGCCGGATCAACGATCTATGCAGAAAGCGCTGAGATCGGCATTCGCCGTGCGCTAGTGCTTGGCGACACCGAGATTGAGCTGTGCGGAATTCCGGGAGCAACTCGCGGAGAGGCACGTCCACTCTCTATTCGATCGCCTAAGATGATCGTAAATTCAATCCGGCAATCGTCGACTTTTCCAGGTGCCCTCAACGACATCCATGTTGACCTCAATCTGAATGCGCGAATATCAGACTGCACTCTCGCCATTGAAGGCCTTCCACCGTCAGTCGGCAACTCAAGTGGTATAATTCCTCTTTCGTCGCAAGATGGAACATCTAGCAGTGTGTTCTCAGTCGGCGCGTCTGTGTCCAAAGCTCGGCTCGAAAATGGCATAGTGTTGCTCTACGTGAGTCCCGATCGCGAAATGGTCCCGCACACCACGTACAGCTTTTCTTTCACTGTGCGAAATCCTGACGTCCTGACCCCGCCCCCGCTGCTCTACATAACCGCGTGCAGCCTCATCACAACGCCACAGCTCATGGCAACGCTGCCAGCGCCTATTCTAGGTCTGCCGGGCTCGGTTCCAGGAGATGGCTCAGTTCTCAAGGTGTACAATCCGGCCTTTATCCTCAAAGAAATTGTGCAGTCGACACCGTGGCCGGGCTCCACGAATACCTTGACCATTTCGATAGCAGCCAATGTTGATCTGTATTCAAAGGCCGGGAGCTTGGCGAGAATCACCGTTTCCGGGCTCACAGGGACGCAAACGAATGATAACGATGCACTGCCGCTGACTTTGGAGGGAGGATCTCCCTTCTCCAGCACTGGCAAATGGTTGAAGTTTGAAGGACGCTTGGAGCTCGTCGTGAAAGAATCTCAACGGCTTTCGGCAGGATCTATTCAAGTAGTGTCATTTGACATCATCAGCCCCATTTCAAGACGAAGTGCTCCCACTGTGTGGATCAAGGGCTCCTCGCTCTATCAGTCTCAAGCCTTGCCAGAAACCATGCTCCAGATTGCGGAGGCAGAGATGGACACGTCAAGCACTTACATACCGCCAGTTCTCAAGGCAAAAGCGGGCGATGCAGCACCTCTCTTCATCCACAGCCCTGAGTTCATTCAACGCGTGATTGGCCAGAGCTCGGTGTATCCTGGTGCGCCCAATATCTTGACCGTGACTTTGGCCTGCAATATAGACCTGCAGGCTTCCACAAAGATTACGCTAGCTGGCCTCGGCAGTCTTGGCAGCATCTCATTGCGTGGCACATCATTATTTGAGCTGGACAGCACGAGGCCGGACAGCCTCATCTTTACGTTTGCAGGGTCAGCTCTGTTGCGAAAGGGTGAAACGTACAATTTCAAGCTCGATGTGACAAACCCCCCCTATGGGCGGGATGAAGCACCTGTGCTCATCTCCGCGTCGAGTCCCGAAGAACTGAGCAAGAGTGCTCCTCTGGATGCCGACTCGACAACTCTCTTGCCGGAATTGGGCGCAGTTGTCGGGGATGCTGCACCGCTGAGAGTCAAAGCTCCCGCTCTCATTCGGGCATTTCTCGGACAGTCGTCTGCATTCCCCGAGAAAACAAACACACTAACGCTGACCATCGCCAGCAATTTTGCCCTGACACCAACGCACACCATTCGCCTTCTGAATCTCGGCGTAGCTGCCAGTGCACCACAAAGTACACAAGCAACCGGTCCCTTGGTCAAGTTGGATCCGTGGACTGCCAGCGAAATCTCTCTCCGGGTAAACACCCAGATTAATGCAGGCAATCAATTCACGTGGAGTTTTACCATCACGAACCCTGCAACACCGCAGAGTGCTCCAGAAGGCTTTGTGCGCGTAGAGAATTCGGACAGCGTATCTCCAATAATTGTATCACAGCAGGTCTTTTCTCACACACAAGACCCGACCCAGCGAGCCCTGTATGTGATAGATACGTCCTTCACAGTTTCGCTCGGTCAGCAGAACATGGCGCTTCCGTATGCCATTAACCGACTTGCCCTGACTATAGGAACTACAATATCTTTGCCAATAGGCTCGCGGATTACAGTTTCAGGACTCAAACGAAAGAAGACCATGCTCGCAGTCGAACCCGTGTTGCAGAATGTCCAGAATGGCCTAGTGCTCATTGAAGACGACACTTTGGGTTGCAATCACAACCTGCACTTTGTCGCCCCCGGCCAAACGTCGGACCAGTTCTCTTCGGTCTCGGCAGGAGGGAGGGAGGGAGGGGAGGGAGGGAGGGGAGGGAGGGAGGGAGGGCGGGAGGGAGGGAGAGACAAAAGAGGTACAGTAGGCATATGGGCGCCGCAAACAGCGAGAGAAGTAGAGGCAGGCAGCACAGGCACTCTATGCATTGCGTGCTCTACTTGCTCTACTTGCCCTACTTGCTCTTCAATCAGCATTGCGGGCATGCTCCCGCGTGCACTCACGTGGCATGACACTAGACACCAACACGATGAACTGGCAGGGTAAGTGGGATACACCCAGTACGAGCTTGGTCCTGCAAGTTCGACACCAGACCCTTCCGGATAAGAATTACAAGTTCAGCTTTCGCGTGTACAATCCGCCTGAAGGCCAAAGCATGACGCAGCTCACCCTGTCGGGGGTAATCATAGCCCTGCATCCATCTGTTCAAGCTCTCTGCGCACGTGTCAGCTGCATGACAAGGCAACTGCTTTGCTTTGTGCACGTGGTGATTGCCGGTCACTCATCTTCATTGATGACGATTCTGTTCAATCTTCCTCCTCCTCATATGCTCCTCCTCATATGACATACACACTGTGTCAGATAACTTTTTAGTCACGACGCTATGCCGCGCTGTGGTTGTGCTTCAGAGTCAAGTGACAATCACGCAGATTTTGCGTGGGCCCTGATTCTATTGCTGTTTGCTTCATTGAAACAGTCTACACCAGAAAAGCTGCAGGTGCACAGCGCGACAACGCAGTGCTCAAATCAAGTGTGTAACCAGTGCATGTCAAGCATCCGCGGCCTTCAGGAGTGCGTATACTGCCTGATACAGACTGGCGACTGCGCCGATACTGGCATCATGCCGGAGCAGGCCAGGTGCCAAAGATGTTCACCGGGCACAGCTCAGGGCGATGCGGCACCTCTTTACATATATCCACTTCCCAAGTTCGTGTACACGGCTATCGGGCAGTCGGAATACACGCCATATGAGATGAATGTGCTCACCATAACGTTGGAAAGCAATATCGTCTTGGAACGGCTGTACTCGGCAAGAGTAGTCATCTCGGGGCTGGACATCATCGACAACACCCAGAGCTTGATCAGCTTGTATTCAGATCGCATGAAGGAGGACGGAACCGCAGAGCAGCAGTGCTACCAGGGAGATCCTTGCGATTTGTTCCGAGCGTGTGTGGACCCAGTGGATCAACAGCGCTGTAAGAAGGCCACTGCATCGTGGGACAATGAAAACAAAATCTTAAGCATGTACGTGTCTGATAAGATGCCTATTATCTATCATGACACCGAGGATGGGAGGCCCCTGAGCTTCACGTTGCGCCTGAGAAACGGCGCGAACTCAGACCGTCTTGCGTATCCAGAAGTGGCGGCCTTTGGAGTCTCACAAACAGGCTCAATGGTGGACATAATCGAGTCCTCGAGCATGCCCACGGGTCTGGGCTTCACCTGGCTCAGCGAAAAAAGGATGGGTCAGAACAGCCCCTATCCAGACGCTTTAAATACCCTCACGATGACGTTGAAGCCGACACAGACAATTTCGGAGCATACAGGCCTGGCAATTTCCGTGACGGCCCTCATAGGCAAAACATGGCCTACAGAATTCTTGAACTTGACGGACCCAACTGGACGGCAAATGCACCACATGTTCATGGATGCTTATCCTAACGGCCGGCGTGGCTTGGCGCGCTGGGGCATCGTCGAAAACGAGCCAACTCTCCTCTTTTTCCTGGCCACAGAGTGGGTGCGAGACACCGAAATCATCTTGCAATTTCAGGTTTACAATCCACCTCTTCCCGTCGATATCAGCTCTCGACACGTCTCTGTGGCCTTCACGCCGACCGTGTCCGTGTCGTCAGGCGTGGTCACCCCGCTAATGCTGCACAAAGCGACAATACAGAAGATCTCTATGGATTACGACTTGACCACAGTCCTCAACGTCGTGGGAGCAGTTGCGGGCGATGCGCACCCGCTGATAGTCTACAACGCCAAGTTTACATACGCCGAGATATTCCAGAGTACATCAGTGCCTCGGGCCAGCAGCACTGTCACCCTGCGCTTCTCTACCAGTGTGCCCTTAAGTGTAAACCAGACATTGGCGCTCACATTCCCCACTATTGCCAACAGAAACGTTTGGACTGAGCTTTCAGGGAAAATAAATTTGGCGCTCGGCGGCATGCACAATCATTACTTCAAGGCCGACACCAGGTCGGCGAGAGGTACTGCGTGCTGGAGTCAAGGTCGCCCCGACGCAGGCATTGAGGGCATAAAGCTCATGCTCTACGTTGCACAGGAGACGTTTCCAAACATCATTTACCAAGTGTCGTTTGTCCTGACCAATCCTTTGCCGGTGCCTCTTTTTGTGTGTATGCGATAAACGATACGATGATTTGATACACGCGATATCTTTATATGATATGTTCTCAAGCAGTGTTCCACTAACTTCAGTTGCCTTGTGAAAAACAGGCGCAAACGTCGTTTCAGGGAGCCCTGGCCGGGAGACTTTCAGTGCTCGATGTTCGGGGCGTAGTGCAAACATGCAGTCGGCAGACGTATATCTCAGAGGACGACTTCACGGAGATCAGCCTAGATTCCTGGGCGCATTGTCACTCGTGTCGTGGCTTTATTGATTCCACTGCGCTCGAAACTAGGCAAGGGTCAGAGGCCATCCTTTTCGTCGATACTGGGTATGTGATCAAGGAAATTGGGCAGAGCTCGGCCTTACCTGGCGACGTCAACACTTTGGCCGTGACCTTGGAAGTCAACGTCTTGTTGCAGGGCGGGTTGGGCGAGTCGACGTATGTCACCATCTCTGGCTTGAAGGGCGCGTGGCCTGATAGCACTGATCCTAATGACGTCGCACTCTTCCAGAGCGCAAACAATGATCGATGGCAGGGCGGCAAGGCAAAGTGGAACGCAACTGCGAATGAGATGGTGTGGCTAAACCATAGACCCTAAACCCCAAACCCCAAACCCTAAACCCTAAACCCTAAACCCTAAGCGCAGCTGCAAACGAGATGGTGTTGCTATCTGTACCTTGTGACATACCTGAGCGTACCTGATGTGACATGTGACATGTGATGATGTGACGTGAACATGTGACATGCGATGATGTGACGTGACATGTGACATATCTGATCGTGTCGTCGCTGCTGCTGCATTGCCTCTGTATGCATTCCAGATTGGGCGCACTGTATGCAGACTAACGCGTGCGTTGATGCTCTTGACAGGTGATCCACCTGCAGGCAAGTATAGCATCCTCCTCCTCATATGTTATGCAAGTATCCTCCTCCTCATATGACATGCTCTTGGCAGGTGATCCACCTGCAGGAGGCCTCCATACAACGGAACCAAGACTATTTGCTGTCTTACTACTTACCGTCGTTCCAGTTCAGAATGATCAACGCGGTGCGGGCCCAGGAACCGCCACAGCAGTATGTGGAGATGAGGAGCCAACTTGGTGACGTGGTTCTTAGGCTGTCGAAAATGACGACGCCGCCCAAGCCAAATACCGTGCTGTTCATCAAAAAAGTTTTTACTCTGGCGGATGGCGGCCAATCGCAAGGTATGTCTGGATTGCGTTTTGGTACAAGGTTTTCCTTCTCCATATCGCAACAGGCAACCTGCGCAGTCAGGGCATCTTCATTGAATTGATACTCTACGAGAGAACACAAGTCGCGTGGCTAGTCTGAGAAGAACTCATGAGTAGCACGCAATGCTCTCGGGAGCACAAGCAGGCAGCCCGGGAGCACAAATACTGCTGGAGTATGCTCCCAGAAGCACAAATGGTTCTGAATTATGCTCCCGGGAGCACAACTATTGCTGATTTGTGCTCCCGGGAGCATGCATACTGCTGAGTCACACAGTGATGAGTTCTTCTCCGACAGCTCATATAACCCTAACCCCTAAACCCTAAGCCCTAAACGCCGCTCAGCAGACACGCAGCTCTAGCAAAGTTAGCATCTGCCCACAAGCAAGCATCCTCCTCCTCATATAGCTCTAGCAAAGTTAGCATCTGCCCACAAGCAAAAGTTAGCATCACACTGCTTTTTGTGGGCAGGCTCGGCAACGACGAAGAATACCATCACGGTTACACTTCAGACCAATTTCCCTATCCTGAGAGGCCAAACCATTACCATCGAAGGTAGGATTAGCACCTGCTTCAAACCCCGCGCCATTCTTACACCTTCTGCAGCGGCGCCTGCGCATGTCTTTAGCGTGGCTGATGCGCTACTATTAGGTTGACTGGATGCTGGGCCACGCAAGTATAGCATCCTCCTCCTCATATGTTATGCAAGTATCATCCTCCTCATATGACATGCTAGGTGCTGGGGCACACTCGACACGATCTCGGCACGGTCTCCCAGCAAGTTGCAAGTACACGTGTGTGCACTGATATTGGGGCCTGATGCGCAGGACTGTTGGGCGCTGTTGCGCGCAAGGGTCCGATGCAGTTGCTGGACCCGCGTATCACTGCGCCGACTGAGAGAGAACGCCGCAATGTGTTTTTCTCCTCCGACTTGTGCGAGGGGCAGACAGGGGAAATGGGTGCTGTGGGAGAGGGCTACTGGTGTCCGGGGTCGTCAGCGTCGTGTCCGTGTGCTGGGGCGACGGGGCGGCGACTCATTGTCAAAGTTGCGGCGGACATCGATCCGTGCCCCGGCGAAGCGGTGGGGGGGTTTCTAAACCCGAGCGGGAGCGGGTCGATTCAAGCTTGCATGGCCCATATAGAGAGCCAGATGGTCTTTTCGTTTGACGTCTACAACCCGTATATCAACAACGGACAGATCCCCCCACGCATCATGGTGTACCTTGACGGGCATGACGATGTGCTGCCTACACTCCTAAAAACGTGCGCGGAGCCGACCTCCACACTGGTGTCTTCAGCCGGTGTGCCCATAATAAAGTGGAACACTGCAAAGGATGCAAATGGCGATTGCATCAAAGATGCGACCGGCAGTTGCGTGGGGGTATCCACAGATCGCACCGACATTGATAGGTGTCCGTCAGCACCCTACCTTCGCACTTCTCCTATGCGCATCCTTCCGGCCTACCAGTGCTTTACGCAGAACATTGAATTGAAAACAGAAGAAAAAGGTAATCTTTTGCCTGACTTTCCAACTGCTGAATCTTTTGCTCCATACGTGTTGTGCAGTTGTGTTCCAACAGTCTGCAAGATCTAGGAGGGACGGTTGCTGCATATGCATTTCAAACACACACACACACACACACAGACACACACACACACACATCAGGTCCTGACAAGTTATTATGTTATGAAGGGTAGGGATGAGTTATGTTATCAAGGGTAGGGATGTGCAACTTTGCGAGATTGACAGTTGAAGCTGGATTCGTAGCTGTTGTGAAGCACCTCTCTCCATCCCATTAGTCGTGTTCTGTGGGTGTTTAGTTCAAGTAACTACTACGCCTCGCACGTATTTCTTGCGTTCTGCTCGACAGGCAAGAGGTTCTGTGGCGCGCGTGCGCCGACCTTTTCATCCTTCATCTGTGCGCGAAACTTGTCTTCGGCGTTTCTGTTTGCCAACAACACCCTCCGCAAAATGATCAACTCAATGACATTCAACCAAAACGTGCCCGGCTCCCCAAGCTGGTTCACTGCGGTAGATTTGTTTTCGCAAGCAAGCTATGATTGTCAAGGAAACTACTCGAACATGTGCAACATGCTCGGCGGCAGCCCCGCAGCGGATCTGTGGTCGCGTCTGACCATTGACGGCTGCTGTTCTGGAGGATGGACCATTGACAACGGCAAAACAGGCATGGTGCCAGGGTTCCCGAAGCTCGAGACCTCAAGAAACATTGATAGCAGCATGTGCACCACAACCCGCGACTGTCTGGGGATCGATCCTGAGGTCACTGGGCAACTCTCCCAAGGCGGCGTCGGCAGGGAAGAGACTGGTGTGCCGAACCTGCCGGTGTGTTGTGAGTACTGCGAGTATCTTGCGAAAGAGCTCTGCGTCTTTACGGATGAGCAATCTGGTGGGGTAGCGCAGCGGTGCAAAAGCACGTTGTCTTGTGCCGATAGTCTCCCGTGCTTTGGTCGAGCACGATATGTCACCACAACCCCGCCGCCCACAACTCCGCCGCCACCTCCGCCGCCTCCGCCGCCCCCGCCCCCGCTGGATTTGAACCCGTCTCCTTATCTCGCGATTGCACTGCGAATGAAGGGCTTTCCAGACAGCCCAACGTCTCAGCGTGGGAACGGAATTGAGACAGGAATGTCAAAAACAGCAGAAGCAGCTGAAGCTAGCAGGCTTCGCGCCCCGCCAGGATGGACCGACATGATGAGCAGTCTCGTCGCCGATGCCATTGCTCAATTCCTGGAATATGAGGTCTCGCACTTTATCAAAGTCGTCTGGGTGGAGGAGTACGTGTCGAATGCGACTTTCTTACAGACTTCGAGAAGGCACGGGCCGGCAGCACTGACGACGAGAGCGCGTCGAAGGGTGGCCAGAC
>Ga0315899_10009462_pt1 | contig 10463 bp, 18 predicted proteins | sample LakEriMetagenome_2_FD_203518 | JGI IMG/M metagenome (GOLD analysis project Ga0315899, IMG submission 203518) | Freshwater fungal communities from buoy surface, Lake Erie, Ohio, United States - Buoy 4 MA112 | ecosystem: Environmental > Aquatic > Freshwater > Lake | place: USA: Lake Erie, Ohio...
GCTGTTTATTACATAATTAACAAATCTGCTGCTGGTGCTATTTACGAAACAGCTGGTAGAAAGAACCCTTCAGGTCAGCCTTGGGTTGGTCGTAAAGGCGACCCACGTCAAAAAGATATTAGTCGTTCAAATAACCCTCAAGCGGGCTCAGATTTTATTCAAGCAATGGGCGAGCTAAAGCAAGGCAATATTGAAAGTTCTACAAAGCGCGGTCGTTACATGAAAGGTCGGTTGATCTTTCGGGCTTGGGCTGAGGACGGTGGCAAGGCTAATGCTGCCGCTTTAACTGCTATTTACAACGCTAACGAACAATTTAAAAAGAAACAATATTTTAGAAAGGTTTCACAATGAGTATAGTAATTGATATTGCCGCGCAATTTACAGGCAAGAAAGCATTTACTCAAGCTGAAAACGCTGCCGATAAATTGGCTAGAAACGTTAAACAAGCTCTCATTGGTGTTGGTGTTACGGCTTTCGCTAAGTCAGCCATTAGTGCGTTTGCTGCTCAAGAAAAGCAACTAGCAGTATTTAAAAACTCATTGCGTAGTATTGGATTTGAGTTCGCAACCTCAGACTCATTAGCATTTTTAAACAGTCTTAAACTTCAATTCGGCGTGGCAGATGAGCAATTAATTCCTGCGTATGAAAAACTTTTAACCTCAACTCGTAGTCTTGCCGCTTCCCAAAATCTTACCAACATTGCTTTAGACATTGCTGCTCGTCAAAACATTACGGTAACTGAGGCAGCCGACGCATTAAGCAAAGCATATTTAGGAAATACTAGGAGTTTGGGCGCATTAGGTTTAGGCATAAGCAAAACCACACTTGCTTCAGGGGACTTCGCTAAGATTCTTAAAGAGGTCACACTTGTTACGAAAGGTGCAGCTTCAGCCGCCGCAACTACCTTTGCTGGCAAATTAGCCAAATTAAAAGTTGCAGCCGATTCAGCAAAAGAAAGCATTGGCGCAGGTCTTGTTGAAGCCATTATGCGTATTAGTGGTGCAACAGATATAGACCAACTACAAACAAAGATTATTAATTTTGGTGAATCTACTTCCCAAGCTTTAATTAGAATTGGGCAGTTAATAAGAGATAACATTGTTTTGGTTAAATCTTTTGCAGCAGTCTTACTTGCTGCCTTTACAATTAATAAAATAGCTGCTTTCATAACAGCTTTAGGCACAATTGTTAAAACTGTCAAGACTTTGAGAAACGCTTTATTAGCTTCAGCAATTGCTAGAAACTTTTTGTTTAGCCCACTAGGCGCAGCTGCTATGACTGCTGGCATGTTTGCAGCAATTGGCTTAATGATTAAAGGCGTTGATGCAATTAGCGAGTCTGCAACTAAGGCAACTAACAACCTACAAAGTATGTTTGCCGCTGGCGGTTCAATGGCTGGGGGCGATCAAGGCGGTGCGGCTAAATTTGCCGAGGGTGCAGCTGCTAGAGCTGCCAAGGAAGCCAAGGCTGCCGCACTTGCCCAATTGAAAGCAACCAACGCACAAACCAAGGCAATTAAAGATCAGGCTAAACTTAAAAAGGCAAGTGGCTTGCTTGACATGGAACAAATACAAATCATGGCAGCCTTGCAGAATCAATTAACTGAGGACGAAAAACTTAGACTATCTTTACAACTTGCTTTACTTACAGAAAATGCAGCAGAGGCAGACCGTTTAAGCAATCAGTTAGCGTTATCACAATTACAAACAACAGGTTTGGCAAACGCAATTAAGAATTTACCACCTGCCTTAAATCCATTGCAAGATTATCCTTCATACATTAACAAAGCCATAACCGATATTTCTTTAATACAAGACGCATTAAATAAACTTAAAGCCCCTGTTTTAACTGTTCAAGTTAACACCGTTAATACAGGCGGTGGCGGCGGTGGTATTAGCGGCGGTGGCGGCGGCGGTGGCTCACCAATTGTTCCCGTTCCTTTTGCTGGCATACCATTAGGCGGCGACATTGGTGGAGCAGCAAAAGCTTTAGAATACGCTGCAAAAAAGAATCAAGTTACATTAAATACACAAATGCCTGATTGGCAGAGTTATCGTGCTGGAGAACGTGAAACAAAAGTGACAGTTAACGTCCAAGGCAATGTTATCTCTAACAGAGATTTAACTGATTCATTGCGTATGGGATTACTTGACTCAAGCGCGTCAGGTTCATTTACTTTGTCAAATAGAGCTACCAGAGGCGATTAATGGTTTTACCAGCGACGCTTGATATTTCTTTAGATTTCTCGTCGGGAGCTACCTTCGGTATTGGTCTTACGCTTGACGACCCTGTCAACGGTTTATTAGATACTGGTACTTTAGCTGAAACAACAACTCCATCATTAGTAGCTGATTTAACGCCAGATGCAAGACGAATAAGCATAAGACGCGGACGCAATTTAATAAGAGATACTTACGAGGCTGGAAATGCTACCGTTAGAATTTACGACCCTAACGGAAATTTTAACCCCCAAAACACCAGCTCGCCTTTTTATGGACAATTAACACCTTTAAAGAAATTAAGAATTTCTGCCGCTTATAGCGGAGTAACTTATTATTTGTTTAGCGGCTATACAACGGATTACATATATTCTTACGATCAAGGCGAGAACGTTTCCTATGTGGACATAAACGCTTCAGACGCTTTTAGGCTTTTTAACTTAGCAGCTGTAACCACAATAACAGGACAAGCCGCTGGTCAAGATACAGGCACTAGAATTGACAAGATTTTGGATACAGTAGATTTCCCTGTAAGTATGCGATCAATTTCCGTAGGAGATACTTTAACTCAAGCTGACGCTGGTAGTTCTAGGACTTCCTTATCAGCAATTAAAAACTGTGAATTCTCAGAGCAGGGGGCATATTATGTTAGCCCCTCTGGAAACGTTATATTTAAAAACAGATCAGAGGTTATAGGTAGCGCAGGTGACACTCCTATTGAGTTTAATCAAACTACTGGGATTCCTTACAAAAACGTAAAATTTGCCTTTGATGATAAATTGATTGTAAACCAAGCGAACATAACTCGTTTGGGCGGGACGACCCAAGTTTTTATTGACGCCGATAGCGTTGCGACCTACTTCCCTCACTCAATTACTAGCTCTGATCTGGTCGTTCAGACAGACGCCGAAGCAGCTAACATTGCCGCTATTTACGTCGCTTCAAGGTCAGACACAACCATTAGAATTGATGAAATGAGCGTTGACTTACTGGACTCCAATGTGCCGACTGACACGCTATTGGGCATGGATTATTTTACTAATGTTCTAATTACCAACATACAGCCTGACGGTTCTACAATTACAAAAAACCTTCAGGTTCAAGGCGTTGCTTGGGATATAACCCCTTCGTCTTGGATTGGACATTTCAGCACCCAAGAAACCTTGGTTGATGGATTTATTTTGGACGATATTTATTATGGTCAGTTAAATGACGATATACTTAGCTACTAGGGGGATAACAATATGGCAGCAGGACTAGGGTTTAAAACGTTTGCAGTCGGTGAAATTCTTTCCGCCGCAAATGTCAACGGATATTTGATGCAGGGAGTTTTAGTTTTTGCTAACGCAACAGCTCGCGACGCAGCAATTACTTCTCCACAAGAAGGACAGTTTGCATTTACAAAAGACAATGATTCTTTATGGTATTACTCAGGAAGTGCGTGGGTTGCTTCAGGTGCAACAGGTGACATTGAAGGTGTAACAGCTGGAGTAGGTATTTCAGGTGGCGGCACTTCAGGAACAGTAACAGTCACCAACGCAATGGCAACAGAGATTGCAGCAAAGGGTGATTTAATTGTTGGTACAGGTAGTCAAACTTTTGATAACCTCACCGTGGGTACAAACGGTCACACACTTGTAGCGGATAGTTCAACCGCAACAGGATTGAAGTGGGCTGCACCTGCTGGTGGGGGTGGAAAAGTGTTGCAGGTAGTAAGTGCAACAACTACTACTTCCACCAATATAACAAGCACAAGTTATACTGACACAACAATAACTGCAACAATTACGCCAACTTCTGCAACATCAAAAATCTTGGTTTTAATTAGCGCACAAAATTTGGCTTATTGGAGTAGCACAAATACTGTTGTGCAAATAAAAGCACAATTACTTAGAGATGCAACTCAAATTTTAGAAGATTTAATTTTTTCACAATTAGAAGTTGGAAGCATTGCATCTGCATACAAGGGAAATTCATCATCAATATCATATTTAGACAATCCCAGCACAACGTCATCAACTACTTATAAATTACAAGCAGCAAGGGTTCTTGGAAATGGTATTTATTTTCAAGGGTCTAACAGCAACGCATCAACAATTACTTTGTTAGAAATTGGAGCATAATATGGCACAACCACACGAAGTCTTGGCATTTTTAATACCAGATGGCGGTTATGTTCATTATGGTTTTGATTATGAGGGTATTGAATTCAAAGAATGTGAGCCAATAACCAAAGCAGAATTTGAGGCAGGTTTTGCTCAATATGATGCTTGGAAGGCTGAGCAAGATGCAGCACAAATAGCGGCCAAAGCAGCGGCACAGGCTAAACTTGCAGCACTTGGTTTAACTGTTGAGGATTTGCAAGCCTTAGGTTTGTAGCACAATCTTAGGGGATTGTTCATAAATGAAACCATGGTTATCAAAAGCTGCTGCTCAATTACGGAATCAGGTAGATGATTCTTACGGAGATCGCCAGCGCAAAAGTGATGGGTGGATCGCTGACTATAATCATCAACGCAGAGGTAAAAGCGATCACATACCTGACGCGTCCGCCAATTTTGTTGTTAGAGCAATTGACATTGACGCTCGCCTTTCTGACGACAAAAGAGCTTCAGCATATTTGGCAGATCAAATTAGACTCTATGCTAAACGTCACGGACGTATTCATTATGTGATTCATTTAGGCATGATTGCTTCGCCAATTTTAAATTACAAGTGGCGTCGCTATCGCGGTTACAACCCGCATAACCACCATCTCCACCTTTCTTTCCGTAAAGATCAAGATTTAAACTCAGATTTTTTTGACATACCACTACTAGGGGGCAAGTAATGAAAATAAGTAATAAACAAAAAGCAATATTAAAAGCATATTTTAAAGGAGTTCTTGTTTCGTTTTTAACATTTATTGCAAGCAATGAACTTGGTTTTGACCCAACGGTGTCAGTAATTCTTGCCGCCCTTGCTCACCCTGCTGTCAAAGCTTTAGATAAAGCTGATAATGATTTCGGCATAGGCAGTAAAGAGTAATGTCAGCCCTTGAGTGGGCTGGCTTTGCTGCTGGAATTACCACCACATTAATCGGAGTGCTGGCTGGCTTACGCTGGCTAGTAAAAGGCTGGCTAAACGAGCTTCGCCCCAATGGAGGCTCAAGTATGAAAGACCAGTTGACCTCATTACAACAGGAAACAACACGCCTTTCAGATCGCATTGATGAGCTGTTTATTGTCATTAGCAGGAAGTAAAATAAACCTATGGCAACAAAGCGTAAACCTAAAAAGAAAGTAGCTAAAAGACGCAGGACTACTAAAGAGCCTGTACTTACTAAGCTAGATTATTGGGCTATTGCAGCCAACGAAGTTTATATGGCTTGCCGAAAAGCAAACATGGACGAAGGCACAGCTCTAGCGTTTGCAATGGATAGGTCTAGTTATCCTGATTGGATTGTTGACACGACAGACCCAATTAAAAACCCATTAGACGACTTTGACGAGGACGAATAAATTAAGCGAATCGTTCTGATTTCAGACTTACAAATTCCATACCATGACCCAATTGCAACTAGAAACCTTGTACGCTTTATTGCAAAATGGAAACCGCACCAAGTCGCAACGGTCGGAGATGAAATTGACCTCCCTCAGCTCAGTAAATGGGAACGCGGGTTGGCGGGTGAATTCGCTGGAACACTTGACAGAGATCGCCAAATTACTAAGCAAGTCCTTTACGACTTACAGGTAACAGATATGGTCAGGTCTAACCATACAGACCGATTATGGAATTCAATCAAAACTAGGCTGCCAGCCTTTGCCTCATTACCTGAATTAAAGTTTGAAAACTGGCTTGGCTTGCCTGAGTTAGGAATTAAGTTTTGGCGTGAACCCATGCCGATTGCCCCTAATTGGATTATCCTGCATGGGGACGAAGGACAGGTATCTCAAAAAGGTGGTCAAACAGCCCTAGGATTGGCTATAAGGCATGGTAAGAGCGTGGTGTGTGGGCATACTCATCGTGGGGGTTTAGCCTCTGTTACAGCCTCGTCAGGGGGCAAAATAGGGCATACCTTGTTTGGTCTTGAAGTCGGAAATTTAATGTCGTTTTCCTCTGCAAAATACCTAAAAGGTGGCAGCGGCAACTGGCAGCAAGGATTTGGTCTTTTGTATGTACAAAACAAGAAAGTTGCGCCTGTATTTGTGCCTATTGAAAAAGATGGCAGCTTTATAGTTGAAGGTAAAACCTATGGGTAGGCAGACCGATTACGAGCCTAGAGATATTGACGAACAGATTGACGCTTTTGATGAACTGGGGCTATTGTAACAAAAGCGTTATAGAACACGCCCATAGATGGGTTGTAAATGTCAGACCGAAGCCTCACAATTTCCTTATCCAAGTTAACGGAACTTGGTCTAACGGAAAGGCTTTAAATGAAAACCAAACATGCTAAAAACTTAGCTAATGTACAGTTAAATCCACTTGACTTTGAACGATTGACAGAAAGTCAAATGGAGTTCAAAGGTCAAAACTGGGAAGTGCAAGAGTTTCGCTTTGACCAAGAAATGAATTTTAACCATGAGTATATTTTTTGGACTGAAAGCTACGCTGCTCTTGTGCTTGCTACTCATTTCCTTGACCAAGTAGGTCACGCCTATTCAATTGCTTATGACAGCGCAGTTGAGATGTATTGCTTTACAACCGACTACGCAAGCTCTTGGACAAACTAATGACAATCAACGGACTAACAATTTTGTGGTTTATGATTGCAAGTGGATTACTTTCTTGGGCTGTCAGCTTATGGCATAAGGAAATCTATAATCAGGGTTACTGGAGGGGCAGGGCAATAGGTTGGGAATCGCACCGACGATTGACCAACATACAAAAACAGTCAGATGAGGTATTTGACTATGAAAAGAACTGAGGAACTCCTTGATGAAATCCACACAACCCTCGCAGCTAGAGGCAGCATTTATGGAAGCCCAGAACAAAATCACCGACGAATTAGCGAACTCTGGTCAGGCTATTTGGACACTTACATTTCGCCTGAACAGGTCGCAATGTGCATGCTGCTCGTCAAAGTCGCACGTCTTAGTCAAACAAGTGACCATGATGACTCACTCCGAGATTTGTTTGGATACGGAATCATCTACGGAAAGATTGTTAGAGAAATGAGGGGTGAGGACGATGGCATTTAATATAAACGACTATGAAACGGTAGAGGTGCGTCTTGCTAAATTTATTGCTGAATATCCTGACTTTCGTATTTATACTGAGTTGCTTGAGTCTAGTGCTACGCGTTTTATTGTCCGCGCTTCAATATATCGTACGGAGCTTGATGCCCACCCTTGGGCAACTGGTCTTGCTTATGAGATGGTTACGGATAGAGGCGTCAATTCAACTTCTGCACTGGAGAACGCGGAAACTTCTGCTCTTGGGCGCAGCCTCGCTAACGCTGGATACGCAGCTAAAGGCAAGCGACCAAGCCAAACTGAAATGGCTAAAGTCGTTGCAGCGGAAACTCCTGCCCAAAGCTTTAAAGAAAAGCTAGAGCAACGTCAAAACATGTATGGCGCAGCGGGGAGCAAGTCAGGTCAGATTGAAACTATTTTGCGAGATAGTTTTGCAGCTGATAAAAAGCCTGAGCCTGTTGTGTGGTCAGTTGGGGAGGTTGTTGATGCAATAGGTAGTTCAACACCTAACCCACCGCCTGAGTGCGAGCATGGGCATACGCTCAAACAGGGTATCAGCAAGGGTGGAAAAACTTACTATGGATACGTTTGCAAAGGTAACGTTAAAGAACACGCCGTTTGGGCAAAGCTCTCAGCAAATGGCAGATGGTTCTTTGAAGGGACTGAGTAATGGGCGATATGGAAATAATTGACTCAACTGGAGTTAGGGCTACATTTACAGATGATGGAGTTGTGTTAGATGTAGTGCCATTGTCAGAGTGTTGTGAAATGTGCAATGACCCAAGGCTAATAACCATAGACGGTATAAAAAAATGCGTTGCGTGTGGTTGCATTAACCACATTGAGCTAAACCATCATGGCTGAACCAATCCGTCAGGTTTACGGTGATGGCAGAAAAGAAAAGTTGGTGGCTACTTGGCTGGCTGCCAACTTTCGTTGGGAGTTGTATCCAACACCTAGGTTTTACTTTATGGACTTTCTTGTTAACCAAGTCAAAGATGGTGGCTACGCAAACTACATAGGCGGGCTAGAGGTCAAATGGCTTAATAAATCAATAAATGAGGAGGTTAAGTTCCCTTTACAAAAGCTTCAAAAGATGTGGCTGACTGAGCCTGTTGATGATGAACCACAAGCATTTAACCGTATCTGCATTAGATATAACGATGGCGTCTTGCTTGCCCCAGCGAGTGCCTTTAGGTATGGCAGACCTGTTTATGGGCTAACTAGAGCTGATACAAACGAACATGATTTCAATGTTGTATTTACAGCTGCTCAGGATTTGACTAGATACATAATAAACGCTGTCATTGATGAGTGATTTAACGTGGGTATTTAAATGCAATAAGTGTGCTAAACCCATGCTTTTCCATGAATTAGCTGATTTTGATGCAGGTCAAGAACATGTAGTTGTTATGTGTGTTAAGTGTGAAAACGCAGGGGTAAAGGCTAGAATTGAGGCTATGACTGATAAAATAGTTGTCCGCTGCACAAAATGTGGGGCTTGGAAACTTGAAAGCGGCAGCTGTTACGTATGCAAAAAGATCAATGCCCAGAGTGTCTAGGGTATAACACCAACACTATTAAAGCTGGTAGGGAGTATTTACATGACTGCAATAACTGTAAACATGAGTGGGTTGAAGGCTACGGATAATCATGATATTGATTGGGTTTACCAAAACAAGCTAAGAGAACAATGGTTAAAAGATAATCCACAGGCTGTGTATATTGGTTGGACTTCAATATGAAATTTAAAGTTGTAGATGAATTTACGCACAAACTTGACAACGTGAGTACACTATCAGCAAGCGACGCGCCTTTAAGCGCGAACGCGAGCCGCTTCAGCGGATTGCTCGCGAGTTCGTTGCTGTTAGTTATTGGGGCAGCTCTTTGCTTAATGGTATTTAGCCTTTATTCTAAAACAATTGATTCCTCTTTAGCCTTATCTAAAAAGCCTGTATCTATGATTTCATTTAAAGAATACGCATTGTTAAAGATAGAGAGTAGGAAACAGTATAAATGTTTGGCTATCTTGTATGGTAAAGAGAGTGCTTGGAATCCTTTAGCTGTTGGTAACTTAGATGGTATTCATAGGGTGTATGGCATACCCCAAGGAAAGTCAGAATATCTAAGTAGAGTTGATGGTTACAAACAGATAGACTGGGGACTGTCGTATCTAGCACACAAATATAAATTAGATAATGATGGCTACATTAATGCGTGTGCTGCATTAGATCATTTCAAGAAATGGAATTGGCATTAGTAAAAAAGCATTAGGTACTGCCCGTTGGAAAAAGACTAGGTTATCTGTACTCATGCGAGATGGGTGGGTTTGCAGCTATTGTGGCACGAACCTAGATGAAACCAACGCAACAGTTGACCACATACAAAGCAGGGTTAGTGGTGGGGACATTTTCAATTTAGAGAACCTAACCTCAGCTTGTAGGCGATGCAATCAATCTAAAGGCGCACGAATAAAACCGCGTTTTTTAAGCCCTTATTCTACCCCCCCTGTCTTTTCAGGCGTTCCTCTCCCTGAAACGGTCATGACGAAGCCGCCAAGCCCCTTTGAGAAGCCATGACAAGCCATTTAAAGCCCAAACAAACTAAGGTTGACGTCGCGGGACGAGGGGCAAAGAAAAAACCGCTTATAGGGGCTATAAAGCCTCGTATTCACACGCCTTTCCTAAAATCAGCTAGTAGATTGCCCGAAGTTGTAAAATTTTTGGAAACTATCAACATTAAATTGTTACCTTGGCAGGAATTTGTGCTTGAGGATATGTTGCGAGTTACAAAGGAAGGAAATTTTGCTAGACGTACTAACTTGCTGATAACCCCCAGACAAAATGGCAAGACTGAACTAGCTAAAGTAATGATCTTGGCTCATTTGTTCGTTTTCGGGTCTAAAAACATAATTGGCTTGTCCTCTAACCGATCTATGGCATTTGATGTCTTTAGAGCTGTTGCAAACACCATTGAGGAAAATGATGTGCTACTTCATAAGGTTAAGGCAATTAGATACACAAACGGACAAGAGTCAATTACATTAAAAGACAATAGTCGTTACGAG
>Ga0315899_10009463_pt1 | contig 10462 bp, 6 predicted proteins | sample LakEriMetagenome_2_FD_203518 | JGI IMG/M metagenome (GOLD analysis project Ga0315899, IMG submission 203518) | Freshwater fungal communities from buoy surface, Lake Erie, Ohio, United States - Buoy 4 MA112 | ecosystem: Environmental > Aquatic > Freshwater > Lake | place: USA: Lake Erie, Ohio...
CCGAGTGCTATTGGGTTTGAATGTCCAGCAGGAAGGCAAAGAGCCGCTACCTCCTTTGCAGGTGACTTTTGCTCCAGAGGCATTTCAGACTCGGCCCGTGCTACCGGCAAATCAGCCTGTTCCCGAGCTGATTACCGGGGGCAAGGATGTGGTCGAAGACGATGGCGACTGGGGAGCGATTCGCTTTGAGGATTTGCAGGTGAGAGTTAAAGGGCAAATGTCGCGCAAGCAACGTCTACCGACGCCGACATGGGAGGAGGTCGCCAAACTGCTACCTCCGGATTTCAACGCGAAACCAACTCGGATTGTTTGGAATCTGGTTTGCATGGGGTATGTACCGGAGTTGGCGTTGCCGTGGTCTACAACAACTCGAACGATGTGGGTTGAAGCCCCTCAGGACCGAACTTTGGAAGAGAGTCTGTTTTGGGTCCAAACCCGAGCCATCGAGTGCAATTACTGCATGGGGCACTGCGAGATGCTATTAGGGGTTGCCGGGCACAACCAAAGTCAAATCGATGACCGTTTGCGCCGACTGGCAAGCAATGATTGGTCTGCATTTCCTGAGAAAGACCAGCGCGCTTATGCGTTTGCACGCACGCTCACCAAAACACCATGGGCGATGAAGCCTGAAGACTTTGTGAAACTCGAGAAAGACTATGGCGAGCGCGACGCCATGGCGATCTTCTTTTGGCTTTGCCGAGGATTGTACATGACCCGAGTTTCAGACGGGTTTGCCTTGCAATTGGAGTCGGATAACGTCTTTGCCGATTTTGCGAAGCAATCCGAGGCCAAATGATGGGTTAAGGGTGGAGTCGGTTGGCCGCGAATGGCGTTCTCTATGCAAGGATGTCGTGGATGACTTTGCCGAAGACATCTGTCAGTCGATAGTCGCGACCGCTATGCCGATAGGTCAGTCGTTCGTGATCGATTCCCATCAGGTGCAAGATCGTCGCATGGAGATCGTGGACATGGACGCGGTTCTCGATCGCCGATAATCCGAAATCGTCGGTGGCTCCGTAACTCATCCCTCCACGCACACCTCCCCCAGCCATCCAAACCGTAAATCCGTAATGGTCGTGATCGCGACCTTTTTGACCTTCGGAAGTTGGCGCTCGCCCAAATTCGCCCCCCCAGATCACCAACGTTTCATCAAGCAATCCTCGTTGCTTTAGATCGATCAGCAATGCCGCGATGCCTTGGTCGCAGGCATCTGCGAGCCGTTTGTGCCCACCCACGATGTCGTCGTGGCCTGTGTCCCAGGCGATATCATAGCCATCGATCGAATGGGATAGTTGAACACATCGAACGCCTCGCTCGATCAATCGACGTGCTAACAAGCAGCCTTTGGCGTATTCGCTAGTTCCGTACAGTTCCATCGTTGCCGCGGTTTCCCCGGTGATATCAAAGGCTTCGGGTACCGCCATCTGCATGCGAAACGCCATCTCCATCGTTTGGAGGCTTGTCTCCAATTGAGGGTCTCGTTGCTGTTGCTCCATGTGGAGGCGATTGATCTGCGATAGCAAATCGAGTTGCACTCTCTGGTCGGCAGCGGAGAGTTTGGTGTTCTTCAAATTCTTGAGCACACTGTCGACACGCATCTCGTGGATGTTGATATAGGTGCCTGCGTAAGCGCCCGGCAAGAAGGCGTTTCCCCAGTTCGCCAGCGTGCCACGGGGTTGAGCATGTGGACTCATTGCAATAAACCCAGGGAGGTCCTGGTTTTCAGAACCTAGCCCGTAGACCATCCAGGAGCCCATGCTCGGCCGGTTGGGTTGGAGGTGCCCGACGTTCATCATCATGATTGCCCCCGCGTGCTCAGGGATGTCGGTGTGCATGGAATGAATAAAGCAAATGTCGTCCACGCATTCGGCAACTTTAGGGAATATATCGCTAACCCATTTGCCGCACTGACCATATTGCTTGAACCCGAATGGGGAGGGCATCAAACCGTTCTTCGTGTTTCGGAGAGATTTGCGATCCACCGACTCGGGACGTTGGCCTGCATGCTTCTCAATTGCGGGTTTGTAGTCGAAGGTGTCGACCTGCGAAGGGCCGCCGGGCATGAACAATTGGATCACCCGTTTTGCTTTGGGTGCAAAGTGAGGAGCAGCACCCGCGGCGGCATCCAGTCCCACTGCCGGTGATCCTAAAAGCCTTCCCTCGGCGAGGACACTCGCCAAGCCCAAAGTTCCGAATCCAGCTCCGATGCGTGAGAGCATTTCGCGGCGAGAGGTCGTTGGAAATGGCTGGCGATGAAACATCGACAAATCCCTGTCATGAAGACGAAATGGGGTTATGGTAGATACATGAACTCGTTGGAGCCGAGCAAAGCCTGGCAGTATTGTTCCCACAGATTGGTGCGATCTGAATCGCTTTGCCCTTTCCCGAGGAATCCTTGACCGAGCGAAAGCTCGGGTTGGGTGGCACTGCGTTGATACAACAGGTTGTAGGCGCGTTCAATGCGATCTGAATCGGTGGACGCTTCTTTGGCTAGTCTCTCGGACAAGGCTCGTGCGCGTTGCTGCATGAAGGGGCTGTTGAGGAGAAATAAGTATTGCTGGGGAACGATGCTGGTGGGGCGTTTAGCCACCGAGGTTCGCATCAGAGGAAAATCGAAAAGACGCAGAAACTCGTCCGTTTGAAAGACATCTCCGTTTCGGCTGACTTTGAAGTACAACGTCCTGCGACGGCTTTCCAGATTGTCGGAAGGTGGGCCGCCCACGGATAAGTCGAGTTCGCCAGTCACGCACAGCAACGAATCTCGCCATACTTCAGCATCCATACGACGAGGATTCGCTCGCCAGACGAACCGGTTATCACCGTCGATCGCAAAGTTCGCTTCGTTCATGTCGCTGGACAATTGGTATGCCGAGGACATCATGATGGTTCGATGCAAGCCCTTGATGGATCCCTTCTCGAGAAGGGAAGCAGCAAGCCAATCAAGCAAGAGAGGGTGGGTTGGTTTTTCTCCTAGAGCCCCGAAATTATTTGGTGTTCGCACCAACGCTTGTCCGAAGTGGTGCATCCAAACGCGATTGACGAAGACTCGTGCCGCAAGAGGATTTTTGGGATCGGCGATGGCGTCTGCCAATTGGCTTCGTCCGCTACCGTTGGTGAATGGCGTTCGCTCGTCCGCTGAGAGAATTTTCAAGAAACGTCGAGCAACGACAGGTCCTGGTTTAAGCAAGTTCCCGCGAATCGCCACCGCCATGTCGGAGGTACCTGTTTCGTGCAGCGAATGCGCTTTATCGTAGGGAGGTGGGGACGACTTCTTGAGTTGCTCAAGTTGAGTCTCCTCGGTCCGAACCCGTTCCAGGAGTTCCTTTTTCTTTTCCTCGTCGGTTGCCTCGCGATGTTCCTTGCGGGCTGCCTCAAGGGTCTTCTCCTGAGCTTGGATGAAGCCTTGATGCTGCCGGAAGGCATTGACTACTTCTTCGGTAGCCAAGGGGATTTCATGGGTCGCGCTGTTATTGAAGATTCCTGCGAGCGAGTAGTAATCCTCTTGCGGCAACGGATCGAACTTGTGATCGTGACACCGGGCGCAGGCAACCGTCAGCCCAAGCATGCCTTGGCTGAGGGTATCGATTCGGTCTGACAGCGTTTCCGCGCGAGCTTGAGCGGTGCTATCGGGGTCACCACCATCGCTGATGTAATTCGGCCCAAGGGCTAGAAAGCCCGTTGCGATGGCGGAGGTTTTATCGCCGATCAAATCCCCTGCGATCTGAAGGCGGAGGAACTCATGGAACGGCGTGTCATTGCTCAACGCATCGGTGACCCAATCGCGATAACGCCACGCATTCTCGTACGACGCGTTGTCGAGGAACCCACCGAAACCTTCGCTATAGCGAGCGACGTCCAACCAGTGTCTGCCCCAGCGTTCCCCGTACTGCTTCGACGCCAGCAACGAGTCTATCGCCTCGGAGACTGCATGCGAGGGAGCGAGGGTGTAGGCGCGTTCGAAGGCGACGGTTTCTTCGAACGTAGGGGGCAACCCGATCAAATCAAAATAAATCCTACGGAACAGCACACGAGGGTCCGCAGGTCGAACCGGTTCCAGCCCATTGGCCTCCAGGCCGGCTAATAGGAACTGATCCACGGGCGATTGAACCCACGATTGATTGTGAACACTGGGAGGAGATGGTTTTTGGATAGGCTGGAATGCCCAGTGTTCCGTTCGCCATTTCGACCAATCGTACGAAGGCGACGGTTCCCCCGGAACCTGCGGTGTTGGATCGGTACCATCGGCTCCTGGCCATGGTGCCCCCATCTCGACCCACTTGGCCAGTGCTGATAGTTGCACATCGCTCAGTTTGCGGTCGGGCGGCATCTCCAGCCCCTTCCAACGAACTGCCGACAGCAAAAGGCTCTCGTCCGGTTTTCCGGGAACCACTGCTGCACCCGATTCGCCGCCACGAATCGCGAACGCGCGGCTATCCAGCCGCAGTTTTCCTTGGACGGTCGACGAGGTGCCGCTGTGGCATTCGTAGCAATGCTCCACAAGCAAGGGCCGCACGTGGTTCTCGAAATAATCGAGTTGATCCTGGGTGAATGTGTCAGCTGTTGGTTCGTCTGCAATTGAGGACGCTATCCCCAGCGCCATCGCGTAGAGGCTTGCCCATAGCAGGATCCATTTCCTCAACGCCGAGCGAACCGGCAATCGAAGCGGCAATCGAAATCGAAGCGGCAACCGACTCTGGCAGGCGTGAACTGTACGCTTGATTTCGTTCACAAAGAAGTTCGCGAATGTAAGGTGGGGAGTAATCGGAAGGGGATCCACTATCATAGCCGATCATCCTTTGGTTTTCTTCACAACCAGTAAAAAATTGGACCAGCCTGAATCTGCTTTTTGCGATGTGGAGAAAACCTCAATCCCGTCGGATCCTTGTCCGCTGAGTACTTCTCCGCTGAGCCGCTTTTGAGCCGCTTTCAAAAACCAATGCACGGCACCCTAACACGGGCTTCAATTGCTTTTCAGACTTTCTGTCCTGCAGAAAAACTCCGTTGGCTGTTCAGACTTCCCAACGGCAGCCCTCTCCCACTGGAAGTAGCCCCAGCGGAACATCTCTGGAGAAGTTTGCATCGATGTGGCGTGGAAACCATGGATGTGTACGATTTTATCGGTGGGCTTGGTGTATCATTTGGGGACACAATTGCTGGTTGAATTCTTCAAGGAACGACTGGCTTATGAAAAAATCAGCGGTATCGAAGATCTGCAGTAGCGAAGATCTGCAATATCGAAACAAAAAGAAAGTCATCGGTGGGATGAAGGTATCACCAACAGTTCGGTTTCTTTCCAAGGGATGGATGGTTGTTTGGTTTTTATGGATGGGTTGGTACTGCGCTGGGCTGACCGAGTGCCGCGGCGATGTAGTAGTCCCCGGGCTCTCGAGCAAGCATCCTTTGAGTGATTCGCAGGTGGGATGGTTGCTCCGAACGGAGCTTCGCTGCTCCGCGTGCCACTTGCAACCGGAAGGGGACCTTGGGCTCGAAAAATCGGCTCCGGACTTGGCTGGCGTCGGAGGGCGAATCGCCCCAGAGTACCTAAGGCGGTTTATCCAGTCGCCGAGTACCGTCCATCCGGGTACGACGATGCCCGACATGCTGCAATCGTATCCGACGGAGGACCGCGAATCGATCGCAACGGCACTGACTCATTTTTTAGTAGCGCAGTCGCAGGAAACGTTTCAAGAGGAACCGGTGTCGGGTGAACGCATTGAGGAAGGCAGTTCGCTGTTTCACTCCGTGGGTTGTGTTGCTTGCCACGCCCCCAAAATCGCACTGCTGCAAGAGAGCGATGAAGATGACGACGTTGACGAAGGCGATGGCGACGACGAAGGCGATGGCGGTGGCGAAGAGGTGCGAAAACGGGAGCACACCAACACAAAGCCAACGCGTGGGATTTCGCTGGAGCATTTGCCAGGTAAATACAGCAAGAGTTCTTTGAGCGAGTTTCTGTACCGGCCGCTAAAGGTTCGCGCTTCTGGACGAATGCCCGATATGAAATTGACCCCGGCTGAATCGGAAGCGATCGCATCGTATTTGATCGGCCAGAGGGAAACGGCTACCCAAAGTAGTACAGCCTTCACGATCCAGCAAGAGCTCGTAGGGCGTGGCAAAAAATACTTTGAAGAACTGAACTGCGCTGCATGCCATACGATGCCTGGGATCGCCCCCGGAAAAAAGGTAGCTGCGATCCAACGAAGTAGCCTCTCGCGAGGTTGTGTTGCAAATGACTCTGGCAAGGGGCCTCGATTCTCGGTCGATCCACAACAATTCGCAGCCATAAGTGCCTCAATCCCGGCGGAGGGTGATGCCACCCCAAAATCAGAGCCTCAAACTGAGCACGATCGAATCGCGATGACGCTGACTGCCTTCAATTGCATCGCCTGCCATGTGCGGGATTCGTACGGAGGCGTTGCGGAAGACAGAAACCTGTATTTTAGGGGTACAGAGATGAATCTCGGGGATGATGGAAGAATCCCTCCACCTCTAACATTGTTGGGGGCAAAGCTTCAGCCAGCATGGCTGCAGCGGGTGCTGTTCGATGGCGAGAGTGTTCGGCCTTACATCACCACGCGCATGCCGCAGTATGGAAGCGCGAACCTTCAGCATTTCACAGAGTTGGTTGCAAAGACCGACACGCTTGACGGAGTGGCGCTGCGAACACCAAGTCCTGAGAGTCGATCGGACGAAGAGAAAGCGCTCGAGCGACGCTTGCGTCCCGCAGCGCAAGAACTTCTCGGCGACAAGGGGCTCAATTGCATCGCGTGTCACAATTTCAATGGCAAGCCATCGCCACTGAATAAAGGAATCGATTTGATGACCACACGCGAGCGGTTGCAACCGGCGTGGTTTGATCGTTTTTTGAGGAACCCTGGGGCTTATCGGCCTCGCATTATCATGCCGTATTCGTGGCCTGATGGGGTTGCTGCCTACAAGAACATTCTCGATGGAGATACCAACCTTCAGATCGAGGCGATCTGGTACTATTTGTCGCTGGGAACTTCGGCTGCCGACCCATCTGGGATTCGGAGACCGGAAATGAAACTGAGTGTTGCCGAGAAGGTGCGAACCTATCGCGGTCGAAGCGGCATTGCTGGATTCCGCGGGATAGCAGTCGGTTTTCCCGAGCGACTCAGCTATTCCTTCAACGCGGAGACCGGGACACTTACGGGTATTTGGAAAGGTGATTACATCCGAGTGGACCGTGGTGGGCAAGGTTCTGGGAATTTCAATCCAGCCGCGAATCCAGTTACCTTCGCACAAGACACATCGTTTATCGAAGACTTGGATCCAACAGCGCCGTGGCCTGTACGGCCGGTGATGACGAAAGAAGCCCCTGCAAACCCCAACCCACTTTATCCGAAGAATTTGGGGTATCAGTTCCGCGGATACTATTTGGGTACATCGAACAATCCAACCTTGATGTACACTTCGGGCGATATCCAAATCGAAGATCGCTCGGAAGTGATTGTCGAAGATAAACGTATGATGCTCCAGCGTAGGATTTCGTTTCAGTCCCCTTCGGATCAGTCCCGCTGGTTTCGTGCAATGACCGGAGATATCTCTCCAGTTGCTCCGCGAATGTACGGTGGCAAAAATATCTTGCTGACTGTTCCTGAAGCGGAGGCACTTCTTCGAATCGATCCGAGCATCGCAGAGTCCAAAGAGCTCCTTCTGAAGTTGGAGATTCCTAAAGGTTCCTCGCAGATAGAATTGATCTATGAATTGCAATAAAGATCGCATGAACCGTCCGGGCAATCATTGGAACTCGCGGGTTTCATGGCACAGCGCCGTCATTCAGCGGCTAGCGTTTTTCTGCGTTGTTGCAGCCCTGGGAGTACATGTCGACGCGGAGGAAGTTGGGCAACGCTGGGGAACGGAACTGCGCGAACGCGAGTACTATCCGATCGTGAATATTCCTATTCCCAAGGAGTTGGTCATCGAAGCGGGGGCTTTCGAAGTGCTACCTGATAAAAGGGTGGCGGTCGCTACTCGGCATGGAGAAATTTATCTGATCTCCGGAGTCGATGAGCCCAAACCGAATCCAACCTATCATTTATTTGCGACAGGTCTCGATGAGATCTTTGGGTTATCGTATCGCGACGGCGTGTTTTATGTGACTCAGAGTTGCGAGGTAACCCGAGTCATCGACAGCGACAACGACGGTGCGGCCGATCGCTTTGAGACGTTCTCTGATGGATGGGGGTATGCCAATTATCACGAGTATGCGTTCGGATCCAAGCTCGATGCGGCTGGAAATCTGTTTGTGACATTGGGGCTATCCAATTCCTACGATTCGTTTGCATTGTTTCGTGGGTTCGTCATGCATGTCACCCCGACCGGAAAAACCGAGGCATATGCGAGCGGACTGCGCAGCCCGGCAGGGATTGGGACCGACGAACATGGTGCGCTTTTCTATATCGAGAGCCAAGGGCCATGGAATTGTTCTTGTAGCTTAAAAGCAGTATCGCAGGGGAGTTTTCATGGTCATCCTGCGAGTTTCAATTGGTATCCCTATGCGCCCGAATTGGGGACGGTGCCCGAGCAACCGAAATCTGGATCGCGAACGATTGTAGAGCGAGAGAGAGTCCAGCAACTCGTGCCGTATGCTGTGATATTTCCTTACATACGAATGGGACGTTCGATCACTGGATTTACCGTCAATCGGACGGGTGGAAAATTTGGACCTTTTGAGAATCAACTCTTCCTAGGAGACTACACCCAGTCGATTTTGATGCGAGCCACGACAGAGCAAATCAACGGCGTGTGGCAAGGTGCTTGTTATCCGTTCCGCGAAGGATTATCGACGGGTATCCTCAATGTCGAGTTTACGCCCGAAGGAAACCTTCTGTGCGGTGGTACAAATCGAGGATGGCCCGTGAGGGGGATCAAGCCATTCGCGCTAGAACGGGTGGAGTGGAATGGCAAAATGCCTTTCGAGATCGAACGCATCACCGTGCAGCCCGATGGCTTCAAGATCGCGTTCACCAAACCAGTCGATCGTGGGTATGGAAACAAGCCCGAGAACTTCCGCGTCACAAACTTTACCCACCCTTACCACGCAGGCTACGGTGGTCCTGAGATTCAGCGATCGACACCTGAAGTCCGTTCGGTGGAGATGGCGGAGGATGGGTTATCGGCAAAAATATCCCTCAACACGATGAGTCGCGGTTTCGTGTATGAGTTTGATTTGGGATTATTGCGATCTCACGATGGTGAGGAGCTGCTGCACAAAAATGCGTATTACACGGTGAACGAGATTCCTAACCGCTAATGGTTTTGAGGCGACGAAATGATAATAGCAGCGGATACAGGCGTACGAGCCGTAGGTGGCGTGATTACGCCTTGGAGATTCGTGTGTGTTGCGATGTGTCTAGGGTTATTAGGTGCGTGCATAGCTCCATCGATTGCCGAGGAACCGTCTGACCCCAACGATCCACTTTGGCTGACGTACCGAGGTGAAAGTGGTCCTGGGAAAGGAAAACAACTCGTTTTCATCGCCGCAGACCAAGAGTATCGAAGCGAGCATTCGCTGCCGATGCTTGCCAAGATGTTATCCAAGCATCATGGTTTTGACTGCACCGTTCTTTTTGCGGTCAATGACAACAACGAAGTCGATCCGACCCAAAAGATTCGCTGGGAGGATAAATCCATCACGCATCGCATCCCCGGATTGGAACAACTCGACAAATGTGATCTGTTGATCTTGTTTAGCCGGCTCATCACGTTGGAGCAGAGCCAATTCGAGGTGATCTATCGGTACCTTGATTCTGGAAAACCGATCATTGGTATTCGGACCGCGAATCATGGCTTTATCGGTTTTGATTACAAGAAAGATGGTAAGAGGATAGACTTCGGGGAGGATGTCTTAGGGGGGGCGTTCCGGAATCATCATGGCCGCTGGCAGCAGGATTCGACCCGCGGGAACCTAGTGGAGGAAAACAAGAGCCATCCGGTACTTGCTGGGGTTCAAGACATTTGGGGAACATCAGATGTGTACCGAACCTTTAAAGAGGGAGGTTCGTTGCCTGCCGATTGCACACCTCTAGTCTTCGGACAGCCGCTCATGGGCCGCAAACCGGATGATGCCATCAATCCAGAGTTGATTCCGTTGCCTGTGGCGTGGGTGAAGAACTGGACCGGTAATTCGGGGAAGACATCTAGGGTATTTCACGTGACCATGGGAAGCGCCCAAGATTACAAGAGCGAAGGTCTGCGTCGAATGACGGCTAACGCAGTCTATTGGTGCTTGGGGCTGGAGAACCAGATTGATCCAGGTTCATGCGTCGATATCGTTGGAGTGTACAATCCTCCGGATAGCGGATTTGACTACAAAAAACTTCAGGTAGTTCCTAAGAAGGTGAGTGATTACCGGTAACCCATCGCGACATCAGCCCTTGTTGAGGTGGAACGATTGCGCGACGTAGATGACGTGCAATCAATTTGTGGTTTAGCGTGT
>Ga0315899_10009466_pt1 | contig 10461 bp, 15 predicted proteins | sample LakEriMetagenome_2_FD_203518 | JGI IMG/M metagenome (GOLD analysis project Ga0315899, IMG submission 203518) | Freshwater fungal communities from buoy surface, Lake Erie, Ohio, United States - Buoy 4 MA112 | ecosystem: Environmental > Aquatic > Freshwater > Lake | place: USA: Lake Erie, Ohio...
AGCCACACACAGCATATGTGAAAGAAAATACCTCAGCATATCACCGAGGCGTGTTGAGCGACAGCAGTCACAGCACGCACTTTGGCCCAGGACACGCGCCCCACGCCACGCCAGCGTCGGCGGTCTCGAAACTGTCTCAAGCAACTCAGGTGTGTTCCTGCCTCCTTTGCGCTCTTGTAAACGTTACACGCACGCGCTTGAGAGGGCAAGCTAGGCAGCTACACATGTGCCGTCGGCAGACCATGACTTGCATGTCTCCATTCGCCTTGCCGCAGATCGGGCACTGAGTGGGAGGGCAGTGGAGTTGGTGGCACTCAGGTGGTGGCACTTTGTCTAGCTCTCCACGGGGCCGTGGCGTGCCTGCCGTGAGAGAGTGAGAGAGAGAGAGAGAGAGAGAGAGAGAGAGAAAAGTTTATTGACAACAAAAGACTCAAGGCAAAATGACTCAAAGGTCGGTAGGTACAACGCCTGTACCTACGCCTCTTCCGGGTGACACCGCCTCTGGGCGCTCGGGCCCCAGCATATGGCAGCGAGTACTATACCCCCCCTCTCCGTTTGGCCTTGTGGCACGCCTTTCGACGAGCGCAGAGCGTTGCTATGCACGTGGCCGGTCCGAGGAGGGATGCTTCAGCCGGCTCCGCCGTGGACAAATCTGTGTATATATACGTATGCCGCACCTCCAACATGCCCGGGATCGTTGTTACATTCCATCTAAAAGGTTTGACCCGCTGCATGTTTCATGCGCTCGCAGGTGTTAGAGCAGGCGGAGGTGGAGACGCTGTCAGGTGAGCACAGGTTGATCAACGCACAACGCAAAGTGCGCCACGGGAGGGGATTTCCGAAATCAAAATGACCAAGATGGCCTGAGGATTTCGAGGTTTCGACCGCTCGACCACGTCGTTTCGACTAGCCCTCGACGAATTCGAAAATTCCAGTCACCCTGTGCTGATTTTCAGCGGTGAAGATGCGCCGTGTGCACTTTCCGTGTTTTAAAAACATCGCTTTTATTTACTTCTTTTTGCCCTTTTTGCCCTTTTTGCCCTTCTTCTCTGGCGGAGGCTCGACTGGATTGAGCGCGAAATATTGTTTTACAACGGGGGGCAGCACCAGCGGGTCGTAATTTTTGTCGAAATAACACTTGACCTAGTGAGCCATAGCATGCGCGCGCGCACACACACACACACACACGAACAAGCAAGTGAGACGAACGAATGTCAGTGCGAAATAAGTTTGAAATAATCAACAAGGCGTCAATGAGCACCGCAGCGCGCCCCGATACCCCGCCGAGGACAAATACCCCCCAAGATGAGTTTTTTGAGGCCAATGTCACTAAAAAACAGAAGACGGTACTGCACTCGGCGGAGTATTAGGACGCGCGCTTCCCATGGGCCAAATACCTGCCAGGGCAGATTGGCCTTTTCATCACGATTTTCGGGTTTTGCAAAGTACTCCTTTGTTATGTGTGCGGAGGAGGCCGCCGCAACTTTTTGAGGGGAGGTAGGAAATGTCATGTCGAATGTTGTACCTCTGCTTAACAGAAGAGACTCTTTGTGCTGCGCACACAAACCGGAGTGGTTAAGTTGAGTGGTTATGTGGTTAAGTTGAGTGGTTATGTGTGGTTAAGTTGAGTGGTTATGTGTGGTTAAGTTGAGTGGTTATCCAAGATGCTTTGCTACTGAATGTTGAACACAAGCAGACAAGTTGCATGCTGCTTAGTGTCGGCGACAGCATGCTCAGACGCGAGCGAAATAGGGCGACAAAGGAGAAGCGAGAATGGGGTGGTTTGCACGGGCGCAAGACTCACTGGAGAATATGTCTTGGGCTGCGCAAACTTTTCTATTCTCAAAATCTTTTTAATGTTATCCGGGCCCGTGAAAGTGTCCTGCGCAACGCTCAAATATCAGCTGCTTCTCCGGCTTTGTTGCAACGTAACTGCCAGTGTGTCCCTCGAACGCGGTAGTCGGTTGCCCTCGAATCTTGACAAAGGACGCCATGACGCTGATTAGAACAAAGAGTAGCTCACATTAAAACAAGCAGTAGCTCACATTCACATTCTGACCTTATATAAATATAAACGTGAAAACGCTATATGCATACGGGTGGAATTGGGGCGTGAGATTGGGGCCTGCGATTGGCGGCGTGGGATTGGCGCGATAGAGCGTGAGATTGGGGCCTGAGAGACAATATGCATGCCCGAATCTTCAAGGAGGACGCCACAAAACTGATCAGTAAAAGCAGTGGCTCACACCCTAACGGTATATACATATAGTGTGAGAATGTGTGGTTGAAAAACAACGCCACAATGCTGATGAACAAGCAAGCGCTCACACTCCTACACACACACTATATATATACGGTATATATAGTGTGGGAGTCTGATGTATATAGATCACACTACATATGGCCCTACGCGGTCAACGCACGCAACGTTCCCACGCCGTACTCCTACGACCCAATCCCACGCTGCCATGCAACGGGGCGTGGGATAGGGGCCGTGGCATTTAAACATTGGCAGCATGGGATTGGATAGGATTAGAGCCATGCGCACGCCGCCAATATTTACGCTAATTGCCAAGTGGGCCAGTTGATCTAGCCGCATCAAACCTGCAAGATATCGCGGATTTTTGGCAGCAAAACCGCTTCTGGCATTTCCGAAATGACAAGCCGTTGTTTTCGTTCCCGTTCTTTCCCTGTTGTGTGTTGACGCGCAATGCGCGGCCAACGGCATTTGGTGGAGTACTTCTGTTGAGCCCTCGTTCGGTGGTGCTACATCATAATCTCACGTGCAGGCCAAGATTCCACAGTACACGTGCGCGCACACACATACACACACACACACCAGAAAGGAGCGACAGTTCTTTCATTTGATCCGCCGGCACTTGCGCATCAGTGATCATGTCTTGGAGCATTTTACTTGTCAACTCAGATTGGTTCGCGAAGACTGTTGCGTCGTGCTCAACGGGCATTTTGGGGTCAAATATTCGTTTTCCATCTATCACGTGCACGAGCTCGCGGACGTAATGTCGATTCAGTGTATACCCCTGCGTTTCGCGTGCATTAGCACTAGGATTTCACTTCTGAGACGCCCAAACCAGCCCGCAGTCTTCCAATCCACTACAGAGCTTAGAGCGCAAACGTGAGGCAGTGCTAACGCGTCGTTGCGGTTTCATCAGCAGTGTGTATACCGCATTGAGAAGCTCTTCCCAATCCGCGACCGGCTGTCCGTCAGCATCTCCCAGAGGTGCAACATAGCTACCAGGATACGTGGCGTACAGAAAACCATCGACTTTCCCCATGCCCACAACCGTCACATCCACCCCTGTGCAGCAAAACACTGCAATTTCAGACGACGCAATTCAACAGGCACCCTGAACGTGCAAAATGATATGGCCAGTGTTTTTGGCAAAGTTGCAAGGCAGCAGCTGCTGCGTTGATGCCGTGGTCACTAGAGCAAATGAATTTGCTGCAAGCGGGATCGTACCTGCTGGCGTGATGAGTTGTGCGCCTGGCGCAACGCCGAAAACATCGACCTGAGGAGCAGCAACGGGGCAGCGCGCAGGAGCACAAAAAGGGGAGATTACGCAAGGGCAGGAAGCAGACTTTTGGCAGAGACTCCCACCAGGTGTGGGTGAGCGCACGACCCGCGCAGCATGGGGAGCGCGGCAGTCTGTCTTACGCAGGATGCAGGCTCTTCGAATGAGGTCCCCTTGCCCTTCTTGGGCTTGGGCATCCCGGTCTGCCGGAACAGCGGAAATGGTTGTTGGGTGGTCGACGGTTTGTCCAATACCACGGGGCGCTTTTTTTTTACACGTGAAAGTTTTTTCCACTCTCCGCTGCGATTGCCATGCCTCCGAGGCAGCCCGTGGGCGCGGGGCAGTACGGGGACGGGCTTGCGTCGGTGGTGGATGTCGTGCGAAAGGAAGGGATGAAGGCAAAGGGCCCCAAGAAGGAGCGCCCAAAGAAGAAGAAGATCTACAAGTGCGTTGCTGCTATTCTGCCGCGTCCATAGTGCCTAGAAATATGTACATAACAAACATATACCCAGTGTGACCACCGTCGCGCTTCGCGATCTCGGGTCGGTGCCGCGAGCAGGTACCTGGTGCCCAAGTGTGTGCACGGCAAGGAAAAGAAGTTCTGTCGCGAGTGCGACGGATCTGGCCTCTGTCCGCACAAACGGTACAGGTGGTATTGCAAAGAATGCAAAGGGCCGGGCATCTGCGCACACAACCGCGTGCGGAGCACGTGCAGGGAGTGTGGCGGAATCGGCTTCTGCATACACGACCGCCGCAAGAGCCAGTGCAAAGAATGCAAGGGTGGCAGCATCTGCGAGCACAACAAAGTTCGCAACCGATGCCGAGACTGCGGCGGAAAGTCGCTTTGCGAGCACGGCAAGGTCCGGCACAGATGTCGCCAGTGCATTTGCGAGCACAAGCGCATCCGACGGGCCTGCACCGAGTGCAAAGCCATCCGGGACCTCGGTACGTATGTAGGCGCCCGCCTGCGCTGGCTCAAACACGTGGCAGTTGCGGGACAGCACAAGCTAAGCTAACTTGTGCAAATCCTCATCGTTAGCTTGTGCAAGCAAATACTCATCCTTAGCTTCTGCAAACACTGATCAGGACCGGGGCTGCTGGCGAACAAGATTCACGAGGTTCTGGCGCTGCTGGAGCGCGAACAATTTCCGATACCGAGCCACCCGCGCTCGGGCGAAATTTCGAGTGCGCTCACAGGCCTTCGCTCACTTGCTCTCGCGCACGCTGCGCCTCCTCCGCGCGAGAGACATCGGCAGGAGCAGTCCCAGCCGCCGCTGCCGCTTGATCCGCAGCAGCAGCCGCATGCAATTCATGTTGCGGAGGAGGCTGCACAGGATAGACAAGAGCAGACGCAGGCGGCGGTGGCGGCGGCGGCGGCTGCAGCGCCGCCCCTGGGACACTACCAGCTCATCGAATACCTGATGCATCACAATATGCGCGCCATCCAGCTCGCGCCCTCCGGCTCCGGTGGCAAAAAAGGCGGCATGAGAGACGGCAAGGCTGACTGGCGCGCGCAGCAACGGTCTGTCTACCGCCCCTTTTCCCGCCCCTTTTTCCGACCCTTTTCCGCCCTTTTTGACGCCTCATTTCCCGCCCCTTTTCCCGACCCTTTTCCCGACCCTTTTCCCGCACCGTCTGTCTATTGTCTCCCCGCTCCATCTGGCATCTTGTCTCCCCGCTCTATCTTGTATCTTGTCTACCAGCTGTGTGTTTAAAAATTGATGGTGGACGAGCTCTATGTTGTCGATGTGGACGAGCTGTATGTTGTGTCGACGTGGACCAGCTGTATGTTGTCCACGTCGACTAGCTTTTGCGCCTGCCTCCCCAGGAAGCGCACCCTTGCAGGGACCTGTGCCTTCCTCCAGCCTGTGCACACTGCTCCAACACCCTTTGGTCTCTCTTGCATCTGGGCTGTGACGTTACCTGCCTCCGCGCGCAGTTACCTGCCTCCGCCCCCACTCTTGGCGTTCCCTGCCTCCTTGCACACCTGTTACCTGCACAGGGTGTGGACTGACCTCTGACGCTTGTTGACCCGAGAGGGTGTGCTCTCACGTTGAGAGGGAGAGCTCGCCGCCGCGCAAGCGGAAAAGGAAGACGCAACCCCTCCTGGGCACTCGCTAATTTGGCGAGTTCGCGGCGAAATTCTTCGCCCGACGCCTTCTCTGGGGCTGTGTGGTGTCTGAGTGTGCGCTTGAATCTAGATGTGTGGTGTCTCCGTGTGCGCTTGAGGCTCAAGCTATGAAACAACAGGAGGCTGGAAGCTATCAACAAAGCCTACGTGGAGGGGCTGCAGGAGGTGGCGGCGCTTTTGGATGAAGGCGTCCTGTCAGGTCAGCACGCAGAGAGAGCGCAAGGGCAGGAAGAAGGTTGGAGTGGAAGAAAGGATGAGCACCACCCCCTGCGGCCCGGATCCCATTCTTGGCTTCCGCCTGTGCGAAAGAAATGGCGAGCTGCGAGTTGGTCTCCTGCGTCGGCCATCACGCCATTTTTTTAGCGCAGTTCCCGGTTACGCTGAGCCCATGGACGCTGAATGCGCAGGCCTTGGTGCAGCTCTGGTTTCTTGCGCAGCGCGTTGCCTCGCTGCATCATGTTGCAAAGTGAGGCCATGGAGTGATGCATGTTTGCACCCGAGTGATGCATGCTTGCACGCACGCCCGTGCCCCCATTACAGCCCAAGAGTTCGAGCGCGAGAAGCAAGGCCTGCTGAGGCAACGTCAAGCACAAGTCCTGCACCACCACCACCAGCTGCAGCAAGTCTTTAACCTCCCGGGTCCTCAAGCCGGAGTGGACAAAGGCGTCGCCGATGCGCTCCTTGCTGGACCACCATCGTTTGAAAGTGGTGGTGTAGGAGGGCAAGGAGGAGGAGGCTGGATGACAGGAGGAAGCAAACTGATGAATGGAGGGCGGGCCAGCAAGCAAGCCCAGCCGGTACGTCCCAACCTTGTACGCCCCAACCTTGTTGCCGATTCACCCCATGTGTGTCTAGCCTGTAAGAGTGCTTTGTGGTGGGGAGGAGCGAGTAGGAAGGGCTGGAGACTGACACGTGCCGAGTCTTGAAAACACCCGAGCCTCGAAAGGCCCTTTCATACCCAATACCCAATACCCAATACCCAATACGCAATACCCTCTGTCCGCCACCCGTGTGCGCACGTCTCAGTCTCCCGTGGGCACGTCTGGGTCTCAGTCATGTTACCTCACGTGGCATGTCAGGATAGCGCTCACGTGCCATGTGATGATGACGTGCCATGGCCTGATACGCAGACGAGCACCAGCGGGGGACAGTATTCGGAGCTGCTTTCGCAACACCAGGAGCATGGCATGCAGCAGCAGCAAATGCTCCATCTACCCGCCTATGCCGCCCCTAAAAGTCCTCGGCTGAGCAAGGCGCAGAAGAGGGCATGCTCGGGATCAGGGGGGCGCGAGGGATGGGAGGAGAGGGATGCGAGGCATCGATGCGAGCCATCCGAGCCTTGTAGGCAGGGATCCGAGGCCTCGTCGGACCCAGCCCTTGCTTCTTGCGAGGGCCCATCGCCCACGTATGGTGCAGGAGGCGCCAGCGCCTTCGGGCAAAACGCCTGGGCAAGCGCTTGGAACGCTTCCGCTCAACCTCCTCCTCCTGCCCCTCTTATTGCACCGGCAGGCATGTACGCAGGCATGCCAGCAGGCATGTCATCAGGCATGTCATCAGGCATGGGCGCCCAGATGCTCGCAATGCAGCAGCAGCACTTGCTCATGGTCCAGCACGCTCAGGCCATAGCCAAGGTGCAGAGCCCTGTCCCTCCTCCCCGTGCTTGCCCATCCCTTGCATCCCTTGCCCACCTTGCCGCCCTTGCCTCTTTTGCGCATGCCATGTCAGCCGAGTCTTGACGGCTTAGAGTAGGGTGACACAGGGGGAGGTCTGACAGTGCTAGAGCTAGTGCCGCGTCTGCTAGTGCTGCGTGCTCACCAAGCTCACGCGTCCTAGCCTGTCCTGTGCCTTGCGTAACGAGAAGATGCCTTATCTGTTCAACTCAAACACCATGCGGGGCGCGCACAGAAGCCGGCGCCTCCCAGAAGACCCCGAGCCAAAAAGGGAGAGCCGTTGGAGAAAGCCGTTGGTGCCCGTGACGTTGCAGCAGGGGGGTCGTTATTGTACGAGAGCAGCGATCACGGCGTTGTGCAAGGGTTCGCGAGCGGTGGCATGGATGGCACGCTGGCAGGCGCTCCTCCGGGGCTCCAGGACTCCTATTCCGCCGCAACAACAGAGGGCGCAACTATAGAGGGCTGCGTGCCTTTCGCCTCCGCTCCTCAGACAGCGCATTCTCCAGCATCGCTGCTCCAGCATTCTCGAACATTACTCCACCCTCCTGCTTTCGGCACGGGGGATGCTGCAAGGGGTTCGTGAGAAGCTGCGAGACTGCTAAAGACTCTCATGCTGTGGGCCAGATCTTCTTGACCTCACTTGCCCCAAGACGCTCAACGTGGCAGCTCTTGACCACGGCAACAGGTGGCATGGAGTGGCTCGAGACAGCTGTCTGGTGTGGTATGCTGGCACATGCCGCTCAAGTTAACAACACGACCGCTCGTGTGCTGTGTCAGCTGTCTTGTTGTTACTTGAGTGGTATCGAGTCATCAGACAGCTGTTTCATCCGCAGTCCGTGTGCATTCATAATGTGGTGCAACGCCAAGTGGACCGTGCGAGTGAGTGAGGCAACCTCTCTCGGCGACAGTGGTGCGTGACCAAGTGGCCTCCAGCACCGCCGTCCACGCCGGGCAAATCGCAGATGTGTATGAGTTCGAAACACGGGTTTCCAGAGTTCGAAACACGGGTTTCCAAGTTTTTCAGGGATCAAAACATGTCTATTGTGATCTATCCCGCCATTTGCGCCCACGGCCAATTTTTGCGCTTGGCCAATTTGGAGCCTTCAGGGGCACCGGCAATGACGACCATTGACGATGGCTGTCGTGTGGCATCGTGTACCGAAAAGCACGATGGCGTGTGGCATCGTGTGGCATCGTGCGCCGATAAGCACGATGCCTGTCGCGTCTTCTGCCTTGTGCTCAGGAGCACGCTGGCGCTCTGCATGCATCATCCTCGCCATCATGCATCATCCTCGCCAAGCCTTTTCCCACGCTACCCCATGAGTGTAGAGCCCTGAAGCTGATGCCGTGCCACCTCCTTCCGTCCGGTTCCATTCGGTCATGTACGCCTTGCCCTGCATGGGGCCCAAGTCGGCGAGGACTTGAGCAAGGGCCTCGCGCATGTCCTGGGCGCTGGCGTAACGCTCCCTGGCATCCTTCTTCAGTGCTTTGCTCACCACCGCGGTAAAGGGCGGGTGGGCGTTGAAGAGAAAGGAGGAGAGGGAGGGCGCTTCAGTGGTCATGTCCCCAACCATTGCCTTGCCCCACGTCCCGCCCGTTACAGTGAAGGGAGTCTGGCCGGTGGTAATCTTGAAGAGCGTGGCGCCCACGGCCCATATGTCGCTGGCAGGAGTGACGGCTTCGTCCTTGTACTGCTCTGGCGACATGTAGCCCAGGGTGCCGGAGGAGAGCAAGGAGTCTTGAAGCGCCACCAGCTCGCCGAACATGTTGACAAACTCCTGCGCTTCCAGGGCGCCATCACCATTGGTGTCGTACTTGTTCAACAGCTCCGTAACCCTCTCCGGCGGCATCTCTCGCTGCATGTTCTTGAAACATTGGGTGAGCATGTCGAGGGTCATCTTGGCGGCATCGCCCGTCAGAGCCCGAAACGCTTCCAAGAGTATCAGCTCGTTCCCCTCTCTTCTTGAGTGCGCCGAGAACGGGAGGGAGACGAGCTCAGCATACATGAGGGCGAACTCTTCAAAGTCGATGTTTCCATTACCATCTGTGTCGCACTTGCCCACCATGGCCTGCACCGTGTCGGGGTCAGCACGGATGCCGAGGGCCAACAAGGAAGAATAGACGTCGCCTTCGGAGAGCACGCCCTGTTGCCGCCAGTCCATGGAATCGAACACCTGCCGCAAGCCAGGATGCGCTGCACCCGTGTCGCAACGCTGCCTTGCCGCACCATCGCGTCTGCCTGCGGGGCCAACAGGCTCGTCACGGGCGAGAAAGGCCGGAAGCCCGACCCTGCCGGGACCTAGAGCGCCGGTTGCCGTGCCAAAGTCTATCAGCTTGTAGATCCGCGAACCGTCTTCTAGCTCCACCCTGATGATGTTGTGGGGCTTGATATCTCGGTGGATGAAGCCCGAGTTGTGTACGTCACGCAGGCCATCCAGCACGTTAATGCCCACGCGACAGGCCTCGGCAATTGGCAGGGGGCCGCGCTGCGTGACGAGCTCGTTGACGCTCTTGCCTTGCAGCAGCTCGAGCACCGTGTACACTATCCCTTGGCCGCGGTTGGCAGCACATCCCATTTCGACGAGGCGGGCGATCATGGGCGAGTTGAGCCGCTGCATCGCCATGCCCTCTTTGAGCATCAGCCCCATTTCATTTTCCTTGCCCCTACACAACTTCACAGCAACGCGCCGAGGGCTCGCCGAGGCGTCTTTGTTTTCGGCCAGCAGTACTGTGCCATAAGTCCCTCGACCCAGCTCCGAAATCCTGCACGTGCATGTGTGCGCTCGCGCTGTGAGCAGCGCGCGTACACGCATGCACACTATGGTAATTACCACAAATGCAAGGCAGTCATGTGGGAGAGTGCCTCAGAAGAAGAAGCGCCGACAGGCAATAGAGAGAGTGCCGCACCAGGAGTAGCGGTCGGTCACGGAGGCGGGAAGGAGCTCCCACAGCTTGGCAGCACTCTCGCCACCGAAGCCGGAGGTGGCAGTGAGTCGCCGCCCCATCAGCAGCATCTCTTGATCCTGCGCACCGATGCTTCGCAGCCGTAAGGCACACAGCGTCCCCCTGCGCGATCACATGGACGCGCTGTTGCAATTTCGCTTTATGCCCTGTCCCGTCCCCATCT
>Ga0315899_10009468_pt1 | contig 10460 bp, 9 predicted proteins | sample LakEriMetagenome_2_FD_203518 | JGI IMG/M metagenome (GOLD analysis project Ga0315899, IMG submission 203518) | Freshwater fungal communities from buoy surface, Lake Erie, Ohio, United States - Buoy 4 MA112 | ecosystem: Environmental > Aquatic > Freshwater > Lake | place: USA: Lake Erie, Ohio...
AACCGGCCCGTTTCCCCTAGGGAGCCGAAGACCTCATCGGTGCTGATGTGGTGCAGGCGGAACGCCCCACGGCGCTCCTCGCTGAGCCCTTCCCAATGGGCCCGTACCGCCTGGAGCAGCTGGAAGGTGCCGGTTACGTTGCTTTCGATGAAGGCGCCAGGGCCATCGATCGAGCGGTCCACATGGCTTTCGGCCGCCAGGTGCAGCACCAGGTCCGGGTCGGCGGCCCGCACCGCCGCCGCCGTGGCCTCCCCATCGGCCAGATCGACCTGCAGCAAGCGGTGCCGCTCCGCCGCTGCGGGACCGAGTCGCTCCAGCAGCGTCTCGATGCCCCGCAGATCGCTGGCGTAGCCCATCTTGTCGAGGTTGAACACGGTGGCCGTGCTCCCCTCAAGCAGGCGGCGGACCACCGCCCCCCCGATGAAGCCGCCACCGCCGGTGATCAGCAGGCGCTTTCGGCCGGCCAGCAGGCCCTCCAGGTGGGGATCCGGCAGGGCGTTGGAGTAGGGCTCGGCAGACATCGGTGCAGGGGGTCGGAGGGGAATCCTTGGGCAGGTGAGGGGGGATGGGGGCGGGACCGTGACGCCGGCTGGGGTGGGGCCCCGGAGCGCGCGAGATGGCGCGGCCCGCAACCCATGCTCAGGTCGGCGCCTGGCTGGCGGCCACCTGCCGCAGCACCTCCGCAAGGGCGGTGCGCCAGTGGCAGGGCGGCAGATTGAGGCTGCGACGGGTCTCTTCGCAGGCCAGCAGGGAGTAGGTGGGCCGGCGGGCCGGGGTCGGGTAGTCGGCGGTGGTGATCGGCCGCATCGCCGCCGCTTGCTGCAGCAGGCCGTGGGTCAGCCCCAGCTCACCGATCGCCACGGCGAAGTCGTACCAGCTGGCGGCGCCGGCATCGCTCCACTGCAGGATCCGTGGTGTGCCATCCGGGGCGGCGAGGGCGCGCCAGCAGGCCTCGGCCAGGGTATGGGTGGCCGTGGGACAGCCCACCTGATCGGCCACCACCGCCAGCTCTTCACCAGCCGCCGCCCGTCGGGCATGGAGCGCCAGCATCGTGAGGCAGAAGTTGCGGCCTACCGGTCCGTACACCCAGCTCGTGCGCAGCACCCGTGCGCCGGGCAGGGCCAGGGCGACCCGTTCACCCTCGGCCTTGGTGGCGCCATAGACCCCGAGCGGGTTGATGGCCTGGTCTGCCTGGTACGGGGAGCCCTGGGAGCCGTCGAAGACGAAATCGGTGCTGACCTGCAGCAGCCGGCCGCCGCTGTCCTGCAGGGCCTCGGCGAAGGCCGCCGGGGCGCCGCCGTTCACCGCCATCGCCAGCTCGGGCTCGGATTCGGCCCGGTCCACGGCGGTATAGGCCCCGGCATTGAGCACCCAGTCAGGACGGTGCTCGGCAACGGCGCGCCGGCAGGCCTCGGCATCGGCCAGATCGAGCTGGTCGCGGCCGGTGGCGATCAGCTCGACATCCGCGGGCACGGAGGCAGCCAGGGCCTGGCCCAGCTGGCCGTTGAGGCCGGTGAGCAGCACCTTCATGCCGATGCTCCGTTGACCACCGATCCGTTAACCACCGAACCGTTGAACACCGAACCGGCCGCCAGGGCTTCCGCCAGGGTCGGGGCCTCGGCGTCCTTGCCGGTGAGCAGCGGTTCGCCCCCCTCAAGTGCATCGGTGGGCCAGGCGATGGCCAGCTCGGGATCATTCCAGCGGATCGCCCGTTCGCAGCTGCGATCCCAGAAGCCGGCGGTCTTGTACAAAACGTCGGCGGTGTCGCTGAGGGTGAGGAAGCCATGGGCGAAGCCCACCGGCACCCAGAGTTGGCGGTGGTTGGTGCCGCTGAGCAGGGCGCCGGTCCACTGGCCGAAGGTGGCGGAATCGCGGCGCAGATCCACCGCCACATCAAAAATCTCTCCGGCCACGCAGCGAACCAGCTTGGCCTGGGGTTCGGGCTCCACCTGGTAGTGGAGGCCCCGCAGCACGCCGCGGCAGGAGCGCGACTGGTTGTCCTGCACGAACGGGGCGAGAGCGTCCTCCGGCACACCGATGGAGGCGGCGAAGCGGCGTTGGTTCCAGCTTTCCAGGAAATACCCGCGGGCATCACCGAACACGTCGGGGGTCAGCAGCAGGACGCCAGCCAGGGGGGTGGTCTCAACCTGCATGGGGGGTTTCCAGGATTTGAAGGAGGTAGGAGCCATAGCCGCTCTTGCGCAGTGGCCCCGCAAGCCGTTCGAGGTCGCCGGCATCGATCCAGCCCATCCGCCAGGCCACCTCCTCGGGGCAGCCCACCTTCAGGCCCTGGCGGTGCTCCAGGGTGCGGATATAACTCGCGGCTTCGTGCAGGGAATCGGGGGTGCCGGTGTCAAGCCAGGCCATGCCACGGCCGAGCAGCTCCACCCGCAGCTCGCCCTGCTCCAGATAGGTGCGGTTGAGGTCGGTGATCTCCAGCTCACCACGGGGCGAGGGCTTCACCGCCCGGGCCCGCTCAACAACGGTGGTGTCGTAGAGATAAAGGCCGGTGACCGCATACCGGGATCTGGGCTTGGCTGGTTTTTCCTCGATGCTGAGCACACGGCCGGAGGGATCGAACTCGACAACCCCATAGCGCTCCGGATCGCTCACCGGGTAGGCGAACACGGTGGCCCCTGCGGCCTGGGCGCTGCCTGCCTGCAGTTGCTGGACCAGGTCGTGGCCGTGAAACAGGTTGTCCCCCAGCACCAGGGCTGCCGGTCGATCCGCCAGGAAGTCGGCCCCGATCAGGAAGGCCTGGGCCAGGCCGTCGGGGCTGGGCTGGATGGCGTAGTGGATCTCCATTCCCCAGGCGGATCCGTCTCCCAACAGACGCTCGAAGGCGTCTCGATCGGTGGGGGTGCTGATGATCAGGATCTCCCGGATCCCCGCCAGCATCAGGGTGCTGAGCGGGTAATAGATCATCGGTTTGTCGTAGACCGGCATCAGCTGCTTGCTGACCGCTGTGGTCATCGGGGCCAGCCTGCTGCCGGTTCCCCCTGCCAGGATGATGCCCCTGCGCCTGTTCGCGGGATCCCCTCCCATTCGGCATCGGCTGCTTAGGCCGGATCAGTTTCTCATAGGGTCCCTTGCCGATGGCGCTCGGTGCGGGCTACTTGGCCTCCATCCAGTTAGGTCCGACGCCGGTCTCGACCACCAGCGGCACCAGCAGCTGCACCGCCTGCTCCATCGTGGTGCGGGTGAGCTCCCGCACCTCCTCGAGGGCTTCGGGGGAAGCCTCAAGCACCAGCTCATCGTGGACCTGCAGCAGCAGGCGGGCCGGCAGCTGCCGCTCCCGCAGGGCGCGGTGCAGGCTCACCATCGCCAGTTTGATGATGTCGGCGCTGGATCCCTGAATCGGCGCATTCGCCGCCGCCCGCAACTGCTGGGCTTCAAGACCGCCGCGGCGGGCCGCCTCCAGATCGATCTCCAGCGGATCGCGGCCCAGCAGCCGACCGAGGCCGCCGGGCTCGAAGTGGAAGGGGCGGCGACGCCCCAGGATCGTTTCCACGTAGCCGCGGCTCAGGGCCAGCCGCTCCTGCAGCTCCAGGAAGGTGAACACCCGGGCATAGCGCTGGCGGTAGCGGCTGAGGAACTCCTTGGCCTGGGCCTGGCTGACGCCGGTCTCGCGGGCGAAGCGCTGGGCTCCCATGCCGTAGATCACCCCGAAGTTGATCGTTTTGCCGAGTCGCCGCTCCTCGGCGCTCACCTCCTCCTTGTCGAGCAGCAGCCGTGCCGTCAGGGCATGGACATCGTCGCCGCTGTTGTAGGCCTCCACCAGCACCGGTTCGCCGGAGAGGTGGGCCAGGATCCGCAGCTCGATCTGGGAGTAGTCGGCGCTGAGCAGCCACCAACCCTCCTGGGGCAGGAAAGCCTTGCGGATGCGCCGGGAGAATTCGGTGCGCACCGGGATGTTCTGCAGATTCGGGTTGCTGCTGCTCAGCCGCCCGGTGGCGGTGACGGCCTGGTTGAAGTCGGTGTGAACCCGGCCCGTCTCCGGTTCGACCAGGGCCGGCAGGGCCTCCACGTAGGTGCTGCGTAACTTGCTGAGGGTGCGGTGCTCCAGCAGTAGGGGCACCACCGGGTGATCGTCCTCCAGTTTTTCGAGCACCGCCGCATCGGTGCTCCAGCCGGTTTTGGTGCGCCGGGATTTGCGCCGGTCCAGGCCGAGGGTTTCGAACAGGAGCTCACCGAGCTGGCGGGGTGAGGCCAGATTGAACACCACGCCGGCCTCCTGCCTGGCCCGTGTCTCGAGGTCCGCCAGGGTGGCGGCCAGTTCGCTGGCAAGTTCGCCCAGGTAGGGGATGTCGATGCGGATGCCAGTGGCCTCCATCTGGGCCAGCACCGGCTCGAGGGGCAGTTCCAGCTGCTCCAGCAGCGCTGGCAGGGCCGGGCCCATCGCCTCCAGATCACGCCGCAGTCGGGCGGTGAGCCGCCAGGTCACATGCACGTCCATGGCGCAGTACCCGGCAGCGGCGCTGATGGGCACCTGGGCGAAGCTGGCGCCCTTCGGCACCAGCTCGCTATAGCTGGTGGGTGTGAAGCCGAGATTGCGCTCGGCCATGGCCTCCAGGCCATGGCGATCTCCGGCGTCCCGCAGGTAATCGGCCAGGAGCGTGTCCATCACCACCCCCTCCAGTTCGAGGCCGTGGCGCATCAGGATCAGCCGGTCGTATTTGGCGTTCTGCAGGGTTTTCGGGTGGCTGGCGCTGGCCAGCCAGGGGGCCAGGGCGGTCAGCACCTCCGCCAGGGGCAGCTGCTCCTGGCTGGGGGGTGGGGGGCCGGCACTGGTGGGGGTGGCCCCGGGGCGATCGGTTTCCACGGCGAAGCAGCCCTGTCCGGAGGCCTCCGCCGGGGCTGAGGCTGGCGCCAGCCCCGGCGCGAGCTGGTGGCCGATCGGGATGTAGGCCAGATCGGCAGGCCCCTCCCCCCAGCAGAGGCCGATGCCCACCAGTTCGGCCTGGAACGGATTGAGTGAGGTGGTTTCGGTATCGAGGGCCACGGGGTGGGCCGGATCGGTGGCCGCCAGAAGGCGCTGCACCAGGGCCCCCAACCGCTCGGGCGACTGGATCAGCTCCGGTGTCAGCTCGGGTACGGGGCAGGCCGGCGGGGCCGGGGCCGGGGCCGGCCCTGAACCATGGGCGCCGCTGGCGTTGCCGGAATCGGGACCAGCCCCGCCGGCGTCGCCGCTGGTCGCTGGCTCGGGGGTGGCCGGTCCGCGGGCGGGGGAGGGGGGGGAGGCCGAGAAGATCTGCTCGAACTGCCCCACCTGCTTCACCAGGCTGAACAGCTCAAGTTCCTGCAGGCTCCGGGCCAGGCGTTCGCTACGCACGGCACCGAGACCAAGCCGCGGCTCGCTGGGCAGCGGCACCTGCACGAGGATTTCGGCCAGCATTCGGGAGCGGAAGGCGCTCTCGCGGCCCTCGGTCAGCTTCTGGCGAAGGGCCCCCTTGAGCACTCCCTTGCTCGCCTTCTCCCCCTCCAGGCCATCGAGGGCGGCGTAAATGCCATCGAGGTTGCCGTTCTCCTGGAGCAGTCCCACGGCGGTCTTGGGGCCGACGCCGCGAACGCCGGGGATGTTGTCGGAGCTGTCGCCGGTGAGGGCTTTGAGATCCACCACGTCCTCGGGCGGCACCCCGAGGCGGGCGATCACCTCCTGGCGTCGCACCTCCACCGGACCGCTCCCTTTGGCGTAGGGGCCGCCGCCCATGTAGAGCACGGCGATGTCCTGGTCGTCGTCGACCAGCTGAAACAGATCGCGATCACCGGAGAGGATGCGCACCCGCCAGCCCTCGTTGGCGGCGCTGCGGGCGAGGGTGCCGAGCACGTCGTCGGCCTCGTAACCCGGCGCCTCGCAGAGGGCCAGATCGAGATCCTCGGCCAGGATTTGGCGCAGGTTGTCGAGATCGGTGAAGAAGTGCTCTGGCGCCACCTCACGGTGGGCTTTGTAGGCGGCGTCCGCCCGATGGCGAAAGGAGGGCTCGGCGGTGTCGAAGGCGATCACCACCCCCCGGGGGGCCAGACCGCGGCAGTTGTCGAGCAAGGCCTTGAGAAAGCCATAGGTGACGCTGGTGGGCACCCCCCCCTTGGTGCTCAGTCCGCCTTCGCCGCCCTTGGCGAAGGCATAGAAACTGCGAAAGGCCAAGGAATGGCCATCGACCAGCAGCAACATCGGCCGCTCCGTCCCCTCGCCTGTCACTCGCTTCGCCATGTCCTGCCTGGCCGGCCCCATCGATGGCCACAGCCTGCCAGAGGTCGGGCCAGCGGCGGGGCCGGGGCTGGAGCCGGCCCAGGTCGCGGCTGCGGCCCCATCGGTGGATCCGGTCCCTGCACTGGATCGGGCGGCGGTCTTCAGCGCCTGCGGCCGTTACCGCTGGTGGCTCCAGCGTTGTTGGGATCCCGGTCGGCCGCCGCTGCTGTTCGTGGGACTCAACCCCTCCCGGGCTGATGGCCGGCGCGATGATCCCACCTTGAGGCGGCTGCTGGGCTACGCCCGGGGCTGGGGGTTCGGCAGCCTTGAGGTGCTCAACCTCTTTGCCCTGGTGGCCCCAAGTCCGGCGCTGTTGCGTCGGGCGGCGGACCCTGTGGGCAGCGGCAATGACGCCTGGATTCGCCGGCGGCTGCGGCTCCGGCCCGAGGCGGCGGTGTGGATCGGCTGGGGTAACCAGGGCCGCTGGCGGGATCGGGACCGGCAGGTCCTCGCTCTGCTGGCCCGCGGCGGTCGCCGCCCCCTGGCGCTGGCGACGACGGCGGCGGGGATGCCCCGCCACCCGCTCTATTGCCCTGCGTCCCTGACGCTGCGAGGGTATGGGCCATCCTGAGCACCGGATCCACCCGCCGCACCATGTCCCGCTCGCTGCGCAGCTTCGCGATCCATCTGATGCTGGAGGGGGGCCACACCCAGGTGGTCGATTTCCGCACGCTTGACGATTTCCAGGCCTGGTATGGCGGGGTGCTGGCGCCGGCCGCGGCGGAGGCGTTCGTGACCGTGCCCCTGGGGGGGCTTGAGGGGGAGTACCTGGTGGTCCGGGCCGGGGCGGTGCTCGCGATTCGGATCGAGCCGGTCTTCGGCTCGAGTCAGTACTGAGCTGAGTCCTGCCGGATCGGGCCCCGGAGCCCGGCCCAGGGCGAAGGGCCGCCGGCTCAGGCCAGGGCCGCCGCCAGCCGGGGACGATCCTCAGCGCAGCGGTGCAGCAGCAGCCAGGTGGTGATCAGATCCGGCCCCTGCAGGCTGCCGAGCAGGGCGGCCCGCAGGCTTTTCATCACCACCCCTTTCTTGACACCAGCAGCATCGGCCGCGGCGGCCAGCAGGGCCTGGGCTGCGTCGGCATCGAGGGGGCCATCCTCCAGACGCTCCTGCAGGGCCGCCAGGACCTCCCTGGCCCCGGCCTGGTCGAGTTGCTGGCGGGCGCCCTGGTCGGCGCTGGGGCGGCTGAAGAAGGGGGTGGCCTGCTCTACCCCATCGCCCAGGCGGGTGAGGGAGGGACCGAGCAGGGTGCAGAGGTCGTCCTGCCAGTCGGGATCGGCACCCGGACCGTGCTGGGCCCAACCCTGCTCCTGCCAGAGGGGCAGCAGCTGCTGCCGCAGGCTGGTGGAGGAGAGCCCGTGCAGGACCTGGCCGTTCAGCCAGTCGAGCTTGTCCCAGTCGAAGCGGGCCCCGGCCCGGTTGACCCGCTCGAAGTCGAAGACGGTGGCGGCCTCCTGCAGGCTGAAACGTTCCCCCATCCCCTCGGGCGGTGACCAACCCAGCAGGGTCATGTAGTTGGTGAGGGCCTCGGCCACATAGCCCATGCGCCGGAAGTCCCCCACCGAGGTGACGCCATCGCGCTTGGAGAGCTTGCGGCCCTCCTGGTTGAGGATCAGGGGGGTGTGGGCGAACAGGGGGGCTGGCTTGCCCAGGGCCTTGTAGAGCAGCAGCTGTTTGGCGGTGTTGGCGATGTGGTCCTCGCCTCGGATCACATGGCTGATGGCCATGGCGGCGTCGTCGACCACCACAACGAGGTTGTAGAGAGGATCACCGATCCGGTCGGCAGGCGCGCGGCGGGCGATCACCATGTCGCCGCCCAGATCGCTGCCGGCCCAGCGCATTTCGCCCCGCACGAGATCGGTCCAGTCGATCGTGGCGTCGTCATCGATGCGGAAACGGACCGTGGCCTGGCGGCCTTCGGTGATGTAGGCCCGCTCCTGCTCGGGGCTGAGGTCCCGGTGGCGGTTGTCGTAGCGGGGCGGCAGGTTGCGGGCGGCCTGGTCCTCGCGCATCGCCGTCAGCTCCGCTTCGCTCGCGTAGCAGCGGTAGGCGTGACCGGAGGCGAGCAGCTGGGCGATGGCGGCCCGATGGGCTTCGACTCGCTCGCTCTGGATCACAGGATCGCCGTCCCAGTCGAGCCCGAGCCAGGCCAGGCCGTCGAGGATGTCGGCGGTGTATTCAGGCTTGCTGCGCTCGCGGTCGGTGTCCTCGATGCGCAACAGAAACTGCCCCCCGTGGCGGCGGGCGAAGAGCCAGTTGAAGACAGCGGTTCGGGCGGTGCCGATATGGAGGGTGCCGGTGGGGCTTGGGGCGAGTCGAACCCGTACCGGAGCCGCGACTGCCACCGTGCTGTTCTCCTTTGAAGCTGATGGTTGGGAATCCCCGAAGGGATCTAAACGGGACTGACGGGGCTCGAACCCGCAACTTCCGCCGTGACAGGGCGGTGCTCTAACCGATTGAACTACAGTCCCAGACGGGGTTTCGGGTGTTCAGCAACGGAACGACCGAAGGCTGGATCGCGAAGGACTTCGTAATCGCAGCGGACCGGAGCGGCAAGCTGAAAAGCTTCACCGGTATCCGGATGGGGGGCGGTGAGGAGCCGGGCAGCCGGTGGGGCGGCCTGGGGGTTCTCACCTCGACCTTGCGGCCGACTCATGAAGTATCCACCGCGACCGGTCCCTGCGTCAACGGACCGGCGTGGGAGCTGGGCTGCAACCGTCGGGCCACGGGCCACGGGCCGCCAGCTGCTGCCCATGACCGCCAGCGAGGACTGAAGGGACCCGGGCCACACCGGATGGCGACCTTGGCAGGCAGCCAGCCAGGCAGGCAGAACAACAGATCGAGGCCCCGTCACTGGCGTGGCGGGGCCTCGATCTCCCCTGGATCGGGGACGTTTCAGATGGCCCAGGCCGGGGGGCGGCGAGGGCGCTGCTGGTCAGGGTCTGAAGCCGGCGGGTTCGATCAGCCGCACCTGATTGCCCCGGGCGGTGAATTCGCGCCCCTGATCGCTCTGCACCACGACACGACCGCCTGATTTGACACGGATCACGCGAGCCCGCACCCAGCCAAGGGCAGCGGATTCCAGCACCCGGACCACATCACCAGGCTGTAGATCCAACTCCATGTTCGGAACCACGAAACTGCAAGAGGAGCCATCGAACGCGCCGTGGAGGACTTGAACCCCCGACATCAGGTTTTGGAGACCTGCGTTCTACCAACTGAACTAACGGCGCAAGGCGATGGCCCCGGGATGAACGGCTGGACTCAACGGGTTGTGCCGGAGAGTCCAGAAACCACAGAGGCGAGCCTCAGCGGTCGAAGCGTTGCTTCACGCGAGTGGCCTTACCCACACGGTCGCGCAGGTAAAAGAGCTTCGCCCGACGCACCTTACCGCGCCGCTCCACTTTGATGGAAGCGACCTGGGGGCTGTGGAGCATGAAGACCCTCTCCACGCCGATGCCCTGGAAGATGCGGCGCACGGTGATGGTCGCGTTCAGACCGCCGTGGCGCATGGCGATCACCACGCCCTCGTAGGGCTGGATCCGCTCCTTGTTGCCCTCTCGAATCCGGACCCCCACCTTGACGGTGTCGCCCACATAGATCTCAGGGATCTCGTCCTTGGCTTTGAGCTGCTCGGCTTCGAACGCCTCGAGGAGCTCACGGGCACTGCGTCGCCCCGTGGTGGCCTTCACGGCCGCAGCCGCCGATGCCTCGGGGGCAGGGGCAGCCTCCGGTGTCTCCTTGATGTCGTTGTCTGCCTCGTTCTCTGCTTCGGCCACGGCGGTTTCCACCACCGGGTTCTCCGCAGAGGTTTGTGCGGGGGTTTCCGCTGCCATCCCAGCTCTCCAGCGCCTGGCCAAACCGAGAGTGTAGACGCTCAGGTGTTCCCCTCCCGTGTCGCCGGGGTCCTGGGCCGGCGCAGCCGCTGCGCCAGCAGGGCGGTGCCGCTGCCCAGCATCCAGAGCAGGCCGAGGCCGTTGAGCAACACATACAGGGTTTCGCCCCCCGGCCCGAGCCAGTGGCGCAGCCACTCGCCCTCATGCAGCACCATCAGCGGGTGGGTCTGGTCGCGGCCCAGACCCATCCAATCCCGCAGCAGTCTGTAGGCCATGCCTGTGCAGGCGGTGAGCAGCAGGGGGGCGAGCACCCAGGGGGCGAGGGCGGCGTGGGCCTGGCGCAGCCGCAGGGACAGGGCCGGTTTGGTGGCTGGGCC
>Ga0315899_10009469_pt1 | contig 10459 bp, 15 predicted proteins | sample LakEriMetagenome_2_FD_203518 | JGI IMG/M metagenome (GOLD analysis project Ga0315899, IMG submission 203518) | Freshwater fungal communities from buoy surface, Lake Erie, Ohio, United States - Buoy 4 MA112 | ecosystem: Environmental > Aquatic > Freshwater > Lake | place: USA: Lake Erie, Ohio...
CCACACACACACACACACACGCACACACAAACACCCCTTAAGGATAGTTCCTGATCAAGCTCTCTCTCTCTCGCGCGCGCTCTCTCTCTCACGCACTCTCTCTCACTCTCTCTCTCTCGCTCTCTTTCACTCTCTTTCTCTCGCTCGCTCGCTCGCTCACTCACTCACTCACTCACACACACACACTCTCTCTCTCTCTCTCTCGTCCTACCTTTCAAACTCCTCCCACTATGTAGCAGCAGCAGCAGCAGCACCCTACATACACCCTACACCCAACACCCTGCACTCACTACACCCTGACACCTTTACGGAGCCTGGCTCTAAAACGTGCAGGATTGCAACCGAACACACGCATTCTCACTGCACACACACACACACACACACACACACACACACACACACACACACACACACACACACACACACACACACACACACACACACACACACATACACACACACACACACACCTACGCGAAACTGGGCATTGCGCTTGATACTTTCCCGTACTCCGGCACGACGACGACAGTCGACGCTCTGCTGATGGGATGTCCTGTGGTGTGTGTCTGTGTCTGTGTCTGTGTCTGTGTCTGTGTCTGTGTCCGTGCCTGTGTCTGTGTCTGTGTCCGTGCACGTGTGTTCTGTCCGTGTCAGTCCGTCTCGCTGGAGAGCAATAGTAACTGCCGCTGCAACAGCAGCTGCAACTGCTGCTGCAACTGCTGCTGACACAGATGCTGCACACACTACTCCAGGTATCGGGTGTCTCTAATGTGTCTCTAATGTGTCTCTAATGTGCTGACACAGATGCTGCACACACTACTCCAGGTAACACGTAATTGTTTTTAAGTTGACTTCAAAATGTCTATTCCTCCTCGTGATGCTGTCCAAAATAATCACTGGGTCCTGCCTCACAACACGCTACCGCCTCTCTCGACCTTCGTCCATACCTACCCGTGCATTCCACGCGTGCTCGCTCAGGCTGCTCCGACGTTGGGCCCGGGCACGGGGCTGCGAGGTGTACGGGGGGGGCGAGGAAGTAGAAACCAAACGTCGAGGGGAGGGCATGCGCTGATCCATACGTGGGGACGAGAGGGCACGGTCCATCAGTGGGGAGGGCACTCGGTCACGGTCATCAATTCGTCTATACTCACGTGAAACACGTGACTCACGGTCCGCCCGCCCCACGCACGCCTGTCTCCCTGGCGCCACGTGGCGGCGAGGAAGAGGCCACTGGCACACGTCGAGGGGAGGGCATGCGGTTCTCACGGTCCACCCTCCATTCGTTACATCAGAATCAGAACCATGGAGTTTATTTCAAACGATTGAGCCACCCCAGGATCGAAAAAGGACGAGTTTTGACCTCAAGGTGGCTTTCCTGAGTCCAATTTGTTTCTAAGATCTCGATGCCTATCACTGGTCACATGGCCATTATCGCTGGGGAGTGGTAAGTCTCAATCTGCGCTGGTTTACTCTACTCTACTCCTTGTCAACCTCAGGGGGGGGGAAGAAGCATCATGATACCACGGTGATCACATAGACACTGTGACAGCGGCAACATCACGCGTACTTTCTTTTACTTCCCACGGGTGTACCTAAACGGGTATATACCAGCAGGCTATGTTTTATTTCTGTAAGTCAGTACGGATAAAAAGGAGCATCATCATCATCACCATTGAAGGCGATAGAGTAACGTGCACTCTGTGCCTCGCAGGTGTTGGGCCATTTGATGCTTGTGACTTGTGGAGTACGAACACGGACACTTGAAGACGTGCTCAAGTCCTGTCAGAATACACACAGCTGTCTCGATCAGTACATAACCATATCCTGTGTTTCATATGACAGTAATAAATATAACAAGTGGCACTCTGTAAGAAGGATATTTGAAACTTGTGTACAGGAAAGAAAGACGGGTGTGTGGATATGGTTATGTACTGATCGAGATACACACAACCGAGAACACCCGAGCGTGATCTTAGGTGTTCCTGGCCATGGCCATGGCCAGGAACACCCTATCATGAGTTTGAGGAAGCCAGAGTGTCAGAGGAGGCAGTAAGGAGGAAGGGTGGCGGAGGAGGTCCCAGGGAATGGAGGATGAGCTAAGGATGGAGAGGCGGAGGAGCCCGCGTGAGTCGCGGGAGAGTCTGCGGCAGGTAGGAAGGGCACAAGGCGAAGTGAGAAAGCCAAAGTACCAGAGGAGGCATTATTAACCAGGAGTTCAAAGGCTAAAAACCCTATGAACGCCTGTGTGCATACTTACACGAAATCACAAACACCAAGCACACGGAGACGCGGCCCCGGCTGGCGAATACATGGAAGTGTAGAGGATACTAAATTGAGTACCAATAAACAACACACACTCTCTCCTAGGTGTTTCTGGCCAGGAACACCTAGGATCACGCTTGGGTGTGCCTGGCCAGGAACACCTGGGCGTGATCCCAGGTGTTCCCCGGCGGAACGCCTGCGGCGCTTGTGCCCCCTTCGGCGGCCGTGCCCCCCTCCCCTCTCGGGGTGACGCGCTTTTCTCAGAGCAGGGGCCTGGCATCGTCGTCGTCGTGTCGTGTACCAAAATGCCCCAGCCAAGAATCCATCTGCCAGCCAAAGTAGCTGCTTGCAGGTCACAGTCGCCGGAGTGACCAAGCCCATGGCCACAGCCTTCGTCTCCTTCCTTCTAAGGGGGTACACCGTCACGCTTGTGTTGCGTGTATGGGCCTATTTGACCTCTCACGTTGTTCAAGGGGAACCCGTTCTCAGGGGGGAGGGCCCCAAGTTTGTCGGAAGGTAGTGCGCGCTTGCTCCCAGCCTCTGGGCATATTTCTCCACTTCGAAACACGGAACTATTCATAACGGGGGATCTAGAGCGGCGCCCTGGCGTGCGGGAGGGCTCCCAGAGCCAAAAAATACAACATTGTTGGTCCGGATGTAGGGTGCAGGGTTTATACTGTAGTTTTTGGCTCTGGAGCACTGTCAGCTATGCAACGTCCTCAACTTGCGGGGGAAACCCACTGGGCAGGGCAGGTGTGTATCCGGATGCACAAACTGCTTGCTGCCTTTGTGGTGGTGTGGTCTCATCATGTTTATCAGATTTGCTTGCCTGCATGTGACACGGAAGTGATGGAAGTGACAGATATCTCGTGTGTTTTGAAATTGAAGCAAGTGACTGCTACTTGTATGTGGTGCGTTTCGACATTCAAGTACGCTACTGGTGTTTGGACTTTGACTTTGAAGCACGCTTGGCGCGCGCGAGCGCCGCCGCCTCCGACTTGGCCACGGCTTCATACGCACGGATCAAATCAAGGGCCTCGCGCTCCTCTGCCTCCCACAATTCACGGCGCTGGATCTCATCGACGGAGGGTGCGGGAGCAGCGTTGAGCTCGTTTCTCCACGCATGGTCTGCCGAGATGTGCTTTTTAACCGAGCCTCTCCTCCGCCCTTGCTTCCCGCCCTCTTGCTCTGCTTGGATGGCCGCCAGGCAAGGCTGCAAGAGCATTACAGAGGGCGGCGACTGAGGGCCGGCAAGCACGGGAGCGGCTGGGGAGACGTGGGGGAAGCCTCCACTTTGCCAGGCGGACAACGGATTGAATGTGACTCCGTGCTCCTGCGGCACCTGCTGCCTGCCTGCCTTGGTTTTGCGCGACGCCTTGCTCGCTGGTGCAAAGTCAAGCAGCGAAAACGAGGGCGAGCCTCCCGGGCTTGTTTTGCTCGTGCCTTGCCGAGCGCTCGGGGCAGCCGCACCCTGGTGCGCGGCTGCCGCTGCCCCTGCCACCGCGACGCCCCAAAACAAGTCCTCATCCCCTTGGGGCGCGGGAAGGCAGCGGTTGATACCCTTGCTGTCTCCTGCTCGCGTGTCTGTTAAGGCGTCAGGCGCCCTGGACTCAGTCTGCGCAGGCGAGCCGTTGCCCACGGTCCCAAAACCAGTGCGCCCTCCACCCCAGGTACCAGGAAACGACTTGGCGGCAGCGCCACAACCACTCTGCCTCTGACTACGCGCCTCCGCCTCCTCACTCTGCTGGATCTGGGCAAGAGACTGCACAGGGGGCGACAGCTGCGCCAAGTCTCCAGTCCCGCTGGCCCCTGCTCTGCCCCAACCTGCGCCTCTTAGCGCAGGATTTGGTACGAGCGCCGTGTCGGGCGTGGAGGCAGGCGACGACGGTAGCCCACTTGACAACTTAGCACGCTCTCGATGGCGGCCTTTCTTCGTGTTGCCCTTGCACCCAGCCAGCGACACGCCAAAAATGTTCTCGTCCTCGTCCTCGTCTGCGTCTCGTAGCACTCGATACATTTGCTCCTCTTGTCTGGTTGCAGAGGACGGGCAACAAGGCAGCTCCGAAGGCAAGGATGTCTGGCATGACAAGCGCATGGCAGCTTGCCCAGACACGTGTGGCGTGTTTTCACCGTCTGCGTCTGGCCCAGGAGCAACGGTCTCCTCGTGTGTACGCGGCACGTCGGCAAGCTCCTCGAGCTCCAGGTGAAACTGCTCTGTGTCCTGTTCTGTGTCCTCCATGGCCCACGTCATCTGATGCGAGACTGACTGCACGCCATGCACGCCGTCGACATCGTCTCCAACATGCGTCGCATCCATAAAGCCATACCAGCTTTCCCACGTGGGATGCTGTGCCATGGTCGCGCCCACGTCGTGAGAGCCTGAGCGGGGAGACGGGTCATGGGAATGCGCCACGTATATCGCGCCGTGGGCTCTCTCGCCATCATCAGCCTCGTGCTCAGCCTCCTCGTCGTTTGCCTCTCCCTGGTCTGCCTCTTCCTCATTCGCAGCAACCCAACGCCCCAAAGACGCGCCTCCATGCACCCCATGCACAATCTTGGGGCTGCTGAAAGACGGCAATTGGGCAAGCTGCAGGTCTAGCCGCCGCTGTAACACCCTCCACACGCTTTCGTCTAGGTCGGCGCACAAGCCTGCAGCACGCACACGCGTAGGCAAGTGAGGCAGCTGTGTGGGTAGACAAGTGACAAGTCACAGCTGTGTGCGTCACAAGTCCTCTTTATCAAGGCCAACTGCACACGTGTGTCATGTGCACCGGCCAAGATACACGTGGCACACGAGACACGTGCCACATTACACACGTGTGCAGCGCTCCACATGCGCATGACTCGTCTCGCTGTGCAACCACAGACACCCCGCATACAATGCAAAGACTATTGCCATCTGATTGAATCAAGAGCAAAGACAGTTGCCATCTCATCCCATGAGGCCCCGTCCGCTGGCATTGCAACGGCTGAGACACAGGGATGCCAGCAAACGGTGAGACACAGCATAATTGGCAGACAAAGGATACACTCCACGATCCATTCTCTGGCACGCCAACTGTGGCATGGAAGCACTACAGACACGGCATGCAGCCAATGCACACAGACACTGCCAATGCAGACACGCCATACGCACACACGCACACACGCACACACACACACACACGCATACAGCCAATATATATAGACACGCACACAGCCAATGCATGCTTACAGTCAAAGCAGACACGCCAGACTGCCAAGAAATCAACGCAAAAAACAGCAAGCCGCACTGAGCATGGCGGGTGGCGAATTTGTTAACGGCTCGGCTCATATCCTAGCGGCGCGGCTGACGTATTTCCTAGCCAGAGGCGTCACATGGTGCAAGGAGTGCACCACGCCGGAAACAGGGGAGGCAGGGAGCAAGGCGGCAGCGATGGAAGCTGGCTTGCTCCTCCCTCATTCCTTCTTGCTTGGCTAAGGTGGAGACCGGAGGCAAGGGCGGTGTCGAGGTTGCGGAAGAGGTACTCAATCGCATATGCTCGCAGGCCCGGGCATTCAAACGCCTGGGTAGAAACGCAGATGGTTTAGTCACCCGCGCCTCAAAGGACCAGGCAAAAGCACCACGAGGCAACACCCCACGAGGCAAGCACCCCACGAGCCAGGCGCACTTTGCACCTGCACATGCAAACACCTACACAAGTACACACCTGCGTAAAAGCAAGGCAGCTGGAGAGGTTGGACAGCTCCACCATATCTTGGGCTTTTGACTCACACAGGCTCCGGAGAGTAGGGACACAACAACGAGCCTGAGCCTGCGCGCATGTGCCTGCTCCTCCAGCCGGTGGACGCGAGAGGGGAGGTGATGCAATGCCCAGGATTGCAAGCGCGTGGTGCTGCCCCGCCGCCACGCCTATCGCTCGCCGCAAACCTGCTCTCCCCCCGCCCCCTCACCACACACGTCGCAAGCACGCCATCAAGGTGAGTCAAGTCGCACGACGCACCTATCGCACGACGCACGTGCGATAGGCACGTGCGTCGTGGTCCACATGTGGTGGTGAAGTGGTAGATGGAAACGCAACGGCTCCGCAAAGTTTCATGCAAAGTCGAGCACACACCTCCACCCTCTTACAGCCTCACGCTCTCTGATCCCACGCCTCTGCACCCACAGGTGCTGGTCGGCCTGCTCGAGCGCTTATGCATATGCTTGTGCACTGAAGCAGCGCGTGAGCTGATACGGCTTTGACGAGGAGCCAGCGCCCCACGGGGCCTGTCTCTTGAAGAGGAGCCAGCGCCGACGGGGCCTGGCTGGACGAGGCAGGAGAGTGCCACATCCTGCATGGGGCGCGCACGCATAGACAAAGATAGACGCACCTTGAATGCGCCGCACAGACCACTTGTCGCAGTAGCCCTCTTGCACGTCGCTTCCGCCCCCTTTGCCCGCCACCACCTGCATCCAACACAGTTAAGTTCATCAAACGATCTTTTGGCACAGCTCCATCATCCTACCACCTTGACCCAGCCACCACGGGCGGCAACTATGGAGGCACAGGGCAGGGGCGCCAAGGCGCTGGAGTTTTCAACAGAGCGGTATAAAACTACTGCCACGTTGCCAGGCAGGGCAGGCACGCGCACATGTAGCCCAACCATGCATGCGCCACGTAGAGCAAGCAAGTACTGCCGTGCTGCCACCCACGTCACTCTATATTATATATAGATATATATATTACATATCTATATATAATATATATGAGGTATCTATGTATAATATATATGAGGTCCACGACACTGATGTTGTTGTGGCGCTCTATATCCAACTTGCACAGCTGCCTCCACAGGGACAAGATCACCTCAAAGTCGGCTTGCTCCCTATGCGCCTGCTCTCTGTGCGCTTGCTCCTTGACGGCACCATGCACACGCACGCCGGGCCTCCCGTCCAACGGCGAGCCTGAGGGCCATGAGGACGGCGAACTTGAGGCCGATGCTCCACCTCCTTCAGAAGATAAAGAGCCAGAACGACCCTCGAGTTGGGGGCTTGCCGGAATGGCGGTGGGCGTTCCCGTGGGCGTGCCTGTGGGAGTGCTTGGGGGGGTGCCTTTCGGGGGAGTGCTCTGTGGGGGCATGCGCTTGTTGGCAGACAAAGTCTTGGGGGCAGGAGAGGAGGAGAGGACAAGCTCCAACACCTCCCCCTCTTCCGTCACTGCCAGCGGACGCCCTTTGCTTTGGGGCGCCGACATGCCTCGAACACGCCTGCCCACGCAACAGCGCAGCAAGAGCGCTTTTGGTGCCAGGCTTCTTTTCCTGTCGTTGGCCACCGGAGAAGAGGACGAGGGAGGGGCGGTAGCGGCGGCGTCGGTGTGCTCGACGACAAGCATGTGTCCCGCCAGCAAAACCCACGTGCGCTCATTCTGGGCATGTACTTGGACGCGCGCGCCTTGCTGCATGAGCTGCTGCATGTGGCCTGCGCTCATGGGCAACGACACGCTTCGCACCTTGCCTTGCTGCATGCCCATCAAATAGACAGCAATCCGCGCCGCCTTTTGAGTGGAGGCGACAGGCAACGACGTGGCCAGCGCCGTATACCGATCCGCACAGGATGCTGACACCACATGCCGCTCCGCCATGCTCTCCACGCGGCGCGGCACAGGGCAAGAGGCGTCAAGCAGGGAGTGTCCCAACTGCCCTTGCGTGTTGCTTCCGAACGTCCACACGCCCCCTTGCCTTTCCACCTGCCCGCTTCCGCATGTCACGTCCAGCCGAGGCCACCGATCTACCAGTCCGAGTGCCTCCCACCCACACTAGATAACAGCGACAAGACAGTGCAACAAGGCAACTCAAACGCCCAACCCTGTGTTGCAGGCCAGCTTGGAGAGAGCACGGGGAAGGGCGGTAAGGGGGGGATGCACAGAAGGTGGGCTAATAGGAGGATAGGCTAGGAGACCAAGACGGAGTGGTGTACGCCAGCGCCGGCCGACACGATACAAGTCTTTGTGGGGAGGAGCAAACGCCGGGGAGCAAGCTCAAACTCGCCCACCGCCGCAGCGCCCTTGCCTCCCGGTGGCCCCAGCCCCAGTTGTCCAAATCTGTTACATCCCCACGCGAACACGGCGCCCGAGTCGATGACGGCTAGCGAGTGATTGTCCGACACGGCAACCCAGGTCACGCGGAGCGAGCGGAGAGCATGCACCTCGTGGAAGGCGGCTTGTGAGCTGTTTGAGCCAAGGCCCAGGCGACCACCGCTGCCCACCCCTGAGGTCCACACGCTTCCCGCGCCTGTGACAACCACGGTATGCATGTTTGAGGTGGCGACCAAGGCCGCACTCGTCGGCACCTGCCCAACCTGTGTCGGCGTCTTTCCGCCTTCCCTTTCACCAAGCTGGAAAGAAGTGGCTGTGCCCCACGCGAATAAGGCCCCGTGCTTGCTTTCCTTTATGTAGGGCGCAAGAATCCGCGACACCTGCCCGCCCACCCACACACCAAGAGTTGAAAAGATAGACGAGTGCTGAGAATTGGGACCGAGTGGCAAGGCATGCAATTATTGCCGCTTATAAATTCATCAACTTCTTTTTTAGGTATTCGAGGATTGGGACACAGGATGCAGATCGTGGCGGGCGGCAACCTCGTCGAGAGCACACAGACGACGTTTGTCGCGCGCCTCCAGCCTAGCACCGCCACGCAACAGCTCGCATGCAACGATCAGATCGCCCATCGCGATGGCCCGGTGCACGAGGGTGCGCGAGTCGGATGACCCACGCACGTCACATGCTCCACCTGTCCAGCACAAGCACGAGTCACAGCCCAGCAGCAGACAATAATGATGCGGCGCAAAGGTAGATGTGCACGTATGGGTCTGCCGCGTCGGCTGCATGTGCATCTACCTCAGCAGTTGCAGGCAAGGCGCAGAGGCAAGGCGTGCGCATGAGCGTGCGCGTGGAGCAGCCGCGCGGTTTGTGCTGCAAGCTTCATCATTTGTGCGGACATGATGCATACTGCCTGACGGACTCTCACATCGGGCCTGCGAGACCATGTGCTGCACATCATGGTACATGATGCATATCGGGCCTGCGAGCCAATATGATCCATATACATGACGCACGGCTGACGGCCTTGCATACCGGTCCTGCGAGCCTATATGCTGCACATCATGGTACATGATGCATATCGGGCCTGCGAGCCCATATGCTCCATATACATGATGCATATGGTCTGACGGCCTTGCCTGCGAGCCTACATGCTGCACATCATGGTACATGATTCATATCGGGCTTGCGAGCCCATATGATCCATGTACATGATGCATACGAAGAGTGACTGCATCACACCTGCCTCCACGAGCACGCGCACCATGTCCGCACGCCGCGCATCCACCGCCGCCATCTGATCGCCGCCGCATTCTGGTGGTCAGTTGCGAGCGTTGCAAACAGTTGACAGTTGCGGTGCCTCGCAAGGTGAGCATGGGACGGACCATCGGAGTGACGCCCTCGAATGCAGTGTTGACGTGCAGTGACGTCTCCTCCCTGTCTGAGGACCCGCGGTCGAGCAGGGCGGCCACTTGGTCCACAGTGCCTCTTCTCACCATTTCGAGGAGTCGCCTGGGCACGTTCTGCTCCATCCTGCGTCCTTAAAAGCAGCGCGCAATACGGACAATGGGCACGGCGAGGGGATCCACCCGCGCCACCTTCAGCTGAGAGCTCTGAACGGGCCTCGAGCGTTGCGCTACATGGGTCTCCGTCAAAATGACACGAACCACGCCCGTCCCTGAGTCCCTCAGCCCCGATCGGCTGGGTATGTAAAAAAACAAAAAAAAACAAAAATTCCTCTCCGTGTTCTTGACAGGACACGGAGGTAACGGGGGGGCTGACTCGATAAGTGGGACTCGAGGAAAGACCGCGGGGCTGCACCGGACAGGAGAAAACGTAGGAGCTGGCAAAGGTGCCTGGGCCAGGCAGCGCCAGTTGGCGGTTGGACTCGTGTGCGATTGCCCTCATCGGGCGCTCGCGCGCTCTCGTGCGCTCGTGAGCGCACGCCCGCGTGATGCAGGACGCGGGCGAACCCGTGGACTCCTCGCGCGGGCACACTGCCGTCATTGGCGACTATTACGAGGTGGGGCAACGGCTGACACAGGATGCGATGGGTGCGGGCGGAGAGGTGGTGCGTGGGAGGCGGCTCGAGGACAACCAGGAGTTCGCCATCAAGGTGATCCGCTTCAGCAACTCGC
>Ga0315899_10009471_pt1 | contig 10458 bp, 5 predicted proteins | sample LakEriMetagenome_2_FD_203518 | JGI IMG/M metagenome (GOLD analysis project Ga0315899, IMG submission 203518) | Freshwater fungal communities from buoy surface, Lake Erie, Ohio, United States - Buoy 4 MA112 | ecosystem: Environmental > Aquatic > Freshwater > Lake | place: USA: Lake Erie, Ohio...
GTCGAGGGGAACACGAAGGCCCGGGCGATCTGGCGGTTCAATGGCTTGCAGCCAAGCCAGTTCCAGGACGGGCGGTTCCTGCTCGATTCTTCGTTCCAGTCGTTCCGCACGCACAAGGGGAAGATCGATCGCGAACTGCTGACGCAGTACACGCTGATCAACCCGACGAACGGCCTGCGGGTGCGGCTGAAGGTCTTCAAGAATCGCGAGTTCCGCCGGAACACGTACGACGTGATGGCGCAGCGGGCCCTGTTCGAGAAACGCGAGACGGGTGACGACGCGGGAGGCCGCAAGGGAGGCGACGGTGCCGCACCCAAGGCTGGGGCGGGGCAACCGGCCCTGCGACCGGTGCTGGCCTCGGTGCTGGTGGCACAGGCGGGGGGTGAGGGAGCGGCGGGCGGGCCGGCGGCGGCCGCCCCGCAGGGCATGGGCGAAGTACCCGTTAAGGACGAGCCCCTCAAGGACGAGCAGGGAAAACCGGTGAGCCTTGAGGAACTGCTGGAAGGGGGCGTGCTGGATGTCGAGGTGGCGTGCCTGTCGACGGGGCAGTTCCTGGGGATGGCCCGCCCCGACCTGTTTGTGAGACTGCCCGACCGCCCGTTCCTCCACAGCTATGTGAAGGGGCTGCTGTCGATCTTCCTGATGATGACGATGGTGATTGTGCTGGGGGTGATGTCGGGCTGCTTCCTGAAGTTTCCCGTGGCGTTCTCGCTGACCATGTTCATGTTCCTGGTCGGGATCTTCGCGAGTGGATTTTTCACGCAGTTGACGAGTGACAAACTGCTGGACAACCCGAAGATTGCCATGCGGGGCCGGGGGATGTTCGAGTCGCTGTACCGGCTGCCCACCCACCTGTCGCCGACGGTCGAGGTCGATGACTCGCTGGTGCAGCGGGTGATCAAGTCGCTCGACCAGGTGCAGTTGAACGCGCTGTGGGGAGTCCGGCACCTGTTCCCCGACTTCACGCAGTTCAATCACAGCGAATACGTGGCGAACACATTCGACGTGCCGTGGCGGGAGGCGTTGCTGCCCAACCTGGCCACGACCTTTGGGTTCTGCATTCCGTGGATTCTGGTGGGCTACTTCGCGCTCAAGTCGCGTGAACTGGAGGCCAAGTGAGCAAGCTGACGGCGTTTCAACGGAAGCTGTTGTACCTCGGTGGCATCCTGCTGCTGCTGATTCCGATCACCTACCTGGGCATGCCCCCGGAGGCCGAGAGCAGCCAGCGGATCAAGCCCGGTTCGGGAGGCAAGCTCTCGCAACTGAGGCAGGAGTACGGACTGGGCGAAGCCTCGATGGGCAACGTCGATCCGACCAGTTCCACCATGAACCTGCTGCTGCTGGGTTTCCGTGGCATCGCCACGACCAAGCTGTGGATGAACGCGCAGGATCAGCAGAAACGGAAGGAATGGTCGGAACTCGACTCGACCATCAATTCGATCGTGATGCTGCAGCCGCACTTTCTGAAGGTGTGGCACTTCCAGGGGTGGAACCTGGCGTACAACGTTTCGGCCGAGTGGGACGCGGTCGCAGACCGCTATTACTGGGTGAAACGCGGGGTCAAGTTTTACAAGGAAGGGAAAGACCGCAACGAGCAGTTTCCCGAGCTGTACTGGTTCACGGGGGACACGATCGGCAAGAAGATTGGCCGGGCCGACGAGTGGAAGCAGTTCCGGCAGTTCTTCGTGAACGAGCCTGACACGGCGCTCTACCCCGCGGGCATCGATCCCGAAATCAATCCTGACCGGAAAGACAACTACCTGGTGGCCCGGGACTGGTTCATCGAGTCCAACCGCGTGGCCAGCGTGTACAACAAGCAGCAGCACGTGATGGCTGAGCCGCTGTTCCGCTTCTACCCGGCACGGGCTCTCATCGACCACGCGATGGTGCTGCAGCGGGAAGGGAAGTTCGGGGAAGAGACCCGTTCGGCCTGGGAAGAGGCGTTCAACGACTGGGCGAACGTCTACGGCAAGCAGGAGTACGACTGCCCGATCGGCAAGGTCCGGATGGAGTTGGACGAGGAGGAAGTGCAGCGGTACGCGGCTGAGGACGCCAAGGAGCCCAACGAGAACCTGCGGTACCTGAGCTGGGTGGCGCGGTACCAGGACATGTGCAACTACCGCTACTGGCGGACGCGGTGCAAGATCGAGTCGGACCCGCAGATGGCGCAGGCGCACCAGACGCTGTACAACGCCGAAGTGGCGTACCGCGAGGGGAACTTCGAGGAATCGATTGCCCTCTCCCGCGAGGGGTTGGAGCTCTACGGCAAGATGCTCGAGCAGTTCCCCGACATGAAGGATGACGACACCACCATTGAAGAGGTGATGGTGGCCCAGTTGTTCTGGCGGGAATCGCTGCGGCTGGTGGAAGGGGTCGAGCCCGACGAATCGGAGGACTACCCCCTCAAGGAGCTCTGGCAGAAGCATCAGCCACGGAAGGACCAGTACATGGAAGAGTTCCAGCGTCGGCAGCGGACCGGAGGCTGATCGCCCCGCTGGATTCCCCGGCGTGACGGAGCGGCTGTGACGCAGGGGCCCGCGTGCCGGGGACCGGTTGCCAAGGCGACCGCAGAGACACATCACCGACCAAGGGGGCCCGCTGGCAGAGTGCCAGCGGGCCCCTTCGCGTTTGTTGGCGACCTGTGGCTGCGTGACGAGGCGATTCGGAGTTGGTGCCGGGGCCCCCCGTTTGCGGCTGAGCCGCTTGAAAAACACGGGGGAGCGGAGTTCAATGAACCGCGTTCCCCAGGGGCTGCTTGTCCCGCTGGGTGTCCCTGAACCTCCCGCTTGTGCCGCCATGCTCTCTCCCGCGCGTCGCCGTCTGTTTGCCCCTGTGGGCCTGTCGAGGTGCCTGTCGGGCACCGCAGCCGCGCTGGCGACGCTGTGTGTGTGCCTGCTGACGCAGGGCAGCATGGCCCAGACGCGTGGTGGCAACCCGCATTACTTTCCCGGCGAGATCCCGGAGGTCCCGACGTCACAGGCCGGGGAAGGGGCCGCGGCCCGGACGGGCGAAGATTGGCCGGTCTTCCTGGGGCTGCGGGGAACCGGGGTGTCGGGAGAACGGGGATTGCTGGCCGAGTGGCCCAAGGGGGGGCCCCCCGTGCTGTGGAAGCGGGCGGTGGGCGAAGGGTACACCGCCCCTTCGATCCTGGGCGATCGCCTGGTGTTTTTCCATCGGGTGGAAGACGAAGAGCGGGTTGAGTGCCTGTCGGCCTCTTCGGGCGAAGTGTTGTGGACCCACTCCGATCCGACCTCCTTCAACGACCCCTATGGCTACAACGGTGGCCCCCGCTGCTCGCCTGTCCTGGCGGGGAAGCGATGCTATGTGTTTGGTGCCGAGGGGCGGCTGAGCTGTCTCGACCTGGAGACCGGCCGGCCAGTCTGGCAGCGGGAGACGGCCCGGGAGTTCAAGATTCCACGAGCGTTCTTCGGGGTGGGTTCGACCCCGGTGCTCGAAGGGAACCTGCTGCTGGTGATGGTGGGGGGGCATCCGCAGTCGGGAGTGGTGGCGTTCGATGCGGAGACGGGGAAGACCGCCTGGGAGAGTGTCGGCCCGGGCGATTTCCCCGAGCCGACGCGGCGGATCGAGCGGGATCGTCCCCCGGTCAAGCTGGCGAGTTATTCTTCACCCATCGTGGCCACCCTGCATGGTCGCCGCCAGTTGTTGTGCCTGATGCGGCCGGGACTGGTCTCGCTCGACCCCCAGACGGGGAGCGTGAACTTTTCGACCTGGTTCCGCTCGCCCATTCACGATTCGGTGAACGCCGCGCGGCCGGTGGTCATGGGCGACCGCATCTTCCTCTCTTCGGCGTATGACGCCGGTGCGCAGGTGTTGCGGGTGGGCGAAGATGGCAAATCGCTCGAGACGGTCTGGAGCGACCCCGAGGCGATGGAAACCCACTGGTCGACCACGATCGAGCATCATGGTTACCTGTACGGCTTCAGCGGCCGGCATGAACCCGGCTCGAACCTGCGGTGTATCCGCGCGAGCGACGGGAAACTGATGTGGCGGACCCGCGACGTCAATGAAGACGAAGAGCCCGACGCCAAGGCGGGGTTGGGAATGACGGAACCCAAATTCTACGGACGGGGTTCGGCCCTGCTCGCCGACGGTCGCCTGATTGTCATGGCCGAACGGGGGACCCTGGCCCTGGTCGAGTTGAATCCCGAGAAATTTCGCGAGATCAGCCGGGTGAAGTATCCCGAGTTGGGCTACCCCTGCTGGACAGCGCCAGTGCTGTCGCGGGGACGGCTGTACGTGACAGGCTCGAAGCAGTTCCGCGGGATCGGTGGCTTCCCTGAGTATGCCTACCACCTGATCTGTCTCGATCTGAAGGCTCCCGAGGCGAAGCCCGAGTAGGCCCGGCTGGTGGGGCAGGATTTCTCGCTGGAAGGCAGGGCGTCATGTTGCAGCGCGTGCTCGAACCCGAGGTGATGGACACCCCGGAGGAGGCGGTGGCTTACGACAGCATGGATCACTCGGTGGTCAATGCCCTGTTCGCCGACCAGTTGGTGGCCGACCTGTCGGTCTATCGACAGCAGGCGAGCCTGGGCGGGGCCCAGCGCACGCTGGCGCTGCTGGATGTGGGGACTGGCACGGCACAGATTCCCATCGAGATCTGTCGGCGGGACCCCGAGGTGCGGATTGTGGCACTCGACCTGGCCGAGCAGATGCTCGCGCTGGGCCGACGGAACGTCGAGCGGGCCGGGCTGGTGGGACGCATCGACCTGCGGTGCGTCGATGCCAAGCGACTCGACTGGGCGGACGGGGAGTTTGTCTCGGTCGTCTCGAACAGCATTGTGCATCATATTCCCGAGCCACTCGCTGCGTTCCGCGAGATGGCGCGGGTGCTGCGGCCGGGCGGGGTGCTGTTTGTACGCGACCTGCTGCGACCGGCGACGTTGCCCGAACGGGACGCCCTGGTCGACCTGTACGCCTCGGGAGCGACACCGCAGCAGCGGCAACTGTTCGCCGACTCACTGCACGCGGCACTCACCCTGGACGAGGTCCGGCAATTGTCGCGGGCGGTGGGGTGGCCGGCGGAATGGGCACGGCAGACCAGTGACCGGCATTGGACGATCCGGTCTCACGAGGTGCCTGTGGGCTAAGTCGCGCGCTGCCTGACCCGGCGCGATGCGACATGACCAGTGGCGGCTGCTGATCTTAGACCGCGCCCCAGGCAACTGAGCGGTCAGCGAACATCTCGCACAGGGATTCTGCCGCCGAAAGCCCGCTGATGTGGCGTTCGGCCACCAAGGGGCCCCGCCATCGCACAGGTGCCCCGAGGGCCCGTTGCCCATCGAGACACAACTGGTCGCCGGCGCTGTGGGCCGCAGTGGCCCCGCGGTTCAACTGGCGGGTGAGATGTCGGCGAAGAGCCGCGCGGTGTTGGTCTCGAGCGGAGAGGGGGGAGCATCGGGCAGGGGCGGGAGCAGGCGGACCGGGGTGTCGTAGTAGACGGCACACCCTCCGGCGTCGGTCTCTTCGGCCCTGACGAGGGCGTTCGCACAGCGGCCGCGGCTGAGCCAGCCCCCCTTTTCCATCAGCAGGACGTCGGTTCGCTGTTGCGGGTCAAACCGCAACTGGACGGTGATTGCCGCCACGTCCGATTCCACCCGCGCGAGATCGCCATCGCGGAAGCCGGGAGCGGCGTCGGGATGCACGACCGCGGTCGCGGGTCCGACCTGCTGCTCGGGCAGCCATTGCGAGGCCTGCGCCTTTTCGGTCGAGAGGGCCATCAGCAGCAGGGGCCGCTCGCGGGTGACCGCCGGCGGCGCGACGGGCAGGTCGTGCACCAGGTTCACCCGGCCCGTGGCGGTGGGAAACCGCCGGTCGGGGAACATCAGTTGCGGGGCAATCGGGTTGCGGACCGGGCCCTTGCGGAGATCGTCGAGGCTGGCCCCGCGGTCGGCGACCTGCCTGAGCACTCGCCGCTTCCAGGTGTCGACGTCGTCGGCGAACTCGTGGGCCAGGCCGGTTCGTTGAGCGAGTTCCTGGATGATGGCGTAATCGCTTTTGACCCCCTCGGGAGGAGGGACGACAGGGCGCGACTCGACCAGCCAGTGGTGCCCATACGCCCCCAGGAGATCGTCCTCTTCCAGCAGCGTGGTGGTGGGCAGCACGTAGTGGGCACAGCGGGCCGAATCGGTGAGGAAGCTGTCGACCACCACGGTCAGCTCCCGGCTGGCGAGTGCCTGGGCGACCGTGTGCGACTGTGGCAGCATCGCCACGGGGTTCGCCGAGGTCATGAACACCGCCCTCACCGGCGGGTCACTCGCTTCGAGAATGGCAGGGCCGAGCCGGGCCTCGGGGAGCAGGCGGGGGGCGACCTCATCGCGGCGGGCGAATGACAGGTCGAACGCCGAGCGGCGTTTGAAGTAGTACGAGATGCCACCGCCGGGAACGCCGATGTTGCCCGAGATGGCTCCCAGGGCATCGAGGGCCCGAACCGCCGCGGAACCATGGCGACGGCGTTGCAGTCCCCAGCCAATCAGGAGGGCGGCGGGACGGACGGAATACGCCTGGGCGAGCGCCTGCAGCGCCGAGGGGGAGACGCCCGCCAGTTGAGCCCAGTCGGCGATCGAGCGGGAGAGGGCGAGGGTGCGGAACTCGGGGAGGTGATCGCAGTACTCACCCGCCCTGGGGTCGGCGGTTCCCGCTTCGAACATCCAGCGGGCGACCCCCAGCGCCAGCGGAATGTCGCCTCCGGGCCGGGGCTGCACATGCAGATCGCAGAGGGCGGCGGTGCGATGGTGCACGGGGTCGACCGAGATGAGTTGGGCGCCCCGCCGACGGGCCTCGAGCAGCACCGGCAGCAGGTGCACGTTCGAGACGTGCAGGTTCTTGCTCCACAACACAATGCAGCGACTGTTGAGCAGATCGAAGAGATCGTGGCTGTCTTCCTCGCCAAAGTCGGTGGTCTGGGCGGCGTCCCCCGCCCCGGTGCAGACGTCGCCCGACTTGCCCGTGACCGGACCAAAGCGTTCGAAGTAATAGTCGACCACTCCCTTGAGAATCCCCATCGATCCGCCGCAGCGGTAATAGAGGATGGCGGCGGGACCCGACTCGGCGCGGATGCGGAGCAGGCGGGTGGCGATGTCATCGAGGGCGGTGGTCCAGGAGACTGGCTCGAAGTGGTCGCCCACGCGGCGGAGGGGGCTGGTGAGACGCCGCGGGTCGTACTGGTGTTCCAGGAACCGGCTGGTGCGCTGGCAGAGAAAGCCCTGCGTGATGGGGTGGTTCTTGTCTCCCTGCAGGCGGGTGATGCGGCCATCCTCGACGGTGGCCACAATGCCACAGGCGTCCGGGCAGTCGCGATTGCAGGCAGTGAGCTTCTGCTCGATGACGGGAAGCGACATGGCGATGAATGCCTGGGGAACTGGGTCGGGCTGGGCTGGGCCGGGGTGGCCTGTGGAGGCGTCAGAGCGGCCAGTTTAGCTCTTGAGGCACCCCTGTTGGAAAGTCAGTCTCACCAGCCCGCAGCCGCTGCCAGTCAACCGAGGGGCACGAGCCTCTGCTCCGTCAGACCACCCCTCCCCCCCCGGACGACCCCCGGCGATGACCTGCGGGTCCGCCCGGAAGGCCGCCGCCACGTCACCACGTCGTCACGTCACCGCATCGAGCAGCTCAGGCCTCCCGCGGCGGGAATGTAGGCGCTTTGCACGTAGTCCATCACCATTCGGTCGGCGTTGAACCGCCAGCCCAGTGTTCGGACCGCCCGCTTCATCCGGCGGATCCAGTGCTGGGGCAGGTCGTCATGGTCGCGATCGTAGTACTCGGGAATCACCTGGTCGCGGAGGACTTCCAGCAGCGACTGCGCGTCGCGGCCATCCTGCACCGCCTGGTCCACATGCACCCGGCCTGTGCCAATGGCGAACCCGTTCGAACCATCGAACGCCTCGGCCCACCAGCCATCGAGAACCGACAGGTTGAGGGCCCCGTTGAGAACCACCTTCTGTCCCGACGTGCCCGAGGCCTCGAGCGGCCGCCGGGGATTGTTCAGCCAGACATCGACCCCCTGCACCAGGTGCCGGGCGAGATTGATGTCGTAGTCGTCGAGGAACACCACCCGGCCCCGGAACCGCTCGTGCTGCGTGATCTGGAAGACCCGCTGCAGAATCTGCTTCCCGAGTTCATCGGCGGGGTGCGACTTCCCGGCGTAGATGAACTGGATGGGGTGCTCGCTGGAAGCGACCAGTTGGGCCAGCCGCTCGAGATCGGCGAACACCAGGTCGGCCCGCTTGTAGGGAGCGAACCGGCGGGCGAACCCGATCGTCAGCGCCTGCGGATCGAGGACCGAGCCCAGTTGCGCGATGACCGACTCGGGCTGGTCCAGCCGCCGCGCCTGCCGCTGCAGCCGATGCCGGGCGTAGCTGATCAGCCGGTTCTTCAGGATCTGGTGCGTCTCCCAGAGTTCGCCGGGCGAAATCTGTTCGACGGGAACCCAGACACTCGGTTCGCCCGTGCGGAGATACCAGTTGAGCGGGAGGACCCGGTCGTAGAGCATCCGCATCTGCACGGACAGCCAGCTCGAGACGTGCACGCCGTTGGTGATGTGCCCGATGGGGATTTCTTCTTCGGCCATCCAGGGCCAGAGCGACACCCACATCCGTCGGCTTACCACCCCGTGCAGGCTGGAGACGGCGTTGGCCCGGCCGGTCAGCTTGAGGGCCAGCACCGTCATGCAGAACGATTCCCCCTGGTTGTTCGGATCGACCCGGCCCAGCCCCATCAGCCCCTCGTGCGACAGGCCAATCTGGTCGGCGAGCGGGCCGAGGTGCTCGTACATCAGGTCGGAGGGGAAGCGGTCGTGTCCGGCGGGGACGGGCGTGTGGGTGGTGAAGGCGCTCATCGCCGCGACTTCCTTCCGCGCCGCCTCGAACGGCATCGCGTCTTCGTGCATCCGCTGGCGGATCGCCTCGAGGCTGGCAAACGCCGAGTGCCCCTCGTTCATGTGGATGACACCGGGATGAATCCCGAGCGCCGCCAGTGCCCGCACACCGCCAATGCCCAGGATGATCTCCTGCCGGATGCGGGTCCGCTGGTCACCACCATAGAGTCGCGAGGTGAGGCGGCGGTCTTCGTCGCTGTTCTGCGGGACGTTTGCATCGAGCAGGAACAGCCGGATGCGGCCCACGTTCACCTGCCAGACCCGGGCGAAGAGTGGGCCACTGCGGGTGTCGACCTGCACCAGCACCTCGGCTCCCTGCGGGGTGCGGGCGGCGACCATGGGGAGCCCGGCGGGGTCGAGGTCGTTGTACGTCTCCTGCTGCCAGCCGTTCGCGTCGAGGGCCTGGGTGAAGTACCCCTGGCTGTAAAACAGCCCGACCCCCACCAGCGGGACACCCAGGTCGGAGGCGCTCTTGAGGTGATCGCCCGCCAGGACCCCCAGCCCCCCCGAGTAGATCGGGAGAGATTCGTGCAGCCCGAATTCAGCCGAGAAATACACGGCGGGCCGCTGCCCCAGCACCCCGGCGTGCGTCGCCCCCCAGGTGTCGAACGAGGCCTGGTACTCGCACCACCGGCGATACGCCCAGTTGATGCGGGTCGGAAGCCCCGCCTCGACGGCGAGCCGTTCGACCTCTTCGCGTCCCAGGGTGCTCAGCAGTCGAACGGGATTGTGCGCCAGCTCGCTGAACAGCGGTGCGTTCAATTCGCGGAAGACCTGCACCACCTCGGGTTGCCAGCTCCACCAGAGATTCCGGGAGATTTCGGAGAGCTTGTCAAACAGGGTTTTGTTTTGGATCGCCATGCGAGTCGGAAGTGAGTAAGCGGATGCCAACGCCCGGAGCGTCGTCGAGGTGGCCGACTCGATCTTAACGGGCCACCCGGGGACTGAACAGAAAAACGAAACCAGGTTGGGGGAACAACCGGGCCCGCCCCCGACCAGTTGCTGAGCAATTCCCCAGGAGAAATCCCGACATCGAGCCCAGCCAGCGGCGAAGCCAGGCTGTATCTGCTACATCATGAGCGGTGAGATCCGGGGCGCGGCCCCGCGACCTCTTCCCCGCGCTGCCACCAGCGCCAGTCTGTGCATTCCCAAGGGGAGTTGGCGATGAACAGCCACGACACTGCCGCCCAGAGTTGCCCCAGACCCGCCCCGTTGGTCACATGGCAGCGTGCGGCCACCCCCTCGAGCCAGTTCGAACTGCCCACGACCCGGTGGGCCCGTGTGACCCGGTGGGTGCTGATGCTCGCCTGGGCCTGGGGGCTGAATGCCCTTGGGTTCGCTCTGGTCGAACGCTCTGCATTGGCTGCCGACGAGCCCCCATTGCCAGCGACGAACGGGGTCTACCAGATCCCCGCTCAGCCCTGGCCGCTCCGTCCCGGTCCGCGGTCGGTGCGGGTGCGGGTCTGTTATCCCACCGGTCGGCTGGATGGAGTCACCCCCAAGACCGGCTTGTTCCTGACCCTGCACAACTGGGGCGGCAGCGACAGTGTCGGTACCGCCCAGCCCGA
>Ga0315899_10009472_pt1 | contig 10458 bp, 8 predicted proteins | sample LakEriMetagenome_2_FD_203518 | JGI IMG/M metagenome (GOLD analysis project Ga0315899, IMG submission 203518) | Freshwater fungal communities from buoy surface, Lake Erie, Ohio, United States - Buoy 4 MA112 | ecosystem: Environmental > Aquatic > Freshwater > Lake | place: USA: Lake Erie, Ohio...
CAAACGAATTTTGCCCTGTTTAGATGTCAATGCGGGACGGGTCGTCAAAGGGGTTAATTTTGTTGACCTCAAAGATGCGGGCGATCCGGTAGAGTTGGCGCGGGTCTATAACGAGGCCGGGGCGGATGAGTTGGTTTTCCTCGACATTACCGCCACCCATGAACAACGGGACACCATTATTGATGTGGTTTATCGCACCGCTGAAGAGGTGTTTATTCCCCTCACCGTCGGGGGCGGCATTTCCACCTTAGAACATATTAAACAGTTGTTAAGGGCGGGAGCGGATAAGGTGAGCGTCAACTCATCTGCCGTGCGTGATCCTGACTTTATTAATCGCGCCAGTGATCGTTTTGGTCGGCAATGTATCGTGGTGGCGATCGATGCGCGGCGGCGGGTTGATCCTAAAAATCCGGGCTGGGATGTGTATGTGCGGGGGGGGCGGGAAAATACGGGGCTAGATGCGATCGCCTGGGCGAAGGATGTGACGGAGCGGGGCGCAGGGGAGTTGCTAGTCACCAGCATGGATGCCGATGGAACCCAAGCGGGCTATGATTTAGAGCTTACTGCCACCATTGCTAGTCAGGTGGAAATTCCGGTCATTGCCTCTGGGGGAGCGGGCAACTGTCAGCATATTTACGAAGCCTTAACCACCGGCAAGGCCGAAGCTGCTTTGTTAGCGTCATTGTTACATTACGGCCAACTGACCATTGCCGAATTGAAAACCTTTTTGCACACCCACCAAGTCCCTGTCCGTCAAACCTAAAGCGGATCTGGAGAAATGCTTAAATTCTGCACTTTCCCCTTGCTACGCTAAAGACATCGATTAAAATGGGAGATAAGTTTACATTTTGTAACATATGTTGGTGCCCATTCTCATTTTTGATGTAGCGTTGGTGGCTTGGTCGCTACACCTGATGCAACAGGCGATCGAAGAGCAGGAGTTTTCTTTGATGTTGGCCGGAACCTTGGTGGCGACGGCCGCGGCGGCCATGTTAGTTGTATATTTTTTGATGGGCAACTGTCTTTCCCACCTCTCACAATTGTCCTAAGTTCCTTACAAACTAAGGGTTACCAACGTATTTAGTGATTGTTGAGAGTTTGAACAGGCTATTTTCCCCCTTTAATGAAACTTATTTCCCTGAATTGCTATTCTCGCCATCGCCCCACCTTACTGTATTTACCCGGCATGGATGGTACGGGACAATTGTTTTACCGCCAACAGGTCGGTTTATCTGAGCATTTTAATTTACTGGCTCTGGGATTGGGGGCTGTGACTTTGCCGAGGGATTGGACGGCGATCGCCAAACAAATCCATCTGCTCCTGAGTCAGAAAAAACAAGATCAGGCATTGTATCTCTGTGGTGAATCCTTCGGCGGTTGTTTAGCATTAGCCTATGCTTCCCAGTTTCCCCGTCAAATTACCAAATTAATTTTGATCAATCCGGCAACGGCGTTTGGGCGGCGTCCTTGGTTACAGTTGGGGATTCCCCTCAATCGCTGGTTACCAGAACTGTTTCAGAGTGTGACCACGTTAACCGGATTGCCGTTTTTAGCTGCCATCGAACGACTCCATCCTGGCGATCGCCGTCAATTATTGAATGCCATGCGCTCCTTACCCCCGGCAATTGTCGCAGAACGTCTGGCATTGTTACAAAGCTTTTCAGAGTCCGATATTGACCTCAGCCAAATTGAGAAACCGAGCTTAATTGTCGCCAGCCAGCGCGATCGCCTACTACCCTCCGTCGAGGAGGCCTATCGTCTCCAAAGCAAGCTGACCGAGGCGGCGGTGCATATACTACCCCATAGTGGTCATGCCTGTTTATTAGAAACAGAATTATCACTCCGGGCCATTTTGGCAGAAAAAAACTGGTTGCCGCAATCGGAGTTGATCACGGCTTAAATGCGTTTAAATCTTCTTAAGATTTTTTCAAGATTACTTAAAAGCCGCAGTTTGTAATTGGGGTTTCCACCAGTCATACCAAGCGACCCACGCCGCTTCTAATTGTTGAACATTTTTTTGATGGTTTAACTCATTGGGGGTTTCGACGGGAATTGCCATAATTGTTAACAAACAACGGTTATCGGTTAAGTCATTAACCCCTATCACCCAACCGATGACCCCCAAGGGCGAAATACCATATTGATAGCGGTTTTGGGTTAACTCTCCTTGTTCAAAAGTACTTTTTCCCGCTGCATTTAAACAGGCGCTTAAATAGGTTTTATCCAGTTGTTTGACAATGCCGTAGGTTCCTCGTTCGGGATCACTTTTGAGTTCTAAATTCAGGGGACTGATAGGAATGCCATTAACCCCTAGATAGTGATTAACAGCCCCCGGTTTGTTTACTTCTAAATGGGTTTGGGCGGTTAATTTTTTGTTGTTTTTTTCGTAGGTATATAAATGTCCGTCATCAATCAATTTATGGGGGGACTTTTTCGCCTGACTCGATTGCAATTGCCAACCCGGTAACGGGACATCCTGGGGATAGGGAATGGTTTTTGCTACCGGAGGAGCATCTTCGTCAATGCCGGGACGGGCTAAGGTGAAACCAAATTGGGCTAAGACGGCGATCGCCAACACCGCCAAGAAACCGAGACGGAGCTTAGAGGGGGGAGTAACTGAATTTTCCATAATTTTTTACATTTGATACTGTTTGTAATCTGTTTTAAGCGTCCTAAAACATCACTATTTAACTTTTTTTACGGGGGCGGGTTCTTTCCCCAGATTGCGGACATAGGCAAACCAACAGAATGCCCCAAATAAACAGACAGAAACAATGGCAAATGATAGGCTGCCATCTTCACCATGCCAATAATCAAATCCTTGGCGATCGCCAGCATTCACAAAAATTGCCAACAGGGTAATCCGCACAACGTTGATCAAAAAACCAATGAGGGCCGCTAAGGTTAAACTAATCACTTTTTGAACATGGCTAATGGGCACTAGAAAAAAGAAAAGAAAAGCCACGCTCAGCATTAAAATGACACTTTCTTCCCCGGAGCAAGCACCCAATACTTGGATACGCCCTTGGGGCAAAGTTACAAAAACTCCATCACGGTAAGCTTCAAACCCAATAATGTAGAGAAAGGCATTGGAAAATTTGGCAGTCAACATAGATAGGTTGATTGATTGTAAAAAGACGGCAACTAACTTGGCGTAAATTAGTAAGCCCGAAATTACAATTTCCCGCCAGTATTTTTTTAAAGACTTAATGCCAGAGGCCATCAAAACCGTACTAATTGTGCCGACAAAGGGCAACAAACGCATACTAAAATCATTAGTACCCTCTATGTTTCTCAGGAGAATTAACACCAGCAAAACAGCACCAAACACAGAAGAAAATAGATTACTTTTAAACGTTAAGGCTTCACGCCTATCCCAGAGCACAGAAAACAAGGTCAGCCACATCAGCAGGGCTAAACTAAACAGATTTTCGCTGTGGGCTTTTTCAATGATGGTCAGGTTTAATGCGCCTAACCCGACAAATAAGACCACTAACCAAAATTCAATCTGGCGAGCAACTTGAGACCACCACTTAAGGTTAAGGGCTTTATTAATATCAATCATGATCAATGATAGGGAGAATTCGATAAAAAGGATTGATGAAACTCGTGGCAAAAATCTGCAAACTATTCAATAAATTTTAAGGATTTAAAAATTATAAATTAATTGCGTTAGCCAGGAATATTCAACGATGTTTATAAATGAATATTGAAGACTAAAGGGGAAGAAATCTAAAAATCAAGGAATTGATAAAGCCTAGCAGAATTGCTCCCATTAAAGCACTCCAAAACCCCCATCGCAGTGTAAATCCATCGACTAATAGGGCGGCGAGGGAAAAAATAACTGCATTGATAATGACGGAAAACAAACCAAAGGTCAGGAAGGTGATGGGAAAAGCAAAAAATGCCAACACAGGCCGCACAAAAGCATTGAGTAAACCAATCATGATCGCCGAAATGAGGGCTTTTTGAAAACTGGTAATTTCTACCCCAGTGGGAAGCTTAGAAATAATGATCAGACTCATGGAGGTGACTAACCAAGTGACTAGCAAAACAACTAAATTCATAAAATCTCCTAGGAAAATTAGCGATATTGTCAGGAAATGACCCCATCATAAACCCTGGGTGCAGTTTGTTGTCTGAGTTTGATCGAGGCATTAGGCCGGGCCAAACGGAGTGAATCGTTACAGTTTAGTTAGCCCTGGCTAGGGACAATGGGGGAACAAGACGGGGGCGCTATGAAACCGCACATTATTGTTTGTGGACTGGGGCAAACGGGCTATCGCGTATTTAGTCTGCTGAAGCGACAGGGGGCGGCGGTGGTGGGGGTTTCCGACGTGCCCTTGGCCCATGAAGATCCAACCCAGTTAATTATCGGGGAACTACGATCGCCAGAAACCTTGACTTTGGCCGGTATTCAAACGGCCCATACTCTTGTTTTGACCAATAATGATGATGCGTTAAATTTAGCGATTTTGACCCAGGCGCGGATGATGAATCCCCGCATTCGCATTGTTAACCGTTTGTTTAATCAGACCCTGGGCAAACGGTTGGATTCCACCCTGCCCGACCATGTTAGTTTGAGCGTTTCTGCTTTGGCCGCGCCGATTTTTTCCTTTGCGGCCTTGGGTAATCAGGCGATCGGGCAATTGAGATTGTTTGAGCAAACCTGGCCGATTCAAGAAGTGGTGATCGGGGTGGATCATCCCTGGCTGGGTATTCCCCTCTCGGCTTTGTGGGACGATTCCCAGCGGATGTTGATCTATTATTTACCGGCCAATAGTGAAATGGATTTGGTCACGGCGGTGGATCAAGGTCAGGTGCTGGAAGTGGGGGATCATTTAATTGTGGGGCAAAAACCCCAACGACGACAAAAACGGCGATCGCTCTGGCGTAAAGCGTCCAAACTCATTACCAATCTGCGGCAATATCAACGCTATATCCAGCAGGTGGTCTGGGTAATGTTGTTTTTGTTGTTGATGATTGTCACCGCGACCTTTACCTATGTCTGGATTAATCAAAAAATTTCCCTGGTGGATGCGCTCTATTTTTCGGTGGGCATGATTACCGGGGCGGGGGGCAAGGAGGAGGTGGCGGAAAAAGCCCCCGATATTATTAAAATTTTTACCGCTGTGATGATGATTGCCGGAGCGGGGGTGATTGGTATTTGTTATGCGCTGTTAAATGATTTCATTCTTGGTAGCCGCTTCAAGCAATTTTTGGATGCGGCCAAATTGCCCAATCGTCATCACATTATTCTCTGTGGACTGGGGGGCGTGGGCATGGCCATTATTGAAGAATTGCTCCACCAAGGTCACGAAATTGTGGCGATCGAAAAAGATGGGGATAATCGGTTTTTACATACGGCGCGATCATTAGGCGTTCCGGTGATTGTGGAAGATGCCCGCCTAGAAACGACTTTAACCGCAGCAAATTTGAGTAAAGCGGCGGCTATTTTAGTCGTGACCAGCGATGATACTGTTAATCTGGAAATTGCCCTCACCGCCAAGGCGATCGCCCCTAAATTACCCGTGGTGTTGCGGTGTAAGGATGCCCAGTTTAGTCAATCTCTCCAGGAAATTTTTGGCTTTGAAACCGTCCTCTGTCCTGCCGAATTAGCAACCTATTCCTTTGCGGCGGCAGCGTTGGGGGGCAAAATCCTAGGCAATGGCATGACCGATGATTTACTCTGGGTGGCGTTGGCTACGTTGATTACCCCTAACCATCCTTTTTGTGGCAAATTGGTCAAGGTTTCTGCCCAACAAGCGGATTTTGTGCCGTTATATTTGGAGCGCACAGGCATGACCATTCATAGTTGGCAGTTATTGGAAACGCCCCTCACGTCTGGGGATGTGTTGTATTTGACGATGCCGGCGACGGGCTTAGATCAACTGTGGCGTGTACCCAGTGTGACCCCCGATCCGCTAGATTCGTTTTTGGTTTAGCTGGCGATCGCCCAAATATTTCCAAATTCGCCGTCGTCGCAAGCACGGAAACAGTAAAGCTGGGCTGAGGAAACCAGTCAAAAGCAGTGAACAATGTTCAGGTCATTATCGGGCTTTGCCTAGCCCCAATGCAATCACCGCAACGCTAACCCCAAAACCAACGCGGTAGACTGAAACTGTTCACGGTCTCCTGACTCCCATGCCTAAATGGTTTAACACCGCTGGCCCCTGTAAAGCCGACATCCACTACATGCTGTCTCCCACAGCAAGACTTCCTGAGTTACGCCTTCTCATTGACCAGCAAAACTACTTCGTTATCCATGCGCCCCGTCAGGTAGGCAAAACCACCGCCATGTTAGCCTTGGCCCAGGAATTGACAGATGGTGGCGACTATGTAGCCGTCATGCTCTCCGTTGAGGTTGGCGCTGCCTTTTCCCATGACCCGATCGCCGCAGAAAGCGCCATTTTAAGTGAATGGCAACAGTCAATCCGTTTTCGTTTACCGCCACCGCTACGACCCCAACAATGGCCAGATACTAATACCAGCTCCCAATTAGGTGTGTTTTTAAGTACCTGGGCAGCCAATTCTGAACGCCCTTTAGTGGTTTTTCTCGATGAAATTGATAGCTTACAGGATGAATCCTTAATTTCAGTCCTGCGTCAATTGCGTTCTGGTTACCTCAACCGTCCCCAAGGATTTCCCCACTCTTTAGGCTTAATTGGGATGCGGGATGTACGGGATTACAAAGTTAAATCCGGGGGGAGTGAAAGGCTTAATACCGCTAGTCCTTTCAATATTAAAGTCCGCTCCCTAACCATGGGGAATTTTAGCTTTGAAGATGTTGAACGTTTATATCGACAACATACCGACGCAACGGGACAAATTTTCACCCCCGAAGCCCTAAATCGGGTTTTTAATCTCACCGATGGGCAACCCTGGTTAGTCAATGCTTTAGCCAAAGAAGCTACCGAGTATTTGGTAAAAGATCACTCTCAACCGATTACGTTAGACGTTATTGAACAAGCCAAAGAAATCCTAATCCAACGACAGGATATCCACCTCGATAGTTTAGCGGAACGGTTACGGGAAGACAGAGTTAAAGCCCTGATTCAACCCATTCTGGCCGGAGAAGAATTGCCCGATGTGCCCCCCGATGATATTCGTTATGTTTTGGATTTGGGACTTTGTAAAAACGGCAATGGTCGGGGTCTTGAAATTGCTAATCCTATTTACAAAGAAGTTCTGCCACGAGTCCTGACCTATACAACTCGGGCTTCCATTGGCGTGATTGAACCCCGTTGGTTAAATGAAAAAGGAGAGTTATTACCGAGTGAATTGTTAACGGCTTTTCTGGATTTTTGGCGACACCATGGGGAACCGTTATTGAAAAGTGCGCCGTACCATGAAATTGCCCCCCATCTTGTTTTAATGGCCTTTCTGCATCGGGTGGTCAATGGGGGCGGCAGTTTGGATCGGGAATATGCCTTTGGATCGGGACGGATGGATATTTGTTTACGGTATGGGGATGTGGTGATGGGGATGGAATTAAAAATTTGGCGACCTAATAAACCCGATCCCCTACAGCAAGGCTTGATGCAATTGGATAAATATCTGGATGGTTTAGGGTTAAATACGGGCTGGTTAGTGATCTTCGATCGCCGTCCAGGGTTACCACCAATGGGGGAACGAATTAGTACGGAAGAGGCAATCAGTCCGGCGGGGCGAGACATTGTGGTGATTAGGAGTTAGGAGGGATTTGATGGCGATCGCTCCCCTACATCCCCACAAAAGCGATCACCGTTTAAGCACCAGAGCATTCAAAGGCGATCGCCTAGTAAAGCAAATTATCTACTTGGGTACTGACCTGTTCCGCATCTCGGCCGGTTACCTGAATTGTTAGGGGCGGATCTTGATCTCCCAGTGGGGTAAAGGTGACATGATTGTGCAAGCTCAATGCCGCGCCCAAACAGTCAAAACCAAGACCAATATTCGCCGTCGTCGCAGGCACGGAAACAGTAAAGCTGGGCATAGGGAAACAGCGATCATCACTTTACCCCAATAAAACGACAATAGCCCTATATAGCGGTTTTCACGAAAGTGAGGTATAAAATAGATGTCCAATCTAGCATAACTTAAAAAGTTAAAAATGAAAGCATACTCGGTAGACTTTCGGGAAAAAATCGTCGAGACATACGAATCTGAAAAAATTTCCCAAGCCAAGCTTGCCAAACGATTTAATGTGGCAAAAAGCTTTGTCCAGAAACTTCTTAAACAATGGCGTGAAACGGGAAATCTTGAGCCGCGACGCTCCTCAGGTGGTCAAAAGTTGAAACTATCCTCGTCACAGATTATTTGTGTGGGAGATTGGGTGAGTGAAAAAAATGACATAACCCTTAAGGAAATAAAAAAAAGACTTGAAGAACAAGAAAAAGTGAAAGTCAGTTTACCCACTATTTGTCGAATTCTTAAGAGCTTGAATCTAACTCGCAAAAAAAAAACACTCCAGGCCAGCGAACGTAATACAGAAAGGGTGCAAAAGTTACGACGTGAATATCGAGAAAAGGTAAGAGATATTCCGGCAGAAGAATTGATTTTTGTAGATGAAGCAGCATCTAACCTAGGGATGACATTGCCCTACGCTCGTGCGGAAAAAGGAAAAAGGGCTCATAGTTCAGTCCCTTGTCATCGAGGAGAAAATGTTTCTATGGTTGCGGCCATTGCCTTGAAAGGACTGCTGGCTTTAGTGCAAATTTTAGGAGCAACAAAAGGGATTCAGTTTGAGGCATTTATTGCCAATGTTTTAGTTCCCCTTCTTTGGGCTGGTGCTTGTGTGATTATGGACAATGCCAAAATTCATCAAGAGGAATATATTCGTCCCTTAATCGAAGGGGCTGGTGCCAAATTAATTTTTCTTCCCCCTTATTCTCCTGATTTTTCTCCTATTGAAAATTGTTGGTCAAAAATTAAGCAAATTTTGAAAACCTTAGAACCACGCAACTATTGCGAACTTCGGGACGCTGTTTGTCATGCTTTAGGGGAAATCACTCTTAAAGATATTCATGGCTGGTTTACTCATGGTTGCTATTGCGACTCTCCTTTTGTTGAAACCAATCAATCACCAGTACTCACCTCAGTCATGTGAAAACCGCTATATATCTCCAGGGTAGATAAAAATGGTCGCCATTTAATTAGCCTATATGACAAAATTTTCTTCTAACTTAGACTAAAAATTTTAATAGAAGAGGAGCAGCCCCAATCATTGAAGTTACAAACTCTTGAAGATCGAATTCAATCAAGTATTTGAAAGCATCAGCCAAGTCACGTCCTCCTTCAATCAGGTTAAGACTCTCGTAAAATGCTTCTACATAGTCTCCTTTTTTGACTGCAACAGCAGCATCAGCTAAAGATTGACCATCTTGGAAGTCAGCTAATTTAAAGGCAATAGATAGAGCTTCATCATAGTTTTGTTTTTGCAGATTATCGATTATTTTTACCCAATCCTGACCATCAGTAAAATTGCCTAAAGTTAGTACAGCAGACAGGGCATCAAGATATTTTCCATCTTTAACAGCCCAAATTGTATCTACCCACTGAGTTACATTCTGAAAACCGAAATTAGAAAGTCCTAATTGAATTGCTTGGCGATCATTGGCTAGGTTTCCATCTTTTAGATCCTTGATCCAACTGCTCTGAATAACCTGTTGGTTATTGCCAGACAGAGCGATTAAAATATCTGCGGCTTGAGTTGGTTTACCATCTCGAATCGCTACTGCTACATTCAAAAATGCATCAGCTTTTGCTTGATCAATCCCAAGCTTGCTAAGTCCTACTATTTGCAATCCAGTTTTGAGCGCTTCTTTATAGTTTTGGTCGATAATATCCCATGCCATAGTAACAAAGGAACTAGCATTATTAAAACCAATTTTTGTTAGAGCGGCATTCATTGCCTTTTCCCAATCGGGATCAACGGCTACTGACCAAGATACAGCGACAAATAAATCAGACACCGTCTTTTGCATTCCCAGATTTTCCAGAGATGCTGAAATAGCCCCTTGATAATCTGAGTCTTTAAGTTCCCAGAATATATCAACCGCAAACTCAACCATGTTGGGAGTAACTACATTTGAACCCCCATAAAAAGCTAATGCTGAATCTATTGCTGATATCAATGTCTCTTTTTCATTTCCTAGTGCAGCATTAACTACTCCCTCTATCACCCCAACAGCAGTACCCAGAACAGGAATCTTTTTCAAACCATCAACGATTACTTCAACGTCTCCTTGTTTAACAGCTTCGACAGTATTTAGAATAATTGCAGCAGGAAGAGTGTATGGCAAAAGAACAAGATCGATAGCTTGTTGGTTGTCTTCGTAAAAATCTTTCAGGCTGTCAGCCGTGCTGTCAATGATTTGACCCGCAGAGTCAATGATAGAGTTACCTACATCTGAAATACCATTAACAACGGCAGCAGATCCTGGTATCGCACCGAAAACAGCTTCAAAGAATGGATTA
>Ga0315899_10009474_pt1 | contig 10457 bp, 13 predicted proteins | sample LakEriMetagenome_2_FD_203518 | JGI IMG/M metagenome (GOLD analysis project Ga0315899, IMG submission 203518) | Freshwater fungal communities from buoy surface, Lake Erie, Ohio, United States - Buoy 4 MA112 | ecosystem: Environmental > Aquatic > Freshwater > Lake | place: USA: Lake Erie, Ohio...
GTAAGTAGCCGGGTCTAGAATGGACGGCTGCTGGAAAACTCCGACGAAAGGAACCCGTTTTGGCCCGCGACAAGAAAATTCAGGAAAATCAGGTATCAGGTGCCGCACCGTTTCGGGCCGCCCCGGAGAAAAGCCTGCAGTTGGCCCATGTTGCGGCCCGAGTCGCGGCCGAAAACGGAGGCACCAACATTGTGGTGCTCGACCTGACCGGGCTGACCGCGTTGTTCGATTATTTCGTGATCGCCACCGGCACCAGCTCCCGGCAACTTCGAGCCATGAGCGACGACATTGAAACCAGAGTCAAAACCGAGTTAAACGATCGGCGAATGAACATGGAGGGTTCCGACGACAGTCGCTGGATCGTCCTGGACTTTGGCACCGTCGTGGTCCATCTGTTCGATGAGGAAACTCGCCAGTTTTACGGACTGGAAGCGCTTTGGGCCGATTGCCCGCGGCTCGACCTTAGCGAAACCCTGAAGGGGGTCTGAGAACAGAGCAACCAGTGCCGGCCGTTGCCCCTTTGCGATAGAGCCCGATGGGGATAAAGCCCGATGGGATAGAGCCTGATGCGAGCTTGTGGGAAGCGATCCACTCAGCACCATGCGGCAACGTGGCCCAGCTCGGATAGGCAATCATTGACAGCTTCAACCTTGGCGAACAATGAACCACTCATCGCCTTCAGCCTGGACGTTCGAGGTTCGAGAGCCGCTCCGCTTTGCTCTCGATGTCAGCGGATTGGACCCCGGGGCGTCCAGTTCTGCCGCCGAAGTGCTCGCGACAATCGTCCACCAGGGACGCGAGCGAGTCCCCTTGGGTGACTTGGTCCGCGTCACTTCCAGCTGCGACGGCATTCAGCGCTGGACGGGACACTTGGAGCAGGTCGATGGAATCGGAGCGGGAAATCGCGGTCGACGAATTGAGGTCCTGGGTTCCCCCCGGAATCGGATTGGGGCGGGGATGTCGGCCGGCAGCTTGCGGATCGACGGCTCTGTTGGCGACGACTTGGGAAGCGAACTCTCAGGGGGGACTGTTGTGGTGACTGGTTCAGCCGGCGCCCGCGCGGGAGGATTTTCGCCCGGCTCAAGGCAGGGGATGAAGGGCGGGGTGATTCTGGTGGGTGGCAATGCCGGACCAGAGGCAGGCCAGAAAATGCGGCGAGGGCTGATCGCGATTCGAGGCCGGGCTGCTGCAGGGGCGGCCAACTCAATGATCGCGGGCACGCTGATTGCGGGTGAGTTGTCTGGGCCCTTTGGACTTGGGCTGAAACGGGGCACGATTATCTGTCAGCGTCATCCCAGGATTCCCGCCTGGTTTGGCCCGGCGATCGGCGTCGAACTTTCGTTCACGCAACTATTGGCCAAGTTCCTGAGCACGCACGACCAGCACGGCTGGTTTTCTTTCTTGTCTCAAGCCACTTGGCTGCGGGCTCAAGGCGATCGAATCGAGCGGAATCAGGGGGAGCTTCTGGTAGCCAGCGAGTGATCGTCGCTCGGTTGCCGAACCCTACTGAGACATCGAAGAAAGATATCGCAAAAGGACGTGGCCAAGGCCGATGCCGCAATGCCGGCGAGAAACTCGTCAAAAGTTGCCGCACTTTTCACACTGCTCCGTCGTCAGTTGTGAGTCAAATGCAAATGTTCGCAGGCAACTGCCCCAAGACTGGACGAAGGGAGGGTTTCTCCGGCCCAATAAAAAAGGCCTGATGCCAATCGGCATCAGGCCCTTCACATTAGATAAATTTTGGGTCGTTGGCTGGAGCAGCCACTACTCAATACCAGTCAGAATCTGGCCATCGGACTTTCCGATAAACAGCTCCCACGGACTGAGACCACCCGTGAGGTTGTTCGAGTAATTGAAGTCATAGCCAACTGTCTCGGTGACGAAACCGACAGAACCATCGGCTCGAGCAACCACGATACCGCCGGGATGCCGACTGGAAACGCCCTGAAACTTATTGCCGCCGGAAAGAGTCCCGGGATTGATGTTGATTCCGCCCCAAGCCGCGAACATGACATCGGACGAACCATTGGAATCCGCGGCAGTCGCGGCGGTGGTCGCAATGGTGGCAGAATTGCTGCCTGGACCGGGAGGGCTACCATTCACTCCGCGGGCGGCAAACAGCAAGGCTCCGCCAGTTCCCGCCAATTGTAACGGTGTCAGGGAGGAACCGCTCTTCCGAACGGTATCGTAGGTCCGCTCGGAGAACAGAATCACGTTTGTCTGCCCGTCCGTGAAATCCCGCAAGCGGGTTTGTGCCGCGGAGCAAAACGCTCCAGAGCCATTCATACCATCACAGAAGTTAAACGAATTCGCGGCGACGTAGTTAGTGGTGGCGACATCGTTAATGGGAGCCCCCCCGGACGAGACCATCCCGACTCGGAGTTTATTGACCAGGTCGAAAGTGTCTGACGGGCAGTTAAACGTTGGGATTGGCGTACTCACGACCCCTCCAATTCCAACGGTAGCGTCAAAACGCTTGCCCAATGAACCCCCTGGATTCACAGAGGAAATGCCGCCGGGAGACAATTGATCGTAAACGTTGAGCTGTTCCATTTGTGGAAGAATGAACGTGCTCCAAGACCATTTACCCTCCAGCGCGGGCGAAGCTGGTGATGTTTGGTAGTAAGGAGAAATTCCGTAAGGCAGTTTTTGAAACGAACTTTCGTAATTCAAAACTGCCAACGCGATTTGCCGCAAGTTGTTGGTGCACTGCGTCCGCCGAGCAGCTTCACGCACGGCTTGGACAGCTGGCAGCAACATGCCAACCAGAATGCCGATGATGGCGATCACCACCAGCAATTCAATCAGCGTAAATCCTGTTCGACGAGTCATCTTGGTCATCTCTGTTTTTCTCCGTGACGGACTGAAAAGAGCGAAACGCGCGGGGAGCACCCTCCCAATCGCACGGCCCCTTCACAGTTTCTTAACATTCCCACCTTTTAAAAACCGGGCAACTGCCTCAATTCTACCGTGCCATCAACACCCTAGAAGAGTTTTCCCGTTAATTCCGTGCGATTTTCGTGCCAACTCTGTTTAAATCCGAGCGAGCGTCCGCGAGCGACCGGCGGACCTTCCGGCTTTTACCCGGGAAAAACCGGGTTTTCGGCCCTGCCCCCCGAGGCGAAACCACGAGCAGTCCGGGCCGCGACCGAAGGCTGAGTCCGCGGACTTTGTCTCGTTTTGAGTAAAAAGTTCGATTTTGAGTGAGTCAACCTGTTCCCAAAATGCATCGTGCAGATCTTTTGCGAAACGGAGCGGTCTGGTTTAGACTGCGCGAGCAATCGTGTTGTGACCCCCACCCAGGGGAATGCTGGCTTGGGAAATCTAGCCATCCTGCCCTTCACTCGCAACTCAGGACGCCTCCCTCCCGTGCCGCTCCGCTTCACCTGTCCCGCCTGCGGGCAAACTCAAGAGAACATCAGCCGCCGATTTCTCGGCAAGCGGGTTCAGTGCCGCTGCGGTCAGGTCGTTCGTTTGGGCCCGAAACAAGGCGGCGATTCGGGAGTAATCCAATCGCCTTCAGGCGGAGTCCCTGCCGAACGCCAGCCGGCCTCCCTTTCGCCAATCGAGGAACGCTCGGTTCTCCCCCGGGCTGCGCAACCCGATTTCGCTCCTCCTCCGGAGACGATCGAGCGGATGTTCGGCAAGCGTCCGCCGCGCCAGCGAAAACTGCATCAATCTCCCGGTCTCAATCCCGTGGGCGAAAGAGACAATCCGTTTCGGGATGGAGTGGATCTTCCAGTTGAAGTTGAAATAGCCCCTGCGGCTCAAATGTCCTTTCCGCCGCTCGATGTCCCGGTCGCAGTGACTCCGGTCGTCGTAGCGTTACCGTATGACGTTGCACCTCGCCCGGTTGGCGCAACTGCTTATCTCTCGCTTGTCGGTGGTATTCTGGCAACCGCACAGGGCGTGCTTGTCAGCCTGCTGACGATGTATTTGATGCTCAAACTGGGTGCTTTGTGGAGCGCTACCTCGGGAGATCAACTGGGGCTCTCCGACTCAATGCGCTCGACCATTCAGAATCAGCTGCTGATCGACCTGCTGCTGCTGGGGATTTTGCTGCTGATCAATGTTGGCTTGGCGATCGCAGCGGGGCTGATGATGACCTCCAGCATATTTGAAACGCGGCGGGAAACGGCAGCCCAACCTCAACCGGCAATCAATGCCGGGCTAGTCGCGGGCTTGTATCTCGTTATCCTGCTCTCGCTGGCAATTTTGTACTACTTCACCCAGCAGCCAGCGACAGGTGGGCTGCTGGCGAATTACTCCCGCGACTCCCTGTTCGGCTCGTTCTCGGTCGTCATGATCAGCTTGGCCAGCCTTTCGCTTTTGCCGACGCTGCTGGTGAACCTGGCCGCCTTCCGCAGCCGCGAACGCTGACTCCGCATCCTCTCGCCAATTGGTTCTCAACCTCGCCCAATTTTCCTGAGCAACTCCGCGACGCGGGCTTGGAGGTCGAGCAACTGTTGCCACTGGGCCTGGGGCAGTTCGACCTGATCGCCGCGTTGCTTGGCGGTTCCCTCGCCGATCAGCCGCCGCAGGTGCATGTAGAGGTAGTCGAGCAGTTCGGAGAGTTGGGCTGATTGGCCCGGCGACATCCGGACCGGGAGTTGGGGTGGCTCGTCGGCCAGGAGCGAGAGGGAATAATTGGGATCATTTTGCCAAGGGCTTTTGGCGGATCGTTCTCCACTGGACGCTGCGGCCAGCTGCTTTTCCAAATCGGGCCGGCCGAGCTTGGCCAAACGCTGGCTGATTTGCTCTCGGGTGCCGACGAGCAGCGAAGTGCGTCCGAGATTGATCACATCTCCGAAACGGAGAATCTTGAGATGGGTATCTTCGCCGTTAACTCGAGTTCCGTTGGTGCTTTCCAAATCGGTCAGCACCAGATTCTCGTGGTCCATCTGAATTTTGAGGTGGTAACGGCTGACGCGATCGTCATTGAGCTGGATCGTGTTCCCCTCCTCGCGGCCGATCGAAACCGGGAGTGGCAGGTTGTCATAGACCTTTCCCCGGTCGGTTCCTTCGAGTACCCGCAACGTGATCGACGCCATCAAACGTATCCGCTCTGTTCGCTCTCTGTTTGCCGTTCCCTTTTGAACTCGACAGTGGAGCAAAGCTGACCACCGCGATACCAAGCGGGCAAGGGAAGCATCTTTCCCGGGTTGGGGTCATTTACCGGATTTCTCCGGCCAACCCCGAACCATCCCCAGTCTAACATATCCTTGGGGAAAGACGCCTGAAAAACAACGGTCGCGGATTCCCCCCCTAGCTTTCAACCGGGCCGCGGGGGCTTTGTTCGGCTGAGTTTCCCGCGTGCGCAGACTGTAGCTTCAAAACTCTCGCTGCGTTTCCAGCGCGTTGTCCGCTGTCGGTGACGAAACGTGGAGCGGCGCGGGACGAGTTGGGGAGTGGGAATGGCCGCTTTCTGAGCTGTGAAAACGAGATTTGGCCGCTTTGACAGGGCCATTTGCAGCGATTCGGATTACCCTATGCAGTTCTCGCCTCGTGCCGATGGCGGTCGCCGCGGTTGGAGCAGGCCGTTGAAAATTGGCGAGAAAACCGTATCTTATTCCAAGGCCGGTGGCAATCGACGATTGCCGACCGTTTCCCCATGCGTCCGTAGCTCAATGGATAGAGCATCAGTCTTCGGAACTGAGGGTTGCAGGTTCGAGTCCTGCCGGGCGTGCTAAATACCTCACAGTTTCGTGGGAAAATCAATTATCCCACTGCAGCCTCTTCCTTTTCAGGGCGGCTCTCGCGGCCCCTGCCCCCCCGCTCCCTGCCTTTCGGCAGTTTTTGCCCCACTTTACTCCGGCTTGCACGGTTAACTGTGCAGAGCGGTCAACTTTCTTCCATCGCGGGCAACTGTCCATCGCGGTGACTCACACGTCCGGGGGCATCAGTAGCGACGCACAGCTCGCTAACAGCAGACCGGGTAGCCAACGGAGACAAGGTACCAAACGGCGACTTGGTACTCTCTGTCGCTCAAAAACCAGCCGGCATTTTCTCCCGCCCTCCCGCTCCCGAAGGGTTTCATTGCGGTTCTGTACAGTCCTGCCGCGTCCAATCAGCCATTCAAACCAAGACCAGAAATGCGTAGACCCAGCGAACGGGTCGGTCGCTGGGTCTCGCAAAGAATTCAAGGTGGCTCACGGTCAGCAAGAAGGCTCGACCGGTCTACCAACAGCTGCGATGGCCACACAGCCCGCCAAACAATCCGCCGCGGAATAAGCCACACCCACCCAGGCAACTCGACCTCGGCACCGAAACCGGACGACAGGCGACCAAGGGAGCGACCGGCCGATAACAGGGCACGCGGACGGCGTACGTGCGGCAGACCGTGTAGGGAACTCGCTGCACACAGCGCACGTAACGGGTCTCCGGGCAGCTCTTCACCCGGCAGACACCGCATTCATCGCGATACGTCACGCGTTTCATCGTCGTCACCGGTCGGCAGGTAACGACCGTCTTGTAACAAGTCACATTCCGCCGAACGTACTGAGTGGTGTAGGTCGGCGTGACACAGACGGGCGCGGCAACGCAGCAAGTTGCCGGCTGGCGGCAAGCGGCCCGGCCGCATCGGCCACAAGCCTCGGCAAGGCCAGTCAACGAGATGAGTACCAGAAAAACGACAGGTAGAACGATCCGATGCATGTTGGGTCTCCTTAGTTGCAATCGAGATACAGAGCGTAATCAGCGGTCGCAGGCGAGCGATTCCTCCCGGAAAACTGCGTACTGGCGGGCGGCAACTCGGACGGTTACCCAGCCAGTCGCGCTCAAGTTCACGCCGGCGAATTGCCTCACCGGCCTCCCCCGCCAACAGATCTTCGCGTGAGCCGGCAAGTGAGTGACATCCCAGGCCCCGGAACAGATCCGGGGCAGCGACACCAGCTTCCCTGCCGTTTGTGTCTGGCCCCGCGACCAACGAACTTGCCCCAGCTTAACAAATTGCCATCAGCCTAAAAACCGGGGCAAAGAGCGGGCGAGACTTCTTTGGGCCTGGCCCGGACGAAAATCCAATCCGGATAAACATCCAGCCCCGGGCACCGGGCTGCCTCGCCGGAGCTGGCCACTGCGACCCGGCTCATTTCAGCCACCGAATATCGCCAAAATTCGCTGACTTCGCCCAGCCAAAAGCAAACGCTAGCCAAAAGCAAACGCCAGCCAAAAGCAAACGCTCAGCGAGCAACGCACACCACCAGAACTCGAGGGGCCCAGCCAACGACAGCGGCCCTCCCCCGCGCCTTCCGCTCCGGCCGGGAAAATTGACATGGCAAGCTAGTCGGTGCGCTAGATTCAGCCTCCGCCGGACGCAGCTTACTTGCGGCTTCTCAATGCTTCCAAGGCAGCTGGCAGCGAGGGGTCAATCACCCCGAACGCTCCGCGGCCATTGGCGTCGATCCGGTTTTCACAATCCTTCCTGATCTGCTCAACATCGGCATCCCAGTAGACAGCTTTCTCAGCCGGGGTCGCGGGAGCCTGATAAGGTCGGATGATTCGAAAACCGGCACCGAGTGCGGGGCTGGTGGTAAACCACCAAGGGCTCCGCGGGAAATTCGGATCCTCACTCTTCCATTCATCATCATGCGAGCGCATTCGCGCCGCGCTCCGGCAATCCTCAGCATCGAGTTCCCAGGAACCTCCCCGCAAGACGCGTGGAAAGAGTTTGGTCGGCTTCTCCCAAGCGTCCGCTACCGAGATACTTTTGCCAGCGTGTCGCGCGTAGCCATTTTCGCTGTAACCATCGAGGACCCATTCGGCCACATTCCCATACATGTCGTGCAGGCCCCAGGGATTGGCCCGCTTCTTGCCGACCGTGTGCCGTTCGTCGTCCGAGTTGTCGGCAATCCAGGCGTGCTTTTTCAAATCCTTCGGATCATCGCCGAAATAGTAAGCGGTGGTCGTACCGGCGCGGCAGGCGTATTCCCACTCCGCCTCGGTAGGGAGTCGATAAAAGTCCTCGTTCAACAGACTGAGGTACTTGGTGTACTGCTTGGCGGCAAACTGGGAAATGGTAGCCGCAGGTTGGTCGGGTTCCTCTCCCGCCTCGAACGTGAAGCTGGGGTCATAGAGGGACGAGGGAGCGGTGACGACCTGGTCCATCTGCTCGCGGTTGACCGTCCGAAGCGACTTTTGCTGAAACTGCTTGAAGGCCGCATCGAGGTCCATGAAGGTCATGTATTCGGCCCAAGTGACTTCGTGCTTGCCCATCCAGAATGGTTCGATCGTCACTTCGAACTGCGGCCCTTCATCCGCGCGGCGTTCGGCCTCGGAGTCGGGGCTGCCCATCTTGAACGTTCCGCCCGGGATCGGCACCATCTCAAACTCGACATCAGTTCCAGGAATTTTCGCGGTGTAGGGAACCATGAAACCGCCCGGGACTTCAACGCTCGGGCCTTCTGCCGGCTTGGTTTTGGAAAATCCGAGCCGTTCACTGGTAGCGGCTGCATCTTGAGCCGAGAGCCAGTTCGCCATTAAGCAGGCGCAAACGAAAATCAACCCCAAGCAATCACGTCGAAAAATTGTCATCGTACCGTACATTCTTTTCCTGAACGAAAACCGGCCCAAACCGGAACAAAGCTTCACATTCAAACCGGAGGTCTCTGCAAGCCTCCCACCCTGCTGATTATAGCTTGCCATCCGTCAGCTCGCCCACCAGATTGACGCCCACCAATCGTTTGATTTCAGCCAGCGGCAACTCGCGGCTGAACAGATGGAACAGTTTGGCGATCGCAGCCTCGATCGTCATGTCGGCTCCGCTGACCACGCCACAATCCGCCAATGCTCTTCCAGCCGCGTAGGCCGCCTGCGAGACGGCACCGTGGCGACACTGCGTGCAAGTGACAATCACAGTACCTGCATCGGCCGCCTCGCGAAGGACGCGAAGAAACTCCGCATTGCTCGCCGGCCCGTTACCGACGCCGTAGGATTCAAGGATCAAGGCCCGCAGTGGTCGCTGCAGCAAGTTGCGCAAAACATCGACACTCATGCCGGGAAACAGGCGAAAAGTCGCCAGCTCAACCGGATCCAGGGGAGCGACTCGCAGCGGCTCACTCGCCGATCCGGTCGGTCGGCGAATTCGGTCCTCATGCAATTCAATACTCGTCTCGGCCAAAGCGAGGGGCGGATAATTCGGCGAGTCAAACGCATCCAATCGGCTGGCGCTCGCTTTGGTGGTGCGGCAGCCACGCAGCAGCATCTCGCCAAAGAACACTCCGACCTCCGGCACGGGATAGTCGGCGGCAAACATCATCGCCGTCTTGAGATTTTCCCGCGCGTCATTCCGGACCTGCCCCAGCGGAAGCTGAGACCCGGTCAGAACTACAGGCTTGGCCAAATTCGGCAACATGAACGCGAGGGCTGAAGCCGTGTACGCCATCGTATCGGTGCCGTGCAACACGACGAATCCGTCGAAGTGCTGATAGCCCTCGGCAATATTGTGAGCAATTTGTCGCCAGTGCACCGGCGTCATGTCGGCCGAGTCGATCACCGGTTCATATTCCGTAATCGCGTAGTCAGGCATCGGCGACTCGGCCAACTCCTGCATCTTCATCATCAACCGAGCCAGATATCCGGGCTCGGGAACCAGTCCCTGCGGGGACAATCGCATGCCGATCGTTCCTCCGGTGTTGATGATGCAAACGCGTTTCATGGTTTCCCAGTTTTTCGAGATCGGTTCCGGTTCAGATGGATATGCCCAGCCCTCGCAAGCCACCCAACTTCACCGAAAACCGGTTGAAGAAGCAATGGGTGACACCAGCAGCCCGCCCCACCGTCTTTGATTTTCTCGTCAGCTGCGCTGGCTCGGGAATCCGCATTGTAGAGTCTTGACCGGTGACCGGTAATCCGCGAGCTTGATAGAGTTTGATTGGATGATCACCGCCGCCGCTTTGCGATTTCCCTGACGCCAAGTTCCACCGGGCCACTTTCTCAGGGCCTCACTCTCTCTTTTTTCAGCAGGACCGAGCCGATGACTGAACAAGCCAACTCCAACCAGAACCGACCGCTGACTTTGGACGAGTCCAAAGCCCAGAGTTGCTACGCCAATTTCTGCCGCGTCACCGGGAGTCCGGAAGAGGTGATTATCGATTTTGGCATCAACGCTTATCCGCTCGGAGCGTCGGCGAAGCCAGTCGAAGTCAGCCAGCGGATTGTGGTCAACTTTTACACGGCCAAGCGTTTGCTGGGGGCGTTGTACCAGACGATCCAGCGGCACGAAGAGGTGTTCGGTCCGATCGAGGTCGACGTCCAAAAGCGAGTCCGCTCTCGGGACGCCGGCTCGATGAGTGGCCAGGCCTGATGTTCCAATCCAGATTTTCGCGTGCGGTCCTCAGGCGGTATGCTCATAAGCTCGACGCCGATTCGCTCGACGCCCACCAGCTCGACCGCAACCCGCTGCTCAGTTAACCGCCCTTTCCGATTTGCGGCGGTCAATGGAACGCAGCCCCATTTTGGGG
>Ga0315899_10009475_pt1 | contig 10456 bp, 7 predicted proteins | sample LakEriMetagenome_2_FD_203518 | JGI IMG/M metagenome (GOLD analysis project Ga0315899, IMG submission 203518) | Freshwater fungal communities from buoy surface, Lake Erie, Ohio, United States - Buoy 4 MA112 | ecosystem: Environmental > Aquatic > Freshwater > Lake | place: USA: Lake Erie, Ohio...
TGGGCCGCCGCAAAATTTTGTTTTATTTTCCCAGGATAATGTCACGTTTGACTCCACCCTAAATCCGGCATTGATGGCCGAAGTCAACTTCGCGGGGGCGCCGAGCACTGGCTGGCGGGGGCGCCGAGCACTGGCTGCTCTCGTTTCGGCAGGGCTCATCTTTCTGTTGCAGAGTGAGATTTTTGGAGAGTCGAACGCGCTCCAAAAGAGCAGCGAGCTGCTCAGTCGAGCCTCCACACTCCTGTGGCCCTCAACGCGGGCCCCTTTGCTCACGAAGGCTGAGTCAAGTTTAGCCTCGGATGGCGGGCAGAGCAACCATCCTCAGAATCCGGCCCTCCGTCAGTCTGGCGGCGCGCTGCAGGCCCTAGCCTTCAAGTGGCCTGTGCTGAGCGCGCACGCACCCACAGAGGCAAGCGTAGTTGCAAAACAGACTATGGGCGCGAACCACATATACGACTGGCCAGGTATGACACCGTCACCGTGGCGACAAGATTTCAAAGACAGCTGCTATGCAAGCCTTGATGACAGCACTGACGAGCCATGACTGTGCCTTCTGTTTTGCGTATTTGCAGTGTCCGGAGCTGCGCCCTCGGCGACGCCTTCAGTCATGAGTTGGCCAGACGAAAGAGGCCCCGACGGTGACGCCAGCTCAGGAACGCCTGGTGCTGGCAAAGATGCTGCGGGCATCTGGCTGTGGCCCAACCCTGTTTTGCAAGTGGCCCCGCTCAAGTCAAGGCTGCAACGGCAGTGGGGGAGTGGGGAGGCGCGTCAAGATCTAGTTACAAAGAGAGGCGCCTCTCGAGGTACGATCTTAATTGCGCCTTCTGTTGCAATGGACAACAGCAAAATGCAAGACCAGTGGAATCACGTGATGCACAACATTGGACACCAGGGCGCCGTCGCCGACGGCATGTTCATCCCGGGTGTGTCTGCCAATGACCGTGAGCGTGTGACTTGATGCGCGCGAGAGCACTGGATGGCGCGCATGAAGCATCAGATTCGCTTGGCATCAGACGCGCTTCGTTATCCATTCCATGCTCTTCGCAAGGCAGTGGGCTTTTGCGCTGACTTGTTCGTGCTCACTTGTGTTGCCCACTTGTGTTGCCCACTTGTGTTGCAGACTTATATTCTCACCACTTGCGTTGGGCTCACCTGCGTGTGCTCCGTGTTGCGTGCTCCGTGTTGCGCGCTCGTGTGTTGCTGCCAGTGGGCGAGAAGCTTCCCGAGCCCATTCACAACCCGACCAAGATAGAGTCGGCGAAGCCGTCGAGTTTCTTCCCCCACGGCATCAAGATCGTGGAGGGTGCGCCGCAACCCTACAATCCACCTAGTCCGTGGTCGTGGCCGACTGACTGGAGCATGGGAGGTATCCAGCTGGGAGGCACTAAAACCGCGGCCAAACCACCTGAAATACAAAGTTCTTGGAGCCCCCGGCCTGTTGAAGCAGCAGTACCAATGCACACAGTGACCAAATCTGTGCTTCACGTTGGCGCACCTGTGAGGGAGGAGGAAGAGACGGAGGAGACGGAGGGCGCTGGGACAGCACACTCGCAGATGGTCTGGGATGCCATGCCCCAGACAGGGGGGGGCAGAAAGGGCTTGGAGGTGGGCGGGGTGAAGCGGACGTTTACGACGCTCGACATCTCGAATGGCGACTGCCTACCCACCAGTCACAACTTTGAGTTGGTTAAGACGATATGTTGTGGCCTCGGCAGTCCTCCCGGCGCCGTAGTCCAGGAGCTCTCTCGCCAAGCAGGAGTACCTTCCTATTGCCCAAAGGCGGAGGAAAAGGTTGAGCGCGCGGGGGAGGGGGAGGCTTCGATGGCGCCTGCCCGAGACCGTATGTCGCATGTTGCCCGAGCGCGTCAGTGGCGCGCCTCTCAGCCCCAATCCCAGGCCACAATGCAAGCCGCGCGTGCGGGAGATGACGCATCTGGCGCGCGCGCCCTAGATGAAGCCTCAGCCCCGCATCTCCCTCAGGCGCATCCAGCCCGCCGCAAGCCTGAGGGAGAGGGCAGGAAGCTTGCGGCAGACACGCATTACAGGAAGCATGCGGCAGACACCGAGTATGTCTCGCGCGTGTCTGACCGCGAGCTTGTCTCAAACGCCAAGGAGGTGTGTCTATGTGTCCGCGCTTCTGCTTGCCCGCCTGCCCAGGGTGTTGTGTGTGGTACGGCTGTCTGCAGAATGGGCGTTGGCACCCTCCAACCTTGTGCCTCCCACCCTCCAACTGTGCGCTTGCGTGGGGGGGCGCAGGAGATACAACGGAACAACGACTTGATTGGCCACTTCCGACAGGAGCAGAAGCTGCTCGAGCCCCAACGTGCTCAATCACATGCTAGTGCGGGGCAGGAGGACGATGTGATGACGCGAGGGGATATGGAGACTGGTGTTGACCGAGAGGTCGAGGCCACATTGGCGGCTCGCCTTGCTGGCGCTCTTATCTCTTCAGCGTCAGCAGCGCATGCCGATACAGAAGAGCAGGCAGAAGAGGAGGCAGCGCCACCAGCTGCTGCCGACGTCCATTCTAGGCGGGCGGCGGATGTTGTTGGAACGGCATCGGCGGCGCACGTCTCCTATCACGGGCAAGACTCCTCTAACTCATCGGCGGCGCACTCCCCCTATCACGAACTTGACGGGCAAAAGAGGCGAGCCTCCTCTAACTCTATCAAGCTCACGTTTGTTCTGGAGGGGACCAACACGCATCTGATGACAGACCTGCAGCTGAAGCAGTTCGGCATCCTCGTCATGTTGCATTCGCAGCCAGCCCAGGACCCTGGTATCTCTTGCCACCCCCGGCATAAGTGTGCGAGAGGAGATGACGCTAGGGAGTGAGCTAGAGCTCTGCTTCAGGCCTCTTGTGCCGTTGTGAGCGTGAGGTAGTGATGAGAAGAGCAGGACACTTGAGGGAGTGAGGGAGTGAGGGAATGATGAGAAGAGGGCCTTGAGGGAGTGATGAGAAGACGGCCTCATGTGCATGTGTTTTGCATGTGCATATGACGTGCAGGAAAAGAGGATGGAGGAGAGGGCGGGATGGACGCAATGGCGCAGGTGTCGGAGCCCAAGGTCGAGGCCATTCCAGAACTCGACAGTGCGGTAAAGCTGACAGTTGACGTGACGCTCCCGGCTCATGAACCTTGCCAAGTCGCTCTCAGGTCAAATCCTAAGCCTAAACGCTAAACAGCGTGCTAAACAGCGTTGTGGAGCGTGTGTGCATTGGAAGAGGCAGGGCTCGGGGGCTCGGGGGCTCGGGGGAAGGTGCATCCCAGCGCTGTCTCACACACACGGGCATTGGACAGGCATCTAATGGCGTGGACCAAACCGGAGTCCGAGCTGTTGCCGCTCACGCACAAGATTGACGATGCTGGCCCAGCCTCGCTCGGCCTTCTCGGTCCCGAAACAATTCCTACCCCCTAAATCCTACATGCTACGTGGAGCTGGTCGCAATTGCGACGCACAGGAGCGGGCAGCTGTGCGGCTGCGGGTGGCTAACTAACCTACGGCTAAGTAAGCTACGGCTGACTAAGCTACGGCTGACTAAGCCACGGCGGGGCGTGCTTCACTGACCTGCGGCTAGCTTCACTAGGCTTTGCTCAAGGCTGCCTCACTAACGCACGGCTACCTTGATCATGTCTCCCCTTGCCGTGCCGCGCATGCCTAGGCGTCTCCGGGTGCCCAGTCTTTTCGCAATCGTTGGAGGGCATCAAAGTTGATGCCTCCACCCACTCGCTTCCAAGCCCTCCTGCCTCCCTTCCTGCCTCCCATCCTGCCTCCACCCAATCGCTTCCAACGCAAGCTTTGACTTCTCTCCAGTACATGCAAAGACAGGTGTTGACCAAGCCTCTTGCCGCGCCCCTTGACCAAGCCTCTTGCACGTGCCCCTTGAATCACGTAAACGCCATGTGCTCAATCACATAAACGGCAGGAGCTCAAGCTGGAGGCGCGCGATGCAGAATATGAGCGCAAGCAACAGCGATCAGTGGATGAGGAGCACAAGATAGAGCGTCAACTTGCTAGCTACGGCTACCAACCCCAGCGTCAACTTGCTAGCTACGGCTACGTCTACCATCCCCAACACCGTCCCGCTGCAGCCGTGACAATGAAGCGCTCGCCTGTGCGACAGCAGCTCAAGCTCAAGGTGCCACAGCAACTCGACTCAAATGCACTTTCGACCGCGCACGAACAACAGGTCTGTCTCTCCTCGCATGCTTGCTGACCCAGGTGCATGTTGTGCACATTGCACATATTGTGCATGGTGTGCGCAGTCAGGGCAGGGCAGGGGCGCACTGCGCTTGTTGAAAGAAGCTTGTGGCATGTTGTTGCTCGAGCTCCATGTTGTTAAAGCAAGCTTGTGGCATGCTCCAGGTCATTGCCAAAAAACTGCAACAGGAGGAAGCTAAGCTGGCGCAGGTGGAGGAGCGCATTGAGTGTACCAGTCAAGAGACACGTGACGACAGGACGAGTGCTGCTGCACCTTGCCTAGCCCACCTAGGCAAGGTGCTCTTGGAGCAATATGCACCAAGAGCCAGGCACAGGGGACTGAAAGAAGAGCAGCAGGCGGCTCTCCAGCTCCAGCTCGCCAGTGACAGACTCCGAACTGTCTCGAGGTGAGCTGTGCACTGTCTCTCATGAAGCTTGTGCGGGACTCTCTCGCGGCTGCTTGTGCGGGACTATCTCTAGCGCGACCTCTATTCACTCATTTCAGTCTGTCTTTGTCCCTTGCTCTTTCTCCTTGGCGTTTGTGTTTTGTCTTTGTCTCTGTGGCTTTGGCATGTTTGCCATGTTTGCCATGTTTGCCATGCCAGGGAACTGGAGGAGAGAAAAGGAGACCAACTTGTGACTCATCAAGACGCCACGGCGCGCGCGGAGCGGCTGGCGGCTTCCCTAGTGAGCAGTCTGGACCAGACGCCGGGCCGTGTGACAGGCCGTTTGGGCCCCTGACTTGGCTTGCCTTGGCGCAAACCAAGCACCGCTCTAGTGAGTGCCCAGGCCACTGACTTGAGCGGTACTTGGTTTGCGCCAGGCCATGACCTGACTTGGTTTCCGCCTTGCCAAAGACTAGGCCGGCCACTAATCACTGCGCACTCATCTCATCATCATTGCGCACCAATCATTCCGCCCGCGTCTTCCGCGTCCCTTTTTCGTGACCAAACGGGCCCGGTGACTTGGTGTACGGCGGCCGGTCCTTGAGGATGCTAGGAAAGCACAAGACAGTCTAGGATAGGTGTGTGTGTGCATAGGTGGTCTCAGTCAGATGAAGGCGAGAAGGATAGGATAGGTCGTCTCAGTCAGCCTCCATCTGACTATTTTCAATCTTTTCACTTCTGTTCACACCCAGAAGTGAAAAGCACCTGTAAGGAATGGGAAAAGGCTCCCATTGCGGTACACCACATACTCTGGTGTTGAATAGCACCACTTCCGAGGGACGGCCTCTGTGGTATCTTGGCTCATATCTTGGCTCATAAAGGGCATCTCTTCACGGTCAACATTCAGAAAACTCGTCAAGCACTAGCAAAGTGCATTTTTTGACGGTGCGACTTTGGACAACAGACCTGATGACAAGCAGTTTCTATGACCGCTCTGCACACTGTGGTGTGCAATGACCGCTCTATGGTGTGCAATGATTGAGCGAAACGAGTCCTTTCGACTTCTCCACAATCATGTGCAGTGGGTTGGCGGAGGAAGGGGCGCATGAGGCAACCTCTTGCGCGCATCAGGTTGCTCTTTACCAGTCCGCGCAAGAGGTTGCTCTCGACCAGTCGCTCAGTCAACTTAGTTTCCTCATGGGTCAACTTAGTTTCCTCATGGGCCCATCAGATTGCTATTCCCAGTCAACATATGATTCAATTGTAAAAATCTGGATCAGGAGGTGGGTGCGCCGGGGCGGCACCACCTGCAGCTTGGGCAAAAGGCGGTGGAGGAAGGGCGGTGGCGGCGGCCGACCATGACTCGTCCCAACTGTCCGGGACTCGTCTCTGTGCACGCGCGCACGCACGAGCATGCATGCAGGCGCGCATAGGTGACTGAGTGTACATGTAGATTGAGGTCGAAACCGCGAGATAGCCGGAAGAGCAAGCAATAGACCTGAGGGATAGCAGCCGCGGGAGGCGCGGCCGCCGCCAACGCCACGAGCGCCTTCTGAGCCTCGGGCACTTGGCAACACACAAAGGTGCCCGCACCAGCACTCTCCTCACCCCACGGTTCTTGCTCGACCGCGCCTGCCGCGCCTGCCGCAGCCACACCTCTCATCTTATTCAGCCCATCGGCTACAGTACAAAAGCCCAAGCACGGCAGATACACGCAAGCACGGCAGATGATTGCAAGCGCTGGCCAGACTGAGCAGGACAAGAGAAAACCAGGAGGAGCAGGGGCGCAAGCGCCCTGGTTGGCTGCAGCGGCGGCGGCAGAGGAGGCGCTCCAGCGCGAGTGGAGCCAAGAAGTGTAGATGCCGTCGTCATCTTCATCCCCTGTCCACCCCCACAATGGCAGCAATTGCATCCTCCTCGTCACAATCTCTGCCTGGGGCCGAGAGGAAGACCAGGGCAAGCAAGGGGAAGCGCGGGCAAGGAGCAAGCGCGCATGGAGCAGCAAGCACCACAAGGGAGGGCAGAGAGACCTGAGTCGCCACCACGCGCTTGGGAGCTATCGCCGTCCAGGCGGGCCAGGGAAGCGTGATGGAGCTGGGCCACCAGGAAGCGAAATTCTCCCACCGAGGGCAGGCTCATGCGGCGCACTGCGCGCCCTTTGTAGTCAACCATGCTCTTGTGCGTTGTCTTCTCCTCGAGCATGCAGGCGATCTGATCCAGGGTCACCACAGCAAAGCCCTTGCTGTTGTTCTTGTCCACGGCCGAAAGGGCGGCCTCCTGCGAGACCTCAGCGTCGCTCTCAGGACGCACCAGGACCAGGGCCGAGTTGCTGTCCAACCACTTGACGGCGCACGCGTAGGGGTAGAGGAGCTGGGCCAGATGCTTGGTCTGCACCTTCTTGGGCTTGGCCACGTGCGCCCACGACACGTGGAGCACAGTGCCGAGGCCCTTGGTGTTAAAGGCGGCGGCGCCTGAGGCAGAGGGCGGGCGGAGCTCGTCTTTGGCAAGCTTCGGGCGCCAGCCTGCTCCTGGGCCCTGGTAGCCGCTGCCGCCAAGCTCCGGAAAGGCCTCCACCTCGGCGGCCGCTGCCATGGCAGCCAACCCTCGCTCCGTCGCGCGCGCCAGCTCCTCGTCGTCATCTATCACAAAACCCCAGAGTTCAGGGTCAATGACACCGCCGACATCTGCTCTCCGCCCCGCCCCCCGCCCCTCCCCTCCTCTCCCCTGCCGAGGCGGAGGAGGATTCCTAGGGACACGGGCCACCGCTCCTCCCCGCCCACTCCCGCCCCCCCCCCCCCGCTGACGCATGGAGGAACCACTGAAGAAGGCTTCGATGATGGCGCTTGCCTCTTGCCGCAGCATCGCGATCCGCTCCTCGGGGTCATTCAGGCGCTCCTTGTGCTCAAACACCTCAGTGACGCCAACTTTGCGGAGGGAGCAAGCGGCCAGATGTGCGTCTAGCGCGATGCAGTCTTGCTTTGTCAGCTCCCTCCTGCTCACCGGATGCACGAACGAGGCGCTCGAGACCAAGTAGTTGCCCAGCATCTTAGGGTCGAACCACACCGTCACCTCCTCGTTGGCCTTGAGATCAAAAGGGGCATAGCGCAGTCGATTGAGGGGCTCGAGCGAGATGGGGTCATCCTCCTCCAGATGCCGCCACCAGGCACCACCGCCTTTCTTCTTCGCCTTGCCCTTGCCCTTGGCCTCGCCTTGCCCAAGTTCATTGCCGTCCTGCGGGGGCTCAGGCTGGCTGGGACCCGCAGCAGTCTCGGGCGCACCTGGCACCGAGACTTCCGCCTTTTTGCCTCGCCCCTTGCGCTCCCCCGCCACCCTTTGCACCCCCACCCCCGCGGCCCGACTGGCACCATCGTCTCGCGCGGCCTGAGTGCCACTATCGTCTCCTGTCTGTTCCTCACCTCCTGCCACCCGCCCTCCACCACTTGCCCTTGATCCTTTACCACTACGTGGGCGCGCGTGTTGCCCCGTCCCCCGATCACCCAGCTCTCCCCCACCTTGACCTCTCTCCACGTGCTGACTCCCGACGTCCTTTCCACCTGCAGGATCTCCTTGCCCCGCTTGAGCGGGAGGCGGACGGGGATTACGAGGTTTGCGTGCAGATGCTGGTCGCAGAGACGCGTCAGAGAGAGCCGCGTCAGAGCCAGGGCCCGGGGCAGTCGAGACGTTTGCTCGCGCTGCTTTTCCTCTGTTCCTGCCCCCTTCTCCCCGGGCTCCCTGTGGCTTGAGGGAGGCAGCCGCCTGTGCGGGGAGCTCAGGGCCTGGATTGAACTCTGACACGTTGGGGTTCAACAAACCCACGGGCTTTGCGCGTTCACTCCCTCCTTTCGCACCGCTTGCCACCGACGGCGCAGTGTTATTCCTCGACTCTTTCGGCTTTTCTTTGGACTGCGTCTTCTCGCTGGTAGCCTTTGTGAGTGCATCGCTGTTGTGTGGTCTTTTGTTCTGTGCTTCCATCATCACGTCAGCCTGCAAAGAAGCAAACAATGTCAAACCATGCATTTCACAGCCGAGCACAGGTCATGATGGACGAAGGCTCTCTCTCCATACCAGCACGATGACTGCCGCCTTCTTGGCAGCCACACCCGCCTCCATGCTAGCGCACTGCGAATTGTCACCGCCGTCGGCACGAGCAAAAGTAGTCGGGTCACTAGACATGGCGGCTCCGGCTCCTTCTGCGTCTCCTTTTGGAGCAGCGGGCGGTGGAGTTCCGCTCAAACCCATCAGGGCGCGGTGACGAGCCAATCGCGCCGTACTTGCCTGCCCTGCGGGCGCCACTTTTCCAGCTGGCGCTTTTTGGTTTGCTTCCACTTCGTTCGCTTCCATGCTTGCGCTGCAACTATTTCCCTTCAAAAGTGAGCGCGTGGTTTGTTTGAATAGTGTGGTGCGCCAGTTTTTCAAGGTGGATGGCAGATACACAGTTCACAGCGAGCGTGGCTGCCCTTCCGTGTCAACAGGAATGTCCCTTCGGTGGCTCGGGTGTGTGGTCGTCCACGTGTTTCAATATTTTCCTTATGACGGAAATTTTTTTTCTATTGGTCACGGATAACTGCAGTAATAAACACTCACTCTCCCCCACGCCGCTGAGTCTCATGTAGACCGTCACGGTCGCTGTATCCCGCAGACATGAGACTCCGAATCTCCGAGTCGATTGGAATGCCGAATGTCTCAGTTTCTCCAGTGTGCCGGGAAGTGAGTTTATTAAGTGAACAGAAAATCCCGCCGAAAATCCTGAGAAAGAACAAGGTTTTGTGGCGGCGCTACTCTGCGTGCCAATAGGCAAGCAGGCGAGAGCAAACGAGCTGATCGCAAAGGAGACGGCTATACTTTTATAGCCGCTCCGCGATCTCCAGATCTGCGGCACACCGAGAAACGGCGGAGACACCTCTGTTACTGTGGTAACGAGTAATTACTGTGGTAACGAGTAATTTCGAAATGCCGAATCTCGATTCAGTCAACTTCTGTACCACGGTCAAACCCTAGTGGTACAGAAGTTGACTGAATCGAGATTCGGCACTTGCCGAATTTCGGAAAGTTCCGAAATTCGGCATCCAATCGAGATTCGGAGTCTGCGGGGAGGATAGTCTGTAAAGTAAAATCACCTTCATTGACTTCTCCACAGCTTATCCTTCTGTTCACCGCAACAGATTATCGAGCATCCTCCACGATCACAATATCCAAGGCAAAATGTGGAGGCTCCTTACAAGTACATATCACCTGGTCCAAGTCCGGGTCCTCCACCCCCTCCTGGGCCCCAACAGATTTACCCCTATTCAACGAGGCTTACCAGAAGGGAGCCGGTTGAGCCCAATCTTATTTGGCATATTCATGTCAGAATTACTCAGACAACTGGAGAAGGACTTCCCCCACGCCTACTCGTACACGTCCAAAGGCAACATATGACTCGGTGCAATCGCATATGTGGACGACCTGGTACTCATTAGTAAATCTCCACACGAACTCCAAGCCATGCTTAACACTTGTCAGTCATGGTGCGAAAAAAGTAGAGTGGAAATCAACTTAGAGAAAACTAAAATCATGATTTTTAACTCACGACTACAACAGACTCCTAACCAATCAAGCCACACCTGGTCCATCACCGCTCAATATCTACCGAGGGACCACCCCCAAAAGACAACAACCCTCAAAGTAGTAGATTCGTTCAAGTACCTGGGCGTCCCCATAGACAAAGACCTGACTATGGGTCCCCTCCATACCCTTATAAGGGATAACATCCAGAAAGCAAACGGAAAACTACAAGGCCTATTAAGAGACCTTAAATCTAGTAGGGAGCTCCACAGTTCCCATCACACAACCCTTGGGCGGGCGATAGGGCATTGTAACTATGTCGATCA
>Ga0315899_10009477_pt1 | contig 10456 bp, 10 predicted proteins | sample LakEriMetagenome_2_FD_203518 | JGI IMG/M metagenome (GOLD analysis project Ga0315899, IMG submission 203518) | Freshwater fungal communities from buoy surface, Lake Erie, Ohio, United States - Buoy 4 MA112 | ecosystem: Environmental > Aquatic > Freshwater > Lake | place: USA: Lake Erie, Ohio...
GCTTCATCGGGCTTTTCCCGCCAGGCGGGGGCACGGATATCCTGTCCCGCATCTGGTGCATTAAAATGAGCGAGATCACCGGCCAGCAATTCGTCGTCGAAAACCGTTCCGGTTCCGGTGGCAATGTGGGGACGGAAGCGATTGCGCGGTCCAACCCTGATGGCAATACCATCGGCCTTGCTTCCGTTGCGGCTTTGGCGATTTCGCCAACACTTTACAGCAGGCTAAATTTCAACGCCGCGCGCGATATCGCGCTGATCTCTGGCCTGTGGCAATTGCCAAATATGCTTGTGGTGAACAATGATGTTCCGGCGCGGACAGTCCCTGAGTTGATCGCTTTGCTGAAGGCCAATCCGGGCAAATATGCCTTTGCGTCATCCGGGTCCGGCACCACGGTTCATCTCTCGGGCGAAATGTTCAAATTCATGGCCGGCGTGGATATCCTGCATGTGCCTTATCGCGGCGCGGCACCCGCGCATATTGATCTGGCCGGCGGCCGCGTTCACATGATTTTCGACAATATCCCACAGGCTTTGGCACTGGCCCGTGACGGCAAGGTGCGTGCATTGGCCGTGACGGGTTCTCAGCGCAGCCCGCAAGCGCCGGAAATTCCGACCATGGCGGAATTTCTGCCGGGCTTTGATATTTCTTCGTGGGGTGGTGTTTGCGCGCCGGCTGGGATTTCCCCGGCACTTATCCGGCGGATCAATGAACTCACCAAGCAGTCGCTGGAAAGTGAGGACATCAAGAAGCGCTTCTACGATAATGGCGCCACGACATGGTACACTACGCCCGAGGAATTCGTAAAATTCCGCGCCGATAATGAAGCCGCGTTCGCGCCGTTGATCCGCGCTTCTGGTGCCAAGGTGGATTGAGGTAAATCGCGCGCGGCCAGATTACGCCGCGCGCCTATTCCACGGCATCAGCGCAAGGAAATTCGCCATGGGGCAAAGCCCCATGATGCCGGCAAAAACCAAGCCCGCGCCGACAAAAGCGGAAAGCGCGTGAAAGCGCGGGTCAATCAAGGCACCCAGCACGGCCCCCAACAGCACCAGACTACCCGCAGTGATCTGAACCTGCCGCATGATGGGCATGGGCGCGCGTTTGTCTTCCGTGATCTTCACGCCCGCAGCATTCAGCGCACCGATTCCACCCTCCACCAGCAGCACGCGGCAGCCAGGCACAGTAGCCGCCAGGGCCGAGGCATTCTGCGCCGTGCGGCTGCCCGACTGGCAATGAAAGATCACGGTGGAACCTGCCGGGATGCCAAGCGGCCCACTTCCCAGCCGAGAGGCTGGTGCATGGATAGACCCGGGCGCATGGCTGCGCGCCCGTTCATCTGCTTCGCGAATATCCACCAGCAAGGCTTGCCCGCTGGCGATCAGGCCAGCGGCTTCGCGAGCGGAAATGGTTTCGGTGGTCATGGCGGGGGTCCCTGAAACTCTCGACCAGCAGATAGATTAGAAATATCTTATATTCAAGCGGAAAGCATCAAAAATCCAAATCCGAGTAATGTTCTGGCGGGATCAGGCCGCTGATCCGGTCTTGCAATAGCGGCCGGAAGGCTGGCCGGGATTTCACCCGCGCATACCAATCCTTCGCAGCGTCATTCAGCGCCCAATCCACATCGCCCAGGTAATCCAGCGCCGAAAGATGCGCCGCCGCCGCCAAATCCGCGAGAGAAAGCGCATTCCCGCCAAGCCATGGCCGCGTTTCCGCGAGCCACCCCAGGTAATCCAGATGCGGGCGCAAATTGGCATAGCCCGCGCGGATGGCCCCGGCATCCGGATTGCCGCGGCCCATCAACTGCTTCATCTGCTTTTCAAACAGCAGGTTCCGCCCAACTTCCAGGTGGAACTTACCATCAAACCAGGCCACCAGGCGCCGAATTTCCGCCCTTTCGCCGAGTGATCGGCCCAGAAGCGGCATATCCGGATAGGCCTCATCCAGATATTCACAAATCGCGTATGAATCGATGATGCAAAAGCCATTTTCTTCCTGCAGCACCGGCACGGTGCAGGCAGGGTTGATGGCCAGAAACTCCTCACGCCGCTCCCACACCTTTTCGATCCGAAGATCAAAGGGAATGCGCTTTTCCGCCAGGGCAAGCCGCACCTTGCGCGCATAGGGGGAGAGGGGAAGGTGATAGAGAATTCGCACCACGCGCTTATGCCACCCGTGCTCGGTCGGTGCAAAGCGATCCGCCCGATAAAGGGGGTGCGCTACCTGACAAAACATGATGAAGTGACAAACCAAGGCGGGAAGGGATCATGGCCCCGGGACACATGTCCCCGCCCAAGGATAAGGAGGAACGCGCATGACACCGCCGCTTGATGCATCCGCCACGCCACGCAATTCCGATCTGGAAGCGGCCCTTGCCGAAGCGCGGGAGAATTACGCCCGCGCGCGCCCCAATAGCGCAACCGCGCATGAGAAAGCACGCGCCGTCATGCCGGGCGGCAATACGCGCAGCACGCTATTCTACACGCCCTTTCCGACCGCGATGAAAAGCGGCCAAGGCTGCTACCTGGAAGATATTGACGGCAATAAGTACCTTGACCTCTGCGGCGAATATACTGCGGGGCTTTTCGGCCATTCGGAACCACGCATTCAGGCGCTGCTGCATCAGGTGATCCAGAACGGCATCAGCCTAGCCTCGGTTGGCGAGAATGAGGCGAAGCTCGCCGCCATTCTCTGCGCGCGTTTCCCGGCTTTGGAATTGGTCCGCTTCACCAATAGCGGCACAGAAGCCAATCTGATGGCGGTGGCTGCCGCGCGGGCGCATACTGGGCGCAGCAAGATCATCGCCTTCCGTGGCGGCTATCATGGCGGGGTAATGAGCTTCGTCACCGGTGGCAGCGTGGTGAATGCACCGTTTTCCGTGACACTCGCCGAATATAACGACCTGCCCGGCACGCTGGCGCTGATCCGCGAACACGCCGCCGATCTGGCTGCCGTATTGCTGGAACCCATGATGGGCAGCGGTGGCTGCATTCCCGCCAGCCGAGAATTTCTGGCGGGGCTACGGGATGCCACGCGCGAAGTGGGCGCCATGCTGATTTTCGATGAGGTTATGACCAGCCGCCATACGGCGGGCGGCTTGCAAAAGCTGCATGGCATCACGCCTGATCTGGTCTCACTCGGCAAATATATCGCGGGCGGCATGTCCTTTGGCGCTTTTGGCGGGCGCGCGGATGTGATGTCGGTGTTTGACTCTCATCGCCCGGGCGCCCTGGTCCATTCCGGCACCTTCAACAATAATGTTCTATCCATGTCTGCTGGTATGCTGGCCATGGGCGAGATTTTTGATGACACGGCGGCGGAGGCGCTGCGCAAGCGCGGCGATGGGCTGCGCGATGCGCTGAATGCGATTTGCGCCAAGCATGGTGTGGCCATGCAATTCACCGGCATTGGCAGCATGCTGCAGCCGCATTTCCGCCTGGGGCCGATCCTGCGCCCCTATACGGCCAGCGCTCAGGAAGAGGGGCTGCGGGAATTATTCTTCCTGGATATGATGAAGGCCGGCATTTATATCGCGCGGCGCGGCATGGTGGCGCTTAGCCTGCCGGTGGGTGAGGCAGAGCTGTTACGATACATTATGGCAGTCGAGGAATTCTGCGCTTCCCGCAAGCCATTGATGGCGGCGTGACGGGGTAAGGCGGGGCTGATTTCCGGCCCCGCCATTCCGCGTCGCTTCCTGGAACCGCTTGCGCTTTTGGGCGCTGTCAGACCCTATCTTTGCGAGAGGCGAACCCGCTGCCATCTGCCTTGCGCCAATTGGACCATTTCGGCAATTCCAACGCCACACCGCGATGGTCGCAGGGGATGACATTGGTCGCCGGAAAATCGCTCACCAAGGCCAGCGCCACGCCGCGCGGGCGCGAATAGCCCGCAAGCATGATGTCCAGGCTGCCCTTTTCCGTGATGTGGCGGATTTTGCCCCATTCCCCGGCCTGAGCAGTTGGGGTGGGCCCGGCCTCGGCGCGGGTCAGGCGCACAAGGTCACCAACCTCCAGGATTGGGATGGGTCGTCCATCGGCGTTGAAATCAAGCTTCATGGCGGCTTTTTCGCTCAATCTTTGGGTGATTGAGCCCCCTGTTGATCACTCGATGGGATGAGATCAGAGGTTTTTAAGCAATTTCACCAGAATTTCCACAGCAAAATTCATAAACTTCTTGACTCTCTCCCGGATTTTTTGGGATAGACTCAAGGAGGACACAGTGATGATCAATCAACTCTCCTTTCCCCAAAGCCAGCCCAAGGATGGTCTACGCCCATCTTCTGGCTCAGTCGGTGCTGAGCGCCCTGCCGGGGCCGTGCCACCGTCTGCTTCGCAGGAGACGGGGCCCGCCAATCCCCGCATGCGGATTGATCGTGATCTGGGCATGGTGGTGATTGAGTTTCGTGATGCGGCCGGGCGCGTGAATGTTAGCCTTCCGACCGAGCGGGAGATTGACGCTTATCGTGCCTCTATCAAGTTTGGCGCGGAACTTCCGGCCGATTTAAAGGGTATGAATACCACCCCCGGTGGTCCGAGTGCTGCGCGCCCCGGTATTCCCCTGCCACCAGAACCGGAACCCTCATCTACTGCCATCGCTCAAGGCCAATCCGCCTCTTCTAAGCCCGCTTTAAACAAGGTCGCCTGAAGTCTGTGACTGGTCGTCAGTAGGCTTTGACCAAGGGTTGGGCAATTGGCGTGCCCGAATGGCGCTGCAAGAACCCGAAAAATATTCCAATGCTGCGCGCCCGCATTTGGCGCCAGGTTCCCCGCATCCGGCACGGAAATCATCACCGGGCGCATTGATCTGTTGATTGACAATGTGCCGAATTCCATCGGCCAGATTGGCGCGCTTGCTATGACCGATACTGCGCGTGATCCCCGCGCTTCCTGATATGCCGAGGTGCGGAACAATGACCCCGCAGGTATGCGCGCGGCGATGGCAGCGGATATGGCGAAATGGGGCCCGGTGGAGCGCGCCATGGGGCTGAAGCCGGAACAAATCCTTGTGCGGTCACATTTTCCGGGTCGCCAAGTGCTCCACTTGGCTTGAACTTTTATGGTCGCATTTTCCGAGTCGCCAAGTGTTCCACTTGGCTTGAAAATGCTCCGGCCCACTTGCAATCGGGGCTGACTGACTGATGATGGGCCTGCGCTCTTCGTCGGGGCGCATAACGAGAAGGGGTGGAAATGTTCTCTCATATTTTTGTTGGCGCGGATGACGTTGCCGTTTCCAAAAAATTCTATGATGCGGCGCTGGGTGCCATTGGTGTGGCGGAAGGCAAGATTGACCCGAAAGGGCGCGTTTTCTATCGCACGCCGACCGGCACGCTTGGCATCAGCAAGCCGATTGATGGCAAAGCGGCCACCCATGCCAATGGCGGCACGATTGGCTTTGCTTGCGACAGCCCAGAAAAGGTGAAGGCCTTCCATGATGCGGCTGTAGCCAATGGCGGCACCAGCATTGAAGACCCACCCGGCTGGCGCGAAGGCGGCGCGGTGCGGCTATATCTTTCTTATGTGCGCGATCCCTACGGCAACAAGCTTTGCGCGTTGCATCGCGGGTAATCAGGCGCATGGCGTGATCCGTTTCGGCGGGTCACACCATCAAGACCACCGCGGTCAGAGAAAATGCCGCGGCACTAGCCCATGGTCGCGTGCCTCACGCGACAGATCCTCACGATAATCGGGATGGGCGAGCCCGATAATGGCCCGCGCGCGTTCTGCGACCGACAGCCCCTTCAGATTGGCGATGCCGTATTCAGTGACGACATACATCTGATCTGACCGCGCGGTGGTAACGACATTGCCCGCTGTCAGGTTCAGCACAATCCGGCTTTTCCGCACGCCCTTGCGTTCATAGGTTGACGCCAGGCAGATGAAGCTTTTGCCGCCTTTGGACGCATAGGCGCCGCGCACGAATTGCGCCTGGCCGCCCGTGCCGCTGATATGGCGATGACCATCGGATTCAGATGCCGCCTGGCCTTGAAGGTCAATCTGCGTGGTGTTGTTGATCGCGACCGCGCGGTCATTGCGGGCGATGATTTCGGGCATATTGGTCTCATCAACTGGCCGGACAATGAAATCATCATTGTCGCGCAGCGTATCATAAAGCCGGCGGCTGCCGAGGGCGAAGCTATAGGTCACCAGCCCCTGATCGAAGGCCTTGCGTGCCCCGCTGATGCGCCCGGCAAGGTATAGTTCAACCAGACCCTCGTTCAGCATTTCGGTATGGATGCCAAGATCGCGCACGGAAGACTGCTGCAACAGCGCGGTGACCGCATTGGGCATGCCGCCAATGCCAACTTGCAGGCAGGAACCATCTTCGATCTGTTCGGCGATCAAGGTCGCCACGGCGCGATCCACCTCAGACGCTTCGGCATTGGGTAATTCAGGCGTTGGCACATCATCGCCCTCAATCACGTAATCCACCTGGCTGCGATGCACGCGCACATGCGTGCCAACCACGCGCGGCATATCGGGCAGGGTTTCGATGATGAGAGTCTTCGCGGTTTCGACAATCGCGGGATGCCAGATACTGACCGGGCCAAGATTGAAATAGCCCTCTGCATCCATCGGTGCTGCGCGCAACACGGCAATGTCAGTGCGCGGGATGAAGCGGCGATAATAATCCGGGATTTCGCCCAAATGGCAGGGCAGATAATTGACCAAACCCTGGTCATGCTTGCGCCGGTCATATCCCGAAAAATGCCAGTTGTAGCAGGCGAAATGTGCCCCTTCCGGGTCCTGTTCCAGAAAGGCGCGCGGTTTCATGCTCAGGCAATTGCGAATGCGTACATTGCGGAGCGTGTCTTTGCGTGCGGCCAGGGCACGATCAAAAACATCAGGCTGGTTGAAGCAGGCGCCGAAATCGAGCCAATCGCCGGGTTTTACGAGCGCTGCGGCTTCCTCAGCCGAGATCACAAGCGCATTTTTTGCCATGGCGAATGCCCCCAAAACACCATCCAAGCGCTTGGTGAATGGTAGCGGCGAGCGGACTTGAACCGCTGACCCCGGCATTATGAGTGCCGTGCTCTAACCAGCTGAGCTACGCCGCCAATCTGGCCCGCGAGTTAGGCCGCTGCCCGGTCAGTGTCAACCGATAGCCGCGTGCGCAGGAAACCGCCTCCCAATACGCGGTCCCCATCATACATCACGCAAGCCTGGCCGGGCGCGATCACGCCTGGTTCATCCAAGACCACGCGCAAAAGCCCTGCCGCCGCATCCCAGGTGACCTCGGCGGCACGCGGCACTTCGCGGGCGCGCAGTTTGACGGCGCAGCGAAGCGGTGCGGCGGGCGGGGGGATCAGCCAATTCACCTCACCGGCTTCGGCATCACGCCGCTCAAGCCCGGTGCGCGGGGCCAGGACAATCCGGCGCTTGGGCGCATCCACCGCGGCGACGTAAAGCTTTTCCTCACCATCCCAGGAAGCCTGACCCAGGCCGCGCCCCTGACCCACGGTGAAGCCGGAAATCCCGCCATGCTGACCCAAGACGCGCCCATCGGCATGGACGAAATCGCCAGGCTCCGCCGCATCTGGGCGGAGCTTCCCCACCAGCGCATCATAGCGCCCGGCGGGCACGAAGCAGATATCCTGGCTATCCGGCTTTTCCGCCACCGCCAGACCAAGCCGCGCGGCGGCAGCGCGCACCGTGGCTTTGTCCGGCATGTCACCAAGGGGGAAGCGCGCCATTGCAAGCTGTGCGCGCGTGGTGGCGGCCAGGAAGTAGCTTTGGTCACGTTCCGGGTCCACGGCGCGATGCAGTTCCGCGCCATTGGGCCCTTCAATGCGGCGCGCGTAATGGCCGGTGGCCAAAGCCTCACATCCCAAATCCTCGGCCATTGCGACCATGTCGCGGAATTTCACGGTCTGATTGCAGCGGATGCAGGGCACCGGCGTTTCGCCGCGCGCATAGCTATCGGCGAAATCACGCATCACGTCGCGGCGGAAAATCTCTTCCCGGTCCAAAACATAATGCGCGATGCCAAGCTTATCGGCCACGCGCCGCGCATCCAGAATATCCTGCCCCGCGCAGCAGGCGCCTTTCTTCTGCAAGGCCGCGCCATGATCATAAAGCTGCAAGGTGGCGCCGATCACCTCATGCCCGGCTTCCTGAAGCAGCGCGGCAACCACGCTGCTATCCACCCCGCCCGACATGGCCACCAGCACGCGCATGATCAGCCGCGCCCCGCCGCATCTAGCCCTTGCTGCCAGAAGCGCTGTTCCAGCCGCGCCGCTTCGGCGAAATCCGCCGCCAGACGCGCAAAGCGTGCTTCCCCTCCATGGGAGACACCAAGCGCATCAATGCGCCGCGCCGCGGCATGGGCCATTTCCTGATAGGAAGCGGCGCCATAGGTATCAATCCAGGACTGATACGGGTTGCCATCACGCTGCCGCGCTGGGTCTGCCAGGATCCGGAGCGCCACCTGCGCATAGCCCACCGTGCAGGGCACCAAGGCCACTTCCAGATCCAGAATATCGCCAGTATAGCCGCGATCCAGCACCCAGCGCGTATAGGAAACTGTCTCGGCCGTTTCCGGCACGGAAACCACATCCGCTTCCGAAAGCCCCCATTCGGCGCAGTATTTCAGATGGAGCTTGGTTTCATCCAAAATAGCCAGCACAGCAGCGGCCTTGTCGCGCATGGCAGCCAGGCTTTCGCCCTTCAGCACGGCCAGTGCCTTGGCGCGGGCAAAATGGATCAGGAACAGATAGTCCTGGATCAGGTAATGCTGAAACGCCTTGAGCGGCAGTGTGCCAGCCGAAAGCGATTGCACAAAAGGGTGCCAAGTATACTCGCGCCATTCAGTCGCAGCGGCAGCCGACAGCTTGCGAAACAAGCCGCCTTCCGCGCCGAATTCATCCCAATGAGCGCGCGACACGCCTCAGCCGCCCGCGTTGCGCGACCCGGCGGGCAGCTTCACCACCAGCCCATCCAGCGCATCCGTCATGATCAATTGGCAGCCAAGCCGGCTGGTTTCCTGCAAATCGAAAGCGAGGTCGAGCATATCTTCCTCATCTTCCGTCGGCTTCGCCAACTTGCCGAACCAGGACGCGTCCACAATCACATGGCAGGTGGAACACGCCAGCGAGCCTTCGCAGGCGCCTTCAATGTCAACGCTGTTGCGATGCGCGATTTCCAGCACGGAAAGGCCAAGCGGGGCTTCCACTTCCTTTTGCGTTCCGTCGCGTTCGATGAATACCATTTTCGGCATGGCTAATCACTTGCCTTGTCTGTTGCGGAGGCTGCGCGGTGCCAGGAAGCGGCAAGGCTTGCCGCGGCCAGTTCCGCATCGGCGGGCGAGGTAAAGCGTCCCATCCCAATCCGCAAGGTGGCCCGGGCGGCTTCGGGTTCAAGCCCTATGGCTTGCAGCACGTAAGAGGGTTCAATTTCCGCCGAGGAACAGGCCGAACCGGTGGAAACACAGACAAGCGGCGCGCCGGCCATGATGGCCTGGGCGGAGACGCCGCCCGGAAAGGTCAGGTTCAGATTGCCCGAAACCCTGGGTGCCCCTTCGGCATTGACCACGAGGCCCGGGATTTCAGCGCGCAGCTTATTCAGGAAAATCTCGCGCTGCCCGGCGATACGCCCGGAATCGAGCAGCCCTTCGATGGCGGCGATCCGGCAGGCCTCCCCAAAACCAACCACCAAGGGCGCGGGGAGCGTGCCGGACCGCAAACCCCTTTCCTGACCGCCGCCGGAAAACAGCGGGGCCAGGCGCATGCGTGGCCGGCGGCGGACATAAAGCGCGCCAATGCCGCGCGGGCCATAGACCTTATGGCCGGAAAGCGACATCAGATCAGCCTGGATTTCCCCGACATCGAGCGGGATGCGCCCGGCTGCCTGCGCGGCATCGGTATGAAAGGCCGCGCCCGCTTCCTTGGCGATGGCCCCCAGCGCGGCAAGGTCCTGGATGACGCCGATCTCATTATTCACTGCCATGATGGACACCAGCAGGGTGTTTTCATCACAGGCAGAGCGGAGCGCTTCGGGGTCCAGCAGCCCATCGGCGCCAACGGGCAGGATGACGGGCTCAAACCCCTCCTGCGCCAAGTCACGCACGGATTCGAGCACGCATTTATGCTCGGTCGCGACGGTAATGATACGCCGGCGTGGATCGCCCTGGCTTGCGGCAAAGCGCGCGGCGCCCTTGATGGCGAGGTTGTTTGCTTCCGTCGCGCCGGAGGTCAGGATGATTTCAGCCGCCGAGGCGCCGATCAATTCGGCGATGTAGTCTCGCGCGGCTTCCACGGCTTCCGCCACCGCGCGGCCCATGGCGTGTTCGGCGCTGGCGGGATTGGCGAATTGCGCCTCCCAAAAGGGGCGCATGGCCTGGAGCACGCGCGGGTCCACCGGCGTGGTGGCGTGGTTGTCCAGGTAGATGGGGTGGTTCGGGAACGACATGGGGTGAAGATGGGGCGGAATGGGGTGTGGGGCTAGATGGGGGGTGGGTA
>Ga0315899_10009478_pt1 | contig 10456 bp, 5 predicted proteins | sample LakEriMetagenome_2_FD_203518 | JGI IMG/M metagenome (GOLD analysis project Ga0315899, IMG submission 203518) | Freshwater fungal communities from buoy surface, Lake Erie, Ohio, United States - Buoy 4 MA112 | ecosystem: Environmental > Aquatic > Freshwater > Lake | place: USA: Lake Erie, Ohio...
GGCCGGGTCCGCGGCATAACCCGCATTGAAGCTCACCGCGACACGGACCGTTGGCACCGCGGCACGACGCGCGAAAAACACCTTAATGCCATTGCTTAAGGTTGTTTCTTCCACTGTCGGAAAATCGAGCGCAGGCGTGCTTGTCGGTTCAGGGAATTTGCTGCGATCCTGAAAGGCGACGGGCGCTGATACCGATACATCGTCGGCGCCTGGGGGCGCATAAAATGCAGGCGCCGTTAACGTGCCTGTGCGGCTACCTGATCCAGCAGCAACTTCTTTATAGGCTTCGCGCTCACCGGGCTCGACGCGAATTTCGAGGACGGGACGCGTCAGCCATTTTTGCATCGCGGCCTTCACCGTTTCTGGCTTTGCCGAAGCAAGACGCTCCAATTCCTTTTTGTAGAAGGACGAATCCCCGACATATAGTTCGCCTTCAGCCAAAGCGACGGCCTTGCCGCCAAAGCCACCGACTTGTTCAAGACCATCGATTTGCTGGGCAATATTGCTTGCCGCAACGCGCTGTACTTCTTCGGCGGTTGGGCCAGTTTTGATATAATCGGCCAAGATTTCATCGAGACGCTTCGCCACTGCATCGGCATCACCGCCCGGTTTCACATCGGCTTGAATGTTGACCAAGCTGCCATGCACGAACGGAATGAGATAGGCCGACACGCCCACAACGCTTTGTTCCTGACGCACCAAAATATTATCTAGGCGCGAGCTCGACAGGCCGCCAAGCGCGCTCATCGCAATGAACAATGAATTCGCATCGGGGTCAGCAAGACCTGGCACCACCCAGTTGCGATAGATACGCGTGGTTGGCACCTTGTCCTTCATAACGATTTTCACGTCTTTTTCGAGCGTTGGCACGGGTGCATTAACAGGCGCAACCTGCTTGCCGCGCTTGATGCTGCCGAACCATTTTTCCACCAAAGGCTTTGCTTGCGCCGCATTGATGTCGCCGGCCAAAACCAGAATCGCGTTGTTCGGACCATAATGGTCAATGAACCAGTTTTTCATATCATCCAGCGACGCCGCCGACAGATCTTCAAGGCTGCCGATAGTGTCATGATGATAAGGGTGGCCAACGGGGAATAGCGTCTCTGAGCGCTTATAATCAACCAAGCCAAAGGGCTGATTGTCGCCCTGACGCTTTTCGTTGGACACAACGCCGATTTGGTTATCCAGCTTTTCCTTCGTCACAGCGTTGAGCAAAAAGCCCATACGGTCGCTTTCGAGGAACAATGCCGATTCCAGCGCCGTGGTTGGCACGGTCTGGAAATAATTGGTGCGGTCCAGCCATGTGGTCCCGTTCAGGTCGGTCGCGCCGATTTTCTTGGTATATTCGAAATAATCGCCCGGCGCATTTTCGCTGCCGTTGAACATGATATGTTCGAACAAATGGGCATAGCCCGTTTTGCCCTTTGGCTCGTTCTTAGACCCGACGCCATACCAGATGGACACGGCAACAATGGGTGCCTTGCGGTCTTCATGCACCAAAACGGTCAGGCCGTTGTCGAGTGTGAATTTTTCATGGGGAATATTGACCGCATCGACCAATTTTGAAACGGGCGCAGCTGATTGCGCGAAGGCGGGTGTCTGCGCCGCGAGTACCGAGCCCGACATCATCAAGGCGAGGGTTAATTTACGGATCATATTCTGCTCCTATAGCTAAAAATCATTGCCGCTAGAGATAGCGGCGGCACCGGCAAACACAATGCGGCGCCACAAAATTTTCGACAAACGGCGTTCAGGGCCGATAACGGCGCTTTGCATTCGTGACGGCGTCGGCCCATTCGAAATGTACCGGCTTATACCCGCCAGCAACGAACAACTTCATCTGGTCTGTATAATGCGGCGATTCGGGGCGTGTGGTCGCCGAACCATAAGGCTGGATCGATTCCGATTGCACCTTGCCGTCCTTGTCCCATCGCATCAGCATGATGTAACTATCGCCATGCCGGACGCGCATTTTGCCATCGGCTTGATCTGTATCCCATATTGTTGTGGCGCGCAGGGCGTCGCTGCCGCCAAGCATCGCCAAATCGACGTTGCCGCGCCGTAGGCGTTGAACCTCCGCAAGCGGTGGATCAATACGACCGAAGCGATCTTTGAACTCTGTGACGGCCTCCTGCAGCGTTTCGCGGGGATCGGGCATTTTTTCGCCGCGCCAATTTCGCCGCGCGCCAAAGCGGATGATACGTTCGGCAAGGGCATCAGCACGGCCCTTGCCATCGCTTGACCAATCCCAACTGACGAGCAACTTTTGCGCTTCGGCAAGCTCTGGCGTGTCTTTCAAATCCAGCGCAGCAAAGGATGCCATCCACGCCCCGACCCAGCTTTTCTTGCTGTAAATCATGTCCATCTTAATCGCGAGCAGCTCTTGCGGCGTGATAGATGTATCAGCGGCCAGCAACTCTGTTGCGCGCAAGCCGCGATTGGTCATGCCAAGCTCAATACCCAAATAAGGCGAGTACGCCGCAGGGTCCATTTCCGAGCCCGGACCCGCCGCCAGAAACGGGGTGTTATTGGCGTTCTGAACAAAGCCCGATGCAGGATCGACAATTTTGGGATAACGGTCAAAACCAACCGGCCCTTCCCACATCGCCGCCGATGTGTCGCCCGGAAGCAGCTTGGTATAATCATAGCCCGGCTTACGATTGGGGAAGAGGGCGTTGTAAATATAGGCAACGCGGCCGGTCTTATCGGCATAAATGAAATTCGTCGCCGGAATGCCGCCAATCGCCATCGATTGGGTCCATTCGTCCCAATTCGTCGCTTTGGTGTTGCGATAATATTGTTCAACGACTTTGACATTGTCGATGCCCGCATAGCGAATGGCGAAATAGCCCTTGTCATTTTTGATGACCGGCCCGTGGATGGAGCGATATATCGTCTGCGGTACGGGCAGATTGAATGGCCCCATTTTCACCGGCAACCAAACCCGCTTCGATGACAAAGGCATCCATTTGCCATCATAACGATATTGGTCGCCCGCCTTGTTCATCACCAATTTATAGACATCGATCAGGTCGGGGCGGTTGACGGTATTGGTCCAACCCAAATGACGGTTGTGGCCCAGCAGGACAAAGGGCGAGCCGGGGAATAAGGCACCCGCCATATCCAGCCCCTCACCCGAATGTGTGACGGCTTCGTACCAGGCAACTTGGCCCTCATAAGGCTGGTGCGAATTGGAAATCAGCCAGGTCTTGCCATCGGCCATGCGCTTGGGCGCAATGGCGAAGGCGTTTGAGCCGTTCATTTCCGGATCGCGCCCAATGGGGGTCATCGGCGCAGCACTTTCTTTTGGCAACGGCTTGCCTTCGGTCAACGCACCAATGGCGGCATCCAGACCATAAAAGAACGGCGCACGCAGCACGAAACCCGTGACAATATCCTGTCCAGTTACCGGGAACAGCTTCGACAGGCGCACTTCTTCGGGATGTTTTGACGCATAATGGTTCACGCCCGCGGCATAAGCCTCTGCCACCGCGCGGACTTCGGGCGACAATTCCATATAGCGCGTCTCGGCAGTCTCCCGTGCACCCAAAAGATGCATCACATAATCAACCTTAGCTCCATCGGAGCCGGCAAGCGCGCCATAGCGCCCACGTGTCATGGCAACGACATCCTGTATCGTCGCAAAATCATCTTCTGAATGGGCAAAGGCGAGGCCGTAAGCGGTGTCGGCATCGGTCTTGCCGTTAATATGTGGCACGCCAAATTCATCGCGCACAATTTCCACATCATAGCTGCGCTTTGGCATGTCATATCCGGTGGCCGCCAACGGCTCCCACAACGCGCCTGCACCCGCAACAACACCTACAAGCGCCAAGGACGCCCACAAAAATTTCCGCATAAAACTCCCCCCTTGCAATGAGACCTTGTCACATCGGTTCATTTGCTTACATAACTGGCATAACCAAGATTTACGGAAAGGAAAGTCCCTCTATGTTTCGCAGCTTCTTAGCCCTTGCACTGGCAAGCGCCGCAATCACTCCCGCATTTGCGCAAGCTGATGTCATTGGATCGGGGGTCGTACCGTCGACAGCTGCGCATTCACAGACCCGGCCAATCAATTTCGCAGCGACAGCGCCAACGTCCGGCGCCTTGGTGATATTGATGCGCAATGCGACGCTGCCAACCAAACTGGTTGACGCGGCAACGGCGCAAGCATTGAACGCAGCCATCGCTTCGGCAAAATTTGAAGGCAAAGAAGGTAGCTCCTTGTCGCTTCGCGGCATTGGTAATTATGCGCGCATCATATTGAGCGGCGTTGGCGAGGAAGGTGACCGCGTTTCCCATGTCCGCAACGCATCGGGCAAAGCCGCACAAGATTTGCGCGATGAGGCCCATCCTATCACCATCGCGGGCGAGCTCAACCAAGATGAAGCCGCGGCAGCCGCTCTGGGCTATGCTATGGGTCAATATCGCTTCGACCGCTACAAAACCGTGGACCGCAAAACGCCGCCCACAAACCCAGTGACCATCGTGAGCAGCGATGCAGGCAGCGCCGAAACTTTGTGGAAGTCGCGCCATGCGGCCTTGGCCGAAGGCGTGGCCTTGTCGCGCGATCTGGCTGCTGAGCCTGCTAATGTGATTTACCCCGAAACCTTTGTGGAGCGCGTGCGCGCCGCATTTGGCAACACAGCAAACGTCAAAATTGAAGTGCTGGACGAACCCATGATGCGCAAATTGGGCATGGGAACGATTCTTGGCGTGGGCCAAGGGTCGCGCCGTCCATCACGGATGATGATCGTCGAGTATCGCGGCGCAGGTGATGGCGCGCCATTGGCCATGGTCGGCAAAGGCATTACCTTTGACTCCGGCGGCACATCGCTCAAGCCCGGTGCGGGCATGTGGGAGATGAAGGCCGACATGTCTGGCGCGGCCAGCATCATGGGCGCTGTGTTATCGCTCGCAAAGTCAAAGGCACAGGTGAACGTCATCGGCGTTGCCGCGCTGTCGGAAAATATGCCCGGCGGCAATGCGCAGCGTCCGGGTGACGTGGTCCGCACGATGAGCGGCAAGACCATTGAGATCCTCAACACCGACGCCGAAGGCCGCTTGGTAATGGCAGACGCCAATGAATATGTAATCGCCAATAAAAAACCCGGCGCTTTGGTGAACATGGCGACGTTGACAGGCTCAATCGTTGGCGCCCTGAACGACGAATATGCAGGCCTATTCAGCCGTGACGACAAATTGGCAGCAGCGGTTACCGCCGCGGGCACTGCAACGGGTGAAGATGTGTGGCGGATGCCGCTGCACAAAAATTATCTCGATGATATGAAATCGGACATTGCCGACATTAAAAACGTCGTTGAGGGCGGCGGCCCCGGCGCAGGTCTTGGCGCCACCTTTGTTGGCTTCTTCGTCGATAAAAACATCCCTTGGGCGCATCTTGATATTGCGGGCGTCAACTGGGCGGACAGGTCCGGCCCAGTGACGCCCAAGGGCGCATCGGGCTGGGGCGTGCAATTATTGGATATGCTTGCCCGCAATTGGAAGTAATTGGGACGGCGTCATATTTCCGTTGAACGGGCGTCGCTCTTGTGTTGCGAACATGCCGCACTACATTCTGAATAGGCATGGAGCCTTTGTCCCCAAAGGCTCCATCGGCAATTTAGGAAATAGCGCATGAACCTCGAAAAATTCACGGACCGCGCCAAGGGTTTTCTACAAAGCGCGCAGACCGTCGCCATTCGCATGAGCCATCAGCGGATCGGGCCTGAGCATCTCCTGAAAGCTTTGCTCGAAGATGAGCAGGGCATGGCCTCGGGCCTGATCAAGGCCGCTGGCGGCGATGCGGCGACTGCGTTGCGTGAGACGGACGCGGCGCTGGCGAAGGTACCTGCCGTATCGGGTGGCGGCGCGCAGCAGACCCCCGGCCTCGACAATGACGCGGTGCGCGTGCTCGATGCCGCCGAACAGGTCGCGCAAAAAGCCGGCGACAGCTATGTCACCGTTGAGCGGCTGTTGCTGGCGCTGGCGCTGGCTAAGACCAGCACAGCAGGCAAGGCGCTGGCCGCCGCAGCCGTCACCGCCGATGGTCTGAACGCCGCAATCAACGAACTTCGGGGTGGTCGCTCCGCTGACACCGCGGGCGCCGAAGACCGCTATGACGCGCTCAAGAAATTTGCCCGCGACCTGACCGAAGTCGCGCGCGCCGGAAAGTTGGACCCCGTAATCGGCCGCGACGAAGAAATCCGCCGCACGATCCAAATCCTTGCGCGCCGTACAAAGAATAACCCCGTGCTGATTGGCGAACCCGGTGTCGGCAAAACCGCCATTGCCGAGGGGCTGGCGTTGCGCATTGCCAATGGCGACGTCCCCGACAGCCTGAAGCATCGCAAATTGCTCTCGCTCGACATGGGTGCGTTGATCGCGGGGGCAAAATATCGCGGCGAATTTGAAGAGCGGTTGAAAGGCGTGCTGGATGAGGTCAAGCAGGCCGAAGGTGACATCATCTTGTTCATCGACGAAATGCATACGCTTGTCGGCGCGGGCAAAGGCGAAGGCGCGATGGACGCCGCCAACCTTATCAAACCTGCTTTGTCGCGTGGTGAGCTGCACTGCATTGGCGCAACCACGCTCGATGAATATCAGAAACATGTCGAAAAAGACCCCGCGCTACAACGCCGGTTTCAGCCGATTTTTGTAGGCGAACCTACGGTCGAGGATACAATCTCCATCCTGCGTGGACTGAAGGAAAAATACGAGCTGCACCATGGCGTGCGGATTACCGACGGCGCGTTGGTGAGCGCCGCCACGCTGTCGCACCGGTATATTTCCGACCGTTTCCTACCGGACAAAGCCATCGACCTGATGGACGAGGCCGCGTCGCGTCTGCGGATGGAGGTGGAATCCAAGCCCGAAGAGATTGAAACGCTCGACCGCCGGATCATCCAATTAAAGATTGAACGTGAAGCGCTCGGCAAGGAAAGCGATGCGGCGTCCAAAGACCGTCTGGCCAATTTGGAGGGCGAGCTTGCCAATCTGGAGCAGCAATCGCTGGAACTGACGCAGCGGTGGCAGGCCGAAAAAGACAAGATTTCTGCCGAAGCCAAAATCAAAGAGCTTCTGGATGGCGCGCGTATCGAATTGGAGCAGGCGCAGCGGTCCGGCGATCTCGCCAAGGCAGGTGAGCTGCAATATGGCACGATCCCGGGCCTCGAAAAGCAACTGGAAGTTGCCGAAGCCGCCGCCGGCAACGCCATGCTGCGGGAGGAAGTGACCGCGCAGGACATCGCCAGCGTCGTCAGCCGCTGGACCGGCATCCCCGTCGATAAAATGCTGGAGGGCGAACGCGATAAGTTGCTCAATATGGAGCAGCTTATCGGTGCGCGCGTCATTGGCCAGAAGGACGCGGTGGAGGCCGTGTCCAAGGCAGTGCGCCGATCGCGCGCTGGCCTTCAGGACCCGAACCGCCCGCTTGGGTCTTTCCTGTTCCTTGGGCCAACGGGTGTCGGCAAGACCGAGCTGACAAAAGCGCTCGCATCATTCCTGTTCGACGACGACAATGCGATGGTCCGCATCGACATGTCCGAATATATGGAAAAGCACAGCGTCGCACGGCTCGTCGGCGCGCCTCCGGGCTATGTCGGGTATGAAGAAGGCGGCGTGCTGACCGAGGCCGTCCGCCGCCGGCCCTATCAGGTTGTCTTGTTTGACGAGGTCGAGAAAGCCCATTCGGACGTGTTCAATATCCTGCTGCAGGTATTGGATGACGGTCGCTTGACCGATGGCCAAGGCCGCACCGTGGACTTCTCCAACACGCTTATCATTCTCACATCCAATCTGGGTAGCCAGCATCTGGCTGCGCTGGAGGATGGACAGGATGTGAAAGACGTGGAACCGCAGGTCATGGAAATCGTGCGTGCCCATTTCCGGCCCGAATTCCTGAACCGCTTGGACGAGGTCATATTGTTCCATCGCTTGGGCGCCGATCACATGGCGCCGATCGTCGATATTCAGGTGCAGCGCGTGCAAAATCTGCTCAAGGATCGCAAGATCACTTTGTCCTTATCAGGCGAGGCCAAAGCTTGGCTGGGTCGCGTCGGCTATGACCCTGTATATGGTGCACGCCCGCTCAAACGCGCCATCCAACGCTATTTGCAGGACCCGCTGGCAGACATGCTCCTGCGCGGCGGCATCCCCGATGGCGCCACGGTGCAGGTGGAAGAGGGCGATGGTGGACTCAAACTATCGACTGGGTGAGGAGCCACGCTGAGCTATCGCGACGGCATCATTTTGACATTTACAAATGTCAGTCCGGTTGTTCATGGGCCCTCAGCCAGCCAGTAATCGCGTAACGACGATAGGCTGCGGCTTGCGTTACTTCACTAACGCTATGCAATTGAGGCACTTTGAATAGATTAAGGGTGTTGAATGTCGGTACCCATCCGCAATCAACATGACCGTCTGACCCGTGAAACAGAAGCAATCCGCCCCATTCCAGCCGCCAGACAGGCGTTAGACCAAACACATAAGCCGCCCGCCGGAATTTTCCTTCAACGGCGTCGTCATGACCAGTTAGAAAGTCACCGGGCGCATATGCCGTCGCCTGGGCGTCTGCATATTCTATCTCTGCAGAGCCGGTAATCGTGCGCAGGAAATCTCGCACACTGTCGGTCGACATGAAGTTGGCAAAGGAAAAGATGATATCCGCGCCTGCTGCCCGTACGCTTGCGCTATCGGGGACACGGACCGTTTCGAAGCGATACTGAAACCCATAGCGTGCCTGCCCATAAACTGCGTTATTGAGCGCTTTGACTTGTTCATCATCCAATTGTGCGCGCGTCGGCCGATCAAGCTCAACAGCATCGTTCGTCGTCGCCAACACTTGTACCCAGTCGTTGCGGTAGCGCAGCCTTTCGTAGAGAGCCTTGGCGTCTTCGGCATGCAAGAATTCGGGAATATGCACGCGCCCATTTTCATCAAAGCTTTTGGCCAGCGCCGATACGTCCAGTGTCGGATTCATCCTCATCATTGCCGTTTCCATCACAGCCTCAGGTTTAGGGCTCCTTCTATAGGCAGATGGGTGTGTGTAAAGTAAGCGCTGATTTAGATCTTCCAGTCCGTTCGCTAAAGGCCAAGGCACCAAGCATCATCATGACAGCGCCTGAGGCCACAAACCGAATAGCTATTAAATCGATGTGAAGATGATGATAACTAACTCGACGCCAATTACCTGCGGTGCTAACGATTTTCCAAAGCCGCACGAAGACCACGCCTCTAATGATCAAGTGATTGAAGAAGATGAAAAGCCTGTTTGAAATCAACCAAGGCATTAACCGGCCAGAGCTCGCCCGCCGCTTTTTGCAAAATGGCAGGGTTCAAGTACGCAACGTTCTAACGCCGCAAACAGCGCAGGAACTTTTGTCGATCTTAAAGCAGCAGACGCGCTGGAGCATGGCGATATTCAGCGACGAAAATGCAGTCGCTGAAGCAAAGAGTTTTAAATCTGATGACATCAAGAGAGCCGGAGGAGCCGAGCGTGTCAATCGCGCAGCTGCATCCGCAGAGGCTCTCTCTGCTGAAGGGCGGTATGCATTTCGCTATGCGCATTACCCGATTGTTGATGCTCTCAATGAACGTTGGGACCCCAATGGCCCGCATGAAATACTCCTAGAACATCTAAATGCGCCTGAATTTCTTAATCTCGCCCGCGAAGTTACCGGTATCAAGGAACTGATCCGCGCAGATGCTCAAGCAACATTATTTGCCGCAAACCATTATTTGGGCCATCATACCGACAGCCATGTCGCACAGGGCTGGCGTATAGCATATGTCTTGAACCTTGCGCCAGATAACTGGCATCCCGACTGGGGCGGCTATCTTCTCTTTTTGGATGATGAGGGAGATGTGGTTGAGGGTTTTCGGCCCCGCTTCAACGCACTTAATCTGTTTCTTGTGCCACAAAATCACCTAGTGAGCTACGTTCCGCCATTCGCTCCAAACAGTCGGTTTGCTATTACCGGTTGGCTTTCCGACCGGTGATGAACTCTGCCACTATTGCGCAGGAAGCCGCAGCTCTGGCAAGCCAGGGTAATAATGAAGGGGCCGATATACTCTACAGCAAAGGACTAGCGCTCTTTCCCAATGATGCACGTCTTGCCAATAGTGTTGGCAATTTTTATGCACGCGCTGGCCGAAACGAGGAAGCCCTCGACCTTTTTACCCGCGCCCTGCAACTTGATACAAGCTTGGAAGAGGCCGCCTTTAACAAAGTGATCCTCCTACTTCGGATTGGCCGCCCGCAAGAGGCTGTTCGGCTTTTGACCGACGGTTGGACAGGCAGCACGAATGCGAAATACTGGGCCCTCCGCGGAAATGCAGAGCGGCTTTCGGATGACTTCTCGGCAGCCAGCAGCAGCTATATGCGATCCTTGACGATCGATCCAATCGACGCGCGCGCGCTGGCCGGACGCGCGCGGCTGGCTTTGGAATGTGG
>Ga0315899_10009479_pt1 | contig 10456 bp, 8 predicted proteins | sample LakEriMetagenome_2_FD_203518 | JGI IMG/M metagenome (GOLD analysis project Ga0315899, IMG submission 203518) | Freshwater fungal communities from buoy surface, Lake Erie, Ohio, United States - Buoy 4 MA112 | ecosystem: Environmental > Aquatic > Freshwater > Lake | place: USA: Lake Erie, Ohio...
AAGAATTAGTAGTAGATGAGAAACCCAAGACACCCAGTGTAAAATCAGATAGTGTTTCATCCTTAGAAGAATTAGTAGTAGATGAGAAACCCAAGACGCCCAGTGCGAAATCAGATAGTACGTCATCCTTAGAAGAATTGGTAGTTGAAGAGAAACCCAAGACACCCAGTGTGAAATCAGATAGTGTGTCACCCTTAGAAGAATCGGTAGTTGAAGAGAAACCCAAGACACCCAGTGTGAAATCAGATAGTGTGTCACCCTTAGAAGAATTAGTAGTTGAAGAGAAACCCAAGTCGAAAACACCAAAAAGTGCAACACCCGATAGCCTATCGTCATTAGAAGAAGAAATAACTGTTAAATCTAAACCAGCACCAAAAAAAGCGACCGCACCAAAGAAAGTAGAGCAAAAAATTCAAGCACAAGCAAAAACATTGGAAAATAGGGTGCGCGATATTACAGGTATGTCACTTAAATATCCCAACTCTATTACCAAACGCTTAGAAGAAAGAGAACCCCAGTTATTTGTAAAAGAGAAAAATGATAAAATAAATACTTATTCGCGTATGTGTCCATTTACGTTAAGTGACCGTCGACAGCCAATTATACTAACAAAGGAAGAACGCGATGAAATGGTAGAAGCGCATCCAGAGGAATACGATGAAGAAGCCGATTTTATTGCCTACGGCTCAGACCCCAAAGATAGTTCCAAAACATATTATTATACTTGTCCTAGATATTGGTGTTTATTAACTAACAAAGTAGTCACCGAACAAGACATATTGGACGGTAAATGTGGTTCAAAAGTAAAGGACATCAAGGATGCTATTATACCCAAAGACGCTGATGCGGTTCCTGAAGGAAAATATGTGTTTGAATTTTATGATGAAAATAAAAAACAATATCCCGGATTTCTTAAAAAGAAAACAGAATCGGGCTTATGTATGCCTTGTTGTTTCCAAAAATGGAACACGACAGAAATTAAAAACCGTAGAGATATTTGTCAAGGTAAATTTAACAAACAACATGCGGAAAAAGTATCCGATAAAGAAGAAGAGATAGAAGAGCAAATAAGCCGAGGCATTGTTGAAATAGAACATTATGTTAAAGGACCCGAAAAATATGGACCGAACTTAGGGGAAAATCGTTGGGGATTTTTACCTATAGCGGTTCAAAAATTTCTACACGAAGTAAATGAAGATTGTCAAATAAGTCAAACTAACATGGGTTTAAAATTACATCACACTTGTATTATTAGACACGGTGTTGAAAATAGTCGCAAACAATCATTTATTGCTTGCTTGGCAAATGCACTATTTTATGTTCAAAAAGACGATACTGGTAACCCACGCATTCAACGATTTTTGCCTAACGCCAAAAATGATGTGCCTACTATAAAGCAAATGAAGGAACTGATTATATCTGCAATAGATTTGGATAAATTCGTGAAATACCAAAATGGTGATTTAATTACTAGTTTTGCTGACCCCGAGTTAGACGTAAACTTAGAAGATTATAAAAAAACCAAATTATATAAAAAAATAACCAAAATAAATGATGTCACTATGGGCACAGATTTTATTATTAAAGTGGCACAATCCTTTGAAAAATTCAAACAATTTTTAAGAGACGATTCAATTACTATTGATTACACCTATTTATGGGATTTGGTCTGTATGCCTAATCCAAGATTATTCGAAGCAGGAATAAATTTAATTATTTTGGAAATGCCTGAAGACGATGTAACTAACAACATTGAATTGGTTTGTCCAACAAATCATTATTCTGCTAATATTTATGATTCGAGGAAACGTAGTTTAATATTGATACAACGCGACGATTATTTCGAGCCCATATATGGATACTTGAATGATGGTAAAAAAATTCTGATTACAAAAACTTTTTCAGAACATGATACGAAATTACCGAAAACATTACGGGCTGTATTTACCAAAATCATTAAACCAACCTTGGGCGAAAAATGTAATCCATTTCCAAGTATTAAAGAGTATCGTTTTAAACGTCCACAGTTGTTAGATAATTTAATAACCGAACTAACACATAACAAATACACTATTTTGTACCAAGTGCTGAACTTTCAAGGCAAGGTAATTGGACTAGTAACAAAGAATACAAAAGGAATGGAAGGATTTATACCTTGTTATCCTTCTGCACTAACAAATTTACAAAACAAAATATGCAATAAAGAAAATCCTACAAGTACATCGGATAAATGTGATTATGATTTTGTTTATGTAAATGATGATATTTGGAAGCCCTATGAGCCAACCCTGGATTTTTTAAAGCAATATTATGGATATAAAGATGACACCAAGTCGAAACAACACTTTTACCGAGTGGTTGAGGAGGAACTTATTACTGGCTTTCTAACTAACACCAATCAATTTATTCCCATAAAAGACCCCATACCCGTATCTACGGTAAGTGATAATATAAAAACAATTTCGGAACAAAATATGTTAGTTGCGGACAAGAATACACTTACCAATAATACCGTGGATACAAAGAGAGTGGACTTTATCAAGAGAATACAACTAGAAACCAACTTCTACAATGTATTTAGAAACACTATACGCATTTTGTTTAATGATTATACTAACAGTCAAAAAAGAAAGGCAATTAAAGATGAATGTAATGCCAAATATAGATTATATACAAATCAACTGGACACCGTTATTAATTTATTACATGATTTAATAAACGATACCATAGTATTTGCTTCTGCGTCAAATATGCCCTATAATTATATGTCTATAAATGACTCTGATTTGCATACATGTATGTCAAAAACAGACGATAAATGCGTCAATAAAAGCAATCCTAGTGGTTCTATTTGCAGGATTGCCAATGACAAGTGTCAATTGGTGTTGCCAAAGATAAATTTGGTTAACAAAACAGACAACGAAATTATTTATTATAAACGAATGGCTGACGAATTAATACGATATAATCGAATAAAAACATTTATATTTAAACCCCAATCGTATTTATCATTTGGTCAAGTGAAATACAATTTACGCAAAGATGAAATAATTATATTGCAAGATTTGATTACGCAAGAATTTTTTGAAAACTTAATTCCAGCCGAAATAAACAAATATGCAAAATACAACACATATGATACAACCGAGCCTATAAAGACGCACTTGTATAACAATCAGGTAAACATAGATGATATAATAAATCCATTGCATGATAGGGATTGTGTTAAATCGAAACCAAATGACATAAAGTCTATATTTTGGCGAAAAAACATGCCCAATACGTTTAAGGAGATTGAATATACAGGCTCAACTTATTGTTCCTTGTATTTGATTGTGGATATAGTAAAAGAAATATTACACGACGATATAACTGTGGAAAAGGTAAAGGACGATTTATTGTCGATGTATAATAAACTAACAAATGGATTTAAAAACAAACCTAGGATAAAAAAAATTATCGATATATTGAAAGAAGAAGCGCAATTTGATGCGAACCAATTACAGGATAATTCGATGAATTTTGAGCAGATGATTATGCAAGATGGGTTTGTTGCGGTTAATTTTGATTTATGGCTTTTGTTAGTTCATTACCAAATACCTTCTCTGTTTATTTCCACTAAAACTATTCCGGAAACAAGGTTCAATCGCAGTGCCTTTGTATGTTATACAGCGCCAGAAGTTACAAAATATGTATTTATATCAACACCGGCAATGTATAGAAGAAAACCGCCATTGTTACCTGAATATAAGTTGATTATGGATGGTAACAAAATGAATATAGATATTCGGGAATTAGAAGGGCTAGGTTGTTATGACAAATTAGATGAGGCTCTTTTGAATTATGATACGGTAGAAAATTATATAGATTTAGTATTTGAAAAAGATATAACCACCAAATACAAACCAAGACAAAAAGATTATAGAAAGGTAAAGGCTAAGGCGACCTTGGTGATTGAAGAAGATGATGAAGAAGTAGAAAACTTGGATAAACCTGTGGATAACCCCGTAGAAAAAATAGATAAACCTGTGAACTTAGATAATCCCGTGAACTTAGAGATAGTAGACGAAGAAGAAATAATAATAATCCCTAAAAAACGAAAAACTAAAAAATCAAATCCGAAGATCACTGTAAATCCACTAGGTAAGAAAAAAACAATGAAAAAACTTCCCGATAATGTTATAATCGAAGACGAGATATAATATATTATTTTAAGTCGAAATAGGGATTATCTGTAATATCCATGCCACAATATGGCTCGGGATTTGTTTTATAATCAACCGGTTGATAAATGTTAGCATCTTTGGCTTGTTCCAATAAAAACTTAAAATTCTTCCAAAAGTCTTGGAGATGACCTTCACTGGTTGTCATAACATGTGCTAATTCATGAATAGCAACAAATGTTAGAGTATTAATATCTATTAGTTTGGATTCTGTTTTTTGCTTATTTAAACAGAATGCAATTTTTTCGCCCTTATTTTCGCTATAAGCGGTAAACTCGCTAGTTGGTAAGGTTTCGGATATTTTCGTAGGGTTGAATTTTTGAACCATACGTTGCACGTTTTCATCGTCGGGGAATTTTTTAGCGCAATAAGCAACCAAGTCTTTTAGTTTTCTGGTAACCGTCGCCAACAAATCGGCTGCCAATTGCATAGATGCGCGTTCCCTGACGCAATATCGTTCCCCATCTACATCAGAAATAATACATTTTAAATTAAACGCATCAGACTCGTTATATATTTTCAATCCTAAAAATAATACAAATGCTAAAATAATATAGATGAATATGTCTTGTTTGTACATAATTAAGATATATATAATAACATAGAATTATAATTTTGCAAACCTTTTCTTTAAGTAGTTTCGCAATATATATTATTCCGGCGACCCCGGTCTTTAAGTAGTTTCGCAATATGTATTATTCGGCGACCCCGGTCTTTAAGTAGTTTCACAATATATATATTATTTCGGCGACCCCAGTCTTTAAGTAGTTTCGCAATATGTATTATTTCGGAGACCCCCGTTCTTTAAGTAGTTTCGCAATATGTATTATTCGGCGACCCCGGTCTTTAAGTAGTTTTCATATATTCTTTAATCGATCGCGAAAACGAAACCAAAAAGTGAATTTGGTTTTCGTTTTTGGACATTTATTTTTGTCCATTTTTGAAAACCTAAATGACTTTTTGAAAAACGCGTTGTACTTACACTTTTAGACCATGATGGTGTGATTTTCGTTTTGAACTTGCAAAAAAGTGTTAGCATAATTTTTCACACTTTTTGAGAAAATAACTTAAAAACTTTGTCCGTTGTTAAATTATGACAACAACCGACAACGAAAAATTAGGAAAAATTAGGAATGTTTTTCATTGTTCAGATTGTGACTATATTACGTCTGTGAAGTTCAATTATACTGTCCACCTTAAGAGCATGAAACACAAAAACAACGTTTTGACAACTAAAAACAACGAATTATTAGGAAAAATTAGCAAGCAATATGCCTGCGTTAATTGTGCGAAACAATTTAATGACCGAGCAGGGTTATGGCGTCATAAAAAGAAGTGTACAACGGAGAACAATAAAGATAATATAATCAATTTACTACTTTCACAAAATAAGGAACTAATAGACTTGCTTAAAAACGGGATAACTACCAACAGCCATTATACTAACAACACAACTAACAACGACAACAAAATATTTAATCTCAATGTGTTTTTAAACGAAACCTGTAAAGAAGCCATGAATATCAGTGACTTTGTTAGTTCTATCCAAGTTAATCTTGATGAATTGGAGAATACCGGTAGACACGGGTATATTGAAGGTATATCCAACATAATCTTAAAACGTCTTAATAATTTAGAACAACATTTCAGACCATTGCATTGTTCGGATTCAAAACGAGAAGTATTTTACATCAAAGACAACAATGAATGGAAAAAAGAAAATGAGAGCAAACCTATTTTGACCAAGGCAATTAAAACAATTGCCAACGAAAATATTAAGCAGATTAAGCGTTGGCGAGATAAATACCCCGATTGCACCCAGTCCGATTCCAAGAAAAACAATTTGTATTTAAAAATTGTTAGTAATTCCATGAATGGACTAACAGAAGAAGAAGGGTGTAAAAATATTGATAAAATCATTAGCAATGTGGCTAAAGAAGTTATTATTGATAAAATGAAATTATAAATGAATAACCGTGTCATTCGTTAGAAACTTAAAGAATATCCATTCTGGGTTCCTAGATAAGGACGTTTGTATGATTTTAGATGAAAATTCTGTACTGCAAAATCGGTTTGTTATTAATTGGTCTAATGTTGTTTGACCCATTATTATTTTTTCTGCACATTCGGGACATGGTATAAATCCGCTACCATTATGAACTAACAGTTGACTAGCTGTTCTGTTTGGTATACTCGTACTAATAAAACTCTTAATACAACAGGATGGATATCCATAAAATTTTCCTGCTAATTTAAGATGCTGAACATTGCTAATACTTGGTGAACTGTTAAGACTTGGTGAACTGTTAAGACTTAGTGAACTGTTAAGACTTAGTGAATTCATTTTATTTGTTGGTTGTTAGTTGTTATTAGACAAACTTTCGTTTCAATTTTTATTATTTGTTCAAACGCATTTGTTCAAACGTCGATTTACACCTTAAAAGGTGTAATAAGTTCTTGTTATTACATAACATAATAAATTATTTGGAACATTATCAATTAAAGTTATGGGTAAAAAACCATCACAACACTCATAAGGACAATAAGATATGCTGTTGATAATTTGTTGCTCACAATTATAATCATTAACTTGGTCTTTGATATAATTACGAATTAATTTTTTATGTTGTGATTTTGTTTGCTTGTTTATTTGATTCATTCATTATTATTTAGAATATAATAATAAATTTTAAACGGCTTAAACCAGTTAGGCTACACCTTTCTTAAAGCAATTTATTGACTGCCTTGACCTAATTCTAAACTGGGACGCATGGTATCAGGCGTAATAGTGCTTTGTTGCCAAGGTCCTGTTGGTAGTTGTGGATTAGGGGGTTCTGAGCGTAATTGCAAGTTCGCATTTCTTAAACTTTGACCAACTGTGTCAATACCAATATGATACCCAGCCTTTAATAAATTAATATTCGCCAAGTCACCTTTTCCTGAAGGATTTAATTGCGCCCATTGACTGTTAGTATCATTAGGCAAAAGATCCGCAGGATTTTGGTTAGAACTATTGGGACTGCAAGAAGAGGGTAAATTTACGCCTAAATTAGATGAACTGCCTACAGAAGAGAACACCTCATTTCCCGATTCTTGGGCGGGTTGGGGACCCGATGGCGAAGAATTATTATATGCTTTATTTCTGTTTTGCGACATATTTTCGCCACCAAAAGATCCCTTCTTCATTAAATGATTATATAACATATATAGTCCGTATAAAACAACCAAAGCAATTAAAACACCACCTATTCCATATTCATTCCAGAGTTTTTTTAAGGATACGCCCATTATATAAATTTGGGGATAAAATATTTTTCGAATTATTATTTAATTACCAAAATTAATAGTCTAAAGTATTTCTAATTATTATTCACGCATAATAAATTAATTGTTAGTATCACTATCACTATCACTATCACTATCACTATTTAGGTCGCTATCACTATCCACATCGTCTATCATATATGTTGTCTTAATGTTTTTCATTTCTATATATGCGTCTATTGCCGTTTTTTTGGCTTCTTTTGCCTTTTCTTTTGCTTTTTGGTATAATTCATAATACACTTGGGTTGGTTTTTTCAATTGAATTGCTTCTAAACTATTGTCTAAAGTACTTAACAAATCCACTTCCTTTAAAACATTCGGGTCTTCTTTTTCTTCCACCTTTGGTTCCAAATCTTCTATATCTAATTCAATATTGGTCTCTTCTAAATCTAGTGTGTCTTTTGGGGCATCAAAAGATACTTCTAAATCAATAGGTTCCGATAAATCGGAATGGTTGTTAGTTATGTCTAAGACGGATTGGTTTATCAAATTGTTTAAATCGGATGGGATTTGTGGTTGCTGTTGCTGTTGCTCTTGTATACGAGTATCATCTTTCACGTGTTTTGAAGGCTTCTTAATAAAACAACTGTCTAAAAATGGATCAGGACTAACAACCATGGTTTGCTTAAGTTCTATTTCTATTTGGAAATTTCTCGAAGTGAATTTTAACCCTTGGATTTCTAATATAGATATAATTGTTTTGTCACTAGTTATGTCATCATACGCTATAGGCTGGTCTGTTTCGCTATATATTTTTAAATTTGGTTTCACATTTACCCTTAATAAATAATATTTTCCGGATTTAAATATTTTAAACGGCGATGTAAATGCATTCTCAATATCGTCCTTTTCCAATTTGGATTCAAACCAGGTGTCTCGTTTTGCAAAAATAAGTTCTTGACATCTTGTTTCCAAATTTTCAATCCAATTTATGAACACGGTATCGTTGTTGTCAAACATTAAATCAGCATAATGCTTTTTACCACTTTTTATGAAACCTTGCTTTGTTAAACTCTTTGGCGTTTGAATAAATAATAGTTTGTTAGTATTATACATCAGTCGAGTAAAATAGGCACCACCTGCTAAAGACGTTGGCGGACCAAAATACAATTTCGTAAAATCATAATCCATACTAGGTTCAATAATTCCGTCCATCATTTATTACAATAAAGAAAAATTTTACTATATTATACCGTATAAATTGTATTTAATTTTTATTTATTTATTAAAGAATATGAAAAATTCTTTAATAAAACAGTGTTTAGACATTTTAAAGACTGATGATGTTAGAAATGAAATCAAAATATTATTTTCACCTGTTACTGATTTAATATTATATGAAATATATCCCTATATTTATGTTATCATATTTTTGGTTTTCTTAATATTCATATTAATTTTAGCAATACTTATTATTCTAGTCACGTTATTGCGAAACAAATAGGTGTCACATATTTTTCTAAATTATGTATATAATGGTTAAAACAAGACGCAAAAGTCAAAAAGGCGGTGGCTGGAGTTGGAGCCTTAATTCTTTAGGAACGGGTTGGACGGAATTTACCAACTCGTTAATGTCCCAAAATAACAGCGCTAATGTGCCTAACAATTTTTTGCCAAATGCAAATGCTAATCCAAATGCGAATGCTAATGCTAATCCAAATGTTCAATTAATGAAAGCTGGTAAACGAAAAAGAAAACAGGGCACTGTAAAACATGGCATAAATGTTGCAAAACATGGCATAAATGTTGTAAAACATGGCGGAAATGTTGTAAAACATGGCGGAAATGTGGTCGCACAAGCAATTGTACCACTTTCGTTATTTGCTATGAATAATGCGTTAGGCACGTGCAAACGTCGCAGACGACGCCGAAGATAAATCCTCTGACAAAAAATCAGAATAAGTTGTAAATTGACCTGAATGCGGTTGCGGTTCACCTGAAACCACTTTATTAAAGTCTTTATGTAGTCCAGAATTTGTAAACCCTCTCGTAATTCCACTTATATGATTGGCGTTTTCTTCTATTGAAAAAGTAACGGGATAAGCTGTGTCAACATTGTCCGCGTTATAAGTTAGCTCACTCATTTCTTTAGCGGCAGTCTTTCTTTGTTGTCTATTAATCTCAGAAATCATTCTTTGTTCGGCTTCTTTTTGTTTTAGGTCATTTTCTTGTTTTTTTAGGTCGGCTACTTGTTGTTGTAGAGCGTCTTTTGAAAGGTCGGGGGCGTAGGGGTGTTCCGTATAACCTAAAGGAAAATCTGGTAAACCTTTAGGAACTTCCGTTATTTCCATGGATACATTTCGGGGCTTTACTCTGACGCCAGTAGGAATAGCACCTGTAGGAAGATTATTTTGGTCATTAAATCGTGTGTAGTCAGTTGTATTTACGCTAGTAGTGGGAATAATACTAGCAGTATTAACTACTACAGGTATGGTTGCGTTGTCATCTAATAACAAATTATTTAACAAGGTAGTATCCGAGTTTGGTGTCGTGCCAGACGCATTATTCGCTTCGGATTCCAGCAAGGCAATCTTCATTTTAGTTTCGTTTTCCTTTGCCTTTTTTGTCTTTTCATTCCGAATATACTCGTCGACATAATTCACCAATCCGTCTAAGGCTCCATCCAAATTATCAAAATTTTCAAACAATATCCTGCTTATTTCTGCAGGTGTAACACATTGATGCGTATTATTGATAATAGTTATTTGTTCATCTGTTAGTTTAGTATCGTATCTATGTTCGATAATGGCAATCAACTGACTATGATCGGCAAACCCGAACCTACCAATCACATCTATGCGCCCTGGTCGGGTAAACGCTTTATCCAACTTGTCAATAAAATTAGTCGTCATAAAGGTAATTCGACCAGGTGTCTCCAAAACACCGTCAAATAAATTCAACAAAAATGA
>Ga0315899_10009480_pt1 | contig 10456 bp, 5 predicted proteins | sample LakEriMetagenome_2_FD_203518 | JGI IMG/M metagenome (GOLD analysis project Ga0315899, IMG submission 203518) | Freshwater fungal communities from buoy surface, Lake Erie, Ohio, United States - Buoy 4 MA112 | ecosystem: Environmental > Aquatic > Freshwater > Lake | place: USA: Lake Erie, Ohio...
GCAGCCGTGGTCGCCGGTGCCCTCGACGACCGCGATCGCGCCCGAGTTGCGCACCGCGAAGCGCTCGCCTGCGACGCCGTTGAAGTAGGCCTCGCCCTCGATCGCGCCGTACAGCACGGTGTTGCCGACGATGATGTGGTCGGGCCCGTAGCCGCGGAAGTCGTTCGCGCAGCGCACGATCACGCGCCCGCCCGACAGGCCCTTGCCGACGTAGTCGTTGCCCTCGCCCACCAGGTCGAAGGTGATGCCGCGGGCGAGGAACGCGCCGAAGCTCTGGCCGGCGGTGCCGTTGAACTGCACATGGATCGTGTCGTCGGGCAGCCCCTCGTGCGTGTGGCGACGCGCCACCGTGCCCGAGAGCATCGCACCCACCGTGCGGTTCACGTTGCGGATGGTCTGGATGAAGCTGACCTTCTCGCCGCGCTCGATCGCGGGCTTCGACTTCTCGATGAGCTGGTTGTCGAGCGCGCGGTCCAGGCCGTGGTCCTGCACGTCGACCGCGTAGCGCGCGACGTCGCCGGGCATCGTCGGCGAGTGGAAGATCTTCGTGAAGTCCAGGCCGCGCGCCTTCCAGTGCTTGATGCCCGACTTGGTGTCGAGCAGGTGCGTCGCGCCGATCATCTCGTCGAAGCGGCGCACGCCGAGCTGCGCCATGATCGCGCGGGCCTCCTCGGCGACGAAGAAGAAGTAGTTGACGACATGTTCGGGCTTGCCCGCGAACTTCGCGCGCAGCACCGGGTCCTGCGTGGCCACGCCCACCGGGCAGGTGTTCAGGTGGCACTTGCGCATCATGATGCAGCCCTCGACGACCAGCGGGGCGGTCGCGAAGCCGAACTCGTCGGCGCCGAGGATCGCCCCGATGACCACGTCGCGGCCGGTCTTCATCTGGCCGTCGGCCTGGATGCGCACGCGCCCGCGCAGCCGGTTCAGCACCAGCGTCTGCTGAGTCTCGGCCAGCCCCAGCTCCCAGGGCGTGCCCGCGTGCTTGATCGAGGACAGCGGCGAGGCGCCGGTGCCGCCGTCGTGGCCGGCGACCACGATGTGGTCCGACTTGGCCTTGGCCACGCCCGCCGCCACCGTGCCCACGCCCACCTCGGAGACCAGCTTCACCGAGATCGAGGCGCTCGGGTTGCAGTTCTTCAGGTCGTGGATGAGCTGCGCCAGGTCCTCGATCGAGTAGATGTCGTGGTGCGGCGGCGGCGAGATCAGGCCCACGCCCGGCACCGAGAAGCGCAGCTTCGCGATGTACTCGGACACCTTGTGGCCCGGCAGCTGGCCGCCCTCGCCGGGCTTGGCGCCCTGGGCCATCTTGATCTGGATCTGGTCGGCACTCGACAGGTACTCGGCGGTGACGCCGAAGCGGCCCGAGGCGACCTGCTTGATCTTCGAGCGCAGCGAATCCCCGTCCTTGAGGGGGATGTCGACCTGGACGACGTCGCGGCCCAGCATCGAGGCCAGCGTGTCGCCGGTCCTGATCGGGATGCCGCGCAGCTCGTTGCGGTAGCGGTTCTCGTCCTCGCCGCCCTCGCCGGTGTTCGACTTGCCGCCGATGCGGTTCATCGCGATCGCGAGCGTGGCGTGCGCCTCGGTGGAGATCGAGCCGAGCGACATCGCGCCGGTGGCGAAGCGCTTGACGATGTCCGCGGCCGATTCGACCTCGTCGATCGGGATGGCCTTGGTCGGATCGACGCGGAACTCGAACAGCCCGCGCAACGTCATGTGACGGCGCGACTGGTCGTTGATGATCTGCGCGTATTCCTTGTAGGTCTGGAAGTTGTTCGCCTTGGTCGCGTGCTGCAGCTTCGCGATCGCGTCCGGCGTCCACATGTGCTCCTCGCCGCGGGCGCGGAACGCGTACTCGCCGCCGGCCTCGAGCGCGGTGGCCAGCACCGGGTCGCCGCCGAAGGCCGAGCGGTGCATGCGCAGCGCCTCTTCGGCGACCTCGAAGATGCCGATGCCGCCGACGTTCGACGGCGTGCCGCTGAAGTACTTGTCGACGAGCTCGCGGTTCAGGCCGATCGCCTCGAAGATCTGCGAGCCGGTGTACGACATGTAGGTGGAGATGCCCATCTTGGACATCACCTTGTGCAGGCCCTTGCCGACGGCCTTCACGTAGTTCTTGACGGCCTTCTCGGCCGACAGGTCGGGGCCGAGCCCGGCGTGGATCGCGGCGATGGTCTCCATCGCGAGGTACGGATGGATGGCCTCGGCGCCGTAGCCGGCGAGCAGCGCGAAGTGGTGGACCTCGCGCGCCGAGCCAGTCTCCACCACCAGGCCGGTGGAGGTGCGCAGGCCCTTGTCGATCAGGTGCTGGTGGATCGCGCTGGTGGCGAGCAGCGCCGGGATCGCGACATGCTCGCGGTCGACGCGGCGGTCGGAGACCACCAGCAGGTTGAAGCCGCTGCGCACCGCGTCGACCGCGTTCGCGCACAGCGAGGCCAGCCGTGCCTCGATGCCTTCCTTGCCCCAGGCGACCGGGTAGCAGACATCGAGCTCGAAGCTCTGGAACTTGCCGTCGGTGAAGCGGCCGATGTGGCGGATGCGGTCCATGTCCTCGGCGGACACGATCGGCTGGCTCACCTCGAGGCGCAGCGGCGGGTTGATGTTGTTGATGTCGAGCAGGTTCGGCTTCGGGCCGACGAAGGACACCAGCGACATCACCATCTGCTCGCGGATCGGGTCGATCGGAGGGTTGGTGACCTGCGCGAAGAGCTGCTTGAAGTAGTGGTACAGCGGCTTGTTCTTGTCCGACAGCACCGCCAGCGGCGAGTCGTTGCCCATCGAGCCGACCGCCTCCTCGCCGGCGATGGCCATCGGCGCCATCAGGAACTTCAGGTCCTCCTGCGTGTAGCCGAAGGCCTGCTGGCGGTCGAGCAGCGGCACCGAGGCGAGCGGCGCGGTGTTCTCGGCGGCGGACTCGTCCTGCTCGGGCGTCTCGGGATGCTCGTGGGTCGCGACCTCGTCGAGCTTGACGCGGATGCGCTCGATCCACTGGCGGTAGGGCTTGCTCGCGGACAGCTGGTCCTTGAGCTCCTTGTCGTCGATGATCCGGCCCTGCTCGAGGTCGATCAGGAACATCTTGCCCGGCTGCAGCCGCCACTTCTTGACGATGCGGTGCTCGGGGATCTCGGGCAGCACGCCGGCCTCGGAGGCCATCACCACCAGGTCGTCGTCGGTGACGATGTAGCGCGCCGGACGCAGGCCGTTGCGGTCGAGCGTGGCGCCGATCTGGCGGCCGTCGGTGAACGCGATGGCCGCCGGGCCGTCCCAGGGCTCCATCATCGCCGCGTGGTACTCGTAGAACGCGCGACGGTTCTCGTCCATCAGCGTGTGCTGCTCCCAGGCCTCGGGGATCATCATCATGATCGCCTGGGACAACGGGTAGCCGGCCATCACCAGCAGCTCGAGGCAGTTGTCGAAGCAGGCGGTGTCGGACTGCCCCGGGTAGATCAGCGGCCAGAGCTTCTGCAGGTCCGAGCCGAGCACGGCCGACTGCATCACGCCCTCGCGGGCGCGCATCCAGTTGTAGTTGCCCTTGACGGTGTTGATCTCGCCGTTGTGCGCGACCATCCGGTACGGGTGCGCGAGCTCCCAGGCCGGGAAGGTGTTGGTCGAGAACCGCTGATGCACGAGCGCCAGCGCCGACACCGTGCGCGCGTCCTGCAGGTCGCGGTAGTAGCGGCCCACCTGGTCGGCGAGCAGCAGCCCCTTGTAGACGATCGTGCGCGTCGACATCGACGGCACGAAGTACTCCTTGCCGTGCTTCAGGCCCAGCGACTGGATCGCATGGCTGGCGGTCTTGCGGATCACGTAGAGCTTGCGCTCGAGCGCGTCGGGCACCATCACGTCGCGCCCGCGGCCGATGAAGATCTGGCGGATCACCGGCTCGGAGGTCCGCACCAGCGGGCTCATCTCCATCGCCGCGTCGACCGGCACGTCGCGCCAGCCGATCACCCGCTGGCCCTCGGCGCGGACCGTGCGCTCGAGCTCCTGCTCGCAGGCGATGCGCGAGGCGGTCTCCTTGGGCAGGAAGATCATGCCGACGCCGTACTCGCCGGGCGGGGGCAGCACGATGCCCCGCGCGCCCATCTCGGCCCGGTAGAAGTCGTCCGGGATCTGGATCAGGATGCCGGCGCCGTCGCCGAACAGGTGGTCCGCGCCGGTCGCGCCCCGATGGTCCAGGTTCAGCAGGATCTGCAGACCCTTCTGCACGATGTCATGGCTCTTCGCGCCCTTGATGTGGGCGACGAAGCCGACGCCGCAGGCGTCGTGCTCGTTGGACGGGTCGTACAGTCCCTGGGCTCGCGGCAGTGCCATCGCACTTCTCCTACTGTGATCAATCAGGATAGTGCGGCGCAGCATCCACCTCAAGCAGAACAATCGGGGTCGGATCACTGTTTAGAAGGCACCTCTGTGATCACCCGGTTAATTAGGGCCGGATCAATTGCGCTCCTGCACCGCACTGGTTCGGGCCGCCCAGCCGACGGGCGCGCCGAGGCCCGGGATGCTTCCGGGACGGGCATCCGGAGCAATCGCTCACTGCTGGAGTCCTGACCGGATCCGCATTCGTCGGACCACGCGTTGCGTCACCCACGCACCGCGACACCTCTCTTGCGTCAGCTGCTCGGAATCATCACCGGGCGGATCCGTCGTCCGCCGCGGGCGCGCGACGTGGACGGCCGACCGGCCGAGACAGCAGCCGCAGGCCGAGGGACATCTCGAGCCTGCGCTGGAAGTCAGCGCTCGCTGTCGGCTTTCCGCCCAGCAGACAAGCGAGCAGCCAATCGTTCTCCGACTGGGATATCGATTCGTCGAACAGGCCCCGATAGGCCGATTCCCGCTCGAAGGGCGTGTTGCCCAACGCCCAGACCGTCGGATGCGGCCGCACCAGCGGATCGACCGCCAGCCCGGCATGGTGCCGGTGGCTGGACCACGGCCAGTCGGCGACCGCGCCGACGCGCCCAGCACGGACCGGCCCGGACTCCAGGTGACGCTGGCATGCAAGCAGCCAGCGCTCCGCCTCGACCAGCGAGGACCGGAACCGGCCCTCCCAGAGCGTGCCGCTGCGGCCGTGGCGTCGGTTGAACCAGCGAACGTAGCGCCGGCCGACGTCCTGGATCGCGAGCGACAGCGCATCCTCGCGCTCGGGCGTGACGAGCAGCTGCACCTGCGAATCCATCAGCAGGTACGCATGGATCGACAGGCCGTGCGCGAGGCCGGCCTCGTGCAGCCAGACGAGGTACTGCCGGTAGTCGGCGTCGTCGACGAACACCGGCTGGCGGTTGTGGCCGCGCAGCAGGACGTGGTGCGGCAGCGCGGTCACCGCCTGGCGCGGACGACGGGCCATCGCCCGGCTCAGACCTCGTCGACCGAGAACAGCCGGCGGTATTCCTTGATCGCGTAGCGATCGGTCATGCCGGCGATGTAGTCGGCGATCGCCCGATGCGGGTCGCGCTCGGCCTTGCGCCGGTACTCGTCGGGCAGCAGCCGCGGGTCGGCAGCGAAGGCCTCGAAGAGGGCGGTCACGATCCGGGCCGCCTTCGAGGTCATCCGCAGCACCTGGTAGTGCCGGTAGAGGTTGTCGAAGAGGAAGCGCTTGAGCTGGGCCGCGCGCGCGCCCACCTCGTCGGAGAACGCGATCAGCGGCGGGGCGGTGCGCACCTCGTCGACCGAGGCGGGCGCCGCCTCGTCGATCAGCGCCTCGCTGCGCCGGCTGAGATCGAGCACCAGCTCGTTGATCATCCGCCGCACCGTCTCGTAGACCTGCCGGCGCTCGCCCGCCGCCGGCCAGGCCGCGAGCACGTCCCGGTGGTGGCGCGCGAACAGATCGACCTCGCGCAGCTGCTCGACCGTCACCAGGCCAGAGCGGATCCCGTCGTCTACGTCATGGTTCACGTAGGCGATCTCGTCGGCAAGGTTGGCGAGCTGCGCCTCGAGCGTCGGCCGGGTGCGCTCGAGGAAGCGCCGCCCGATCTCGCCCAGCTTCGCGGCGTTGGCCGCCGAGCAGTGCTTGAGCACGCCCTCGCGGGTCTCGAAGCACAGGTTCAGCCCGTCGTGCGCGCCGTAGCGTTCCTCGAGCGCGTCGACCACGCGCAGCGACTGCAAGTTGTGCTCGAAGCCGCCGTGCGGCTGCATGCAACGGTTCAGCGCGTCCTGCCCGGCATGGCCGAAGGGCGTGTGGCCGAGGTCGTGCGCCAGCGAGATCGCCTCGGTCAGGTCCTCGTGCAGCCGCAGCCGGCGCGCGATCGTCCGGGCGATCTGCGCGACCTCGATGGAATGCGTGAGCCGCGTGCGGAACAGGTCGCCCTCGTGGTTCACGAAGACCTGCGTCTTGTACTCGAGCCGGCGGAACGCGCCGCTGTGCACGATGCGGTCGCGGTCGCGCTGGAACTCGTTGCGGCCTTCGGGCGCGGTCTCGGGATGGAGCCGTCCTCGGGTCCGGCGGGGGTCGGCCGCGTAGGGCGCGAGCGGCTCCATCGCCCGCCCGCTCAGCCGCTGCAGGCCGCGAGCGTCTCGGCCAACAGCGCGTCGTCGACCCGCTGCACGCGCGCCGCGCCCAGTCCGTCCAGCAGCACGAAGCGCGGCGTGCCCTGGCGTGCCTTCTTGTCGACCGACATCAGCTCGACGTAGCGCGACGCGGGCCAGCCCGGGCCGCGCACCGGCAGGCCCGCCGCGGCCACCGCCTCGCGCAGCCGCGCGGCGATCGTGGCATCGACCAGGCCGAGCCGGCGCGACAGGTCGGCGGCCATCACCATGCCGGCGCCCACCGCCTCGCCGTGCAGCCACTCCCCGTAGCCCATGCCGGCCTCGATCGCATGACCGAAGGTGTGGCCGAAGTTCAGGATCGCGCGCACACCGCCCTCGCGCTCGTCGCGCTCGACCACCGAGGCCTTGATCTCGCAGGACCGCGCCACCGCCGCGGCGAGCGCAGCCGGGTCCTTGGCCCGCAGCGCGGGCAGCGCTGCCGCGACCGCGTCGAAGTAGCCGGCGTCGGCGATCGCGCCGTGCTTGATGACCTCGGCCAGCCCCGCCGACAGCTCGCGGTCGGGCAGCGTGGCGAGCGTGTCGACGTCGATCAGGACCAGCCGGGGCTGGTGGAACGCGCCGATCATGTTCTTGCCGAGCGGATGGTTGATGCCGGTCTTGCCGCCGACCGAGGAGTCCACCTGCGCCAGCAGCGTGGTGGGCACCTGCACGAACTCGATGCCGCGCTGATAGACCGCGGCCGCGAAGCCGGCCATGTCGCCGACCACGCCGCCGCCGACGGCCACCAGCAGCGCGTCGCGGTCGAAGCGCGCCTCCAGCAGCGCGTCGAAGATCCGGTTCAGCGTCTCCCAGGTCTTGTTCGACTCGCCGGCGGGCAGCACCACCTCGTGGAGCGCGGCGGCATGCTGTCGCAGCGTGTCGGCGACGGTGCGCGCGTGCAGCGCGGCGACGTTCGAGTCGGTGACGATCGCCACCATGCGCCCGGCTGCGAGCTGCGCGAGCGCGTCGTTGCCGGCGAGCAGGCCGCTGCCGACCTGGATCGGGTATGAGCGGTCACCCAGGGAGACCGGCACTTCACGCATCGCGGGCGGGCTCAGGAGGGGTGGAAGTGAGCGGGGGCGCCGCGGACGCGGGCTGGCCGAGTCGCGCGAGGATAGCATCGACCACCTGCTCGATCGGCTGGCGCCCGGTGTCGACGGTCAGGTGCGCGACCTCGCGGTACAGCGGGTCGCGCTGCCCGACCAGTTCCTCGATCCGGGCCCGCGGATCGGCCGTCTTGAGCAGCGGCCGCACCGTGTCGCGTCGCAGCCGGTGCCACAGGTCGCCGACCGAGGCGCGCAGGTAGACCACCCGGCCACGCTGGTGCAGCACCGCGCGGTTGCCCGCGTCGAGGACGGCCCCGCCGCCGGTGGCGAAGACCACCTGCGAACGCTGCGTGAGCTCCTCGATGAGGGCCGCCTCGCGTCGCCGGAAGCCCGGTTCGCCCTCGAGCTCGAAGATCGTCTGGACCGGCACGCCCAGGCGCGCCTCGAGCTCGCGGTCGGCGTCGACGAACGCCCAGCCCAGCCGGCGCGCCAGGCGCTTGCCGACGGTGGTCTTGCCGGCACCCATCATGCCGACGAGAAAAAGGGCCCGGCGGTCGGCCGGGCCCTCGTTCACGGAGGTGTGCTGATCCAATCGGTCTGTCGCGCGCGGTGGCTCCACCGCGGGACTTTACCGCAGTTCGACGGGCCGGCCGGTCAGGGGCAAGTTCTCGGGTAGTCGGTCCCCACCGGGAACGGGAAGGGGCTCAACCCGCCGGGGGGTGCCACCGCCTTGTCGGCCAGGTCGTCTGCGGAGATCGGCAGCCAGAACTCCGCGACGGCAGCCCCCTCGCTGCCGGCCACCTGCACGCGCACGTCGAGCAGGACCTGGACCCACTGGGCGAAGCTGCGCGGATATTGCAGGACCACTGCCGCCGTGCCGGTGTCGGTGGTGTTGACCGCGGGCGCCGTGCTGGCCACATTGCCCGGTGTCAGCTGCCCGTCGCCGTTCGTGTCCTCACCGGCCTTGCAGATGCCGTCGCGGTCGATGTCCTCGCTCGGGAAGGTGCCGGTGATGTTCTGCCCCCACTCGGGCGGCCCCCCCGACACCTGCACCCAGCGGCCGGTGCGGTACTGCAGCGGCCGCAGGTTGACGACGACCGAGGCGTTCTTCACCGCGTTGCCGGTCGAGTCGGTGACCACCACCGCGTAGGTCTTGCGGTAGAGCGCCGGTTCGACCTTCTCGATCTTGTTGTCGGTGCCGAGCCGCACGAACAGCTGGCTGCGCGCCACGCTCATGAACGCCGTCTGCGACGAGATCCCGTCCACCGTCGCGACCAGCTTGACGGCGTTCACTGCGGTGGTGGTCGGGCCGCCGATGAACAACACGGTGGCCCGGCCCGCGAGGTCGGTGGTCGCGATGCCCGGCTGGATGCTGCCGCCGCTCGGATCGTCGATCGCGCTGAACGAGACGATCCGGTTGGCGACCGGGTTGCCGCGCACGTCGCGCACCACCGCGGTCAGCGTCGCACGCTGCTCGGTCGAGCCGCCGAGGTTCGGGCCGATGGTGGATGGGCCGGCCTGCAGATCGATCTGGGACGGCGTCACCGACACGAAGTTGAAGGTGTACTCCGAGGACACGCCGCCGACCCGCGCGGTGACCGTCGCCGGACCGGCGAAGCTCGAGCTGACCGAGAAGTTGGCCGTGCCGGTCGCGATGCTCGCCGAAGACGGCGTCAGCGTGCCGCGCGTGGTCGATGCATCGACGATGGTGCCCCCGGGAATGCCGTCGGAGGACTGGTAGGTGACCAGCAGCGAGGCGGTCGTGCCCAGCGCAACCACCGGCGTCGAACCGACGGTGGCGAAGCCCGTGGACGGAGCCATCGAGAGCCCCTTGCCCGACACGGAAATCGGAAGCGCCCTGGACTCGCCGAGCGCGCTGAAGGTCAGCGTGTCCGAGCCCGGCACGGCGCCGCGCACGCCGAACACCGCCTGGCCGCCCGAGTCCGTCTTGACCGTCTTCGCGATGAGCGTGTTCCCCGTCGCCGAGGCCGCGGTGACGTCCCATCCGGGCAGCGGCGCGCCGCTCGAGTCCTTTAGGGAGACCGTGTAGTTCGAGACCGCAGAGCCGGCCAACGAGATCGCGGAGGGACCCGATGCGTTGATCGTCGTGCCGCCGACGCGGATCTTGAGCGGCGCGGACACGACGCCGCCGGCATTGGCGACGACGCTGATGTCCCGGCTGCGCGGATCGCTGAGCACGGTCAGCCGTGCGGTCGCGGTGCCGGTGCTGTCGGTGGTGCTGCGCAGCACCTCGACGCGAACGCCCCCGGGCGCACCCGTCGGGTCGGACGCGGACAGGTCGACCAGCACGTTCTTGGCGGCGACGTTGGACCCGGAGGTGACGAACACGGTCAGGTCGACCGGCGTCTTGCCGTCGGAATCGATGGTCGTGGTGCTGCCGGCCACCTGCACCGTGCCGATACCTGCGCCGCTGGCGGCGGCGCCGCCTCCTGCGCCCGCGCCCTCGCCGCCGCAGGCGGACAAGCCGGCCGCGAGCGACAGCGGCGCGACAATCGCCAGCACAGCGAACCGGCAGCTACGGATCAATCGTTCGAACATGATCTCAGGCCTTCCTCTTGTCGGGTCGCGGGCTCAACGGGTGCTCGCCGCGACGTCGGTCACGACGCGCGGCGTGAGGAACACCAGGAGCTCGGTCCGGTCGCTCGTGCGAGCGGTGTTCTTGAACAGGTTGCCGAGGTAGGGGATGTCGCCCAGCAACGGCACCTTGTTGACGCGGTTGCGCTCGAACTGCTCGTAGATGCCGCCGATCACGACGGTGCCGCCGTTCTCGACCAGCACCTCGGTCTGCACCGAGCGGGTGTCGATCGCGAAGCCGGCCGGGGTCAGCTGGCCGACCGCGTCGCGGTTGACCTGCACCTTCATGA
>Ga0315899_10009481_pt1 | contig 10455 bp, 10 predicted proteins | sample LakEriMetagenome_2_FD_203518 | JGI IMG/M metagenome (GOLD analysis project Ga0315899, IMG submission 203518) | Freshwater fungal communities from buoy surface, Lake Erie, Ohio, United States - Buoy 4 MA112 | ecosystem: Environmental > Aquatic > Freshwater > Lake | place: USA: Lake Erie, Ohio...
TTGAGCGAGTAGTTCGTGAGGTGCATGAACACCTGGTTGATGGCAGAAGGTTAGTAGTAGTTTAGTTCTATGGTAGTGGTTTAGCTTGTCAACTTGTTGAGCGAGTAGTTCGTGAGGTGCATGAACACCTGGTTGATGGCAGAAGGTTAGTAGTAGTTTAGTTCTATGGTAGTGGTTTAGCTTGTCAACTTGTTGGGGGTATAACGACTATCTTGGTCCTCAGTGTAGTTTAGTTCTCTGGTAGTGGTTTAGCTTGTCAACTTGTTGAGAGAGAAGGGAGGGGGAAAGCGCAGTAGGTTAGCAGTAGTTTAGTTTTTTGGTAGTGGTTTAGCTTGTCAACTTGTTGAGAGAGAAGGGAGGGGGAAAGCGCAGTAGGTTAGCAGTAGTTTAGTTTTTTGGTAGTGGTTTAGCAGCTTGTCAACTTGTTGAGAGAGAAGGGAGGGGGAAAGCGCAGTAGATTAGCAGTAGTTTAGTTCTCTGGTAGTGGTTTAGCTTGTCAACTTGTTGAGAGAGAAGGGAGGGGGAAAGCGCAGTGGGTTAGTAGTAGTTTAGTGGTTAAGCTTGTAAATTTGTTGAGCGAGTAGTTTGTGAGGTGCATCAATACCGGTTTAGGGTTTAGGGTTTAGGGTTTAGGGTTTAGGGTTTAGGGTTTAGGGTTTAGGGGTTAGACTCGTTGAGCGAGTAGTTTGTGAGGTGCATCAACACCTGGTGTGTATGGTAGTAGGTTAGTAGTAATTTAGTTCTATGGTAGTGGTTTAGCTTGTCAACTTGTTGGGGGTGTAACGACTATCTTGGTCCTCAGTGTAGTTTAGTTCTATGGTAGTGGTTTAGCTTGTCAACTTGTTGAGAGAGAAGGGAGGGGGAAAGCACAGTAGGTTAGCAGTAGTTTAGTTGTATGGTAGAGGTTTAGCTTGTCAAATTGTTGAGCGAGTAGTTTTGTGAGGCACAGCCACACGTTTGTGCTATGGGTTTAGTTTAGGGCTTAGAGTTCAGGGTTTAGCCGCGATGAGCTAATAGTAGTTTAGTTCTGAGTTAGTGGTTTAGCTTGTCAACTCCGGGTTTAGACGTGAGGAGCATCAACACCTGGTCCATGTTCTTGCTATTTGGAGGGGCGTAGGGCTGCGTACAAAAGCGCGCGAGGCCATCGTTGAAGAGGTAGGATCGGAGGGGGTCCACTGACGTCACCAGTACATATAGGCGTAGGTCAAATTTGAAGCCGTTTAGCAGGAGCGGCCTGTGGATGTACCGCTGCACTACGTACTTGTCGCCTTTTTGCAGTTTATGGTCCTGTCCGGAACGGACGAGGAAGATGCCGGCACCCTGTGCCCCACCATCTGGTTTGCAAATATACGTCTTGGGCTTTTTGCTCTGGAGCTCAAGCTCCAGTTCCTCGAAGTCCTCGGGGAGCACAAAGGTTGTGGGGAAAAAGAAAAAGTCGGCCGCACCGCCCACCTTTTTGGCCCGGTTGAGCAGGCGGTAGAGAGGCTTCTTGTTGCACATTTCTTTCATCCCGGGGACAAAGTTGACTCGCTGGCACTTGCAAATAGACGTCATCAGGTCCAACTTGTTGGCGTGCGACGGATCCATCCAGACAAAGCGCGCCTCTGCAGCCTTGTCCACGGACCGCCAGCCCCAACTCTCCAAGAGTTCGCGCATCAGCTTCAGAGACGTGTTGGAACAATAGCCAAGGTACACGCTCTCCTTCTTCTTGACCTTTGACACTTGCTTTTTGCCCTTTTTGCCCTTGTCCCCCCCCGTCCCCCCCGCAGCTTCCTCGCCCTCGCCCTCGCTCCCGCACTCTCCCTCCTCCGCCGCCACCTCCTCATCCTCACTCCCCGCTCTCGATGTGGCTCCTCCTCTTGCACCCCCCTCTTCCAAACCGGTCGGCGTCCCGAGACGTCCATTCGCTGTCCCCCCCCCAACCGCCTGCACTGCCCATCCCGCCGTCCCCTGACACAAATTCTGAAAAGTCAGCACCCTGGCAAATGTGCTAACCAAAGTCACGATGTAAAGGACTTTTGAGAACTATTTGCATCACTCAACACCTGCCCCGGTGCCACTACTGCAGCGGTTGCGCCTTGCTCTCTATGTGCCTCCGAGGACGCAGCAGGCTGTTGATTTGCGGGAGTAGTCCCGCAACCAACTGTGACTGGAGGGCCAGTGCCCGGACACCCCTGGTCACGCTCCCTAGTAGTACCAGAGCTTCCATCTCCGCCCCGGGCCACGAGGGAATGCACTGAGCCAGTAGAGGAGCCCCCCTTCCCCACGCGCTCCCCCCTTCCGGCCCCCACCGAAGCGGCGTGCGGCGCATTCTCACCCTCGCAGGAGGCGGGGGAGGCGTCATGCCCGTGCGCAGATGCCCCACGAGCGCTACTGCTGCTCGGTGGCGGCGCATGTGCGGGATTTGAAGCGCCCTGAACTGCATCTGAGACCCCGCACGCAGTCGGGTCTCTGTTGGCAGCTTCGTTTGCGTCCTTGGACCCTTGCGCCGAGCCTATGTATGAGTCTATGTATACACGTGTGTGTGTGTGTGTGTGTGTGTGTGTGTGTGTGTGTGTGTAAATAATATCATATGCGTACGTTCGTACCACACACACACACACACACACACAAACACACACACACACACACACACAGACACACACACACACACGCTGGGTAGACGCGACCACGGCTTGTTCTCCGAGGTATAACGCTAAAATGTCATAATACTTTGATATTATTGTTATTTTTACACACACACCAGTGCTGGGTAGACGAGACCACGGCTTGTTCTCCGAGGCCCTGCGGCTGCCGGCGCTTCCGAAACCACGAGGTGTCGCATACTGAGACGTCGACATTCGTCCGCCTCCTCCTCCGCCTCCTCCTCCTCCTCCTCCTCCTCCTCCTCTGGACTGAGCGCTGTGCAGGAGCTTCCGAGCAGCTGCCTCCAGCTTGTCAAACCCCGATCCCCCCGCCACGCCGCCCGTGTCTTGAAACACATTTCCCTGTTTAATATTCATTTATTTATTTATGTACTATTTTTTTAGTTTTTTTTAGAATAGCCCTGTGGGTACTTTCCACACCTTCCTCTCCTGTGGGTACTTTCCACACCTTCAATATTTATTGTCTTGTATGTTTTAATACATCTGTCCTGTCCTCTTGACAACGTCGGCCATTCATTTATTTATTTTATGTACTTTTTTTTTTATAGAATAGCCCTGTCCTGTCCTCTTGACAACGTCGGCCATGAGCGGCCGCGGGCTTTGCAACTTTTATTTATTTTTTATTCTTGTTTTACCAGATTTATTTGTTATTTTTATTTAACAGATTTATTTTTTGTCTGTATTTGACCAGCTCTGTGACCTTGCCAAAGTCCGCCATGAGCGGCCGCGGGCTCTGTACCACACGCCCGGATGCCTAGGCACAACAAAAAAAAATCTCAAAAGTCAGTGCCCTGGTATGCGTACTATATAAAGCCACTACAGAGAGAACTTTTGAGAATTTGTGCCGTGTCGCTTGGTGGACAGGACACCGCACCTGGTTGATGGCAGTAGGTTAGTAGTAGTTTAGTTCTATGGTAGTGGTTTAGCTTGTCAACTTCCGCTTGGTGGACAGGACACCGCACCTGACACACACATGCAGTGTTTAGTTTAGGAGGAGTCTGAGGTATAGTTAAACTACCCACCGCACCTGACACACACACAAAAATATTAAAACGCAGTGAACACAACAAAAAATTTCAAAACTCAGTGCCCTTATTATACTTACTAAGTCACTGATGACCATTGGCGCCCATGGAGATGCTTTTTTTTCTTTTCAGACCTCATGCCGAGCGCGCCTGGCGTGGGGATATCTTTGTTCAATTTTTTTCCAAATTTTTTCAGACCTAATGCGGTGCGCGCTTGTTGCTGTGGCGGGCGATGCAGGGTGGTAAGGAGCCCGGGCGAGCTCGTCCTGCGTGAGGGTCGCAGCGCACCTGGAGGCGCCTAGAAGAAATTCTGAAAAGTCAGTGCCCTGACCTGTGATTCATACGCGCAGAGTAGCAAGCTGCCGTGACGGCCAGATACATGCGCGCAGAGCAGCAGGCCGCAGTGGTGGTCGAGCTGCTCAGTCCTAGGACTGTTCGATTTACAATGTAAAGTCACTATACGAATAATAATAATAATAATAATAATAATATTTTCATAATATGTCCTAGGACTGGTCGATTTACACTGTAAAGTCACTATACGTTTGAGAATGTGTGCCGCTCTCCGACGCTCGCTTGTGTCAAAAGAGACCTAGTACAGTGTCAAAAGAGACCTAGTACAGTGTCAAAAGAGACCTAGTACTCGAATGTGTGCCGCTCTCCGACGCTCGCTTGGGAAAAGTATAGCGACTGTATGTTGTAAGGAGACTAGCCCTACGTCCTACAACTATGGTGACTCTATGTTGTAAGGAGACTATTCCTACGTCCTACAACTATGGTGACTCTATGTTGTAAATAAACTAGTCCTACGACTTTGCACGACTTTTCAGAGAATGTGTTCTGTGCCGCTCCGGGACGCTCATATAGCTATTCTATAGTCACTATATAAAAGTATATGCTATATTATAGTCACTATATAAAACTATGTATTATATTATAGTCACTGTATACAGTCGTGTGCAGATAACTTGACCGACCGAGAATTTCGGCAGCAGGAAGCAGCATTTTGTTCAATGTTACTTTTATTACGGTGTCTCCAAAAGAGACCTAAGGGTGTCTCAAAAAGAGACCTAACACAAGGCAACCTGCTTCCCGCTGCCGAAATTCTCGGCATGTCTTAAATGTCAAGTTATCTGCACACGACTTAAAAGTATAGTGACTTTTCAGAGAATGTGTGCCGCTCTGGGACGCTCGCTTGGGAATTCCCGGGGCGAAAGCTTGGAAAACATTTGCAGAAGTCAGCAAACTAGTATATCACTATAACTATATAAAGCCACTACCAAGTGCGACTTTGAGAATGCGGTGCACCCCCCGCCGCGCTGACAAGACCGAGGCAGGGCCGGCGTTGTTCGCGGTTGCATGCCCTGGTGCCTGCGCTCGACCTGACGACCATGGCCGTGCGCCATTTGAGGACGACGGGTGTGCCGCGGGACGCGGCGGTAGCAAGGCGTCGGTGTTCCTGTCGATAGAAGCTCGCACTCCTCCTCCTCCGGCCGCGCCTGCTGCGTCGCCGTCCTGAGGCACTGGCGAGCGTAGACCGGCGGGGTTGCGCGTGCGCTGTGACTTGACCTGCACGGACTTTTGAGAATGTCCAGGACCGCTGCTCTCCTCGTGTTTCGCATCCCTAGGGTTTGTCGGGCTCCGCACGAATTGGTCGGTTGGGTTGCTGTTGTGTTGCGCAAGGAACTGGTTCAGAGACGCAGCGCGCATGGGATTTTCAACTGTGAATTCGCGCGACCTCTGAGAGATGTATTGGCCTGCCCCGCCTCCTGCAGCGGGGCGGAGCATGTCTTGGCGCTCAAGGGGCAAGGGCTGCGGAAATGTGTTGCGACGTTGTGGCGAATACAGCGGTGACGTCGCCTGCGACGTTGACTGGTACCAGGAGGAGCCCGGAATAAAGCTCAACTTTAGTGCACTGTTGTTCTTGTTCACTGATCTTCCCACCACCCCCATAACACCGTCCTCGTCTGGCCTGTCAGACTGCTGCGCCCGCCTGTGTGCCCACATCCTTTGCGCTGCACGCGGCAAGTCGCCGCGGCAACCCTCTCACCCAGCGTCTCGCATGCTTGTCGCCTGCGAATTTTGCGCCCAGTCTGAAGATGAACAAAAGAGTCTAGAAAACAGGGTAATTCTTCCGTTTCTTGGACTCTTTTCGATCAAAAGTTTAAAAATCAACCGATTAATTCGTTTTGCAATGGTAGCGCAACCCGCCAAGTTGGAGACGGCGGAGGTCATCAAGTCGCTCAAGTCCCTCTCACTGTTTGGCGCCTACGACTCCGGGTATGCGAGGGCCGCAGCGAGCGGCGGTGCAGCAGAACGAGCGCCATGCGAGCGCTGCTCTCGCAGACAGTATACTTGCATGGCCCGCGTCGTTGACCTGTATTTGTGACTTCCCTCGACGTGCAGGCGCGGCATGTGGAGGAGAGAGATGCCGAGCCCGTTTGGGGACCGCCGCGCACCCATTGTCGTGTATGAGGATCCCAACAGGGCCAGCATCGGAGGCGAGTTTTTCCTTTGGCCAGCGAGCCTCGTTCTCTGCGAGTACATATTCCGCAACCCGTCTTTGGTGCGCGGGCGCAAGGTGCTGGAGCTTGGCTCCAGCCATGGACTCGCGGCGTTGGCAGCAAGCGCCGCGGGTGCCCGCCGCGTTCTTGCGACGGATCAGGAGGAGGTTGTGTCCTTCCTAGCGAGCAACGTTGCTGAAAACCCGGAGCTCAGTGTGGAGGTTGCAGCGCTCGAGTGGGGCGTCGGGGTGGACGCATGGGGCCAGCAGCACGGGTGGGAGTGGGATGTCGTGATCGGCTCTGATCTGACGTTCAACCGGGACTCCTTCCTGCTGCTGCTCTCCACGCTCCAGCAGCTCTTGTGCCGCAACGACGCCTCGCGAGACACTGCAGAGAACCCGTGCCGCGCGCTGCTCTTGCACGACGACGACAGCGTGCCAGGCGGCAAGTACATGCGGAACGAGTTCTTCAACAAGGCAGCAGTCCCCTACTTCCACGTTACCCGCGCGGATCTGCGCACCGCGGACATGTCGGAGAAGCTTGCCGCGGAAGCCAACGACTTCCACAGCAGCACCGTGCATGGCTACTGGCTCGCCCTGCGCGCGGACGCGCCCAACGTCCCTGCAGTTGCCTGCGCTGAATCGTTGCAGAGATTGCACAGGGCCCGTCTGGAAGACTCGGAGAGGAATAAGGTATACGCTCACACACACCCACACTAAATATATGTATGTATACACGGCGTCGGTGCTCGAGTAGGGGCCCGGCGAGCCCTCCTGCTGCAGCTTCACGCTGCCCGCCCACGCGCGCGCGCGCAGCTCATCCTCCTGGAAAGGGAGGCTCGCCGTCAGGTCGATCTCCAGGTTCATCTCTGCGCCTCTCGTCGCGGCACGCACGCACGCACGCACGCGCGCGCGCGCGCGCTCTCTCTCTCACGTACGACCTACATATGTATATGCACATATTTATATGCATGCATATGTTCAGGACACACGGGATGGCGCCACCCAGAAGAAGCGCATGGGAGTGACGATCTCGGAGATGATGGAATTCTTCCGGCCAGCGAACCTCGAGGGTGACAGTGCGCCTAAACCCCATGTCAATGTGCCTAAACCTCATTCCCCAGCAGCGCACGCGCGTGATTCCGAGGACAAGCGGTGTGCTGATAGCAACGATGCCAAGGACCCGGGTAAATTGGGCGCAGAGGCCCTTAACGCGGGCGCGACAATGGCGCGCGCCAACAAGGGGTCCTCAGGCGAGACAAGGCTCGAGTCGCAGGCCAGCGCGCTGCGTGCGGAGAATCCGAAGTCATGTGCACCGGCAGGAAAGACGGGAACGAGCTGCGTGTCCGAACAAGTGGAGGGTGACCAGGCTCCTGCAGAGAAGCCCAAAATAAAGTCGACAGGTGCGCACTGGTGGGATGCGGACTTGGGCGAGTATGAGCCGCTTGAGTTCACAGAGGAGATGCTGCGGGGCGTTGACGAGGGCAAGACTCGCATCATCGACCCGCAGTCGCCAGCCAGTTGGGACGACTTTGTGAAGGAGGAGGCGGCAAGTGGGATGTGGCGCAACATCACGGTGGACACGTCGCAGTTACCCAACCTGGCCGACGACTACGAGGGCGGGGAGGAGGAAGAGGATGACGACGAGGAGGAACTCGAGGTCGTCGACCTGGACGCACTGCGAGCTGCGGCGTGGGATCGCACGGGCATGGAGATGCCAAGCTCTGCACCCTCAGCCCCTGCGCCTCATGCCACACAGGCACGTCCCGCGCCCAAGCCTGCGAGTGCCCCGGCCTCATACCGAGCGCCAGCAAAGCCCCCTGGGCAGGCAAAGCCCCCCGCGTGCTTCAAGTTTAGCTCCTCTACTCCCGAACCGCACAAGAAGGGCGGACACCCAAAAGCAGCGCATGCCGCGGCGGACGGGAAACCTTCCCAGGTTCGTGCTCAAGAATGTGCGTCTAGCTCGCAGGAGCGCATGCGCGCCGGGGCTGAGGAGTCCGTGTCGTGCACGCCTCCTCCTCCTGCAAGCACGCCTGTTGCTCTCAGCAGTGGCGTAGGCGCTACCGATGGCGCCCCCTTTGCGCTTGCAAGCATCACACCGTCTGGGCAAGCTGCTTTCCAGCTCTCGCAGAGCTGTGCTGCGGATTTTGACGGGGCGGTGCCTGCCGCCGTGAGGGGCGACGATGATTTCGATCTTGACGATCTTGATTAATAGATTGAAGGGCAACGCGCTCGTGAGAGCTAGGTTGCTCGGCACGAGGTGCGCCATGGTGGCTTGTGCGGTCCGGCTCTCTCGACACGCGCCTGATGTAGAATGTCTTCGCTCGCATCTTGTTGTGAATGTGCTGATAATAAATCAAAGAATGAATAATGTGTCCCCACCTGTAAATTTGTTTTTCCAGAAGTGCAGCAAGGGAAAGTGCTCACACCTAGGGGTGGTTCTGCTGGTGTTCAGAGGGTTTGGTTTACTGCTTCAGTGTGGGCGAGAGGGGGCCTGACCGTGCTTTCTTTCATCACGCCTTTCATCCTGCCCCGCACAAGGTCTTTGAACTTCATTAGGAACTTTTGAACTTGGAAGTGAGAAGACTAGTCGCCGATGATAAAGATATTTTCTGTATCCTTAACTGAGTCTACCTTGCCCGCTATGAGTGCTTCCCACCACATGGGCAGCCATCGCTGGGCAACCGCTTTGAACCACGGGGACAGCATGATTTCCTGGCGCTCCTCTTGCGCTAGAAGCTCGTTGAGCTCTTCCTTGCTCACGTACCGGATTTCTGACACTTCGTTGGGGTTGATGTCACACTTGACGTCTGCTACGGCAAGGAGGATATAGTCCACCTCGTGCTCTCCCCACTTGTCGTCTTCCCCCACCGCTGCTTTGTACACGATGCGCGTCATGTAGTGCATCGACTCTGCTGGCACAGCGCCCACGGGAATGCCGAGCTCGTGCTCGAGCTTGCGCACAGCCGCAACGCGCACGCCGCGGGCATCAGTCGTGGCAGGGTCGTCCATCTCCTCCTTGTTGTAGAGCGGGTGGCTGCAGCACGTGTTGGTCCAGCGCTTCGGGAAGAGGATCTTGTCGTCTGAACGCTTCTGCAGCAGCAACTTGCCATCGGTGCTGAAGAGGAAGACGCTAAAGGCGCGGTGCAGCGCCTTGCCCGCCTTGATATTTTCCATCAGGTGGCAGAACTTCTTCGACCCGTGGCCGAGCACCCTGTCGCTCTCGTCGACGACAATGCACTCGTCGGCATCGAGAAGCCGGAGCTGCTCTACGTCATAATCGGTGCGCGTGGTCGCCGCGCGGGGAAGCCCCGCCCGGCCGTCCGCTGTCCCCCGCCCTGCCGGCGCCCAAGCGGCCCCCAGCGGCAACCGAGCCCTCGAGCCGGGCGCTGATGTCGGGCACGACGCCCAGGATGCCGCGCTGTGGAGCTGGCGCGCGGCCAGCGGTGGTGCCCAGGCGGCAACGAGCCGTGTGGTCAGCGTGGCAGTGGACAGCACCATCAGGCTGGCCGCGATGGGCCTGCGACCAAGCATTTCGGCCTCCCAGAATGTTTCGTGAGCTTGATGCGAGGTGGCGGCCAGGTGGCGATACCAGAGGAGGAGGCGCCGGCGGAAGTCGCCGGCATCATCGAGGGTTTTTTGCCCGGGTGGCTCGGTGGGACGCGGGCAGCTGACGCAACAGTTGCTTCAGCTGCCCGCGCCCCACGCAGTTGCACTGCGGCGGAGGTGGCATGCACGACGTGGAGAGACGACGTTGGCATCGCCGCCCCCGTCACCAAGTCGCGTGTCTGGGATGCAGACGAGGCAGACACCATACCACCGCGCCCAGTCGTGGAAGTGGAGGGCATCGTACCAGCATGGATCGGCCAGGCGAGGACAACGCTTGTTCCTGCGCGCTCCTTCCTGCCGCACCAGTGCGCCGCGCGCGGGGCTGAGGGGGATGGTCTGATCCTGCATCGCATGTCTGCAGGCAGGCAGCTTCCTCACAGGACTTCCGGGCGAGGCGCTCAACACTATCACGTGGCCTCGAGCAGAGGGCGCGCCGATGCACAACCTGCCGGCGCTAGAAGCGCCGGTACCGCAGGCAGTGCCTGCAGCAGCATACAAACACGATGCGGGTTCGAGGGGTGCTGTGCACGGTGCAAGCGCAAGCAATGCGGCGCCCGCTGGGCGTGTGGCGCTGAGTGTCGCCTCGGCGGCTGAAGCCTCTCGCGGCGCCGCCCTCATGGCGATGTTGCAGGACGGCTTCAGCCGTCGTAGAAATGGCCAGGACGTAAACTGG
>Ga0315899_10009482_pt1 | contig 10455 bp, 26 predicted proteins | sample LakEriMetagenome_2_FD_203518 | JGI IMG/M metagenome (GOLD analysis project Ga0315899, IMG submission 203518) | Freshwater fungal communities from buoy surface, Lake Erie, Ohio, United States - Buoy 4 MA112 | ecosystem: Environmental > Aquatic > Freshwater > Lake | place: USA: Lake Erie, Ohio...
TAATTCTGTATTTGCCAAAGGCTCATACTTATTATATGATTATGAATTGGGAGTCTCACAAGTTGCATATAATGTAGATCAAGTTAGACCAATTGCCAGTATAACAAAACTGTTCACTGCTATTGTCATACTAAGAAGCGGCGTAGAGATGGAGGAGAAAGTAAAAGTTCAGGGTAAGAGCAGAGGCAAATTTCCTCGAGGTTCGCAAGTTACAAGAATGAACTTGATGCGAGCCATGCTTATTAGCTCAGACAACCTCGCGGCACAGACATTAGCAAATACATATCCTGGTGGATTCAATCAATTTATCATAGACACAAATATCTATGTAAATGGTATGGGGTTGATTAATACTAAAATTGTAGATAGCTCAGGATTACTTGCAGGCAATGTAAGTACAGCAAAAGATTTAGCAAGATTTCTCTGGATTATCAAAAACAATCCTACAATTAGAGAAATTTCAAATGAACCAAATGAAGTTATATCTATACCTAAAGGTAAAAGAACATTAAAGATTCATCTGCGCAATACAAATCCAAGCATTTTTGTTTTTGATAATATATTAATATCTAAAACAGGTTTTACTAGTCCTGCAGGTAGATGTGTTGTGATGTTAGTTGAAAAGAATGGTACATATAATGCTGTGATTGTTTTAGGACAAAAGAACGTAAAAGCCAGATCTAGAATTGCAAATGATTTAATAACGGTTGATCCATTAGAAAAACCAAAAGAAACAGTACATGAACCTATAGAGTTCAATTTTGGAATGTGAGTACCCATACAAATGGAAAGGGTATTGCTTGACATACTATCCGCAAGGTGTTATAATATAGACATAGCACTTTTAAAGGATATTCTAATGAATTTGACAATCAATGGTCTGACCTATGAACAGGTTGAAATGCTTGACATGATGTGGTCTCTTGATACTGAGGAAGAGTTTCTTGAATGGTATGGATCTTTATCTAGCAAAGACATGCATCAGTGCGATCTGTTGCAACGTCTTATCTTGATGGAATCTTTCGATACAGTTATGGAACAAGAAAATGACTATTCCGACGCTAAGCGTGTATTATCGAAGTATCGATTAAATTAAGAGTATACAATGATTAAAATTATATTGGCATTTTTTATTGCATTTGGTATTTGTTATTTTGGAATCAAGGGTTATAGAGATTTGTCCGGAAAAGACAAATGGGCATTGACTAAATTGATTGGATACAGTGTATTGTGTTCATTGACAGCAATAGTGCTGTTGATGTTGATTGTTATTTTATTTTAAGGAAACATAATGAAACGTTTTTTGGCTCTTTCCATTATTGCCGCAGCAATTTTGTCTACAGGCTGTACTCGTATTGAAACAGGTGAAGTAGGTGTAAGAATCGGCTTTGACCGACAAATTAAATCCGGTGAATTATTGCCCGGCTCATTTAATCAAACTATGATTGGCGATGTATTGACATTCCCTATCAAGGACGTCAATGTGGTACTTGAGAATATGACACCTGTTGCCAAAGACAATAGCACAATGAAGGATCTAGATGCTGTAGTTGTTTACAATATTAATCCACAAAATGTAGCAGAGTTATATTCTACTAAGAACAAAGCTTTCCACGCAGAGTTCAAAGGCGATACTTATGTGATGTACAATTATGTGGTGCAAAATGCTCGTAACGCTATTTACAAAGCTGCTCGTAAGTATGAAGCATTGGATATGGCAGACAATCGTAGTGACATGGAAAGTTTTATCAAAGAAGAAATCGTCCGTAATCTTACAGAAGAAAAACTCGACGGCAGTATTACTATTAGTCAGGTATTGATTCGTAATGTTTTGCCGTCAGACACAGTAGTTGAGAGTGCTAATGCCCTAGTTCGTAGCAAAAACGAATTGAAACAGAAAGAAGTTGAAGTAAAGACTGCTGAAGCTGAAAGTCGGAGAATGGCAGCATTGGCCAATAACTCGGGTGCATCTATTCAGTTTATGCAAGCTCAGGCTATGTTGAATATCTCAGAAGGTATTAAGAACGGTCGAGTACAAACCATTGTTGTACCTAGCAACTTTAATGCATTAATGATGCCTAAGTAATATGTGGTCACTAGTCATTGCTTTAATGTTTACCACTACACCGAGTGAAATTAAATTCATAAATTTGGCTCAGTTTAAAACATATCAAGAATGCCGAGACTTATCTAAAACTTTAAAAGATCGTGGTCTAGATGCTCATTTATTTTGTGTGGAGAAACAATGAAAACTTTTGAACTTACTTATGAACAAATTGATACAATCCTTATCGACGAATTGCAAGAAGCATTTGAAATTAATCGCGGAGATAGCAATTTAGCTTTAAGAAAAGCATTACTTGAAGTACTTAATTATTATATGGAACCTCGTGCATATGATAATTTTATAGAGCAGCACAAAGATGCAATCGACGAAAATCAAACAAACTGAAAAGGTACAACGAGACGCATACTATCAGATCAGCGTAAAGCTGGTCGATGGTTTTCGTTTCAAAGTACCTGCTCGAGGCTTTAATCTAAAATCACTACTTGACTTTGAGAAGTCGTTAGATTCGGTAGCAGAACATTCCTATAAGGAAATAACTGAAAAAGAATATGATAAGATGATTAGCTCTACTTGGGTAGAAGAAAAAACAACAATAAAAAAGAGGACACGTAAATGACTATGGAATCTGCAGCTATTTTTATGTCGGCGAGTATTCTAGTAACTTTGGGGTTTCTAGTTATAGTAGTTGGTATAATTATAGTAAATAATTTAATAGAAAAATATTGGAAACCCGTAAGACTATTTAAGTACGAATATCATCCTGTATATTTTGAACAAGATAAAAAAGAAATTGTCGATAAAACTGTTGAACCTTCATTTTCTGAAGAAAAGCCAAAAACTTAATCATGAGCACAGAAGAAGATAAAATCAAACATAGCAAACGCTTACATCAAGAAGAGGTTGCTATTAAAAAGCAAGTAAAGATTGCTAAAGCTGCAGGTATTACTAATATCGAACCTCATAAGTTTGCCAAGCATCATGCTATGGACTGTGGTAATCCTGAATGTGCATTGTGTGGTAATCCTAGAAAAACACACAAGGATACATTAACTACACAGGAAAAACGATTGTTTCAAGATGTAGAACAAATACGTGATAAACATAGTAATGGTCTATTGCCTAAGGAAGAATAATGGCAATAGCAAAAGCATTTGATAATCCAAATCAATTAAATGATGATGTATCATTCGGAGTAAGAGATTATGCCATTGGTGGTAAACTTGTAACAGCTACATATCAAGTATCTTACCTAGATGCAATGGCATGGAAATCTGATTTTGAAGATCACGTTAAAGAAACGCTTGCAAATAAACTAGCAAAGTATTTGCTAGACAATAAGTTAATTGAATTTACCAGGCAATCTACCCCTATTAACGAATTTACATCATATAGAGCACATTTATATGCTGCACCTAATGATGCGGTTAAAATATTAAGAATTAGTGCAAAATGAATATATCTTTAGATTTTGATGACACCTACACCAGAGACCCTTTATTGTGGGATAACTTTATCTCCAGTGCCAGACAACACGGACATCGAGTATATGTTGTTACTATGCGATATAAAGAAGAAGGCGATGATGTAGTTAAATATCTACAAGAAAATGTAGATATGATTATTTTCACAGGCAGGCTGGCAAAGAAGCCATATTTAGATAATATGCATATACATATAGATGTATGGATTGACGATAATCCTTTTGCCGTATATAATGACATGTCACCTATACCTCACTTCACAAGAACATAATATGAAATACTGGACTTACGTTGAACCCACACATGAGGCAGATTTTATTGTCACAATGTCTGAAAAAGAAATACTAGATAATTATTTTGAATATTGGTATGGCATGATGGCAAAAGGTGGTAAAGATATTCCACCTGAAGGCCGCGTAGCAGAAGAGATGTGTATAGGTGATTGGGTTGTGATACATTGGGCAACGGAAACTGATGAAAATGGCCTTGAAATAGAAAGTTAAAACCTTTTTATTACCCTAGCGAGCTGAAGGGTTATTCTTGACAATCTGTTCAAACGGTGTTATAATTATAGCATGAACAGAAAAAAGAGATCAGATCGTAGACACATAGTATACAGTATCACAAATGCTGTTACTGGTGAATTCTATATTGGCATTACGCAAGGTTTTCGCCAGAAGGACCTCAAGGTTCGCATACAAAAGCACATACGCAGAGCATTGACTGAGGGTAAGTCCTGGTCTTTGTGCTGCGCTATCCGGTTCTACGGGGCCGAGGTGTTTGTCTCACAAATAGTCGAAGTCGTCAGGGGCAAAGCAAATGCTCATGCCCTAGAGCGTCAATTGATTGGTGAGCACTTACCAACATTGAACACACAGTAACCGAGCAAAGCGTAAGGTTATAGGTTGAGTAATTTTCCAAACGGTGTTATAATAAGACATAGTAACAAAGAAAGGCAAATAAAATGATTGACAAAGAACTCCCAGTGGTATCCAAAGACGAAGCGCGCAAATTATCAGAAGAAGCAATGGCTCGATTTATGTCTCAAGGCGGTAGTGTTGAGCAATTGAAAGGCCGTAAAAATCCTAAGCTGCAGACAGCTAATGGTAAGAACAAAGGTGGCGGCAAGATCATGAGCGATCCTACTGCACGATTCCCTAAGAAAGATTAATATGAGAAAAATGGCATCCATTCGTCGTATTGACGATATTGTGCCAATCGAAGGTGCAGATGCTATTGAATGTGCTGTGCTTGGTGGTTGGAAAGTAGTAGTAAAGAAAGGTGAATTCACTGTAGGCAACCTTGCAGTATATTGCGAGATTGATTCATGGATTCCTACAGAGCTTGCACCATTTCTATCTAAAGGCAAAGAGCCTCGAGAGTTTGAGGGTATCAAAGGTGAGCGCCTTCGTACAGTCAAATTGCGTGGACAATTATCTCAAGGTTTGCTGTTGCCTTTAGAACCAACTTGTGCTAACATCGAATCTGAGTTATTCGAAGGCTTAGATGTTTCTGTTCCATTGAACATTGTAAAATGGGAAGCACCTGTTAATGCTCAGCTTGCCGGTCAAGTCAAAGGTAATTTCCCTTCATCTATTCCTAAGACAGATCAAGAGCGTGTTCAAAATCTAACTAAAGAAATCAAAGCAGCATTTGATAACAACTTGCTTTTTGAATTAACAGAAAAGCTTGAAGGCTCTTCAATGACTTGCTATTTGATTGAGCAAGAATTTGGTGTATGCTCACGTAATCTAGATTTAAAGCGAAATGATGACAACACACTATGGAAAGTTGCCATTGAGGATAAAATTGAACTAAAGATGAGAATCGCTGGTCTAGATAATCATGCAATTCAAGGCGAGCTTGTAGGCCCAGGCATTCAGGGTAATATCTACAAATTATCTAAGCCTATGTTCTTTGTATTTGATATCTATGACATCAAAAAGGGTGCTTATATGAACCCAGTAGAACGTCAGGCAATGATTAAGGTTCTTCAATTGAATCACGTACCAATATTAACTAATGATAAAGACTTGGGTATTGGTACAGTGGATGAACTATTGGTGTGGGCTGAAGGTAAATCTTTTCTCAATGGAAAGCAAGAACGAGAAGGTATTGTCTTCAAGCAAATTGACGGCGGCATGACTTTTAAAGCAATCTCTAACAAGTATTTACTAGGATAATAAATACTAGTATGAAGATAAGTTATGAAAACAGAACAAGCCCGAACAACCTACACTTGGAACGGCTTGTTTATCAAAAACAAAGGTGTAAGGTTATTCAGGAAAAGAATGAGCCTCGCCGTGTTGAACAACCGCTGACTCGCCAAACAGAGGTCAAAAAGATAAAAAAATGCAACGTAGGTAAAAACGTGGATGTATATGTATGAAGAATAGTATTATACTGCAAGTACGGGAATTGCTTAGTAAAAATTTAAGTCTGCGGCAAATAGCATCAAGGCTTAAAATTAATCCTGATAAAGTAAAAATGGCAGTACAAATCATACGGAATAAATTAGCATGAGAAAAAGAGAAATCTCTAAACTTCAAAGCAAAGACTATTTGAGCGAAATGGTTTTGATTTTGACAGGCTCAGAAGAGCTAGCAGATGCTTGGTGGTACTCACCAAACAAAGCATTTAATATGAAAACACCTAATGAGATTGAGTATGAAGTGGTCAAAGACTATCTTATTTGGCATACATCAGCTTCGGGTGGATCTTGACAAGCAATACAAAAGATGTTATAATTGAGTATGTTTAAGGAGAAAACGTGATTAGTGAAAAAGTTATGGACGTAATGTTCAAAGGATTGGGCGTAGGTATGATTGTATTATTCGCCTATGCTTTTTATAGTATAGCTACAATACCAAAACAATGTCTAAATGGTTATGTGTATGAGAAATCTATAAATGATTATTGGACAAAAACTAAGACAGAATGTTTGCCAGTTTCCAAGGAATAAATATGAGCGTTAAATCTGATGCAGCAACACTACTATTGTTCTTTTTTTTCCTAGGCTTATTATTAGCACCACTGGCTACAATCTGGGCATTGAATGTACTATTCCCCGCTTTAGCTATTCCATATAGTATTGAAACATGGTTTGCTATTATTTTATTGATTGGTGTAGGTAAAACAACAATAACAGCTAGGAAAGAATAAATGAATAATCTAGAAGAATTCATTAGTAATAATACTTACAATGTGCAATTTGAAGTTGCTCAAGACGATATAAACAGCAATGAACGTTTTGATAAGTATGTCAAGATGTTCGAAGAGAATATTCAGTTTGATAACTGTTCTCGACCAGGCGAAGCGCCGGTTTATGTATATGAATTAAACGGTCAACCCGTTGCTTGGTATGATACAGAAATTATGTGCGGGCATATCAAGCGATGAATGATCTAGAGCCAGGTTGCTTGGCGATTATCATTGAATCAGTATTTGGTCATTCGGTTGGCAAAATAGTACAATGTATATCGATCAAAGGAAATCATTCAGAATTTGGACCTGTTTGGTCTGTTAGATCACAAACAGAATTAGTATCAGAATATGGTGCTAAAGGTCACACAATGGATGTGCCGGCAAAATGGCTTAAAAAGATTAAACCAGATGACTTGAATAAAGATACATCTAAACCCAAAGAACTAGAAAATATATGACAACAATAATTTTACTTACATTAGTATTTGGTATGGCTATTATAGGTGGATTGGTTGCGTATATCTCCTACATACTAAATGATGAATAAAGATCTAAAGCTCGGTGCAGCAAAGGTTGTGCAATGGAAGGACATTCAAGACAAACTTAGTGTACCTATTCACATACGAGCATTAGACGTATTGATTACATTAATGGCAATAGCATTTGTCATTGTACTATTTAAATCCTGGGCGTTCTTAATAAAATGATCTACAGTATAGATATTAAAACTGTTGTAATATTCGCATTAATAGAATTGTTTGCAGTTTCGGCAGTAATTTGGTTAATTTTCGCATAATCTAAAAGGTAAAACCTTTTTATTACCCTATAGTACCCTAGCGTGCTGTAGGGTTTTTTCTTGACAGGGTCATCAAAAGCAATTATAATTAAGGCATGAACAGTAACAAGGAGCAGACAATGTATTATGGAATGTTTACAGATGCAGGTAACATGGCGGTCCACACCATTGCTACAATAGCAAAGGATATGAAGCTGTCCTGGGCAGACACTTGTCAGGCATTGCGTAATCTAGCTGAGTCCAATCCCGAACAGTATGGTGAGGCAACAGACACAGTTGTTCGCGAAATTGTTTATGACACCATTGGTTCAGACGAACCATTTTACATCTAAGGAGCAAGCATGGGATACAAGACAATCTATACTGAGGTTGAAGTTGACATCGAGATGAGCGACTTTGAAACCGAGGATCTTATTGATGAATTGGAGTCTCGCGGAGCATTGCCCGTTGAAGGACAATACAATGCAAAGGAATTGGTTGAGCAAATCTACAATCATCGCCAGCGTGGTCGAGATTATCAGCGAGAATTGGAACAGTTGTTTTACTCAGTATTAGGGAGAATCGTATGATGCCACCAGGAAAATATTACGTCGGTGACTTGTGCTATGTAATGACTAATGAGGAATGGCGAGAGTTTTGCGACATTACTCTAGATGGACAAAAGGTCAAAGACGGCGAGTTCGAGTTTAAAGATGGACGTAGGTTTGCAACGTACAGCACAGCATTCGGCGACGGTGTATATCATGATCAGTATGGTCACAGTTATTCTGTAGATGCAGGTCTAATTGGTTGTATTCTTGTAGAGGATATCAAGGCCGACAAGTATGACAATTTGCTTGATCTCGGTGCCATTCTAGAGTTTGATACAGAGTTTGTGACCAGCGGTGGACGAGGAGAATCCGGGTGGGAAGGAACGATTCAGTTTGGCTATGTTTATATTGAAACAAATCCAGTAGAAGAGGAGTATTGAAATGGGTTTAGACATGTACGCTTTTCGCGTGGCAAAGAACTTTGCCTTAGGTGACTTTGAAATCGCAGGCCTAGAACATGGTGTGCGGCATGAGGAAATCATGTATTGGCGCAAGCATCATGATTTGCATGGTTGGATGGAACGCTTGTATCGGGCAAAAGGTGGTGATAAACCTTCATTCAATTGTATCCCAGTACGATTGACTATAGAAGATCTAAATGCACTTGAAGCAGATATACTGGCCGATAAACTACCAGTAACGCAAGGTTTCTTCTTCGGTGTCAATCCTCCAGATGAAGATTCGAAATTGCAAGACATGGAGTTTATCGGTATGGCAAAGATTGCCATCTCCGAAGGCGACGAAGTCTACTATGATTCATGGTGGTAATCTTAAAACAGAATAATTACCCAAGTACCCTACTCTTCAGTAGGGTTTTTTCTTGACAATCTGTTCAAATTGTGCTATAATAGTATTTTTACAGGAGCAAGCATGTTAACAGACACACAAGAGCAAGCAATTAACAGCGTAACTAATTACACTATTGACTTTGAGCAACACGAGTACTCAGAGCAACTTGAAGTAATTGCTGAGATGACTATTGCAAACGTCACTCAGTTTGACGAGTCAAGTGATCTAGGTGGCTTGTCAGTTTACTATAAAACTGATAAACTCGTAGCTTTTTACGACTACGAGCAACAACGTGGTACTATTTTCAAAGACCCGATAGCGTAAAGGGTCTTTTTTGAGCAGCTTGACACTCTGCTCAAAAGCACATATAATTATCGCATAAACAGAAACAAGGAGCTGATATGAGAAACGAATTTTACATTGTAGCAAACGCTTGCGAGTACACTGGCAATCCAGTAGCCAGCACCATGCAAGTATTCAGTGACCGCGATGATGCTTATGAAACAGTTCGTATGATGGAACGAGCCCACCCAGGCCAGATGGCGACAGTATGGGTCGAACTTCCAGTAGGCGGCTTCAAGGCAGTAGCAATGGCGGAAGACGACCAAGTGGTGTATTTCTAAGGAAAGATATGATAAAAGCACCTAAGCCAAAAGACCAACAAGAGTACGATGCTATTGAAAAATATCGTAAAGATTTGGCGCAGTCATACAACAAAGAACCCAACTTTGGTATCAAAGATGACGAAGAAGAAAACAAATGGTGGATTGACGAAGACGACGGTCAACCAGACGAAGCTCAAGAATGGCACGATTTTGACCCTGATTGCTAAAGGGTTTTTGGTTGACAGGTTTTCCAAAAGCACATATAATCAAGACATAGAAACAAGGAACAACGGAGAACACAATGACAATCACACTCACTTTCGTAGCACTTTTCGTCGCAGTCACAGCTGTATATCTGATTGCAAGTATTGTGTCCACATTCCGTAACATCTGAAGCAAGGAATAGCATGAGAACAAAGACGATCATAGAAGGATTCAAAAACTCTCAGAAGTTTCGTGTAATCTTCAAGGGTGACGGATCCGAAAACGATATCGGCATGTACCTGACAATCCAGCAAATGACAGAACAATTTGCAACAGCCACCGCCAGAACCCTATGCTGGGAAGCAATGATCAAGTTATCGTACGAACGTAGAATGGCAGAATCAGCAAAGAAACCCGTCCCACAAGGCATAGGAACGACAATTCGCAACAAGCAAGTACAGGTAGATTTGGTATAAATCATGTGGAAAATTGTTTACATCAATGACATGTACTACATCATGAACGTCCTCACAGAAGAGACAGCAGGTAGATACGAGTTCAGATCAGAAGCAAAAGAAGCATTAGAGTACTTCACAAGGACAGGACAACTATGAGAGTCACGTTTAAAGCAATAGCACTGGGACAACGCTTTAGAAGCAACGGCGTAGAGTTCGTGAAGAAAACATCAAGAACAGCACGAATCGTATCGAATAAAATG
>Ga0315899_10009483_pt1 | contig 10454 bp, 10 predicted proteins | sample LakEriMetagenome_2_FD_203518 | JGI IMG/M metagenome (GOLD analysis project Ga0315899, IMG submission 203518) | Freshwater fungal communities from buoy surface, Lake Erie, Ohio, United States - Buoy 4 MA112 | ecosystem: Environmental > Aquatic > Freshwater > Lake | place: USA: Lake Erie, Ohio...
AACCACTGCAGAAACTGCTCGCGCGAAAAAATCTCGTCGTCGCCATGCGACCAACCCAAACGCGCCAGGTAATTGACCACCGCATCGGCCAGAAAACCTTCGTCGCGAAACTGCGTCACTGGCTTGGCGCCATTGCGCTTGGACATCTTCTCGCCCTGCTCATTGAGCACGGTGGGCAGGTGCGCATACACCGGCGGCTCCTGCCCCAGCGCGCGAAAGATGTTGATCTGGCGCGGCGTGTTGTTCACATGGTCGTCACCGCGAATCACATGGGTGATGCGCATGTCGATGTCGTCCACCACCACGCAGAAGTTGTAGGTGGGCGTGCCGTCGGGCCGCGCGATGACCAGATCATCGAGTTCGGCGTTCGCAATCTCGATGCGTCCCTTGACCTTGTCGTCCCAGGCCACCACACCGCCTTGCGGATTACGAAACCGCAGCACCGGCTTGACGCCCTCGGGCACTGGCGGCAGCACCTTGCCCGGCTCGGGCCGCCAGGTGCCGTCGTAGCGGGGTTTTTCCTTGGCGGCCATCTGGCGCTCACGCAGGGCGTCGAGGTCGGCCACGCTCATGTAGCAGGGATACACCAGCCCCTTTTCCTGCATCTGGGCCAGCACCTCGCGGTAGCGGTCCATCCGCTGCATTTGATAGAACGGGCCTTCGTCGTGCGTCAGCCCCAGCCAGGCCATGCCCTCCAGGATCACGTCCACCGCGGCTTGCGAGGAGCGCTCCAGATCGGTGTCTTCGATGCGCAGGATGAAGTCGCCGCCCTGCGAGCGCGCAAACGCCCACGGATACAGAGCCGATCGAATATTGCCCAGGTGAATGAAGCCGGTAGGCGACGGCGCGAAGCGCGTACGCACGCGCGCACCGTCCGTTGGCTTGGAAGTCTCAGAGGTCACAGCGAACAATCAGGTCAGAAGGTCAAGTCCATGGGCCAGATCGGCCTGGATATCACCCAGGTGCTCCAGGCCCACTGCCACGCGCACCAGGTTTTGGCGGATGCCAGCCGCCTGGCGCTGTTCTTCGGACAGGCGCCCATGCGAGGTGCTGGCGGGCTGGGTGATGATGGTTTTCACATCGCCCAGGTTGGCGGTGATGGACAGCCACTTCGTCGAGTCGATCACCTGGAAGGCGTTGGCGCGGCCTGCTTGGGGTGTCGCGCCCTTCACGTCAAAGGACACCACCGCACCGCCCTGGCCCGATTGCTGCGCCATCGCCAGCGCATGCTGGGGGTGACTGGCCAGACCCGGGTAGTACACGCGCTCCACGCCGGGGTGCGATTCAAGCCAGCGCGCGAGTTCGAGCGCGCGCTTGGATTGCGCCTCCATGCGGATGCCCAGCGTCTCCAGGCCCTTGAGCACCACCCAGGCGTTGAACGGCGACAGCGTGATGCCGCCACTGCGTTGCACCGGAATCAGCTTCTCGCGAATCAAGGACTCGCTCGCGCAAATCGCGCCGGCGATCACCCGGCCCTGGCCGTCCAGGTACTTGGTGCCCGAGTGCGTGATGATGTCCGCGCCCAGGGCTGCGGGCTTTTGCAAGGCGGGCGTACAAAAGCAGTTGTCCACCGCCAGCAGCGCGCCGGCGTTGTGCGCCAGATCGGCCAGCGCGCGGATGTCGCACACCTCGGTCAGCGGATTGGTAGGCGTCTCGGCAAACAGCAGCTTGGTGTTGGGTCGGATCGCTGCCTTCCACTCGGCCAGGTCGGTCTGCGACACGAAGGTGCTTTGCACACCAAACTTGCCGAACTCCGACCCAATCAGCTTGAGCGTGGAGCCAAACACCGAACGCGAACACACCACATGGTCACCCGCCTTGAGCAGGCCCATGCAAAGCAGCAAGATCGCGCCCATGCCGCTGGCCGCGGCGATACAGGCCTCGGTGCCTTCCATGGCGGCCAGGCGCATCTCCATGCTGGCCACCGTGGGGTTGGTAAAGCGTGAATAGATGTAGCCGTCTTCCTCACCCGCAAAGCGGCGGGCCGCGGTCTCGCTATCGGGCTGAGTGAAGCTGGAGGTGAGGAACAACGCCTCGGCGTTCTCGCCGTACTGGCTCTTGTCGACGGCGGTGCGCACCGCCAGCGTGTCCAGGTGCAGTCCTTCGGGCAATTTCTGAGTGGCCATGGTGTTCAGGCGTCTTGTGCGTTGGGCAAGGCCAGGCGCGAGGTGTCCGAGTCGGCCGATTCGTCCTGGCCGGCACGGCCTGCGTTCAGGCGCGCGATGTCGTCGGCGCTGATGTCGCCGGTCACGTACACGCCATCAAAGCAAGAGGCATCAAAGCCATCAAAGCGGGGCGCGTCCTTCGGGGCAGCGGCCAGGATGGCGCGCTTCATGCCCTCCACCTCCTGGTAGATCAGCGCATCGCAGCCAATGATCTGGCGCACTTCTTCGACCGTGCGGCCATAGGCGACCAGTTCGGCGGAAGTGGGCATATCGATGCCGTACACGTTGGGGTAGCGCACCGGCGGTGCGGCGCTGGCCAGATAGACCTTGCGGGCGCCGGCGTCGCGGGCCATCTGCACGATCTCGCGGCTGGTCGTGCCGCGCACGATGGAGTCGTCCACCAGCAGCACGTTACGGTCCTTGAACTCGCTGGCGATCACATTGAGCTTCTGGCGCACCGACTTCTTGCGCACGCCCTGCCCTGGCATGATGAAGGTGCGGCCCACGTAGCGGTTCTTCACGAAGCCCTCGCGATACGGCACCCCCAGCAGGTGCGCCAGCTGCGTGGCGCTGGGTCGGCTGGACTCCGGGATGGGGATGATCACGTCGATCTCGTTGGGCGGCACGGTAGATACCACGCGCTGGGCCAGCGTCTCGCCCAGGTTGAGGCGGGCCTGATACACCGAAATGCCATCGAGCACCGAATCGGGTCGGGCTAGATACACGTATTCAAAGATGCAGGGGGTCAGGCGCGGCGACTGCGCGCACTGGCGCGTGTGCAGCTGACCCTGCAGGTCGATGAACACCGCCTCGCCCGGCGCCACATGGCGCTCGAGATGGTGGCCTGTGCCCTCGAGCGTAACCGTCTCGCTGGCCACCATGACCGAACCCTCGGCCGAGCGCCCCAGTGACAGAGGTCGAATGCCATAGGGATCGCGAAAGGCCAGCACGCCGTGGCCCGCGATCATCGCGATCACCGCGTACGAGCCGCGCACCCGACGGTGCACCGCGGCCACCGCCTCAAAGACTTGCTCCGGCTGCAACGGCCCGCCGCTGCGCGTGGCGCGATCGAGCTCGTGGGCAAACACGTTGAGCAAGACCTCGGAGTCGCTGTCGGTGTTGATGTGCCGATGGTCCGAAGAAAACAGCTCCGACTTCAGGGCCTGCGCGTTGGTCAGATTTCCGTTGTGAACCAGCACCAGGCCAAAGGGCGCATTCACATAAAAAGGCTGAGCCTCTTCTTCGCTGTAGGCGTTGCCGGCGGTCGGGTAACGCACCTGGCCCAGGCCGCAGTGACCGGGCAGCGCGCGCATATTGCGGGTGCGAAAGACATCACGCACCATGCCCTTGGCCTTGTGCATGAAGAACTTGCGCTCTTGCTGCGTGACGATGCCGGCCGCATCCTGGCCCCGGTGCTGCAGTAACAGCAAGGCGTCGTAAATCAGCTGGTTGACTGGGGCGTTACTGACCACGCCAACGATTCCGCACATGAAGTGTCACCCCGGTAGATACTGCCCGAAGCGTTCAGGCAGTATCGGTTTCAATCCCTTGAGCGTCTGGGCCGCCGCTTGCGCGCCGGCCGATTCGCTCCAGACCTGCATGTCACGCAGCGGCGTCATCTGGGCCACCACCGCCACCGCCAGCACGATCACGAAGCCGCGTAGCAGGCCAAAGGCTGCGCCCAGGATGCGGTCGATCGGACGCAGGCCCACGGCCTCGATCAGCTTGCGTGCCAGGCGAGCCAGCAAGGCCGCCACCACCAGCGATCCCACCAGCACCACGACAAAACCCGCCACATGGCGCAGGGGCGGCGACCACTGCCCCAGCGGCAGCCACTCGGCCACTGCAGGCGCCCACCACTGGGCAAGCACGAAGGAGGCGAGCCAGCCCGCCAGCGACAACACTTCGAACACCAGACCGCGCCACAAGCCCACGGCCATGGACAGCAGGAGGATGGCGGCGAACACCCAGTCGAGCGTGGCCATGGGCGTCGTCCGGTCTGGGGTTTAGAGGGTGAGGACCGAGGCCGGCAGGTCCAGGGTCTTGACCTTGGCCGCGGCCTTGTCGGCCTCGGCGCGTGTTTCGAAGGGGCCCACCCGCACGCGGATACGCTTGCCTTCCTTGGTGTCAGCCACCTGGGTGTAGGTCTTCAGGCCCGCTTTTTCCAGGGCCTGGCGGGCCTCGCGGGCCCGGGCGGGATCGGCAAAGGCGCCGACCTGGACGACGAAGCGGCCTTCGACGGCCGCAGCGGACGCCGGCTTGCCCTCGAGCAGCGCGCGGGCGCGGTCACCGTCGGCGGCGGACGCGGCCGCACGCACGGGCGGGGCAGCCGGGGCAGAGGCTGCGGCGGGTGCAGGCGCAGAGGCCTTGGCGGGTGCAGCGGCAGGCGCGGGCGCGGAGGCGACGGCTACAGCAGCGGGGGCTGCGGGCTTGGCCGGTGCAGTCGGCTCGGCCACCGGGGGTACGAAGACCGGCGCTTGTGCCGCCGGGGCCGGCGCAGCGGGTGCAGACGCTGAGGCCGCCGTGCTCACGGCGCCCACCGCGCTGTTGGTGGCACCGGCCTTGCCGCGGTCGGGAATGTCGATGGGGATGTCCACCGGGATGGGGCGTGGCTGGGTGTCGAACACCAGGGGAAAGCCGATCACGCCCACCAGCACCAGGATGGAGGCACCGATCAGGCGTTGCTTGGCGCGCTTGCGCAGGGCCTCGATGCTTTCGGGCTGCGTGGCGATGGCGTCGGATTCGGCGCCGGTCTTTCGAAACTTGAAAAAAGCCATGAACGCGTCGTGCCCGCAAGGGGTTCAGGTGCGCAGGTGCTGGGCCTGCAAACGGGGCACGCCACCCTCCAGAACACCACCCACCGTGAAGAAGGATCCAAAGACGACGATTCTATCAGCGGGGTCTGCGGCGGCCACCGCCGCGTCGAGGGCGGCGCGCGGGCTGGCATGGGCGCTCGCCACACTCCCGGCGCGGGCCCCCAGCCCCTCCCAGCGTGCCTTCAGGGCTGCGCCCGTCTCGGCCCGCGCGGTGGGCAGGTCGCAAAAATACCAGCGGTCGGCCAAGGGCGCCATGCGACGCAGCATCGTGTCCAGGTCCTTGTCGCCCATCGCGCCGAATACCAGGTGGGTGGTCGGATAAAAACCCATCGCGTCGAGGTTGGCCACCAGGGCCGCCACCGAATGGGGGTTATGGGCCACATCCAGCACCAGCGTTGGTTGACCCGGCACGATCTGAAAACGCCCGGGCAATTCGACCAGGGCCAGGCCATTGCGCACGGCCTGCGCCGTCACCGGCAGGCGATCGCGCAAGGCGGTCAGGGCCGCCAGCACGCCCGCAGCGTTCACCAATTGGTTGGCCCCGCGCAGGGCCGGATAGGCCAGACCCGAATAGCGACGCCCCCTGCCGGCCCAGCCCCATTGCTGCTTGTCCCCGGAAAAATTGAAATCGCGCCCCAGCAGCCAGAGATCGGCGCCCAGCGCCTGGGCCTGGTCGATCACGCTTTGCGGCGGTACCGGATCGCTCACCACCGCAGGCCGTCCGGCGCGCAGGATGCCGGCCTTCTCGCGGCCGATCGATTCGCGGTCGGGCCCCAGAAATTCTTGATGGTCCAGGTCGATGCTGGTGATCACCGCGCAGTCGGGGTCGATGATGTTCACCGCATCGAGCCGTCCGCCCAGGCCCACCTCGAGGATGGCCACATCCAGGCTGGAGGCCGCCATCAGGCTCAGGATCGCCAGCGTGGTGAACTCGAAATAGGTCAGGCTCACGCCCTGGCGCGCTGCTTCCACCCGGGCGAAATGCGGCACCAGAGCCTGCGGGTCGACCGGCTCGCCGCGCAGGCGACAGCGCTCCTGAAAATGCACCAGATGCGGGGAGGTGTACAGGCCCGTGCGCCAACCGGCCTCCAGCGCGATCGCCTCGAGCATGGCGCAGGTCGAGCCTTTGCCGTTCGTGCCCGCCACCGTGATGACTGGGCAGTCAAAACGCAGATCCATGCGCTGGGCCACCTCGCGCACGCGCTCGAGCCCCATGTCGATGGTCTTGGGATGCAGGCGCTCGCAATGCGCCAACCAGTCTTGCAGGGTGTCCATGGGGCGAGATTGTGTCGCTTTACCATCGTGCCCATGATCGTTCTCTATGGCATCCCCAACTGCGACACCGTCAAAAAGGCCCGCGCCTGGCTGCAGGCCCATGGCGTTGCCTACCGCTTCCACGACTTCAAGAAGGACGGTGTGCCCGCCGACCGCGTCGAGGTCTGGCTGGCCCACGTGGACCGGTCCACGCTCGTGAACCGCCAGGGCACCACCTGGCGCAAGCTGGCCCCGGCCGAACAGGCAGCGGTGCGTGACGCGGCCAGCGCCGCAGCCCTGATGCAGCGCGAACCCAGCGTGATTAAGCGGCCGGTGGTCGACTGGGGCGCGCAGACCACCGTGGGCTTCGATCCGGCGGCCTGGGAAGCCCTGGCCGCCCGCGCCTGAGCCCCGCTGCCGCAACGGTTTACCCGGACTTTCCGATCCCCGGCTCGACAAATGGTCAACCCCGAGCACAATGACCGCGTTGTCTGTTGCAGGAGGCACCCCATGACCCACACGACCCCGCGCACCATCCCGTCCCTCTTGGCCTTCGTCGGCGCCAGCCTGGCGCTGGCCGCACTCCCGGTCCAGGCCCAGGATCTCGCCCGCGTGATTTCCAGCGTCGCCGTCATCCAGCAGGTGGCTGTGCCCCGCCAGGTGTGCAGCACGCAGCAGGTCATGGTGGAACAGCCCCGAAGCGGCGCCGGCGCCCTCCTGGGGGCGGTGGCGGGCGGCGCAGCCGGCAATGCCATCGGCGACGGCTCGGGGCGGGCAGCCGCCACAGCCATCGGCATCATCGGCGGCGCCATGCTGGGAAACCGCATTGAAGGCTCGCCCGGCACCCGGATGCAGGACCAAACCACCTGCTCCACCCAGACCCTCTACGAAAACCGCACCATCGGCTACAACGTCACCTACGAATACGCGGGCCGCCAGTACCAGGTGCAATTGCCCCAAGACCCGGGCCCCACGATCCGCGTGCAGGTCACGCCCGTGGCCCCAGCCGCCCCCGCCCGGATCATGCAGGCCCCGACCGAGTCGGTGGAGGTCTACGCCACGGCACCGGTGATGGTTCAGCGGGTGGCCGTGGTGCCCCCGGCACCCGTGATCTACCCCCAAATCGGCTTTTACGGCGGCTTTCCCCACGGCGGCCACTTCCATCCCCACGCCCACCCTCATCGCCCCTGGCGCTAAGCCAGGCCGCAGCGGCCATCGCCGCCGCTCCGCCTAAAATGGCCGGTTTTCCACGGCGCCGCGCGGCGCCTCACCCGGAACCTGCCATGACCACCGAAAAGATCGACGGCGTCAGCGTCGTCACGAAAGCCAACGTCTACTTCGACGGCAAGTGCATCAGCCACGGCATCACCCTGGCCGATGGCACCAAAAAATCCGTCGGCGTGATCCTGCCCGCCACCCTCACCTTCGGCACTGGCGCCCCCGAGATCATGGAATGCGTGGCCGGCGCCTGCGAGTGGCGCATGGCGGGCACCGAGGCCTGGCACACCTCCGAAGCGGGTCAGAAATTCTCCGTGCCGGGCGACTCGAAGTTCGAGATTCGCGTGACCGAGGCCTATCACTACATCTGCCACTTCGGCTGATCCCACCGCACCCCCATCGCCATGAGCACCATCCTTGAAAACGTGCCGGTCGGCCAAAAGGTCGGCATCGCCTTCTCCGGCGGTCTGGACACGTCTGCCGCCTTGTTGTGGATGCAGAAAAAGGGCGCCCTGCCCTATGCCTACACCGCCAACCTGGGCCAGCCCGACGAGCCCGATTACGACGAGATCCCGCGCAAGGCCATGGCCTACGGCGCGAAAAAGGCCCGCCTGATCGACTGCCGCCGCCAGCTGGCGCAAGAAGGCATCGCCGCCTTGCAATGCGGCGCCTTCCACATCTCCACCGCGGGCATCACCTACTTCAACACCACGCCGCTGGGTCGCGCCGTCACCGGCACCATGCTGGTGGCTGCCATGAAGGAAGACGACGTCCACATCTGGGGCGACGGCAGCACCTTCAAGGGCAATGACATCGAGCGCTTTTACCGCTATGGCCTGCTCACCAACCCTTCGCTGAAGATCTACAAGCCCTGGCTGGATCAGACCTTCATCAACGAACTGGGTGGCCGCACCGAGATGAGCGAGTTCCTCATCGCCAACGGCTTTGACTACAAGATGTCCGTGGAGAAGGCCTACAGCACCGACTCCAACATGCTGGGCGCCACCCACGAGGCCAAGGACCTGGAGCATCTGAACTCGGGCATCCGCATCGTCAACCCGATCATGGGCGTGGCCTTCTGGAAAGACGATGTGGCCGTCAAGGCCGAAGAAGTGAAAGTGCGCTTCGAGGAAGGCACGCCCGTGGCCCTCAATGGCCGCGAGTATGCCGACCCGGTCGAATTGATCCTCGAGGCCAATCGCATCGGCGGTCGTCACGGTCTGGGCATGAGCGACCAGATCGAGAACCGCATCATCGAAGCCAAGAGCCGCGGCATCTACGAGGCCCCGGGCCTGGCCTTGCTGTTCATCGCCTATGAGCGCCTGGTCACTGGCATTCACAACGAAGACACCATTGAGCAATACCGCGATAACGGCCGTCGTCTGGGTCGCTTGCTGTATCAGGGTCGCTGGTTCGATCCGCAGGCCTTGATGCTGCGCGAAACCGCCCAGCGCTGGGTGGCGCGCGCGATCACCGGCGAGGTCACGCTCGAACTGCGTCGCGGCAACGACTACAGCCTGCTCAATACCGACTCGCCCAACCTGACCTACAAGCCCGAGCGGCTCACGATGGAAAAAGGCGAATCGATGTTCTCACCGCGTGACCGCATCGGCCAACTGACGATGCGCAATCTGGACATCACCGACACCCGCGAGAAGCTGGGTGTGTACGCCGATGCCGGCCTGCTGTCCGCAGGCGACGAGCATCACCTGCTGCGACTCACGGGCGGCAAGTGAGCCGGCTTCAAGCCTGATCAAACCACCACGGGCTCGGGCTCCAGCCGAATCCCGAAGCGCTCGTACACGCTGGTCTGAATTGCTCGGGCCAGCGTGACCACTTCGCCCCCGGTCGCCCCGCCGCGATTGACCAGCACCAGCGCCTGCTTCTCGTAGACGCCCGCCTGCCCCACCGACTTGCCTTTCCAGCCGCAGGCGTCGATCAGCCAGCCCGCGGCCAGCTTCACGCTGCCATCGGGCATGGGGTAATGCACGATATTGGGCTCGCGCGCGATGATGTCCTGGCACTGCTCCGGCGTCACCGTGGGGTTCTTGAAAAAGCTGCCCGCATTGCCGATCACGCGCGGGTCGGGCAGCTTGGCGGCGCGAATCGCGCACACCCAGTCGTACACCTGCCGCGCCGTGGGCTGCGCCACCCCCGTCTCGGCCATCCTGCGTTGCAGGTCCAGATAGGACAGCTCGGGCCGCCAGGGCTTGGGCAGACGAAACCGCACCCTCAGGATCAAGGCCCGTCCGGCCAGCCCGAATCCGGCCGCACCGTCCTCGCCCGTCGGGGGCGCGACATGCTTGAACACCGAATCGCGGTAGCCAAACGCACACTGGGCAGCATCCAGGGTGAAGATGCGGCCCGTGTGCAGGTCAATGGCGTCCAGCGACTCGAAGCGGTCTTGCAACTCGACGCCGTAGGCCCCCACGTTTTGTACCGGCGTGGCGCCCACGCTGCCCGGAATCAGGGCCAGGTTTTCCAGCCCGGGCAGGCCCTGATCCAGCGTCCAGGTGACGAAGTCATGCCAGTTCTCGCCCGCCCCGGCCTCGACGACGATGGCGCGCGGCCCGTCGTCCACCACACGGCGGCCCATGACCTCCACTTTGAGAACGATAGCCTTCACATCGCCGGTCAAAACGATGTTGCTGCCCCCGCCCAAGACGAACTTGGGGGTCGCCGCCCGCGCCGGGTCGGCCAGCAGGGCGGACAGGTCCTCGGGGGCACGCACCCGAACCAGCTCGCGCGCCTTGGCGACGATGCCAAAGCTGTTGTACGCCTGCAGCGGGACGTTGTGCTCGACGATCATGGGAGAATTGTCGCATCCGAGAACCGAGCCCCGGGAGCATCTACATGCCTTCTTTCGACACCGTCTGCGAACCCAATATGGTCGAAGTCAAGAACGCCGTCGACAACGCCGCCAAAGAGATCGGCACGCGTTTCGACTTCAAGGGCACATCGGCCGCCATCGAGGTCAAGGACAAAGAAATCACCCTCACCG
>Ga0315899_10009486_pt1 | contig 10452 bp, 9 predicted proteins | sample LakEriMetagenome_2_FD_203518 | JGI IMG/M metagenome (GOLD analysis project Ga0315899, IMG submission 203518) | Freshwater fungal communities from buoy surface, Lake Erie, Ohio, United States - Buoy 4 MA112 | ecosystem: Environmental > Aquatic > Freshwater > Lake | place: USA: Lake Erie, Ohio...
CGGCGTTTCCTCGCGCGATCGACGGCCGCGCTCGCGGTGGGCACGCGGGGTCTGGGGGCGGTCGCCGCGCCGGTGCGTTTGGGCCTCGTGGCCGACGCGCAGTACGCGGATGTGCCCGCGCAGGGCTCGCGCCACTACCGGCGCTCGCTGGCCCGGCTAGAGGCCGCGGTGGCGGACTTCGCGGAGTTGCCGCTCGCGGGCTGCGTCCATCTGGGTGACCTCATCGACCGGGACTGGACCAGTTTCGCTCTAATGCTCGCGGCGCTGGGCCGCGGCCGGCACCGCTGGCACCACGTTTTGGGCAATCACGACTTCGACGTCAGGGAGGAGGAGAAGGGCAAGGTGCCCGCGCTGCTGGGGCTCCCCGCGCGGCGTGGGAGCTTCGACTTACCCGGCTGGCGGTGCCTGCTTCTGGATACGAACGACGTCAGCCGCTACGCCCATCCGGCCGGTAGTCCGGCGCGGGAAGAGGCGGAGCTTGAGCTGACCCGCCTCGTCGCCGCCCGCGTCCGCCAAGCGAAACCGTGGAACGGGGGTGTCGGACCCGCGCAGCTGCGCTGGTTCGAGGCGGAATGTGCGGCCGCGCGGCGCGAGGGTCGGCGGGTACTCGTCTTCTCGCACCATCCGGTCTGGCCAGTCGGGGATCACTGCGTGTGGAACGCTGCGGAGGTGCTCGCGGCGGTGGATCGCCAGCCGAACGTCGCCGCGTGGCTGAACGGCCACCACCACGCGGGCGCCCTCGGCGAACGCCACGGGGTCCCTTACCTCACCCTGCGCGGGATGGTGGAGACGGCGGATACCACGGCTTATGCCGTCGCGACCCTGCACGCGGACCGCCTGATCCTCGCGGGACGCGGACGCGAGCCCTCCCGGGAGCTGGCTTTGCGGCCCTGGTCCGCGGGTTGAAACGCCGTCCGGGCGGGGTCAGCGGACGGCTGCCCAGACGCGCTGGACGTCGTCGTTGTCCTCGATCTCCTGGAGGAACTCGCCGACCTCGGCCCGCTGGTTGTCGTCCAGTTCCGGGTAGGTCTTAGCGATGTATCCGAGCTCAGCGGTGACCACGGTCCAGCCGTGCTGCTTCAGCCAAGAGGCGGCGGCGTGCACCGCGGTGCGGTCGGTGAGGAGGCGGACGCCGGTCGCGCCCTCCGGGATGTCGTCGTTGCGTGCGTGATCGAGCTCCTCGAACTCGTTCGCCCCCGCCTCGATCGCGGCCGCCTCGCGGTCCGCGGCCGGGTCCGGTTGGTGCGCTTCGACGATCCCGCAATGGTCGAAGAGGAACTTGTTGCTGCCCGCCCCGCCGAGCACGCCCCTGCGGAATAGGGCCCGCAGGTCGGCCGAGCTGCGGTTATGGTTGTCGGTCATCACCTCGACGATGACCGGCACCTTGTGGGGCGCATAGCCCTCGTAGACTACCTGCTCGAGCGAGGCGCTGTCGCCGCCGAGGCCCGCGCCTTTGTTGATCGCCCGCTGGATCACGTCGCGGGTCACGCTCGCCTTGCGCGCCTTTTCCACCGCAGCGAAGAGGCGGGCGTTGCCCTCTGGGTCTCCGCCGCCGAGCTTGGCGGCCACGGTGATTTCCTTAACCAGCTTCTGGACCGCCTGACCTTTTTTCAGGTTAACGATCGCGCGTTTCGCGTGCAGCCATTGACGTCCCATAAACGGAGGCTGAGCCGCTCTCGCCGGGCCCGGCAACGCCGAAGTTTGCGGCGCGCGGACTCAGCGCTTGCTCTCGCCGCTGTAGCACAGCCAGCAGAGGAGAAGCACGGTCACCGAGAAGATGGCGATCAGCAGCATCACGGGCGTGACGGGGTGGGGGGGGGTGGCGGGAAGGTGGGAAATCTGCGGGCGGCAGGCCAGCCCAAAGTGGGTGGGGTCTTTTCCCGCTTGCGGGCCGGGCGTTGCCGGTCGGCCAATGGAGCGTGGTCTCCGCGCCGCCGACGATCGTCCACCTGGATGCCGACGCCTTCTTCGTCTCCTGCGAGCTGGCGCGGCGGCCGGAGCTGCGCGGAAAGGCCTGCGCGGTCGGGGGGCGCGAGCGCGGGATCATCGCCTCGGCCAGCTACGAGGCGCGTGCGGCCGGCGTCTACACCCCGATGCCGACCGCGCGGGCGCTGCGCGTTTGTCCCGGGCTGGTCCTCATCCCGCCGACTCCCGGCCTCTACGGGGAGGTCTCGGCGCGGATGTTCGACCTCTGCGGGGAACTTACCCCGTGGGTGGAGCGCAGTTCCATCGACGAGGGCTATCTCGACTTGCGGGGCAAGGCGTTGGCCGATGAGGCCAAAGTCGCCGCGGTCGTGCAGCGACTGCAGGAGAGACTCTGGTCCGAGCTCGCCCTGCCTGTTTCCTTCGGCATCGCCGCGAATAAGCTGGTGGCTCAGGTGGCCTCGAAGCTCCGGAAACCCCGCGGGTTCGTCGTGGTGTCGCCGGGGGCGGAGGCCGAGTTCCTAGCGCCGCTGCCCGTGGGACGGCTGCCGGGGATTGGTGCCAAGACCGAGGCGCGGCTCGCCGAGCACCACGGATTGCGGCTCATCGGCGAGGTGCAGAACCTTGCGGAACCCTTGCTGGAGGCGGCCTTCGGTGCGGGTTGGCGGGAGGTGCGTGCGGCGGCGCGCGGGCAGGACGACCGGCCCGTCGTGACCGAGTCTGGCGACGCCCAAAGTTATTCCCAGCAGGAGACCTTCGCGGCCGATGTCCGCGACCACGCGCACCTAGTTCGGGTGCTGAAGGGGATGGTCGACGAGCTGCTGCCGAAGGTCCGGCGGGACGGGAAAAAGGTGCGCACGCTCACCGTGCGCGTCCGCTTCCCCGATTTTAGCGAGGGGATGCGCAGCCGCACGCTGCCGGACGCGACGGATCTCGAGCCGCCCTTTTATCCGCTGCTGGAACCGCTGCTCGCCGCCGCCGGCGTGGGGGCCCGGCCGGTCCGGCTCGCGGGAGTCCGGCTCTCGGGGGTGGAGGCGGGGGGCGGGCAGTTGGAACTTTTCGGCGTGGACGAGGCACGCCGACGTCGGCTCGCCCACGTACGGGATCAGCTGAATGCCGCGCGCGGTGCGGGTGCGCTGCGGCACGGCCACCAGCTTGCCAATCCCGCGGACGATACCTAGGAACGCGTCGTCTTATGCCGATCTACGAGTACTACTGTCCGGACAATCACACCGTCTACCAGTTCTACGCCAAGACGCTTGCGCAGGGGAGCACGATCCCCCGTTGCCCCGACAATCCCGCGTTTCGGATGCGCAAGCTCATCTCAGCCTTCGCGATCACTCGCGGCGGCGCCGACTCCCCGCCGGCGGCGGATGCCGCGTCTGCTGAACCGGTGGAGGACGCGCGGATGGAGTCTGCCTTGGGCGCGATGGAGCGCGAATTTTCCTCGGTCGACGAGAATGACCCTCGTGCGATGGCGCGGATGATGCGGCGGATGTCCGAGCTCACCGGCGAACGCATCGACGGCGAGATGGAGGAAGTCGTCCGCAAATTGGAGGAGGGCGCCGATCCGGAGTCCTTGGAGGACCAACTGGGTGAGGGTCCGGGGGAGGGCGACGGAGGGCCGGGGGATTTTGAGGGGGCGCCGCCTCCGGCGGACGGTGCGGCGACGGAGCCCAAGGCGGGGCGGCACCGCTACCGCGTTCGACGCCAGGCTCCGCGCCGCGATCCGCGCCTGCACGATTACCAGTAGGCAGGCGGATTGCGGCTGGTTTTTCGCGCGCCGCGGCACCAGCGTGCGAATATGGATCCCGCGCAATTGAATCTCCGGGTCGCCGCGGCGCGTGCGGCGGTGCTGGCCCAAGTCGACCTGCTTCATCGCGAATTTGGCCGAGCCGAGAGCCGGTGGAAGGCCGACGGCACTCGGGTGACGGCCATCGACGTCGCCATCTCGGAGGGGATCTTCCGCGACCTGGCCCGTGAGTTTCCGGCGGACCAGCTCCTTAGCGAGGAGCTGCCCGACCTAGCGGGGCCGGTGGCGGTGACGCGTGCCTTCGCGTGGATTCTCGATCCCATCGACGGGACGAACAACTTCGCGCTGGGAATTCCGCAGTGTGCCATCTCCCTCGCGCTGCTCTGGGACGGCGAGCCGGTGTACGGCGTGGTCTATGACCTCGGCCGCCGACGCCTGCTGCACGGAGGGCCGGGCCTGGGGGTGTTTGACGGCGATGTGCCGGCCCGGGTCTCAGCCCGCCCGGTCTCTCGCGAGACGCTCGTCGGCTTTCACTCCCCGGGAGACAAGGCGCTGCTCCCCGCCGCGACCGCGGTGTTGGCGGATTTTAAGATCCGCGGCCTCGGCTCAGCGACGCTCCATCTGGCTTACGTGGCGGCCGGTCTCCTCGATGGCTGCGTTGATTTTAACGTGAAGATCTGGGACCTCGCGGCCGCGATCCCGCTGGTGCGCGCCGCGGGCGGCGAGGTTCATTTCCTCAACGGCGAGCAGTTGCCCGTGCGGCGTTTCGATTTGGGGATGCCGCGCATCGTGTATCTAGCGGGCTCCCCCGCGCTGTGCCGCCTACTCCGGGACCGAATGGCCGGAAAAAGGGATTGAGCCGGGGCCTTCCCCAGCGCGAGCTTTAGCTAAACCCTCGCTGCCTCCCGCCCTGATGACGCCCCGTTTTCCCATCTGCCCCCAAGGCCCTGAAGTCTCCGCCATCGCCTATGGGCTCTGGCGCCTCGCGCAGGATCCCGAGGGCTCCTCGCCAGCGCGCGTGCGGGCTAAAATCGACGCCTGTCTAGAGGCCGGGATCACGACCTTCGACCACGCGGACATCTACGGTGGTTATATCTGCGAGGGCCTCTTTGGTCGCGCGCTGGCGGAGGCCCCGGGCCTACGGGACCGGATGGAGATTGTCACCAAGTGTGGGATCAATGCCGTGGGGCCCAACCGGCCGGGGGCGCGCGTGAACCATTATGACGCTTCCGCCGCGGCGATCGTGCGCTGCGTCGAGCGCTCGCTGCGCGAGTTGCGCACGGACCGGATCGACCTGCTCCTGATCCACCGGCCGGACTGGCTGACCAGTGCGGAGGAGACGGCGCAAGGGCTCGCGGCGGTAATCGCCACGGGCAAGGTTCGGGCGGTCGGGGTTTCCAATTATAGTGTGCACCAGGCCGGGTTGCTCGCCCATTTTCTCGGCCGCGCGCCGGCGACCAACCAAGTGGAGGTGAGCTTGCTGCAGATGGGAGCGATCACGGACGGTACGCTGGACCAGTGCCAGGCCGCGGGTTCGCGCCCGATGGCGTGGTCGCCGCTGGCCGGCGGCCGCCTCTTGTCGGGAGAAGACGTTACCGCGGTCCGGACGCGGGCGGAATTGGCGCGCATCGGCGCGGAGTACGGGGTGGGCGCAGAGCAGATCGCCCTCGCCTGGGTGGCGGCGCTGCCGAGCGGTCCTCAAGTTGTGATCGGGACCAACCAGCTGGGGCGAATTCGCGCGGCGGCGGCGAGCGCCGGATTGCGGCTGGAACGGCAGCATTGGTACGAGCTATGGACCGCGGCGCAGGGTCGATCGGTGCCCTGAGTTGGCCTATGTTTCCCCCTGGCTCCCGCCCCCCGGCCGCCCCGGCGATCCGCACCCCGGAGCGCCGCGCCGAGATCGCGTGGTTCTCCGCCCTCTGCAACGAGGATATGGAGTACCTTGGCGTGCCCGACGGAGCGCGGCGCAGTAGCTTCGCGCACTGCGCGGGGCTGGTGCGGACGGCAGACCGACTCGGCTACCAGAACATCCTGCTGCCCTCGGGTTGGGTGCCTGGCCAGGACGCGCTGACCTTCGCCGCCGCGCTCGCCCCGCAGACGGAGCAGATCAATCAATTGGTGGCGCTGCGGATGGGCGAAGTTTGGCCCCCGATGCTCGCGCGCGCCATCGCTACGGTCGACCACCTTTCCCAGGGCCGCCTCGTGCTGAATATCATCTCCTCCGACCTGCCCGGACGTCAGGAACCGAACGAGGTCCGCTACGAGCGGAGCAGCGAGATCATTCGGATTCTGCAGCGGCTCTGGACCACGGAGGGACCGCTCGAGTGGGACGGCAAGTACTACCAGTTCCGACTGCCGGATTGCGAGGCGGCCAAACCCTATCAGCAGAACGGCGGGCCGCTGCTTTACTTCGGCGGCATCTCGCCGCTCGCGCAGGAGCTGTGTGCGCGGCACTGCGATGTTTTCCTGATGTGGCCGGAGACCGAGGAGCAGCTGGCGGCGACGATGCGCCGGATGAGCGAGCTCGCCGCGGGGCACGGTCGCCAGATCGATTTCGGCCTGCGCATCCACGTGATCGTGCGAGAAACAGAGGCGGCGGCCCGGGCGGCCGCGGACCGGCTCATCTCTCGGTTGGACCTGGCGCAGGGGCAGGCGATGAAGGCCCGCTCGCTCGACGCCAAGAGCGCTGGGGTACTGCGACAGGATGAGCTGCGCGCGCGCCTCGGGCCCGATTTGCTCCTCGAGCCGCACGTCTGGTCGGGCATCGGCCTCGCCCGCAGCGGCTGTGGCAGCGCGCTCGTCGGCGACCCCGACCAGATCGTCGCCAAGTTGAATCGCTACCTCGAAATGGGCTTTCGCGCCTTTATCCTGAGTGGCTACCCCCACCGGGAGGAGGCAGAGCTTTTCGCCCGCCACGTGCTGCCGCGCCTGCCGACCTGTCGCCTCAACGAATTGCAGGGCCGGCGTGTGCCTGACCCGGTCACCCCGCTGACCACGGCCCCGCGCCGCTGAACCTTTCAATGTCCACTTCCCCATCCCCGGTTCGTTTCGGTCTCGTTGGCTTCGGCGCCTGGGGGCAGTTGCACGCCCAATCCATCGCGCGATTGCCCGACGCCCACCTCGCGGGCGTCGCGGCGCCGTCCGCTGCGTCCCGCGCTGCTGCGGCGGCCGCTCATCCCGGGGTCCCGGTCTATCCCGATCACCAGTCGCTCCTCGCGGCGGGCGGACTGGACATCGTGGACGTGGTGACACCGAGCCACACGCATCTCGAGGTAGCGTCGGCCGCACTCGAAGCGGGCTGCGACGTGCTGCTCGAAAAGCCGATGGCCCTGACGGTGGCCGACTGTCGCGCGCTGGTCGTCAAGGCACGCACCCTTGGTCGGAAGCTGGCGGTGGGACACGAGTTGCGGCTGTCCTCCCAGTGGGGCGAGATCCGGCGCCTCATCGACCGGGGTGTGATTGGCGAGCCACAGTACGTCCTAGTGGAATTGTCGCGGAAGCCCTACCGGCAGGGTGCTTCGGGCTGGCGTTACGATCCCGCGCGCGTGGGCAGCTGGGTGCTGGAGGAGCCGATCCACTTTTTCGACCTTGCACGCTGGTATCTAGAATCCGCGGGCAACCCGGTTGAGCTCCACGCGCTCGGCAATTCGCGGGATCCCTCGCGCCCTGGACTCTATGACAACTTCAGCGCGACCTTCCGCTATGCGAATGGCGCCTATGCGGTGGTCTCGCAGACCCTCGCCGCGTTCGAGCATCACCAGACGGTCAAGATCACGGGCCGTCGCGGGGCGATCTGGGCCGGGTGGAGCGGCGCCCTCGATCGGACGCTGGAGCCGAGCTTTTTCCTGAAGGTCTTCGACGGGGAGCGGCTGGAGAATGTCGCGCTCGCGCGCCACAGCGGGGAGGTCTTCGAGCTGCGGGAGGAGATCGCCCGCTGCGTGCGGATGGTCCGCGGGGAGTGCCCGCCGGCAGCCACCGGGGAGGACGGCCTCTGGTCGACCGCCCTCTGCCTCATCGCGGAGGAGTCGATCCGGCAGGGTCGCCCGCTCCCGGTGGGTGATCTGCTAGCGCCGGGTTGACCGGGTGCCAGCGGGAGCCGGGCCTCGAACTCCGTCCATTCGGGCTCCGAACGGAGTGGGCACACCTACGAACGTGGATGACGTGCGCGCCGCGTTGCCCACGCAGGAGACGGCCGCCGTGCGCAATCGCGGTGTAGCGCACACCTACACCATCGCACCGATGGCGGCATCTTGCGGCTTAAGCGGGCGACTCGGAACGAACTTTCACACCGCTGAAACCGCCCGCGCGCGGAGGCCGTCTTCCCGCCGCCGATGGCTTTCTCTTCCGCGCTGACGTTCGCCCGTGTTACGCCCGCCCTGAGGGGCCACGCGCTCGCCGCGCTGATCTGGACGGGTGGTGCGGCGTCGGTCCCGGCGGAGTCAGGAAACGCGGGGCGCCTGAACGCGCGGCCACTATTCCTCGAGGCGGCCGACGCGCTGCTCGAGTTGGCCGTCAAGCCCGACCAGGCGCCGGTCTGGCGTTTCCCCGGTTTGGTGCCCGACGAGGTCGAGGCGCGCCTCCGCCGGGCTGGGGTGGAGGAGGCGCAGCTGTCCGTGCTCCGACGTCCCGAAGTCCGCCGGGTGGGTTCGGACGGCGTAGCGCTGCTGCCACCCGTGGCCCTGTTGCTGGAGTTTCGTCCGGAGGTCCGCGCCGCGGTGTACGCTGAGCTCGCCCGCTCGCCGCTAAATCCCGATCACTTCGGGCCCCTCTTCCTCTTCGGTCAGCCGGAGGCGTGGCTGGTGGGTTCCGACCTCAGCGCGACGCAGCAGGATCTCGTCAAGCGCCTGCGCTGGCAGCGGGGCGGGCATTGGCGATTCAGTGACGTCTCGGCGCTCATCCAGGCCGCCCGGTCCGCGCCGGAGATCCTCGCGGCGCGCCGGTTTATGACCCGGCGGCAGGCGTGGCGGCTCTGGCTGGAGCCGCCCGCGCCGGCGCAGCAGGAGGCGTTCCTGCGCCACTGGACCGCCGACGAGCGCCACTTGGACACGCAGCCGTTGCTGACGGCCCTCGCCGCCGGCCGGGCGGGGGATTCACTGGAGTTAGCGCTCCTGCTGCCGCCGCTCGCGCGCGAGCGCGTCTACACTTACCCCTCGCTGCGTGACGCCGTCGCCGGACGTTTGCCCGACTGCAACTGGACGGCCCTGAACTTCTTCTCCGCCCGACCGGAGACCTACTACCTCGACCCGCAGCCGGCCTACCTGGAGCTGACGCAGAACTACCGCGAAGTGGCGTCGCCGGGAAGCTTCGGGGATCTTGCGTGCTTCATCTCTCCCGAGGGTCTCGTTTTCCATTCCTGCGTGGTCCTCGGGGACGGCTTCGTCTTCACCAAGAACGGTGAGGGGTTGTTCGCCCCGTGGCTAATCATGCCGCTCCGGGATCTTGAGGCCGTCTACGGCGACGAGGGCCGGCGGTCGGTGCGCTACTTCCGGCTCAAGCCCTAGGGGATGACATTCGGTTAATGGGCGCTCCCCCGGTGGTGTCATCCGCTGGGGGTTCAATCGGGGATGATCGCGGCGCGCAGTTTCCCGTTCCGGGTCGGGCTTTTTTGCCCGACAGCCGGCGTCGGCGAGACCACTTGGGAGGAGGCGCTCGCCCGGGCCGCTCCCCTTAATACCGGGGGCAATTCAGACTGGCGCCGCCCGATCCCGATGGAGCTCTTCAGCTGGATGAACCTCAGTGAGATCAATCCCGCGATTAACCCCACCTTCCTCCCACCGCGCTCGTGCGGGTCGGCGGCGTACCGGTGGACCCGCGACCTCTACGACCCGACCGAGGCGCGCCCGCGTAACGGCCACCGCGACGTCAACAATCTGGACGGCGTCCTCGCTGATCTGGACACGATGCTGATGTGTACGCAGGTCCCATCCCCCGAACTTGAACGGGCCGCGCTCGTCATTCGGGCCCGGGCCGGAGATCAGCCGGCCCAGGCCGAGCTGGTGCGGCTTTATCGCCGGCGTCTGCGCGGGTTCCTCCGGGGCCTCGTGGCCGACCCTTGGGCGGCCGAGGACGTGCTACAGGTGGTCTGGGTCAAGATGGTCACCCAGATCCGGTTATTGCGCGAGGTCCCGCGATTCGAGACCTGGCTTTTCACCCTGGCGCGCAACTCCGCCCTCGACCACCGGCGTCGCCTCCGTTGCCGGCCCGCGAGCCTCGTTGAGGAGGGCTTTTGGGCGGGCCTGACGGATTCCTCCGCGGAGGATCGCGTGCACGAGATTCGGGAGGCCCTGGAAATTGCCCTTCGGCGCTGTAGCGACCGCGATCGCCGGCTCATCGAGCAGGTGATCGAGGGCACCACCTATCAGGTGATGGCCGAAGAGGCGGGCTTCAGCCTCAACGCCCTCAAGGTCCGCCTGCACCGCCTCCGGCTCCACCTTCGCCGCGAGGTGCGTGCGCTGTGCGACTCGCCCGCAGCCTGACGCTTCCCGTCCGATCTCCCACCTGTAATGCCCGAGTACCCGCTCAAGCTGGTGACGTTGGCCAGGAACCACGCCGCCGTAGGCGAGGCACCGTGGTGAGGTTGACCGAGATTTACGCGCTGCGGTGAGGCAAATTAGCTGACGCCCAGAATCCAGCCTTCCACGCGGGTCGTGGCCCGTTCCGCCGTCGGCAGTTCCGGATCCAGCCAACGCTCCAGCTCGCCCGAGTGATCCGCGGCGGCGAGGGCGGCGGCCGTAGCGAAGGCATCCTGTTGGTCCGGCGTACGCTGCCCCCTAGGC
>Ga0315899_10009487_pt1 | contig 10452 bp, 9 predicted proteins | sample LakEriMetagenome_2_FD_203518 | JGI IMG/M metagenome (GOLD analysis project Ga0315899, IMG submission 203518) | Freshwater fungal communities from buoy surface, Lake Erie, Ohio, United States - Buoy 4 MA112 | ecosystem: Environmental > Aquatic > Freshwater > Lake | place: USA: Lake Erie, Ohio...
ATTTTGTACCATGGAGAGGTGATTTCACAAGAGGTATTTATACCAGCTCTGTAATGGACTGTAGTTTGCCGCTAGAAGCCGTTCAGGAAATGTATGCTAACTATTATGCGGCGCATCCATTTGTGGTGGTAACAGATGCCGCTATTCATTTAAAGCAGGTAGTGAACACCAACAAATGCGTATTGCAAATTGAAAAAAAGGGAGGTAAACTTGTTGTGCACACAGCTATTGATAATCTAATCAAAGGAGCTAGTGGTCAGGCGGTTCAAAATATGAATTTACTTTTTGGACTTGGCGAAACAACAGGCCTTTTATTTAAAGCAAACTTTTTTTAGACATGAAACTATTTGACGTATATCCACTCAATAATATCACCATTACAAAAGCTGCGGGTTCGTATGTTTGGGATGAAAAAGGTACGGAGTATCTAGACATGTATGGTGGACATGCTGTTATAAGTATTGGTCATACGCATCCATACTGGGTTTCAGCCATTGAAAAGCAACTGCATCAAATTGCTTTTTATTCTAACTCTGTTATCATACCTATTCAATCTCAATTAGCAGAAAAAATTGGAACAGTAAGCGGCAAACAAAATTTTCAACTTTTTTTATGCAACAGCGGCGCAGAAGCCAACGAAAACGCTTTAAAGCTTGCGTCTTTTGTAACCGGCCGTAAAAAAATTATTGCATTTACAAAATCTTTCCACGGAAGAACATCACTTGCCGTTGCTGCAACAGACAATCCGTCTATTGTGGCTCCTGTAAATGAAACAGACAATATTATTTTCTTGCCTTTTAATGATGATGAGGCGTTAAAAGCATGTTTTGAAAAAGAGGGCGATACCATTGCTGCTGTTATTATTGAAGGTATTCAAGGTGTTGGCGGTATTCGCGTAGCATCTAATTCTTTTTTACAAAGCATCAGGTCATTGTGTGACAAGCATGGCGCTTTATATATTGCAGATAGTGTACAGTGTGGTTATGGCAGAACAGGACAGTTTTTTGCGCATGACGCTGCAGGTGTAGACGCCGATATTTATTCGATGGCAAAAGGAATGGGCAATGGATTTCCAATTGGCGGCATTTTAATTGCACCCCATATTGCACCTAAATACGGCATGCTAGGCACCACGTTTGGCGGTAATCATTTGGCGTGCGCTGCTGCACTAGCGGTAGCAGAAGTAATGGATAATGAAAACTTATTAGCAAATGCTGCCACTAATGGCACCTACTTAATGGATGCGCTTTTAAAAATTCCGCAACTACAAAACGTAAGAGGCAGAGGCCTTATGATTGGTTTTGATGTGCCGGATGAAATCAAAGATTTGAAAAAAGTATTACTGCAGGAGTTTAAAGTATTTACTGGCGAAGCAAAACCAAACGTAATCAGATTACTTCCTTCTTTGGCTATTACAAAAGAGGAAATTGATATATTCTTAGATAGACTTCAAAAAGCCATTCAATCTTTGTTATGAAAAAATTTATCGAAGTAGGTGACGTTACAGACATACAAGCACTCATCAATAAAGGGCTGGCATATAAGCAGCATCCATTCATGGATAAGGCCCTTGGTGCCAATAAGCGCGTAGGTTTACTTTTTTTAAACCCTAGTTTGCGTACAAGACTTAGTACACAAGTAGCTGCGCAAAATTTAGGCATGGATGCCATTGTTTTTAATGTAGACAAAGAAGGTTGGGCTTTAGAATTTGCAGAAGGTGCCATTATGAATGGCACTACTGTAGAGCACGTAAAAGATGCAGCGCCAATTTTAGGTCAGTACTTTGACATTTTATGTATCCGAACTTTTCCGGGCTTACAAAATAGAGACGAAGATTATTCCGAAAAAATTATCAATCAGTTTATTAAATACGCGGGTGTGCCTGTTGTAAGCCTCGAAAGCGCAACACTGCATCCACTTCAATCATTAACGGATTTAATTACCATACAGGAGTCTATTGCAGCAACTGGGCTTGTCAAAAAACCAAAAGTGGTATTAACTTGGGCGCCGCATGTAAAAGCATTACCACAATGTGTGGCCAATAGCTTTGCACAGTGGGCAACGGCCGCCAATTTTGCGGATGTTGTTGTTACGCATCCAGCGGGCTATGAACTTTCTGAAAAATATACCAAGGGGGCCACTATCACACATGATCAAGCTGCGGCTTTAGAAGGTGCCGATTTTGTGTATGTAAAAAACTGGAGCGCTTACGAAGATTATGGCAAAGTTTTTTGCACCGACCCTGCCTGGATGTTAACGGAAAATTCACTCAAGCATTCTAACAATGCAAAAGTGATGCACTGTTTACCCGTAAGAAGAAATGTAGAACTCTCTGATGAAATATTAGATAGCCCTAGCAGTCTTGTTCCCAAACAAGCAGGTAATAGGGTTTGGGCTGCGCAAGCCGTATTGTCCACCTTATTAAATTCAAACAAGTAAGCGTGGAAAAAATATCCATTATAAAAATTGGCGGTAATATCATTGACAACGAAGTAAATCTTGCTTCCTTTTTAAACGCCTATGCGGCAGTAGAAGGAAAGAAAATTTTAATTCATGGCGGTGGTAAATTGGCCACTAAAATGGCTGCGGATTTAAACATACCTCAGCAAATGGTAGATGGCAGAAGAATAACAGATGCTGCCACCCTTAAAATTGTAACGATGGTATACGCTGGATACATCAATAAGAATATTGTAGCCGCACTTCAATCAAAAAATATACAAGCACTTGGTATTTGTGGAGCAGATGCAAATATTATAAGAGCGCATAAAAGAATAAACGCGAGTACCGATTATGGTTTTGTGGGTGACATTGACGTAGTAGACTCGAAAAAGATTATTCAGTTATTAGAAGCAGGCTTATCGCTTGTAGTAGCACCCATAACACACGATGGCGCTGGACAGCTATTAAACACCAATGCCGATACGATGGCACAAGCTATTGCTACTGCTGTTAGCAGTATGTACGAAGTATCTTTGGTATACTCTTTTGAAAAAAAGGGTGTACTTTCTGATATTCAAAATAACGATAGTGTTATTCCGGTAATTAATCCAGAAAATTACACTAGTTTAAAAGCGGGGGGTCAGGTAAATGAAGGGATGATTCCAAAACTAGATAACGCTTTTGAAGCTTTGCAAAAAGGCGTAAGTAGGGTCATTATTGGAGACGCTTTAGATATTGAAAAATTAATTGCTGGAAAAGCTGGCACAACCATTCAAAAAAATTAATACCTACTTGGAAACAAATAAACATAATTACGCAGCTGCTGCAATCGCTTTACTACAAAAGCTTATCGCCACGCCTTCTTTTAGTAAAGAGGAGGACGCTACTGCGTTCATTTTATTTGATTACTTAGGGCAAAATGGTGTAACACCTAATAGATACCTTAACAATGTTTGGGCGACTAATAAAAACTTTGATCCTGCAAAACCTACGATACTTTTAAACTCTCATCACGATACGGTAAAGCCTAATGCAGGTTATACGCTTGACCCTTATAATCCTATAATTAAAGATTGTAAATTGTTTGGGCTAGGAAGTAATGATGCTGGTGCATCACTTGTTTCATTACTGCATGTTTTTTTACATTATTACAACGCGTCTAATCTTGCATACAACATCATTTATGCGGGTACTGCCGAAGAAGAAATTTCTGGAAAAAATGGTATCGAAAGTTTGGTGCCGCATTTACCAGTAATTGATTGTGCAATTATTGGTGAACCTACGCGTATGCAATTAGCAGTAGCAGAGCGCGGCTTAATGGTGTTAGATGTAGTGGTGCCAGGTGTTGCAGGACATGCGGCTAGAGGCGAAGGTATCAATGCAATTTATCAAGCACTACCTGTCATTGATGTATTTAAAAATTATGTTTTTTCAAAATCTTCTGAATTGCTAGGTCCGGTACAGCAAACCGTCACCGTTATAGAAACTACCAACAAGGCGCATAATATTGTACCTCCGGCTTGTACATTAGTGGTGGATGTGCGTGTGAATGAGTGTTATACGTTTGAGCAAATTTTAGAAGAACTTAATGCTCAAATAAACAATGCAGCGGTAATTGTAACACCAAGAAGTACGCGTCTTAAATCTTCGGCGATTGCATTAAATCATCCGCTGGTTAAAGCGGGTATGGCCATTGGCAGTGAGCCTTACGGGTCACCAACCACTTCTGATAAAGCCCTTGTTTCATTTCCTGCTTTAAAAATGGGTCCAGGTGAATCTGCAAGAAGTCATAGCGCAGATGAATTTGTTTATGTTGAAGAAATAGAAACGGGTATACAAAAATATATTGAACTGTTAGATCAGGTGGTACTTAAAAAGTAACAGCTGAATAAAAAATAGAAACGATGAAACTTTGGCAAAAAAATACAAATGTAGCAGCAGCTGTAGAAAATTTTACGGTTGGAAACGATCCGGCGTTTGATGCAATGCTCGCGCCTTTTGATGTGCTTGGCTCACTAGCACATGTACGTATGCTTGCTCAGGTAGGTTTATTAGAATCTTCAGAAGCCCAGTTAATTGACGCCGCATTAAAAAATATTTACAAGCAGGTAATAGCGCCAGGCTTTGTATTACCAGCGGGTGTAGAAGACATTCATTCTTATGTAGAACTCTTATTAACGGAGCAGCTTGGTGATGCCGGCAAAAAAATTCATAGTGCTAGAAGTAGAAATGATCAAGTATTAGTGGATTTAAAATTATACCTGCGTCATGAAATCATGGAGCTTGTAGGAAGCGTGCAATCATTGTTTACATTACTGCAAGCACAAAGTGAAAAATATAAAAACCATTTATTACCTGGCTACACGCATCTACAACTTGCTATGCCATCTTCATTTGGACTCTGGTTTGGCGCTTATGCCGAAAGTTTGGTAGACGATTTAATTACTTTACAAAGTGCATATAAAGTAGTCAATAAAAATCCACTTGGTTCAGCTGCTGGTTATGGATCTTCTTTTCCTATCAGCAGAAGTGTAACCACGGTTTTACTTGGATTCGAAAACTTAAACTACAATGTGGTATACGCTCAAATGGGAAGAGGTAAAGCAGAGCGCATTACAGCGATGGCACTTGCAAATATTGCAGATACACTTGCAAAAATGAGCATGGATGCCTGCCTGTATTTAAATCAAAATTTTGATTTTATAGCTTTCCCTGCAGAGCTTACTACCGGGTCAAGCATCATGCCGCATAAGAAAAATCCGGATGTTTTTGAACTGATCCGTTCACATTGCAACCGGATAAAAGCATTACCCAACGAAGTAATGCTCATGACTACCAATTTACCTTCTGGTTACCACCGCGATTTACAATTACTGAAAGAGCATTTGTTTCCTGCTTTTAAAACCTTGCATGACTGTCTCGCAATGGCGCAATTGATGTTTGAGTCGATTCAGGTAAAAGAAACCATCCTTCTCGACGAAAAGTATAAATATGCGTTTAGCGTAGAAGAGGTAAACAAACTCGTTTTACAAGGCGTGCCATTTAGGGATGCCTATAAACAAGTGGGTATGGCTATCGAAAATGGCAATTTTAGTTATAGCACCAACCTAAACCACACCCACGAGGGTAGTATGGGTAATTTGTGTAATGATAAAATTGAAAAAATGATGCAAGAAGTGCTTGCTGGCTTTAATTTTGCTATTGCTAGTAATGCAGTAGCTGCTTTACTAAACGACTAATAATTTATTTACATTTGATACTTAAACAACAATACATGAAACGTCTTTTTATTTGTTTATTACTTGCTTCTTTTGGTGCTAATGCACAGGTTAAAAAAGCGGCAACTGCTCCAAAAGTTGCTACAAAAACAGTAGCAAAGCCAACAATTGCGGTTAAGCCAATGGGGGTTTTTAAAAATAGTGCCGATAGTGCTGGTTATGCGCTTGGTGTTCGTATTGGTCAGAATTTAAAGGCACAAGGTTTTGATGCTATCAACCTTCCTAATTTATACCGTGCTATTGGTGATGTGTTTAGTGGTAAGGCATCTGCACTTCCAGAAGCTGTGTTGGATAAATGTATTGGTGAATTTGTACAAAAAGCAAACGAACAAAAATCGGCGGGTGCTAAAAAAGCGGGCATCGAATTTTTAGCCGCCAATGCAAAAAAACCGGGCGTTGTAACCCTTGCTTCAGGACTACAATATGTAGTGGTTAAAGCTGGGACAGATACAACCAAACCTAAATTAACAGATAAAGTAAAATGTCATTACCATGGCACATTGTTAGATGGTAGTATTTTTGATAGTTCTATGGATCGTGGTGAACCAGTTGTGTTCCCTGTAAATGGCGTTATTAAAGGCTGGCAAGAAGCTTTACAGTTAATGACTGTAGGCAGCAAATGGAAATTATATGTGCCTTCTGATTTAGCATATGGTGATAGTTCTCCAAGTCCGTCTATTGGTCCTGGCGCACTACTTGTATTTGATGTAGAATTAATTAGTATCGAAAAAGAATAGTTTTCTTTAATAAAATAGTTGCATGAATTTTTATAAGAATAGTGTTAGTGCTGGCTCCGTTTTTTTGGTTGCAATTTTGTTAACCTTACAAGCCTGCTCTCCCAATAATGTCACCATTCAAAATGATTATAAAAAATATTTTGATGAGACTCAAACAACAGGTTCTTTTGGACTTTTTGATAATGGGTCTGGCGAGTTTTATATTTATAATCTAGCGCAGTTTAAAGATTCTAGCTATGCGCCTGCTTCTACATTTGAAATTGTGAATGCCTTAGTAGGTATCGAAACCGGCAGAATCGTAGATGAAAAAATGATGCTTTCTGTAGACAGTGCAGGTCCCATTCGAATGGATAGTGCCTTTAAACAAACTTCAACGCCTTACTTTATGGAAGTGGCTAGAACAATTGGAAAAGACACCATGCAACACTGGTTAGATAGCTTGCAATATGGAACAAAAAATATGGGCTCCGCTGTAGATTCTTTTTGGTATAACAATAAGTTGGTGATTACCCCAGACGAGCAGATGGGTCTTGTAAAAAAATTATATTTTGGTCAATTGCCTTTTCAAAAGCGAAGCCAAGAAATGGTTAAAATGTTAATGCTTCAAACAGCTAACGCCAATTATAAATTAAGTTACAAGCAAGGCTTTAGTTATAAGCAAAATGGTAAAGCAGTGGCATGGATTGTTGGATGGATTGAAGAAAATAAACACCCTTACTTTTTTGTTTTGCAAACAGAAGGCGCCGCAAGTACTGATATAAAAACTGTGAGCATGACGGTACTTAATAAAATATTAAAATCGCAAGGCTTTTTTGAAGGCAAAAGATAACCCTATTACAACACGTTTTATGATGCAATATTACTGTCCATCTTTAACACAAACAAGACGTCTTAAAACTAGAGAAGTGACCATTGGTCAACTCAAAATTGGTAATGGTCATCCGATACGTGTTCAAACCATGACCACCACCGATACGCTTGACACAGCCGCAACTGTGGAGCAAACCATCAGGTGTATTGAAGCAGGTGCAGAGCTTGTTAGAATTACAGCACCTAGCAAAAAAGAAGCAGAAAATTTACTCAATATAAAAAATGAATTACGTGCAAGAGGGTATGATACACCTATTGTTGCTGATATTCATTTTACACCCAATGCCGCAGAAATTGCTGCGCGTATTGTTGAAAAAGTTCGCATCAATCCAGGCAATTATGTAGATAAGAAAAAGTTTGAGCTTATCGAATATTCTGATCAGGATTATGCCGAAGAAATAGAAAGAATTACGGAAAGGTTTACACCACTCGTACTTATTTGTAAGGAGCATGGAACGGCTATGCGCATTGGCACCAACCATGGTTCACTGAGTGACCGTATCATGAGTAGATATGGCGATACACCCATGGGTATGGTGGAAAGCGCCATGGAATTTTTACGTGTTGCAAGGGCTAATGATTATCACAACATAGTACTTAGCATGAAAGCCAGCAATCCACAAGTAATGGTGCAGGCATACCGTTTGCTGATTCAGCAAATGCAACTTGAATTCAATGAATGTTATCCTTTGCACCTTGGTGTAACAGAAGCGGGTGATGGTGAAGACGGTCGCGTTAAAAGTGCTGCTGGTATTGGAACATTACTTGAAGATGGTATTGGTGATACCATTCGCGTTAGTTTAACAGAAGATCCTGAATTTGAGATTCCGGTTTGTAGAGATCTTGTAAAACGTTATACCCAGGATCCTAGTAATAATAATGGAGTGATACCGCCGGTTCAAAAACTTACCTATGATCCATTTGTTTACAAGCGTAGGCCAAGTATAGCAGTATCTAATGTAGGCGCTTCACAAGTGCCCATTGTTATTGCGGATTTTAGTAAGATTGAAAAAATTGAACCAACGCATTTAACAGCTATCGGCTATACTTACGACGCGGTTACCGATAAATGGAATATTGGAGATCAAGCAGCCGATTATATTTTTACAGGTCATCAGCTCATTGATTTTGAATTACCAGGCACTTTAAAAGTGATTGTGTATCCTGCAACTTGGGCTACTCAAAATAGTGCCGATAAGTACATACCTATTTTTGATATTGCAGGTTATGCTACTGAAACAGCAAAGCATCCAAAGCAAAACTTTGTGATGATGGATTGTTTTAGTGACGAAACACCTATCAATGATTTTACACACCTCGATGCGGTTGCAAATGATCCAACTGCTGTATTATGCCTTAGCAGTAAACACAAAAATGCAATGCCTGCCATGCGCCGAATGTTTATGGCACTTCAGGAAAAACAAATCAACAATCCAGTGGTGATTACCATTGATAGCGGTTGGAACACTACGGATGAACACCTGATACATTTTGCCACCGAAGCAGGTGCGCTTCTACTCGATGGCTTTGGAGATGGACTTTGTTTTGGCTTAACATCAAAAAGTTATGCAGCGCAAATAGCCAATGCATCTAAAGACACCAGCGGCAGAAACTACAATTCAAATTCTAGTGTAGAAGCATTTATCAACGCTACTGCATTTACGATATTACAAGCTACGCGTACCAGAATATCTAAAACAGAATATATTTCCTGTCCTAGTTGCGGTAGAACCTTATTTAATTTGCAAGAAACAACTGCAAAAATTAGATCTGTCACCAATCACTTAAAGGGCGTTAAAATTGCCATCATGGGATGTATTGTAAATGGTCCTGGTGAAATGGCAGATGCTGATTTTGGTTATGTGGGAAGCGGTCCAGGAAAAATTACACTCTACAAGGGTAAAGAAGTTGTCAAAAAAAATGTAGATAGTGAAATTGCAGTGGATGAACTCATACTATTATTAAAAGCACATGATGCATGGGCTGATCCTGCATAATTTAGAAATATATGTATCCAATTGTTTACGCCATATTTTATCTCATTTCTTTATTGCCACTAAGGGTATTATATATTTTATCGGACGGTATTTATGGCATCTTATATTACATTATTGGCTACCGAAAAAATGTAGTGCGTCAAAATTTAATCATTGCTTTTCCAGAAAAATCTGACACCGAAAGAAAAAAAATCGAAAAAGCTTTTTACCACCAGTTTGTAGATACGTTTATTGAAGCGATCAAGCTCATAAGCATGAGCCCAAAAGAATTTAGCAAAAGGTTTTCTATAAATATTGAAGTGCTCAATAATTTATATGCCACTGGGCAAAACGTACAATTAATTGCTGGTCATTTTTTTAGTTGGGAATTTGCAAACCTGGGTATTGCCAAACAATCGAAGTATCCTTTTATTGGCGTTTATATGCCGCTTTCCAATAAAGTGATTGATAAAATTATGTTCAAAATGCGAAGTCGTTTTGGCACCATCTTAATTCCTGCGTCAGAGTTTCGAAACAATTTTCACAAGTATGCAAATGACAGATACACACTAGCCCTTGTTGCTGATCAAAACCCTGGTAGGTTAGACAGAGCGTTTTGGGCTAAATTTTTTACCAAGCCAGCACCCTTTGTATTAGGTCCCGAAAAAGGTGCACGCGCTAGTAATGCAGCTGTGGTGTTTGTTGATTTTTATGCTGTAAAAAGGGGGTATTATAAAGCTGAAATAGAACTTGTAACGACTTCTCCCAACTATTTTAAAGAAGGTGCACTAACCAAATTACTCATTGAAAAAATTGAAGGTGCTATTCGCAAAAGACCTTCCAATTATTTATGGAGTCATCGCAGATGGAAATGGACCGAAGAGGCCGAAAAATATGCGCACCTTATGATTTGATAAAAGGTGTAATGAAATTTACATGATTAAGACTTCACCTCTTCTGCAAGTACAGTTTCTTCGATATCAAATTTATCTGAAAGTTCGCTAATGGCTTTAAAGCCACCCACCACATTTCTGATATTATGAATCCCTTGTCTTTTGATAAGAGATGAAGCGATTACACTTCTGTATCCACCAGCACAATGAATATAAATATTTTGATTGTCGTCAAAATTAGCCATGCTAGCAGGGT
>Ga0315899_10009488_pt1 | contig 10452 bp, 8 predicted proteins | sample LakEriMetagenome_2_FD_203518 | JGI IMG/M metagenome (GOLD analysis project Ga0315899, IMG submission 203518) | Freshwater fungal communities from buoy surface, Lake Erie, Ohio, United States - Buoy 4 MA112 | ecosystem: Environmental > Aquatic > Freshwater > Lake | place: USA: Lake Erie, Ohio...
CATCCTCGGGCAATTGACGCCCACTTCGGGCCGCGTGCGGCTCGACGGGCAGGATGTCACCGGCTTCACTCCCGAGGAGATGAACAAACGCGGCGTGAGCCGCACGTTCCAGCTCCTGCAGGTCTTCCCCGAACTTTCGGTGCGCGAGAACCTCATCCTCGCGGGGCAGGAGCACAAGGGAACCATGCTCTCGCGCCTCTTCGGCCCGCGCGATGCGGGGCTGACGGCCGAAGCCGAGCGCATGATCGGCTTCTTCCGCCTCGGGCACCTCGCGGATGCGAAGGCGGGCGGCCTTTCCTATGGCCAGCAGAAGCTGCTCGATGCCGCCATGGCCTTCATGGCGGGCCCTCGCCTCGTGCTGCTCGACGAACCGGCGGGCGGCGTGAACCTCACCATGCTTGGCGACCTCAGGGAGCGGCTCAAGATGATGAATGCCGAGGCCGGCGCGACCTTCGTCGTCATCGAGCACAACATGGATTTCGTGATGAGCCTTTGCACCCGCGTGGTGGTGATGGCCGAAGGCAAGGTGCTCGCCATGGGCACACCCGCCGAGGTGCGCGCCAATCCGGCCGTCATCGAAGCCTATCTGGGGCATTGAGGCACGGAAGAGACCCCGATGAGCGACACGATCCTCGAACTCGAAGATGTGGTGGGCGGCTACGGTCGCATCACCATCCTCAACGGCACGAGCTTCAAGGTGAAGCGCGGCGCCATCACCACGGTGATCGGCCCCAATGGCGCGGGGAAATCCACGGTCTTCAAGGCGATCTTCGGCCTGCTGAACCTTTCCTCCGGCACGATCCGCTTCGAGGGCCGCGACATCACGCGCTGGCCGCCGCGAAAGCTGCTCGAAGCCGGCATCGTCTATGTGCCGCAGGGCCGGAACATCTTCCCCGAGCTTTCCGTGCGCCATAACCTGGAATTCGGCGCGGTCGCGGCCGGGCCGCATATCACGGACATGGACGCGCGCATCGAGGCCGCGCTCGATCGCTTCCCCATGCTTCGCCAGAAGGCCGACAGGCAGGCCTCCACCCTCTCGGGCGGCCAGCAGAAACAGCTTGAAATCATGCGCGGCCTGCTGCTCGACCCCAGGCTGATCCTGATCGACGAACCCTCCATCGGCCTCTCGCCCCTTCTGGCGCAGGAGACATTCGGCATCCTGAAGGACCTCAGGAACAGGGGCGTGACCATCCTGATGGTCGAGCAGAATGCCCGCTCGGCGCTGGAAATCTCCGATGAAGGGCTGGTGCTGGAAACAGGCCGCGCCCGGCTGCAGGGTCCGGCACGGGATATCCTGCACGATCCGCGCGTGGCACAGCTCTTCCTCGGCGGCACCATGGCGGAGGCACGCTGATGAGGCGTGAATCGCCGGTCCGCCTGGCCGTGATGGGCGCCGGATTGATTGGCCGGCGCCATATCGAACATATCCTCGCCGAACCGAGCGCCGTGCTCCACAGCATCATTGATCCCGCGCCCGAGGCCCGCGCGCTGGCGGCCGAGCGGGGTTGGCGATGGCAAGCCGGTTTCGATGGCTCCGACCCCGAAAAGGCGGATGGCCTGATCGTCGCCACGCCCAATGCGATGCATGTCGCCCACGGGCTCGCGGCAATCGAGGCAGGCATCCCCGTTCTGATCGAAAAGCCGCTCGCGGACACGCTTTCGGGCGCCGAACAATTGGTGGTCGCGGCGGAGAAGGCGGGTGTGCCGCTGGCCGTAGGCCATCATCGCCGCCATAACCCCATCATCACGCGCGCCAGGGCGAAGATCGCGGCGGGGGAACTGGGGCCGATTGTTGCCGTGCACGGCTTCTTCTGGATCGCGAAGCCCGACGATTACTTCAACGTGAGCTGGCGGCGCGAACCGGGCGCGGGGCCGATCCTCATCAACCTCATCCACGAGATCGACCTCATCCGCCATCTCTGCGGGGAAATCACAGAGGTCTGGGCCATCGCGGCCAACGAGCAGCGCGGATTCGCGGTAGAGGACAGCGCCGCCGTGATGATGCGCTTCGCGAAGGGCGCGCTTGGCACCTTCACGCTCTCCGATGCCATCCCCTCGCCCTGGAGCTGGGAACTCACCAGCGCAGAGAACCCCGCTTATCCCGCGACAGGCGAAGCCTATCTGATGATCGGCGGGCGCGATGCCTCGCTCAGCCTGCCGCGCCTCGAAATCTGGCGGCACAAACCCGCGAAAAGCTGGTGGCAGCCGATGTTCGGCGAGCGCGAAAGCCTTCCGCCCGTTGATCCCCTGCGCGCGCAGATCGCACAATTCTGCCGCGTCATCCGTCATGGCGAGCCGCCGCTCGTGCCCGGCCGCGAGGGCCTTGAAAGCCTGCGCGTCATCGAGGCGATACGCCAGGCGGCCGCCTCAGGCCAATCCGCGAGGCTCTCATGATCCCCTCTATCGCCACCGTCTGCATCTCGGGCAGCCTGCTCGAAAAGCTCGAGGCCATCGCGAAAGCCGGCTTCAAGGCGGTCGAGATTTTCGAGAACGATCTCATCGCCCATCCCGGCCCGCCGACCGAGCTGCGCTTGATCTGCGAGGATCTCGGGCTCAAGATCGTCACCTGCCAGCCCTTCCGCGATTTCGAGGGCATGCCGGCCGCGCGCCGCGCCCGCACCTTCGATCGCGCGGAGCGGAAATTCGATCTGTTGCAGGAATTGGGCACGGACCTGCTCTTCGTCTGTTCCAGTCTCTCGCCGGAAGCGGAGGGCGGCATCCCGCGCCTCGCGGAGGATTTCGCCGAACTCGCCCAGCGCGCCGCCAGGCGCGGCCTGCGCGTGGGCTATGAAGCGCTGGCCTGGGGCCGGCATGTCTCGGATTATCGCGATGCCTGGGAGATCGTGCGGCGCGCGAACCAGCCGAATCTCGGGCTCATCCTCGACAGTTTTCACATCTTCTCGCGCGGCTTCGAGATCGAGAGCATCCGCAGCGTTCCGGGTGACCGCATCGCGCTGGTGCAGGTTGCCGATGCGCCGAGACTGCAGATGGATACGCTCTCCTGGAGCCGTCACTGGCGCTGCCTGCCGGGACAGGGCGATTTCGACCTGCCAGGCTTCCTCGATTGCCTGCTGGCAACAGGCTATCAGGGCCCCCTCAGCCTCGAGATCTTCAATGATCGCTTCCGCGCGGGCTCCGCACGGCTGGTCGCGCGTGACGGGCATCGTTCGCTGCTCTGGCTGATGAACCAGGCCGAGAGGCGCTCCGGCAAGCGCGTGCCCGGTGCCGCGCCGATGCCGCCGGCGGCACCCGTGCAATCCGTCGAGTTCATCGAATTTGCCGTGGACGAGGCCGCCAGAGGGGAATTCGAGGCGCTTCTGGCCGCGCTGGGTTTCTCGAAAACAGGCCAGCACCGCTCGAAGGATGTCGCGCTCTTCCGGCAGGGCGAGATCCGGCTCATCGTGAATTCCGACAAGGAGGGCTTCGCGCATTCCTATCAGATCACGCATGGCACCTCGGTCTGTGCGATGGCCCTGAAGGTGCCGGATGCGCGCGCGCTGATGGCACGCGCCCGCGCGCTTCTCGAAACGCCCCATGCCGGCGCGGTGGGGCCGGGGGAACTCGATATCCCCGCCGTGCGCGGCCTCGGCGGCAGCCTGATCTATGTGATGGACGATGCCTCCGGACTCGGCCGCTGGGCCGAGATCGATTTTGAGCCCCTTGCCGCTGATGGCGCGGCCGATGCCGGGCTGTTTGCGGTCGATCACGTTTCCCAGACCATGCAATATGAGGAGATGCTGACCTGGCTGCTCTTCTACACCTCGCTGCTGGAAGCGCGGAAAACGCCGAGCCAGGCCGTGGTGGACCCCGCCGGCGTGGTGCAGAGCCAGGTAATCGAAAGCGGGATTGGCGGAGCCGGCGAAGGCCTGCGCCTCGTGCTCAATGGCTCACAGAGCCATCGCACGCTCTCCGCGCGCTTCGTGACCGATTTCTTCGGCTCGGGCGTGCAGCATATCGCGCTGAACACGCGGGATATCCGCCGCGCGGTGGCCACGTTGCGCGCGCGCGGCGTTTCCATGCTGCCGATCCCCGAGAACTATTACGACGACCTCGAGGCCCGCGCCGACCTCTCCCCGCAGGAAATCGACGCGCTCAAGGCCCTGGGCATCCTGTATGACCGCGATGAACACGGCACGTTCCTGCAGGCCTATACGACCACCCTGGAAGGCGGCTTCTTCTTCGAGATCGTGGAGCGCAACGGCTATGCCGGTTATGGCGCGGCGAATGCCGGCATCCGGCTCGCGGCGCAATCGCGTCTGCGCTCTGCCGAGGAGGAGATGATGATCGACGATCTCGCTCTGTAGGGCTTTCGCTCAGGTCGCGCCGGAAATGCGGCGCAGGGTGGCGGAATCCGTCACCGGCAGGCCGAAGAAGGCAAGATAGGCCGGAATCTGCGCATAAAGCATGTCGATTCCGAGTTGGATCTTGTGGCCGCGCGCCTTGGCCGCAGCAAGGAAGGCGGTCTTCCCGCCCTTCATCACCACATCGCCGACGAAGGCCCCGGCAGGCAGGCTTTCCACCATGATCGGCATGGGATCGCCAGGCGACATGCCGAGTGGCGTCGCGTTCACGATGATGTCGCATCCCTCGGCATCCGCGCGTCCGGTTTCGATGCGAACGGCCGGATAATGCCGGGCGATGCGCTCCGCGAGCGCAATGGCCATGGCGGGGTTCGAATCGTGCAGGCGGATCATCGCCACGCCATGCGCGGAAAAAGCCGCGGCAATGGCCGAACCCACGCCACCTGCGCCGAGTATAAGCACGCTGCGACCGGCGATTGCCTCGCCCTTCTCTTCCATGGCGCGCACGAAACCCTCTCCGTCGAACATGTCGCCCAGGAGCGAGCCGTCCGGGCGGCGCAAAACCGCGTTGCAGGAGCCCGCGATTTCCACATTCGGTGAAACCTCCGCGAGAAAATCCCGCACGCGGATCTTGTGCGGCATGGTGATGAGCGCGCCGTGCACATTCGTGAGCCGGAACAGGCCGGAGAAAACCGCGTCGAAATCCTCGGCCTTCAGGCCCATGGGAACCACCGCCATCTTCAGGCGGATGGAGGCGAAATACGGATTATAGATCAGCGGCGCGCGAAAGCTGTCCGTCGGATAGCCGAGATGCAGGATAAGCCGCGATGTGCCGTCAAGCAGGTCTGTCACGAGGGGCCTCCGGACAAGCGAGCAGAATGAACCAAATGGTTCATTCGTCAAGCGGGGCTTGACCTTGAACCGGATTTCCGGGCTCATTCGCCCTCGATTTTTCAAGGCCCCTGCGAGGCGCCCATGCCCTTCCTGTTGGACATGCCCTTCCTGTTGGAAACGAAGGGCCTTGCTCCTTCTGCCTTTCAAATTCGCCAACGGAACAGGCAGGATAACGAGCCGCACGTCATGCCGACCGCTGCTCCAGCCCGGCCCGATACGGCGATTCCGATTTCGAACAGCCCGGTGAGCCCCGCCCATGGTCGTTGACGGCAAGACCAGCGCGCCGCGCTCGCATTCCTGGACGCAAGACCCTGAAGGCGTGAAGCGCAACATCCTCGCCGCAGCCCGCGAGGCCTTCGTGGAACATGGTTTCGCCGGCGCGCGGGTCGATGACATCGCGGCGCGCACCGCGACCTCCAAGCGGATGATCTATTACTATTTCGGGGACAAGCGCGGCCTCTATGTCGCGGTGCTGGAGGAAGCCTATTCGGGCATTCGCGGACATGAGCAGCATCTTGACCTCACCATGCTGCCGCCGCGCGAGGCTTTGGCGCGGCTTGCCGGCGAAACCTTCGACTACCACGCGAACCACCCCGAATTCGTGCGCCTCGTGATGGACGAGAACATCCATTACGCGCGCCATATCGAGAAATCCGAGCGCGTGCAGGCGGTGAACCTCACCGCGCTTTCGACCATCCGCGCCATTTATGATCGCGGCGTCAGGGAAGGCGTCTGCCGTGCGGGCCTGGAGCCGATCGAGATCCATCTCACGATCAGTGCGCTTTCATTCTACAATGTATCGAACCGTGCGACGATCCACGCGCTGTTCGGCCATGACATGGGCAGCCCCGCCGCCCTTGCGAAACGCCGCGAGCAGGTGATCGAGACCGTGCTGCGCTTTGTCTCGCCCTGATCAGCTCTTGGTGCCGAGCCGCGCGCGGGCCTCGTCAACCGTATCATAGATTTGCGGAGCGGCGCCGCGCGTCTGCAGGGCCGAGCCCAGCTTCATGCGCAGGAAGCCCGAAGTCGTGTAGCGCGTGACATTCGAATAGAAATCGCGCGTGAGGCTCGCGACCATCGCGGCATATTCGTCCATCAGGTCGTCGGGGATCGTGAAGTGATCGTAATTGGCGATCGCCTTCACCCTGCGCCCCAACGGGCCGAGCATCCGGGTGACGGAGGCTCGGATTTCCTCGATTTCGGCGAGGGTTTTCAGGCTCAGCCGCTCGAAATTGATGAAGAACAGGTTTTCGGCCGCGTCATAGGAAAAGCGCCGCGCAATGGGGAGGGCAAGCATCGCATCGCGCAGGCCGAGCAGGTCTTCCCGGAAAAGGCGCTGATCCATCAGGCGCGGGTTCTTCACGATCGGGCGGAAGGCCATCCGCGCGAGGATGTCGCGGTCAAGGTCGATGCCCGGCGCGATCTCGATCACCTCCATGCCTTCCGGCGTGAGCTGCATCACGCAGCGCTCGGTGATGTAGAGCACGGGCTGGCCTCGCTTCAGCGCATAGGCGCCGGAGAAGGTGCGATGCTCCACCTCCTCCACGAATTTTGCCGTGCCGCCCTCCTTCAGGATGCGCAAGCCGGCATCGCTGATGGCGATTTCGGCTTCGCCAGCCATGAAGGTGCCGACGAAATACACGGCCTTCGCGGTCTGGCTGATATTGATGAAACCGCCCGCCCCCGCGAGCCTCGGCCCGAATTTCGAAACGTTGAGGTTGCCGTGCCGATCGGCCTGCGCGAGGCCAAGAAAAGCCTGGTCCAGGCCGCCGCCATCGTAGAAATCGAACTGGTAGGGCTGGTCGATGATGGCCTGCGTATTCGTCGCGGCCCCGAAATTGAGACCCGAGGCGGGAATCCCGCCGACCACGCCCGGCTCGGCGGTGAGCGTCACGAGATCGACCACGCGCTCCTCCGCCGCCACCGCCGCGATGCCTTCGGGCATGCCGATGCCGAGATTGACGATCGCATTCGCCTGCAATTCCATCGCGGCGCGGCGCGCGATGATCTTGCGCGCGCTCATCGCCATGGGCGCAAGCTGATCCTGAGGGATGCGGATTTCGCCGGCAAAGGCCGGGTCATAGGCGGTCGCGAAAGTCTGCATGTGGTATTCGGGCTTCTCCGCCACCACCACGCAATCCACCATCACGCCGGGGATCTTCACCTGCCGCGGCGGCAGCGAGCCGCGCTCGGCCACGCGCTCCACCTGCACGATGACGAGACCGCCGGAATTGCGCGCGGCCATGGCGATGGCCAGGGCCTCCAGCGTCAGCGCCTCGCGCTCCATGGTGATGTTGCCATCGGGGTCGGCGGTCGTGCCGCGCAGCAGGGCTGCATGCACGGGAAAGGCCTTGTAGAACAGGAATTCCTCGCCCCCGATCTCCATGCGCGTGACGAGATCCTCCCTCGTCACGCTGTTGATCTTGCCGCCGCCGAACCGCGGATCAACGAACGTCCCGAGGCCGATGCGGCTCAAATGCCCCGGCTTCCCGGCGGCGATGTCCCGATAAAGCTGGGAAATCACGCCCTGCGGCAGGTTATAGGCCTCGATCAGCCCGGAAACCGCGAGTTGCTGCAGCTTCGGCACGAGGCCCCAATGCCCGCCCACCACACGCTTCACGAAGCCGGCATGGCCGAAATGGTTGAGCCCGCGCTCCTTGCCGTCGCCCTGCCCGGCCGCATAGAGCAGCGTGAGATCGCGCGGGCTTCCCACTCCATCGGGCGCCTCGCGACCGCTGGCGAGAAAGCGCTCTTCGAGGGCCACCGCGAGATTTTCGGCAAAGCCGATGCCGACGAAGCCGCCGGTTGCGACCGTATCGCCATCGCGGATCAGCGCCACCGCCTCTGCCGCCGAGACGATCTTGTGCCGCCCGCGCCCGTTTTCCGGTGCCGCGAGCTTGCCCAGCATTCCTCCCGCCATGGCTTCTCTCCCTCTTGCCAGGAAACGTGCCAGCCGGGGCGGAAAATGCAATCGCGAATTGGGCGCCATGCTCTCCGTTTGGGAAAGCCATGCGCTCCGTTTTGGAAAAGCAACGTCTCGCAGCATCCGAAACCGAAAAGGGCGTGCTATGCGGGAAGCGGGAGTCCTTTCCACATGACTGATCTCGCGCAAGACCACTCGCCGGAAGCGGCCATCCTCGCCCTTGACAGGAGCGACCGGACAGCTTCCGGGGCGATGCAGGAACCGGATGGCAATGCCGAGAATGCTTCTTGGGATGCCTCTTGGGGTGCTTATTGCCTCTTCGACCTCACGCTCGAACCGCCGGTTGGCTCACCTATGGGCATAAAGGCGGAGCCGATCCTCATGAAAGGCCTCCTCATGAAAGGCCTCCTGGCACGGAGCATCTGACGATCCATGGTTGAAGCCACCCGCCGCCGCGCCATCCGCGCCATCCTCTTCGACAAGGACGGCACGTTGATTGACTTCCAGAGGAGCTGGGGCCCGGTTCTGCGCGAGGCCGCGCACCTTGCCGCACCGGGCGATTCCGCCCTTGCCCGCCGCCTGATGATGGCTGGCGGCATGGACCCGGAAACGCTGATCACCGCCGCGGATACGATCTTCGCGGCGGGAAATACCGCCGAGATCGCCGATCTCTTCCGGGAAAATGGCTCAAGGCTGCCGCGCGAGCCTCTGATTTCCGATCTCGACCGGATTTTCGTTGCCGCGGCGGAGCGCGGCGTGCCGGTCGTGCCCCTGCGTCCGCTTTTCGAGACCCTCTGCACGACCGGTTTCCGACTTGGCCTCGCCAGTTCCGACAGCGAGGCCGCGATCCGCCGCCTGCTGGAACTGGAGGGCATTGCCGATCTCGTGGAATTCGTCGCAGGCTATGATTCCGGCCATGGCGTGAAGCCCGAACCCGGCATGGCCCTTGGCTTCTCGGAAGCCCTCGGCCTTCCCACCAGCGCCATCGCGATGGTCGGTGACAACCGCCACGACATGCGCATGGGCCGCGCGGCGCGATGTGGCCTCTGCCTCGCGGTGCTCACCGGAACGGGCACGCCGGAGCGCCTTGCGCCGGAAAGCGATGCCGTGCTCGCGAGCATCGCCGAATTGCCGCGCTTCTTCTCCGAGCAGTCGATCTGACGGCATCAGGCCAACCGCTCGATCTCTTTCTTTCTCGAATCTTCTTCAGGCGAACCGGCGCCTGCCTTTTTTCCAAATGCTTCAAAGGGTGCGCAACAAGCCGGTCTGCACGTCGAACATCGCGCCGTGCAGCGCGAGCTGGCCGCGCCCATGCAGAATGTTCACGCAAGGGAAGGTCAGCATGTTCTCGATGGAATTGCGGATCGAGGCTACCGCGAGCCTTTCGGCATATTCCCGGTCGCCTTCCTTGTCCTGAGCGGGAAGCGATTCCGCCGCCGGGCTGATCAGCGTCATCCAGCGACCGATGAAATCGCCGGGCGAGAGCGCATCCTCCGCTGTCGGATTGCGCAGGCGGCGCACATAGGAATGCACGCCCCCGCAGCGGCCATGGCCCATCACCACGATGTGCCGCACCTTCAGTGCCTGCACCGCAAATTCCAGCGCTGCGGAGGTGCCGTGCAGTTCGCCATCGGGCGTGTAAGGCGGCACGAGGTTTGCCACGTTGCGCACCACGAACAATTCGCCCGGCCGCGCATCGAAGATGACCTCGGGCGAGACGCGGCTGTCGCAACAGGCGATGACCATGATTTCCGGCTTCTGGCCGTTCTCCGCCATTTCCTCGAAGCGGGCGCGCTCGCGCGGCAGCCGCCCCTCGCGAAAGGTGTTGTAACCCTCCATCAAGCGGGTGGGAAACTCGGCGGAAACAGAAGGGCGCGGCGTTCCGGTCATGGTATACCGGCTTCACCACGGATTTTTCCACCCGGCAAGCCTCGAAAGGCGCAGAGGGGGCATCAAAAAGGCTCAGACGGCGTTCTTTATGCCCAGATGGCGATCGGCAGGCCGAAGCGATCCCGCAAGGGTTGTGCCGGGTGCGGAACGGCTTCGCCCCGCGCATGGCGTTCCGCCGTCAGCCAGCAGGCCATGGCATCGAGGAGATCATCCGCACCGGCCCCAGGGGGCGGTGACGCCCTGAGCAGCGCGGGCGGCAACCCCGCCTGCACGAGCAGGCCGAGGCGCTCGGCACGACCTTCGGGCAGTTTCTTCGGATGCGCCAGGGGCTCGCCCCTGATGCGCCGGAACACCAGTTCCGGATGTGTCTCGACCACGCTCTCCACCATGGCGGGCCGCGCGCGCAGGAAGCGATCGAGTTCGCGGATTTTCGGAAAGAGGTTG
>Ga0315899_10009489_pt1 | contig 10452 bp, 8 predicted proteins | sample LakEriMetagenome_2_FD_203518 | JGI IMG/M metagenome (GOLD analysis project Ga0315899, IMG submission 203518) | Freshwater fungal communities from buoy surface, Lake Erie, Ohio, United States - Buoy 4 MA112 | ecosystem: Environmental > Aquatic > Freshwater > Lake | place: USA: Lake Erie, Ohio...
GACCATCGAAGACACCTTGCAATCGATCTTCGAGCAGGGCTACGGAAATGTTGAAATCATTGTTGCCGATGGCGGCAGCAGCGATGGCACCATTGAGCTACTGGAGCGCTATCGCCCACGCCTCGCCCTGGTGATCGAAGGGCCGGACCGGGGCCAGTCCGACGCGATCAACAAGGGGTTTGCGGCCGCCACGGGCGACATCTTTTGCTGGCTCAATTCCGACGACTACTTCCTGCCGGGAGCCCTGCGCCGGGTGGCCGACCGCTTCATCGGTGATCCCAGCGTCCGCTTTGTGGTGGGTTGTGGCGATGTGATCAGCAAAGACCACCGTTTCCTGCGCCATATCCCGGCCCTTCCGATGACGGAAGCCACCCTGCTCAACTGGAAGAATGACCAGTGGGTGTTGCAGCAGTGCTGCTTCTGGTCGCGCTCCCTCTGGCAGGAGGTGGGCGGTGTGGATGAGTCGCTGCACCTGCTGATGGATTACGACCTCTGGTTCCGTCTCAGCCGCACCACTGAGGCGGCCCTGATCGATGAGAAACTTGCCGTGATGCGCTACTACCCCGACGTCAAGACCGTGCGCCAGCGCAGCCGCAGCAGCGAGGAGCTGGCCTATGTCTATGCCAAGAACGGAGCCTTCCAGGCCCTGCGCGAGCAGGTGGCCGAGCTCGTGGCCTCCAGATCGGCCGTGCAGGAACGGCTCAGTGGCATCGAGGCCAGCCTGCCGGTGCGTCTTCTGAAGCGCCTTTCCCTCTTTCCAAGCGCGAGCTGAACGATGGCATCCGTCGACCTGTTCGTGGGCATCACCAGTTGGAACAGCAGCCTGTTCCTTCCCCACTGCCTTGAGGCCCTGCACCGCACCACCGCCGGCCTGCGTACCCGCATCTGCGTTCTCGACAACGCTTCCACCGATGCCTCGGTGAGCCTGGCCCGGGAGCGCGGCGCCGAGGTGCTGGTGCGCCGTTGCACCCAACCGGAGGCCCTGCAGCAGCTGGTCCGCCAATCCAACGGCCGCTACACCCTGCTGCTCCATGCCGATGTGATCCTTCTTGCCGCCGACTGGTTCGAACGCTGCCGTTCGGCCCTGGTGGGCAACACCGTGCTGGTGTCGCCGGAGGACATCGGCTGCGGTCCACTCACCCGCCCTTTCGGTCGGGGCATGCCGGAGAGTTCCTTCATGCTGTTCGATACCAACGGGCTGCGCCGGGCTCGAGCCGTGGTGTGGCGTCGCCGCTACCGCCTGCCCCTGCCGCGGCGGGAATTCGATTTCTCCGGTGGCCATGTGACCCATAACATTCCCCGCCGCCTCGCCGACCGGGGGCTCACCTGGCGGCCGATGCATGTTTACGTGTCGAATGCCGAGCCCCAGCCCCTGTTCACCCCCGATCCCGACGTCTCCCTGTGGACCGAGGAGTTGGGCTATCTGCGCTATGGCCTCGGCAATTTCTATGGCCTCGACGGCACGATCACCCATTACCACAACTGGTATGACCGCGTGATCACGGCCCGCCCCAGCTCCGACCAGCGGCCTCGGCGTGAGTTTCCCGCCGCCTTCATCAACGCCTATTCCCAGCGGTTTCTTGCCGACTACCAAGCGGGCCGGGTCGATCTGCCGCGGGACCTGCGCACCGACCGCGCCCCGGTAGCCCTTTGATCACCATGGCCGCCGCACCCACGACCGCCCAGCCCCGCGCCGCCCACTTTCTGCTGGTGCCGGAACTGCTCCATTCCCCCCCGAACCGGGCGATCATCGAGGCCCTGCTCGACTGCGGCTATCGGGTGGATGTCTACGCTCCGGGACCTGGCGACGACCCCAGCCCCTACGGCCCAGGCGTGACCACCCACCGGGCCGAATACAGCATCCGCTGGCTGGCCCGCCATCTCGCCGAGCCCCGCTGGTGGCGCTATTCCTGTTTCTCCGGCACCAGCGAGGATCCCCTTGCCCTGGTGGGCGTACTGGCGGCCATGACCGGTCGTCCCAGCTTTCTGCTCGTTGATGAGATCAAGTCCGGGACGTATCGCGGCGACAGCCCGGAGCGCTGGAAGCAGCTGTGCCGCTGGGCGATGCGTCGGGCCCGCTTCACCATCGTCAATGACGACTCCCGGGTCCAGCTGCTGCGCGATTACGCCGGCCTGGCCCCAGCGGCCCCGGTGGTGGTCTACCCCGGCTGCTTCCATCAGCCCCCGACCCCAGATCCGGTGCTGCGCCAGGAGCTTCGCCGGCGCTGGGGCCTGCCCCAGGAGGCCCTGGTGATCGCCTCCTCCGGCGCCTTCAACCTCACCGCCGGAGCTGACTGGCTGGTCCAGGCGCTGCAGGACGAACCACGCCTGCATGCGGTGATCCAGCCCCTGGCGGTTTCGCCCCTGTGCCTGTTTCTGCTGGGCCGGCTCGGCTTGGGGGAGCGGCTCTACCTGCAGCAGGAGCGGCTCAGCTGGCAGGAGGCCTGGCGTTCGGCTGTGGGGCTCGACATCGGCCTGGCGATTTACACGAACCCGGCTCCCCAGTTCCAGCACATGGGAACCAGCTCCAACCGGCTCTGCATGTTCCTGGCGATGGGCGTGCCGGTGATCGCCACGCGCCAGCCCAGCTTCCGCTTCATCGAGGACTACGACTGCGGCGTGCTCGTGGAGAACTACGAGGAATTCCTCGCCGCCACCCGACACATCGGCGGCCGCCTGCCGCAGATGCGCGCCAACTGCCGGCGCTGCTTCAACGACTACATCATGCCCAGCGATCGCTTCCCACGCCTTCGCCAGGCGATCGCCACCCTCTCCCATTCCTGACCCTCCCTCGCCTTGACCTCCCAGGCCAACCTCCGTTTCAGGCTCTACTGCACCGCCCGCTCCGGGGTCCAGGGACTACGGCGGCTGGTGCCCCCCGCTTTGGTTCCCCCCCGCCGCGACCTGACCCGGTCCTTGGCGATCGGGGTGACCACCTACAGCGCGCGCTACGACCGGTACCTGCGCCCCCTCTATGGCGTCCTGCGCCAGATCTTCCCGGAGGTTCCCCTCACGATCGCGGTCAATGGCCATGGCAGCGCCGACGACCAGGCTCGCTACCTGGAGCGCTTTCAGGCGGAGATCTGCGCCGGGGCCCCCGCCCATCACCGCTTCGTGCTCCACGATCGGCCCCACGGGCTGACCACGCTGTGGAACGCGATGCTGGAGGCCTCCCCCCAGGATCGCCCCCTGCTGATCCTCAACGATGACCTGCAGGTGCACGGTTGGATGCGGCGCTGGGCCGAGGCCTTCGACTGGTCAGCGGTGACCCTGGCCCTGCTGAACAGTTCCTGGTCCCACTTCGCGATCGCGCCGGAAACGGTGCGGCGGGTTGGTGCCTTCGACCCTGGCTTCCCGGGCATCGGCTTTGAGGACATGGATTACACCGCCCGGGCCGGACTGGAGGGCGTGGCGATCAGCAACCACCTCTGCGGCTACCTCCTCCACCAGGACGACAAACCAACAGCCACCTCCTTCGATTCGATTTCCGGCAGGGTGTGGGGGAAATACACCTCCGCCAACCAGGAGCACTTCGCCGCCCAGTGGGAACCTTGCCCCGAGGGAGAAGGGGTCTGGATCAAACAGCTGCACAGCGCGGTCCGGCCACGCCGTCCCGTGACCAAGGTCCCTCTGCCGGTGATCCCGGAGGCTGCCTGGCGGGGTTCCCTGCTCTTTCCGGATCGGATCTGAGTGAAGCTGCTCTTCGTTGCTCCATCGGCCTACCTGCTGGGGGGGGTCCAGGACTGGCTGGCGGACCTGGTGGCCGACCAGCGGCGGCTGGGGTTGGATGTGACCGTGGCCGTACCCGATGACACGATCCATCGGCTGAAGCCCTATGCCGAGTGCTTCCCAGCGCTGAGGCCAATCGGCTTCTCCAATCCCAGCGGCAGCGCCCTCGGCAGGATTGAAGCCCTGCGGCGGCTGCTGCGGCGCCATCCCGATCACCTGGTGGCCGGTGTCAACATCGCCGCCCTCTATCCGGCGGTCCGCTCCCTGAGGCGCCAAGGGGGATTCCGGGGCAAGCTGGTGATGACCCTCCACGCTCTGGAGGGTGAGTACTACGACGATCTCCACGACCAGCGGGACCTGCTCGATGCGGTGGTGGTGACCAATCGCCTCAGCGGTGCCCTGGCGATCGACCGGGGGGGCATGGCCCCGGAGCGGGTGTTGTACGCCCCGTACGGCGTGGTCATTCCCGAGCGCCCCTCAACACCATCGCTCCAGATCCCTACGCCGACGGAGGAGAAGGCCCCCCTGTCGATCGTCTGGGTGGGAAGGCTGGAGAACGGGCAGAAACGGGTCCACGACCTCCGCTCAATTCTTGAGGCCCTCGATCGTGCCGACCAGCCCTTCTCTCTCACGATCGCCGGCGACGGTCCCGAGCGCGGCTCCCTGGAGCGGGATCTGGCCCCCTGGCTGGCCCAGGGCCGGCTGCGGTTCACCGGCTCGATCCCCAGGCAGCTGTTGCGGCAGAAGGTCTATGGCCCCGGGCGGGTGCTGCTGATCACCTCCCGCTGGGAGACCGGACCGATCGTGGCCTGGGAGGCGATGGCCTCGGGCATGGCGGTGGTGAGTAGCCGCTATGTGGGCAGTGGCCTGGAGCAGGCCCTGGTCGAGGACCGCACGGCCCTGCTGTACCCCGTCGGCGATGCTGCTGCCGCAGCCCGGCAGCTGGGCCGCCTCAGCAGCGGTGGGCTACTGGCAGAGTTGGCGGAAGCAGGAGAGGACCTGGTGCGCAGCCGCTACTCCCGGGAGGCCTCCCTGGCGGCCTGGATGGCGGCCTTCACCGCGGTCCAGACCCTCCAGCCCCTGCCCGTCCCGGCGGCTGAGCCGCCACCAGCCGCCGCTGGTGCCCTCGACCGGCTGCTGGGTCCGCCCCTTGCCCTGCGGCTTCGCCAGAGGCTCGGCCGCCGCTTCCGCCACAACGAGGCTGGCAGCGAATGGCCCCACAGCGGCCATCCCCCCGTCCCCGAGGACACCCTGCTCGAACAGGCAGCCCGGCTTGACCACCATGGCTGAGCGCTCCTTTGGACTACGGGAACGGCTGGGGGTCTGGATCAAGGACCGCTGGCACTGGGAGCGCACCCTGCGCTCCCCCTCGCAGCGCTACCTGAGCCTGGCGAACCGCAGCGAAAGCCTGGAGGCCGCACCGGACGGCAGCGGCTATGCCTGCCGCTGGGCCTTCACCTCCCAACTGCACGCCCCCCTGGTCCAGCCAAGGCTGAGCCAAAGGCTGTTGCGCCGCTGCCTTGCCGCGGCACCGATCGACCGCAGCCCGGCCCTGGAGAGCAGCGCGGGGGATCCCGAACTGAGCGTGCTGATCGGCCACCGGGGTCTGGAGCGGCTCCCCCTGCTGCTGGCCACCCTGGAATCCCTGGCCGCCCAGGAGAACCTGCGCCTGGAGTGCCTGGTGATCGAGCAGGACCCGCAGGTTCGGATCGCCTCCAGCCTGCCCCCCTGGGTCCGCCATCTGCACGCTCCCCTGGCCGATCCGGCCGCCCCCTACAACCGCTCCCACACCTTCAACGCCGGCGCCCGCGAGGCCCGTGCCCCGGTGCTGCTGCTCCACGACAACGACATGCTCGTGCCCCGGGGCTACGGACGACGCATTCTGCAGCGGATCGCCGGGGGCTATTCGGTGGTCAACCCGAAGCGGTTTATCTTTTATCTTGAGCAACAACACAGCCGTCAGGTGGTGGCAGGAACGGCTGATTTTGCGGAGCAACCCGCGGCCTACATCGTCCAGAACCTCGAGGCCGGCGGCAGCATGGCGATCACCGCCGCGGCCTACCGGGATCTGGGCGGCATGGACGAAGCTTTCTGTGGCTGGGGGGGCGAAGATAATGAGTTTTGGGACCGCTGCCTCAGCCTGCCCACCTGGATCTGGGGCTACGAGCCGATCGTGCACCTGTGGCACAGCAGTCAGCCCCTCAAGCAGACGGCCGACAATCCCAACATCCTCCGGGCCCGTGAGGTGATGGCCATCCCGGTTCAGGAGCGCATCAGCGCCCTGCGGAGCCTCCGCGAGGACAACCATGTCGGTTGATCCCCTGCAGAGCATCGCCGCCAATCCCGGCCCGTCGATCCCACCCCGCCCAGCGGCGGAGGGCACGGATCTGGTCAGCACGATCATTCCGGTGCACAACCGCGCAGCCCTGCTGCGCGAGGCGGTGGCGAGTGTGCTCGCCCAGACCCATCGACCGATCGAGATCCTGATCATCAACGACGGCTCCGTGGACGACACTGCAGCGGTGGCCGACGAACTGGCCAGCCGTAGCCCCGACCCGATCCGGGTGATCCACCAGCGCAATGCCGGCCCCGGCGCTGCCCGCCAGCGGGGGCTGGAGATCGCCGAGGGCCGCTTCATCCAGTTCCTTGATTCCGACGATCTCCTCCTGCCTGGCAAGTTCGCCGCCCAGGTGGGCGCCCTGCGACGGGAACCCCACTGCCAGATCTGTTACGGACCCAGCTTCGAGGAAAACCACGCCCTGCCGACCGTGCAACGCAGCGGGCCGATGCGCGGCACCGGCGCACCTCGCCCTTACCTCTTCCCCGAGCTGCTGGTGGAGCGCTGGTGGACCACCAGTTCCCCCCTCTACCGCCGCGACCTGCTCGATCGGATCGGCCCCTGGATGCCGTGGATCAATGAAGAGGACTGGGAGTACGACGCCAGGGCGGGAGCCACCGGCGCCCCCCTGGCCTGGGTGCCTGAACCGGTGTCGGTGCGGCGCATCCATCTTCCCGTCGGCCACTTGAGCGATGGCGGTTGCGAGGATCCCCGCAAGCTTGCCCACCGCGCCCTCGCCCAGGAGTCGCTGTTTCGCTGCGCCCGTCAGGCCGGCGTCAGCCCCAGCGCGCCCGAGATGGCCCACTTCGCCCGGGCCGCCTTTCTGCTAAGCCGCCAGTGCGGCCTGGCGGGCGCCGACCAGGCCTCCCGGGACCTGTTTCGCCTGGCGCGGCGCGCCTCCAGCCTGCGACGCCGCCTCGCCCCTGATCTCCTTCTCTACGGCCTGCTGGCCAGGATGTTCGGCTGGAACAGGGCCGCTCGCCTGAGCATGGGGTTGCGCCAGAGGATGGGTAAGGTTCTGGGACGATGATGGAACGGCAGCCCCTGGTGTCGGTGGTGATGGGCGTGCGCAACGGCGCCGCCAGCCTCCCCGCCACCCTCACCTCCCTGAGCGAGGGACAGGATCTCGACCTTGAGATGGTGGTGATCAACGATGGCTCCACCGACGCCACCGCCGCCATTCTCGATGCCTGGGCGGAGCGGGAGCCCCGGCTGCGGGTGCTGCACCGGGAAGGGAGGGGGCTGACCCGCTCGCTGATCGAAGGCTGTGCCACCGCCCGGGGTGAGTACATCGCCCGCCAGGACTCCGGCGACCGCTCCCTGCCCGGCCGCCTGGCGCGGCAGGTGGCCGCCCTCGAGCAGGATCCTGAGGCCGCGCTCTGCTCGACCCATGTACGGCTCGTGGTGGAGGAGGGGGTGACGGCAACGGTCAATGAGCTGCCGGAGGAGGCCCTGGCGGACGGCCTCACCGGACCCGCGATCCACGGCTCGGTGCTGATGCGCCGCAGCGCCTACGAACTGGCCGGGGGGTACCGGTCCTGCTTCTACTACGCCCAGGACCTGGATCTCTGGAGTCGGATGGTCGAGGCGGGAAGCCACCGGGTGGTGCCGGAGCTGCTCTATGAGGCCACGATCTCGCCTGGGTCGATCAGCGGCTCGCGGCGCAAGGAGCAGGAGGCCTTTCACGCCCTGATCGTCGGGGCGACCAGGGCCCGCCGGGCCGGGCAATCCGAGGCCCCGTGGCTGGAGCGGGCTGAACAGCTCAGCGACACCTGTCGTCAGGCCCGCCGCAACCCCCGCCGCGAGGCCCAGGGGGCCTACTTCATTGCAGCCTGCCTCGAAGCGGAGCATCCGCGGTTGGCCAGGAGCTACCTGGAGCAGGCCCTGGCCCTCAACCCCTGGCATCTCAAAGCGCGGCTCAGGCTGCTGCGGCAGCGATGACGCTGACCGTTGCGATTCCCACTTATGGCAGGGATGGGGTGCTGATCGACAGCATCACCGCCCTGCTCGCCCTGGAAACTCCACCCTGGGAGCTGCTGATCGTCGACCAGACCCCCCGCCACGACGCCGCCAGCGAGGAGCAGCTCGCCCTGTGGCAACGCGAGGGGCGGATCCGCTGGCTGCGGTTGAGCCGACCTTCGATCACCAACGCCATGAACCAGGCCCTGCTCCAGGCCCGAGGTGACAGCGTGCTGTTTCTCGATGACGACATCCTTCCCGATCCCGAACTGGTGCGGGCCCATGAGCGGGCGGCCCAAAGCCATCCCGGGGCGATGATCGCCGGTCGCGTGCTGCAGCCCTGGCATGGCGGCCAGCCTGATCCCGAGGCAGGCCCCTTCCTGTTCAACAGCCTCAAGCCACGGCCGGTGGAGGCTTTCATGGGGGGCAACGTGGCGATCCCCCGGCGCGAAGCCCTGGCCCTGGGAGGCTTTGATGCCAACTTCGTGAAGGTGGCCTACCACTTCGAAGCTGAGTTTGCCCATCGCTGGCGCGCTTCCGAGCGGCCGATCTTCTACGAGCCCGCGGCCCTGATCCACCATCTGAAGGCCGAGCGGGGCGGCACCCGCAGCTACGGCAAGCACCTCACCACGGTCAGACCCGACCATGCCGTGGGGCGCTACTACTTCCTGCTGCGCACCATGCCGATGCTGTCGGCCCTGGGCGCGTCCTTTGGGAATCTGCTGCGCTCGGTGCGCACCCGCCACCACCTTCGCCATCCCTGGTGGATTCCCGCCACCCTGTTGGCCGAACTGAGGGGCCTGATCTGGGCCCTGAAGCTCCATGCCCGCGGACCAGCCACCCTGCCCACCCGCCGGCCTCGCCTGCTGATCGTCGGCAGCCATCCGGTTCAGTACCACACACCCCTGTTCCGCCAGCTGGACGCGGACCAGACCCTGGCGAGCGACGTTCTTTATCTATCCCTGCCGGATGCGAGCACCCAGGGGCTTGGATTCGGACTTGCCTTCACCTGGGATGTGCCGCTGCTGGAGGGCTACAGCTGGCACCAGGCCCGCACGGGCCGGGGCCGGGGCATCACCTCCGGCTATGGCGGGGTCTGGCTGGCCAATCCCTTCATCGAGCTGGGTTGGGGCCGGCAGCGGCAACGGCCGGATCTGATTCTGCTGACCGGTTGGCATTTCCTTGGCCTGGTCCAGGTGCACCTGGCGGCACGGCTGCAGCGGATCCCGATCCTGCTGCGCATGGACTCCAACGGTGCCCGGCCTCGTCCGTGGCTGCTGCAGCAGATCTACCGGATTCTCTTCCGCGGAGTGGCCCTGGGCCTGCCGGTGGGCCAGGCCAATGCCCGCTGGTACCACAGCCATGGTGTCGGCGATGGCCGCCTGATCCACTCGCCCCACTATGTGGACAACGCCCTGTTCGCCAGGGAAGCAGCCGAGCAGAGGCTGCAGCGCAACGACCTGCGCCAGCGCTGGGGCATCCCGGAGCGGTCCTTCTGTTTTCTGTTCGCCGGCAAGCTGCAGGACAAGAAGCGGCCCTTCGATCTGCTCGATGCCCTGGAGCAGCTCCAGCGCGATACCAGGGCCGATCGACCGGCGGTGCATCTGCTGATCGTGGGCAGCGGCCATCTGGAGGAGAGTTGCCGGGCCAGGGTCCGTGAACGCCAGCTGCCGGTGAGCTTTGCCGGCTTCCTCAACCAGTCGCAGATTGCCGCCGCCTATGCCGCCAGCGATTGCCTGGTGCTGGCCTCCGACCATGGTGAAACCTGGGGCCTGGTGGTCAATGAGGCCATGGCCTGCGGCCTGCCGGCGGTGGTGAGCGATCTGGTCGGCTGCGGCGAGGATCTGGTTCTGGAGGGCATCACCGGGCTGCGCTACCCCTGCGGCGACGTGGCGGCCCTGAGCCACTGCCTGGCGTTGATGGCCGCTGATCCTGCCGCCGCGGCCCGCATGGGTGCGGCCGGCAAGGAGAGGGTGGAGCAGGGATTCACGATCGAGGCAGCGGCGGCCGGCATCCGCCAGGCCGTGCATCGCCTTTGCCCCAGCGGCAGCCCCGGACCGATGGAGCCGTCGTGAGGGTTCTGCATGTCATCCCTTCGGTGAGCCCCCTGCGCGGCGGACCCAGCCGGGCGGTGCTGGCCATGGTCCAGGCGCTGCGCGATCAGGGGGTTGAAGCGAGCATCCTCACCACCAACGACCATGGACCTGGCATCGACCCCACCCTGCGTCCAGGGCGGTGGAGCGAGCGGGAAGGGGTGCCCCTGCTCGCCTTCCGGCGCTGGAGTCCACCGCTGGCGCCGTTGCGGGAGTTCGCGATCAGCCCGGGGCTGGTGGGCTGGTTGGGGCGCCACATCCGCGACTACGACCTGTTGCATGTGCATGCGATCTTCTCCTTCCCGTCCACCTGGGCCATGGTTCAGGCCCGAC
>Ga0315899_10009490_pt1 | contig 10451 bp, 8 predicted proteins | sample LakEriMetagenome_2_FD_203518 | JGI IMG/M metagenome (GOLD analysis project Ga0315899, IMG submission 203518) | Freshwater fungal communities from buoy surface, Lake Erie, Ohio, United States - Buoy 4 MA112 | ecosystem: Environmental > Aquatic > Freshwater > Lake | place: USA: Lake Erie, Ohio...
AGGGCCGTAGGCTGGCTGATAAGGTTGTGGTTGACGGTGTGGGGGAGGCGGGGCGGAGAGGGGCCAAGGAGGCTGCGCGCGATCGCTGTGACCGCGAGCGTGATGCACAGGTCACTTTTGCCTCTATAGTAGGTCTCTTTTGCTGACAGACAGCGCTGCAGATCGCTGTGACCGTGAGCGCGATGCACAGGTGCTCATTATTGTATATGGGTATTGCATATTAGTATGTGTATATAATAATATATAATACAGTAGTATATACTAATAATGTGTGTACTAATATGTATACTAATACCGCGAGCTCGATGCACAGGTGCAGATCTTGTACATACAGATGGAGTACTGCGAAAAGACCTTGGACAATGTCATCATGGACGAAAGCCTCTCGAGCACGCCAGAGCGGCTCTGGAACCTCTTCCGCCAGGTCTCTTTTGACACATACTACGTCTCTTTTGACACATACTAGGTCTCTTTTGACACATGGAACCTCTTTTGACATATGGAACCTCTTCCGTCAGCTCGTAGCCGGCATCGCCTATATCCACTCCAAGGGTATCGTGCATCGGGATCTCAAGCCAAAAAACGTGTTCCTCGACTTTTCCGGGGACATAAAAATCGGAGACCTCGGGCTCGCTCGCTTTAGCTCCGGTCACCGCAAAGGTGAGGGAGAGGAGGGTGAAGAGGGCATCAAGGACAAGGATTCCAAGGCCACGATGCTGGAGAGCGAGGAGCTCTCAGCGCAGGTGGGCACGTACTTGTACCTCGCTCCCGAGGTGCTGCACGGGGGCGGAGACCAGGACGATCAGAGCAAGCGCGATCTCTATGCGCTCGGTATCGTATTGTTTGAAATGTGGTCGCACTTTGAGACCTTAATGGAGCGAATACTCACGCTCCAAGAGGTACGCAAAGGGCAGTTTCCCGCCAAATTTGAAGAGACGCAAAAGAAATCAGGGCGCAGCAACGTAATGCAGCTCATCCTATGGCTCCTCCAGCCCGTTCCCTCCCAGCGCCCCACTGCACTCCAGGTGCTGGACTCGGAGCTGCTGCCGCGCACAATGTTAGAGAGCGAGCTCAAACAACTACTCAGCAACATTCAGAGCCAACCCTACTTCCACGCCATGCTGATGGAGGCGCTCTTCGGGAGACAAGACAGGGCAGCTGACCTGCTATACGACCCCAGCTCTTGCCTCGTCCGTCTCGCAGGCCCTTACCTAGCCTGCGTCACCGCCACGCTCACACGCGTGTTTATCCGCCACGCAGCGCGGCTGCTCGAGGTGCCTCTCATGACCCCAAAGAGTTCGTTGCTTGTGCACAACCAGCACGTCCTCCTCATGGACGCTACAGGCACGCAATTCTGCCTTCCCTACGACTCCTCTACGCCCTTCGCCTATTATGTCGCGCGCGAGATCGTCGGAAAGACGCGCCTGTCGGGTATTCGTCGCTACTCCTTTGGACGCGTGTACCGGTCGCGCATGGGCGGGTTGCCCAAGGAGGCGAGCGAGGCATCCTTCGATATCATGAGCTGCCATCACGCCAGTGCCGAGCAACGCTGCATTGAGGAGGCCGAGGTGTTACGCGTCCTCTTGGAGGTCTTGCACGCGTGTCCCTTGGAGAGCTCTGACTCCTACATCGTGAGCGTATCGTACAAGGGTCTCATGTGCGGCATGCTCCAGGCCAAGGACGTGCCCCCGTCGCGTATGGAGGATGTTTACATGGCCCTCATCCACACACGTAAGCTCGGACGCACTGCGGGGCGGAAGAAGCTCGCTCACGTGCTGGGTGAAGGGGACCAGGCCATGCCCAAATCACTCACCTCGCTTCTCAACAAGCTGTGGGAAACACAGGATAAGGGCTGCCTCGCCCAGGTCAAGGTACTCCAGGACGCGCTGATGAGCTCGGCGGAGGGCTCCGAGGCCGTGAGGCAGCTCCGGCATGTGCTCGAGTTCTTGTGCGCCATGCTTCCGCACCAGTCCGACCGTATCCGCATCACGGTCGACCCCGCCCTGTCGCTCCCCCTCTACAAAGATGGGCTGGTGGTGCATGCGGGGATCAGGACAGAGAAGAAGCGGAGCGAGCGTGTTGTAGCCACGGGCGGGCGCTACGATTCGCTCGTCCTCTCGCAGGAGCTCAGGCCCGTAGGGAGCAAACCTGCGGCGGCGAGCTGCGGTGTTGTCGGCATCTGCTTCTCCCTAGATCGCCTTTGCACCGACACGCGCATGCCCGTGAGCGCCAATCCGCAGGGGGGGGGGCTTTACGCTCCTGGCACGGGCGGCGACGGTGGGGTGACGCCGGCGTGCTCGGTGCTTGTATACTCGCGCGATGGTGTCAAGGCTGATGAGCGCCTGGCTGTGATGGGCGAACTCTGGGACAACGGCATCGGCGCACGAACTCCCGACGTTTCGCAGACGCTCACCACCGAGCAGTTGCATTCCATGTGTGCGCAAAAGCTCCTTGACTGGATTCTTGTGCTTGAACGCCCAGCTAAGACCAGTAGCGGTGGCGGTGGCAGCGGCGGCGGCGGCAGCAGCAGCAGCAGCAGCAGCAGCAGCGGAGGAGGAGGAGGAGGGGGAGGAGGAGGGGGAGGAGGAGTGCCTAGTGACTTACGCATGAAACTCATGCGCTCGCGCGATGCAGTGAAGGCCGAGCGAGTCAAGGCTGAGCGGTTAAGGGTCTCCGGTGCCGGAGCCGTGTCACGCAAGAAAGATTCCTACGATAACATCTTGGATTATATAGCTGATGTTGGGGAATATCAGCCTCTGGCTGAGTACCAGCCTTACAGCGTCGCTGAATTGCTCAAGATTCTCCTGGATCCCTCTGCGGCGTCAACAGCGCAGCAGAACACGGCACAAATTCTCAAAAAGTGCTATGTGTAGTGACTTCATATAGTAATATTCTTGGGCACTGACTTTTTGAGAATATCTGCCAGGGCACCAAAGCGCAGCAGACCCAGGGCTTGAAGAAGTCACACTCACTTGGCTCCGCTCCGGAGCGTGACCGTGCAGTCGCCGATCGCGACAAAACGGAACCCAACATGGCCGCTGGGGTGCCAGGCAGCGTGCACGTGTCCGTCCAATTTACTGAGCAACGGTTACGCAGCAGCACAAAATCTGACGCTGAACGAAAACTCCGCGAGGCAGCCATGAGCAAACTGACACCCATTATCCAAGTACTGAATTTGCCAAAAGCAGAGGTAATAGTGTGTTCCGCGGTTCCTTATGCCGTGTTAGCCGAACTCCTCGAACTCTCTCAAAAAGCGGGCAAGTGGAGGAAAGCAGTCTCGACCATCAAGAAAAAACATGGACGTCACGGTGATGAGCTGAACAAGCTCGAGGAGATGCTGGGCAACATGCGGTCCGAGGGTATAGTCATGGTTTACTCAGCTCGCGAAGACGCCTATATCATCCTGCCTCTTGTGTAAAGTAATCCAGGAAGAGACTGTTTCAGATACTCAGACTGCCTCTCTCTTCTCTCTCTTCAAGTGTCTGCCGTCGAAGGCCGCCTGCTCCAACGTCGGCGCTCTCGGCGCGGTGGCTCTTTTCTCTTGAGGAAAGAGCCGCTTTTCTCTCTCCTGCATACATGTTCAAACGCCTCTTTTCTCTCTCGTGCATATACATGTGCACACACAAACCCAATCCTCGCCTTACACACACACACCCTACACACACACCCTTTCTCCCAACCGACCAGCCCTTACAAACCAAACCATCGTCGGATGCGTACACAGAAGAACCGGCAAGTCTCAAATTAGAAGCGAGAGAGAGAAAGAGTCTCTCTCTCTCTCTCTCTCTCTCTCACCCTCTCTCTCTCTCTCTCTCAAACCAAACCATCGTCGGACCCGTACACAAGAACTGGCAAGTCTCAAACTAGGTGCGAGCAAATCTATGTTTATATAGAATGTGTTCTGTCTATATAGAATATGTTCTCTATGTCTCAAACTAGGTGCGAGCAACATTCTAACACTCGCGCAATCTCTCGCACTCTCTGGCTCTCGCATTCACGTGACATCATGCCACATTCTCACAAGTACTGTCTATAGTATCTTTACAGTGATGTACTAGGGTATCTTTATATAGTAGGTGCACTAGAGTACTACAGACTTTTCAGAATTTCTGCCACGGCGTTACCTCACGATGCCGCTTGTACAAAGTAATAAAGGCAGATGATAAAAAGGCAGATGCTATTTCAGACCCAGAACAGGCTTCTTCTCATATCTCTTGAGTCTGTTTCTCGGTGCAATCCCCGAGTGCCTTTGGACGGAAAGGTGCCAAATTTGGGGCCGCTGACCTTTGTTTGCGTCCGCAAATTCGATTCCCACTTACCTGGGGACCAGTGTGCCAACTCTGGGTTGGAAGAAGGGGTCGGGTGCAACCCCCGAGTGCCTTTGGACGAAAAGGTGCGAAATTTGGGACCGCGGACATTTTGTTTGCGTCCTCAAATTCGATTCCCCCCTACCTGAGGGCCACCGAGTCAACACCCTTTCGACAGCCGACAGTCTCCGCCACCACTGCCAACTTGGCGGAGCTCCGCTTCGATCCCCGGCACCAGTGTCTACCGAGGTCCAAGTGGGGTAGGAAGATCGTCAGACGGCCACGACGAGCACAGTCGGATTGTCCTACCACCGGAGACAGGGGAGCAGCCCTCACTCTCGTCAGGCTTGAGTGATGCGCCCTGGCTTAACCGCAGGCGCCCTGGGTCCCTCTATAGTATCATTGAATACGAATAATTAGATTCAGATGCATCATGCTGTTTCGAGGGTGGAGGCAGAGAGGATGAGGAGGAGGAGGAGGAGGTGTGCACACACTCCTCGGAGTGTGTTTTTGCATCAACGAATGAATGTCGGTGGGCAGGTACAACTCGCGTACCGCTGCCGCTGGGCTCTCGGGCGCAGCGGAGGCAACGAAAACCCTACCCCTGTGATCTGAAACAGTCTCTTCCTTCGCCTGGCCTTGTGTCACACTGCACGGGGAGCAGAAGGGGGGAGTGATTGTTTTAATTCTTGATACCACAACCGTCCCTCAGCCGCGTGTGTTGCGGTGTGACACGGCCGAACTCATTCTTGACATCATTTAGGGCGGCATGCTCAGCCCTACGCCCTAAACCCCAAACTCATTGCGCTGGGGCGGCATGCTTTGCCATGAGTGCATTCCGCGCCATGTCGACCACCTTCTTGAAGGAGAACGGCTCTGTGACTGCCAAGTCTGCCAGGATCTTGCGGTCGAGCGCCATGTTTGCTAGCTTCTGCCCGTGGATGAAGTCCCCGTATTTCAGCCCGTGCTCGCGCGTGCCCGCATTGATGCGCTGGATCCACAACGCCCGCATGTCGCGCTTCACGAGCTTCCGGTGTACGTACTGCTCCAACACAATGCTCGTCAACGCAAGCTGTCAAGCCGCCGCACGCGGCAGAACGCGCAGCGCGCAGCCGCACGCTCCGGGGCACCTGGTGCTCGAGGGCCTCCTCGACCTGCGGCTTCGCATTTCTGAAACAGTTCTTCGACTTGCCCCGGAACCCCTTGGCCATCGCCAGTATCCTGCGCACGCAGCAGCAGCAGCCCCGGGCATGGATGGTCAGGGAGCGCAGGGAGCGCCTCCGCGTGTCTGTCAGGGCGGCGGTGAGGGACTGCCGGGGCAGCCGTGCGTGCGGCCCCGCCGACCATGCGGGCACAGGTCAGGGCGGCGGTCATGCAACTCTCTACCGGTCCTTTTTGCCCATGACGGATTAGCTAATAAGCTAATAATATAATAACGAACCAGTATTAATTAATAGTAAAATTTTGAGCTGCAGTAACTTTCCCTGCGCTTGCGTGCGGAGCCGGGGGACGCGTGGGGCGGAAAACGCCCTGGCATGTCCTACTTCCGAGTGTTCCCCGCGGCGACGCGTGCTCCCGAAGAGCCTGCCCGCGAGCGCCGGTCCGAGGACGAGATCAACGAGATCAGGGCTCAGGACCACGCCGCGAGGAGAATGGCGCTCGCCATGGACGGGTGGCTGCGTCTGATGCCGTGGCTCAAGTACACGGCGCGCAACGACCGCCTCCTGCGTGCGGCGCAGCGAAAGCGAGAGGCAGGCGTGTGCCGCGCCTGCCTGCACGCGCTCGTGCTCAACTACTCGCGCAACCACGACCGGAGCGTCTCCCAGAGCGGGCGCCGGAGCCGCCTATTGAGCGTGTGGTGCACGTGGATGCGCGCGACCCTAGACACTAAGCAGCGCCAGCACATCTTCCAGTGCCTCCGGATGCGCGAGGTAACGCGGAAGGTGAACCGGGCGGCGGCGACAAGGATGAATGGGTTCGAGTCCCTCAGGGCCTCGGGCGTGCACTTTGCTGCCTGGCGCGTGGTTCTCCGCAGGCGGAGGCGGCTGCTGCGCCTCTGCAAGGACCTCGCGAGGCGCTACGACCTCTCGATCATGGCGGACAAATTCAAATGGTGGGTGTGCGCATACCTCAACTGGCTGCAACTTCGCGAGAGCGTCGGGAGCCTCTTCCATCGGGTCAGCTTCAGCTTGTCCTCGCACGCCTTCCTGGAATGGGCGGCCTTCGTCCAGGAAAGCCACAGGCTTCTCATCTTGGGCACGAAGGCACTGCTGCGTTGGGACCTATTTCTCCAGCGCCAGTCGTTCAAGGCCCTGGTGGTGCTTGCGAAAGGCGCTCGCAAGATGACGGCGACAATCAAGCTTGTATCCGCGCGGGGACGCAAGATCCGCCTCGGCTCGTGCTTCGGCCAGCTCAAGAAACATTCCTCGCAGCGCGTCAGGCTTCGTGCCATGCACGTGCGGTCGCTGAATCTTTGGATGCGCAGCATCCGTACCAAATTTCTGCTGCGCTGGTGGGACAATGTACACGAGGCCAAACGCCTCAACTGCGCCCTGAGGAAGGCGGAGAACCTGCACATGACCGGCAAAATCAGCTGGTCAACCACGAAATGCAAGCAATATGTTCTGCGAGCCCTCCGGGAAAGGTTGAAGACGTGGAACTCGTACATGCACGCGCAACGAAGGGTGCACCGCGTCTCTTGGAGAATCTCCCGTCTCGCCGGGATACGCTTGCGCAGAAGATTTTTTGAAGTTTGGAGATTCGACGCTCGCAAACAAAAACGAAACTTGCTGTCAGTGGCACGTGCTCTTGCTTGCCGTCACTTCCGTGGCATTCGACACTGCTTGGACATGTGGTGTGGAGAAACGCAGAGGATAAAGCAAATGGAAAGAATCTGTTTGGACCACAGCACTGTAGCAGCTGCACGTAAAGTCGTGAAATATTTTTACAAATGGCGTGCGCACACGACAGCCCAGGGGCGGCTGATTGTGTCAGCTTCAAAAGTCATCGCTCGCAGGGACCTCTACCGTGTCGCCGGGTACTTTTACTTTTTGGCTCGCCTCACACATAAGTGGAAGCGAATCGGTGTGTGGTGTGATAAATGGGACCGTTCAACCACCCGTTGGGCTTTTTGCCTCTGGTGCGATGAGAGGCTTAGGTGCGTGCAGAGAGATCGCAAGTGGGAGTACACTGCTGCAAAGATGATGCAGGGGCTTCTCAAGCGTCTCTTCCACCACTGGGCATCATCGCACATCGAAACGAATCTCGACAAGCGCATTATCAAGAAGATGGCGATGCGCGTTGGATTAAATGCCGTCATCGCTCCGCACCTGCAACATTGGCGCAGCCTGATTAAACGCCGCAACCTGGTCAACCGCACTCTGCGATTGAATAGACTGCGTGAAAAGCCCGGATTGAAGAACAAGTACTTCAAAATGTGGTACGATCGCAAGGAGTACCGTCGAATGGTGTGGAGCGTGTCACGGCGCATCAAAATCCGTTGGTTTGCCATGATTGGCACGCAGGCATTCTACACCTGGCGGCGCCACCTGTCAAGCCGGGCCAACATCAAAGCGCTACTTCACCATGTGGCCATCCACCGCCATTTCCATTTTTGTGCCTCTTTCTTTGCTGCGTGGGACGAGCAGGTGCGGGAAGGCAAGAGAGTCAAGTTGAATCGTTCGATGGTCTCGGAGCACGATAAAGACACGCAACTGTCAGACCTGAAGGAGCGCCTAGTTACTGCTGAGAAATTCGTGAACTCTGCCGAAGAAGAAAAAGCAGCTATAGCGAACGAGCTCGCGACTGCTCGAGAAGAACGTGCTTCGGCTTATCGAGTCATTGAGGCCCTTAATGCGTCAGAACAAGGTGAGTCTTCAAAATGTTTATCCGCCGTGACTGTGAATCTTGTCAATATTGAATAATGCCGAAGGCCTTCCCGGCCCCTTGGTCGCTGCTGGTGCAATCATAACTGCTGCAGGCGCTCGCCCTTGGATCGCCGTAGGCCTGCGGCGCTCGCCCTAGGCGAGCACTTGCAGCAGTTATGAATGTGCCTGCAGCAGCATCCGTGGCGCCTAACGCCAAGTCTTGGGCGCTTTCAACAAAGTCCTGGGCGTCTGCAGCAGAGCCTTGGGCTCATGCGGCAACGGTCTGGGCATGTGTTGGCGCCCTGTGGCTGCTTTTCGAAAACGCAGTCACAGGGCGCCAAAACCCAGATGATCACTAAGTCTTTTTTTGGTGTGCAGGATCTAAAACGCGTATCGAGAACCTGGTTTCCAGGCTAGATGAAGCATCCTACATGTATGATCGCCTCGAGGAAATGCAGAGTCTGGTAAAGGAGTTGCAGACTGTGCGCCGTACTTCAACCGACCAGATCTATCATCTTCAGATCGAGTGCGACGTGAGTAAGGCCGAAAAGGAGAGCATTGCAAAAGATTTGCTGGAGACGAGAGACAAGTTGAACTCAGCCAAACACGAGCTAGAAAGACGCGACATAGAACAAGAAAGGTACACGGCGCAGACTGAGGATCTTTCTTTTTCTCTTTCCCGCTGCTGCGGGACGTTGCAGTGGAATCTCGACAAAGTAGAACAGGTGCTGACCATCGCTAAAGATGCATATGAAAGAGCGGTTACCATTAATTCCACCGCCCTAGTTGTGCACGATCGTCGAGAGCGTGAGAACAAGGAACTCAGCTCGTCCCTTGCATCATTCAAACGCGAGAATCAGGAGCTGAGCTTGAGGCTTTCGGTTCTGGAGGATACGCTGGCCAGTGAGAAGCAAAGGAGCTTGGGATTGATTCTACCTCCCGCTGACGAGGGGAACAAGGAGAGCGTGTTGTTAGTGTTCGACATGGACATACAAGACATCAAAGACAAGGAACTAGACTTCGTAGATGACGTGGCTGCGCATGTGTCAAATGCACTTGATGTGCATCCAGCGCGCTGGGTCTCTGTGTCAAATTTGCAGATTGGCTCCATCAAAGCCCGGGTGTGGTTTGGACCTGGGCCTTCAAGTAATGGATTGCTGCCAAGCAATGCCATTAATCTCATTCTTACGCAGGCCCAGAAATCAGGATCGAAGCTTCTCAGCGGAGATTTAGGCTCCAAAATCAAGAGCGTGGAATCTCTGTTCCGTCTTGGTCTTGTCCAAGGCAGCCCTGCAAACAAGAATAAGGACGAACAGCAGATTGTGACAATGCGTCACAGTGAGGTCGACGGGGCCCCTGTAATTACGAATACAGTCAATGTTGAAAAGCAAATTGCGGGAATCTCAAGAGGCACAGCGCGTACCTCTCGGTCGGCAAATCCTGGTGCAGCAAATCCAGCGCTGCCGTCATTTCCAGTGCTGCCCGATGAAGTCGATCTGATAACGATAGTGGGCGGTATCGTAAGGATGACAATAACGCTTGGGCTCGACTTCAGAGTCACAGGGACGGCTGGAAGCTCGCAAAGAACCATATTTGAGAACAATCTGCTTCAAGATTTATCAGAAGCTTCAGGCTACCCGCAATATTGTTTCGATATCAAGAAATTCGCACAGGACAGTGTAGTAGTAGATTTTGAGATACGCCCCAGCCCTAGCGTGCCCATGCCGATGCTCGTTGCCACGACATTGATGAAGCAGATGTCAGAACCAGCGTCTGCACTCTGCACCGGAACGACAACGCGCTATGCTACGAGCTTGACTCTGGAAGATGATCCCATCGTCCTGTCTGGGTCTTCGGAGGTCGTGAAGACCGCAACACAATCCTCGAGACAATCAAATGCATCTGCTGGTGCATCGAATCGGATGTCATTCGCTTCAGTCGTGACAGATTCCTCAGATACGATTGAGCTTTTGGCCAATGACAGGGCCATGCGGGAGCGAATTTACGCACTGGAATGCCTCATGGCTGAGAAGGAAGCCGTGTATCAGGAACTTAAGAAGAATGAACAATCGGCCAATAAGCTACGAGAAGACTTGCAAGAGCTACAGCGTGTTTTGAAAGAAAAGGACCGTGTTTTGGAAGAAACGGACCAGCAAAATAGCGCGCTCAAGAGGGCCTTGGCTTTGCATGCCGCTGCTGCTGTTGACCATGGATTACTGCCAACTCATCGGGGTGAAACAAGCAGCGCCCCCCCCTCTTCATTTGGTGGCCAGCACCT